>Ga0116231_10000559_pt1 | contig 66739 bp, 45 predicted proteins | sample S1TSphgellanicum_2_FD_89695 | JGI IMG/M metagenome (GOLD analysis project Ga0116231, IMG submission 89695) | Host-associated microbial communities from peat moss isolated from Minnesota, USA - S1T2_Fd - Sphagnum magellanicum MG | ecosystem: Host-associated > Plants > Peat moss > Unclassified... | reverse complement strand
GGGGGGGGGGGGGGGGGGGGGGGGGGGGGGGGGGGGGGGTAGGTAGGTAGGTATGTATGACGTGGTGGAAGTTTGGAAAAGGGTGGCGGAGTATCCGAGACGGTATTTTCATTGGCTGGACATGACAGTTCCATCTCGGAATTTGTCGCCGCGTTGCTGTTGTGACATGCAAACCTAAAAAGTTGGTTGGCAAGAAATAGGTGCGTGTATGCTTTCTTTTCTTTTTCTTTTTTTTTTCTTTTCATAGATATATCTATTTCTTCATTCTTTCACTATTGTTGTTATTTTTAACTTTTTGATTTTCATAAAAACCTCTCTTTTTCTTTCTCTTCGTATTTTGAGGGATCTCCCCCCAGCAGAAGATCCCTAGGGAGTTATGCGATCGGGGAGATCCCCTGATATTTCTATGTTCCCATGTTCCCATGGAAAGTTCTAAAGCCCTAGTGCGACCCTAACTCAGGAGAACCCAATCTTATGGGAACCCAACATAACTTTTGAACTACTTCAGATTAGATAACATTTATGAAGAGGGGGGCTACCCAGGTGGTAGCCCCTCCCTTTCATAAATGCTATCCAGTGTAGCCGATAACCTTCATATGTGTGAATGAAAGAGTTTCATAATCTTCTTATAAATGGATGAAATATTTCATAGCCTTCTTGTAGATGGACGGAAAAAAGAGAGGGAGAAGTTCATTTCATAACAGTGAACGAAAAGAGGGCATGGTTGTGTTCCCTAACCAGCAAGAGAACTCTAGTTACTGCAAAATAGTATTGGCCTTGGCTATTCTGGATAACCAGGCTGGTTACGTAGTCCATACTTATCGTCAGAGCCGTGAGCGGGAATTTCTGTCTGAAAAAGCAACCTACTATGCTAGCCTTTTCATCAACAGAACCCTGCTGAATCACTTTTTTCATCCGTGTTTTTGTTTTGTGTCATAAGCATATCCCTCCCAGATCTCCGCATACATTCTCATCCCCTTTTTTGGATGTTCTAATTTATGCAGCCCACGTTGCTAATATTGCTTATGTACTATAGAATGCATCCTAGGGGCACACTTTTACAAAATTTGGAGAGTGGGCTTCTCTTGATGATCTAGAGGTACCATCACACCTACCTATTGTCAATGGTCTCTAAACCCTAAATCTTAAACCCTAACCCAAATCAATGGCAAGAAAATCATTTTTTTAAAATAAAAAAATAACAACAAACCCCCAACAAAATCATTTAAAACTTTGTATTCACATATGTGATGTTAGGCGACACAAAAGCAAATGTGACATCCTTGTTGATAAGGTAGCACATCCAATTTTGTCATCCAAAACATGGATTCATTGAAAAGTTTGGTATACCTTTCCAATTTTGTCATCCAAAACATGGATTTCATTGAAAAGTTTGGTATACCCTTGAAAAGCACTCCAAAATGAGCATATAGGTCACTTGGTGGTAACATAGGACACCATCATTTCCTTCCCCTTCCTCAATTCTCCTCCCCATTCTCAATGTCCAAAGCCTTATCTTGCATTCTAGCCTTGAATTATCATTATATGATGTTTGAAGGTAGCGGATGGAACTAACCTTGATAGACAATGTTATTACGTAACGTCAACCTTCATCATTATTTATGTCAATGTCAAGTTTAATTTAAATTAATATACATTTCATGGACATGAAAAGACACATCTTAATTTATTTTTTCATACCATGTTGGTGGATAGGGAAAAATAGTGAAATAGTTATAAAATGGAGGTAGTTATTAGGAAAGGTGGGAGATAGTTATTATGAAAATTAATAGGAAAAAGAAGTTGTTATTAAGAAAGAAATGAAATAGGTAAGTTTGAAAATGAAGTAATTATTTCTAAAATTGTGTTTGGAATGGTCCATGGATGATCATACAAAGGATTCCAAAAAATCCCCCATATACCAATTCTAATATACCAGTTCTAATTATTTGTCATTGGAATTTTTATATTTAGTTTCATATTTTTTGGCATGATTTTTGTTTATACACATGACCTACACCTAGGGCTACAAGCCTAATGAATACAAATAATCAACCAACTAGCCCAAAAATAATCTTTTCCATGCAACCCCACATAAGGGAATTTTGTGACCTTCAAAATTGTCATATGGTTTGTGATTTAATGAAGTGCATCCAATGAACATTGATAAACATAAACATAAGAATTTCTAATCTATAAAACAAACTCTTTAGTGATAGATAAGGAGTTAGGGACCTAATCATTAACTAATAATGATGTACACATGTTAAACTTCATTGCAAGCAACATGGATAAGTGAAAGGGGAAAATGCAAGGGCATAAGTTTTAACAAAATTGTGGATTATAAGAACATTTCCACTACAAACTATCAAATTTCCCTCCAAAATAAAAAATATTGCAAATTTTGATGATATTTATGACAAATTAAAGTTGTGGTGCCCCAATACAATTACACACCACAAAGTCCACTTTAAGCTTTATGTCCACTTAGGAGATTATTTGAAGATGAATTTGCTATTACAATAAAACAATGATGAGAGATCAAAGCATCCTTGAACTTCTTCTTGACCATGTCATTGCATTTTATGCCACTACACCATCTAAAGTGTTCCTTTGATCTATCTTGCAACTTGGTGTTATGTCCTTTTTGTTTATGCACTTGTGATTGCTTACACATGGTTCTATAATCATGGATGACTTTCAAGGATGTTGCCAAAGACTTTTGCCACATTCAAGTCTTGGAGGTCAAAAATCCTATTGAAATTTTATAGACGTTTATAAAAGAACTTCCAATGTTTGCCTCCTACCATATGAGCTCCCAAGATATGACCATGTTTGTGATGTTGAGGTTGTACCTCAAGGTGTGCATTGTGTTGTATGGATTTAGTTTTTTAGGGTTTGATGTTCATTGCTACTAAAGGAGGGGAAAAAAATTACATCCAAGCAAGATGAAAGCATAGTTAAAGGAACATTTTGGACTATTGTAATTGCAATTTCTTTGGATTATAATGAACTTAGAATGTAAAGTCATATTCCACATCAACATTGACATTTTAAAAATTATTTACGTTGTAGTACATTTTATTAGGAGTCATATTAAAAATCATGGATGAATTCTAAGAAAAGAATGGATGCATAGTGAACTTTTAAACCATAAAAAGTCTCATGATCAAAGACTAAATATTTTACATGTGCATTCAAAAAAAAAAACCATAGTAGGTTCAATTTTTTTTAATTTTTAAAAGACAACATCAAATGAGGTGTTTAAAAATAAAATGCATTGAAACTTTCACTATATATTTTTTTTAAAAATAAGATTTAAATATTGCATTAATATCAAGTTTTATTAGTCCATATCTCATTTTTAAAATCATGTTTTAAAATGGATTTTTGAACCAAGTATATGTTTAACCATGTACACACTTGGGTTTACCCATTTTTAAAATGGAAACATAATGAAATGTACATTAGATGCATAAGATGTTAATTGTCAAAATGTAAGAATTTTCAGTTTATTAAATGGATTTACAAAAGGCCAAAAGTGAGTTGGGTACATTTCATGTTCATAAGAGCCAATGATGCACCCTTAGTGACTACTTATTTATAAAATAATCCCAAAATATCTTAAGAATATTCAATTTATAAATTGAAAAAAATCATAAAAAAATTCTTATGATTTAAAAAAGATGTTGCATTATATTATTATGTAAAGATGCATTTAAATAATCTCCTGAAAAAACATTTCATTTTCAAATCATTTAAGAATCATTTAAAAATTCATTAAACAACCAAAAAAATTAATTATAATGTTTTAGGAGCAATTTTGAAAATTTTAATGCCTATTATATTCATTCCAAGTCATTCCACATGTTTTTATAATATATTTGAAACATTGTTATGTGAATGCATTAAAGAAGTTTACAACATTAGTATAATTTTTAACACTAAAACAAAAAAAATTCAAGCATCAATTAGATGTCTATTGACTCTTTTTAACTTGAATGTACACAACCACCTAACCATGCTTTCACCCAATGTGTTTCTTTAACAACAATGGGTGGATTTGCCTCATGATGGTGATATTTGTTTATTTTCATTTCTAGATCCAAGATCATCTTGCATCACATTAAAAACGGCACCATTAAAATTGCAAAAATATTTTTAGAGTTTCTCAATGAAATGGAAAACATTTCTTAAGATTCTTGAGTAGTAATGTTCTCTAATGGTTTTCTACTTATTATCATGGATTTTTATGTTCTCCACTTGTATTTTAGCTTTTGCAGAGACTTGTTCATTCAAGAAACCCTCGAAATAGAAGTTTCATTGCATTTCCTTTTATATTTCTTCAAAAGAAAAAATTGTTGCACCATGAAAACACCCACACACATGCATAGCTCTCTATTCACCCACAAAATGGATAGAGAAAAATAAAACCTACATGATGATATCGAAACATTTAATAATAATGGTACATCATTGCTAGAGTGGAGAGAAAATGAAGATGTGGTTGGTGAGAATTTGATGACTTAGGTATTGCAATGAGGCTTACAACACCATTTATTTTCAATGGTTGTTACTGCATGTGCAAGTAAGGGCTAATGGTAGAGATGTTCTAAGTAAGGGTAATGTTTAATGCCCCTCCACCCACATCCTCACCTTATCTTTGTTTAACATGTGGAACATCTAGTGTTATTATTTTCTCATCCCCATCCACAAAGATGAAAAAAGTGGACAATAGAATGTGAGAAACCTATTTAATTCTCATCACTTTAAACAATTATTTTAATTAGTCAATAAAAAAACAATCATTTCGTCAACCCTCTTGAGGGACATTGTATTATGGTCATGCATACAAGCCCAAACTAAGTTTCACACTATTTATTTTTATATTTGATCTAAAGTGTCATGTACAAGCCATTTTACTATTCTTGATGGAAATGCATGTTCATGAAAATGAATGGCCTAGTAAGAGGCCTTAGCCACCAAGTGCTTGGGCAATAGGTTTTTGTAATGGCTCATTTGAAGGGCCTTAATGATCATAAAGTATAAGGGAAGACCGCTAGATGAGGGCCTTCTAAAATTTGAAGGTTCTAACCTGCAAGCCTTCCCCACTATAAAGCATGTCAAGGTTTTTTTCATAAAAGCATCTTCCATTGATGGAAGCACCTTCTATATGTGGAAGGTCCCTTCATGTGATGAAAGGATCTTCGACATAGGGAGGTGCTTTAAAATGCAAAGGGAAAAAAATCTTGCAAAGTTTTACGAATTGAATAAAGTCTCTTAAACAAAAAGGGGATTGGAAATATGTGGAGGCACCTTACAATGTGCAAGGCCCCAATGCCTTATTGCGAGGTGCCATGCAATCAAACCAGCTTGATTTGGCTACATAAGGTGCCGACCTCTATAACTAAGAATGCTTTAAGTAGGTCATTTTGTGGAGTTTAAGGATGCTTTGATTAGTGAGGTGATGTCAAAGTTTTGGAAATAAATTTGGCAATTTTTCATATTTTTTTGCACATGGTCTTGAGAGGGATTTTAGTTCTTCTTAGGTCCTTGACATGGGGAACTTCTCTGTTTGTATTTTTCAATCCCCAATGTCATTCCATAATACACCGCTTTATTACAAAATCACTTGATAAGAAGAAGTCATTGCAAAATGGATGTTGGAGTTGTAGAGGACTTGAAGAAGCCAAATGTTTTGATAAAACAAAAATGAGATTTGTATGAGAAATGGAATATTGCCATTTTAAGACTTTCTAGTTTCAAGTGGTCTTCAAAATTGCAAGTTTTTGGAGACTTGGACTAAGATGTTGTGCTCCATTTCCTGTTTTAAAAAAATTAGTGGTGTATAGAAAGCATGCATATGGTGTGAGTCATGTGAAGAAAAAAACTATTCAAAAAAAAATTGAAATGAATGAGTAATAGATCGTCAAAGTTTGGCCATCCAAGAGAAGTCTAGAAAAAGAACATTGATTTTCATCCTTTTTGAAACAATTTGGGAGTGTGATTAGGAAGGACACTCCATCATCTGATTCAGCTCATGCTTTGAAAAATGTTGAAACAATTGGGCAGCAACATAACTTCTCGATGTGTTTCATATTCGTGTTGAACAGAGCTACCTAGAGCTTCCTATCATGCTGAACAAACTAGGAGTACTGGGAGGGGGCGGACCAAATTGGTTCCCCCTGACATTAATTGGTTAACATTAAAAGGTGTTTTGGTTGTCATTGAAGAGATGTGTGCTTTTGATATGAGGAATTGAGGAATTGAGACCTACGGCCCCATATAGAGGGGCCTTATGTGCACATACGAAGGCTCTTGATGATGTGTAAGGTGCCTCTATATGCACATAAGGCATGTCCATAGGAGGGCTGCCTTGTTCTTTATGCCAGGTAATTAATTCCCTGCCCTGCCATCAGGCATTCCATACACCAAACTGCATGAAAAAGACTGCTTCAAGCCATTTCAACAAAACGGCAAAGCATCGATCTTTATATAACTAGTCCAGATGTCAGGGCGACATCATTGGCAAATTACAACTTGTGTTAGAATGCTGACAAACCAGGTTGTCAAGTTCTTACAGGCATGAGCATCAGCTGTCGCAAGGTCAAAGAAGTGCATGTACTGCTGCACTCATCTGATCCACATTCCTCAGTTACATGGAGAGGTCATGCTTCATGATCTGCGAAAAAGACAATTAAGACCATGTTTCATGATCCATGAGAAGACAATTGAGACCATTGCTGGAAGGGAATACCAGCTGACAAAACTTCAACCATAATATTATTGCAACACCTTTGGCAGCCATGTGTATTGTACCTCTTGAACAGTTTGTATTCACTTCACCTTGCCACATGCTGGTGATTTGCTCTTACCAGTGAATGTGCAACAATGTGCCTACAAAACAGAATGTCTTCTTCCCCTTCACTGAAAGTATATCTCTGTGAATGCCCTTGGAGATATTGATGGGTTGGTGTATACATGTTTCTGCTAGTAAAAATGCTCCACTGGTCAATTGCTTGAATTTTTTACATTAGGTTAACAGTTTACTCACAAGGGCCAGAGACTGGATAGCTAGGACTGTGAATGTAGAAAAGGGTGATTCTGAGAAAGCTTACCTGTTTATTCTGAGATCCCAAAACCTAAAAACCATCCAAGCCTCTCCTTTCTGAGTAGTGCCATCTACATTGTGGCTAAGAGCTCTTGCATTACATTTGCATGCAACAATTCCAACTGGAGGAGAAGCCAATCCTGGAGCCAGTGCAAATAAGGGGGCAGAGTCTAAAATGTGTTTGGGAATGCTTAGGTTCCCACTTGATGAATCCTTGGTTGTAAATCCCTTCTTTTGGAGACCTGAAAGCTGCTAGATACCCATCAGTGCTACTTAACTGGACACCAATGCCTGCTGCTCATCCAATTCAAGTGCTGATACGCAAGCACCTCCCAGAACCTGTATTAAAGATCAACCCACAATGATCAACTTTTGTGCATGGAACCTCAGTATTATTTGCAAATACTAATTCAGATTAACACATCTTCTTACAAGCCCTGATATGATGCACTCAAATTGCAGTCATAAAACATGTGTAATAGGTAACTGACAGATTGCAGACTGTGCCACACCAAATTGCATATGGACATAACTCCTGCGTTATTTTATCGGTTTATATCTATCCAAGTTCTGAGCATGATTGTTAACAGCTTACATGGCTGTTCCAGTGTGTTCCAATGTAGAATGAATGGTAGACAAGTCGTGTGCCAAAATATAGCACCAGACACCACCATATGCCACCCAGTCCACCGCCATTTTTGAATGTGAGACCAAGGGCTATGAGTATGCCTCCTAGATTTAGCAACTGCATGCGTGGCAAGTAGGCAAAATCATCTGTGTTCATGCAGCCAAAGACAGATGTGGCAGAATGATAATTAGTGACTGTTGCTGTAGAGCTCAGTCTTGAGTGTCTTTCGTCCTCCCATGAGCCCCAAAAATAATTCTTCTAATTTTTTATATAAATCTCATGGATCACACTTTGAATGTTGACAACATCAGAGAGAATTTTGCTAGCCCTCAGATGATTTTCCTTAGGAATGCATTGGTAGAAGGACGCACTAGATGCAATAGCAATGCCTTCGATGACGACCACCACAGCGCACAGCAATTCACACAACATACTCTGCAGAGTCACTGACCTCACCAGCTGCCTCACATGGTCATCCGCTGTCAGCCAAAAAGCCCCAAAATAGTGCACTGCTGCCACAATTCCCATCAATACCAGCCCCAGTGTTGTTGCGAACCCCAGAAGCATCCGTGACACATCCCGTGCCCTCTGCAACACAATCTTTCATACCTTAAGATCACAGCTTGAATTTTGCAAAACTCTTGTAAAATGTTTGAACTTGTCAATGCTAGAACTCCAACTATGTAATTCTAATTTGCACAGCTGTGTGGACATATTGAGAATGATGAAGAAAACATGACAAGGAAGAGATGTGGCAAGGAGGAACCTCTGGTTTGGCCTTCATGTTGCGTGCAACTAGTGATTGTGCAGCAATTGAAAGCGACTCTGGAAAGTAGCTCAATGTCCAGAAGACCTGGCCATGCCCCACCCATTTGCGACAGTGCAGCCCAGTTTAAATACTACAACTAACAGAGTATACTTGCAGAGTCAATGTACATGGAGAGAAAGGGCCACATTGTTTGAGAGCATCACACATACCTGCATAGCTACTTGGTGGGCAGCAATTTGCAAAGTCCCTGTGGCTGCTGCTGCCTTCGCTGCTAACGTGTACACTGTCTGCATTTTCAACCTCAACTAAGTGGAAGTGAAGTGAACTAACTGCAACAAAAACTGTTCTGTGCATAGGGTATTGAACAATTAACATAATCATTGAAAACAGACTCTGGTTAAGGTGCCAACTTCAGCTTCCAAACAAGAGTCATTCCAAGCTGCACAAATATTATACTGCAAATGCTAAATCAGTGAACATTAGAGTGGGTCACCCATCAGCCCTCGTACTGTTGTCATAGGTTAGCAAACTGTTAGATAAAAGTTACGTACCATGCCAAGAGCACATCTCATAATCAATGGACTAGCCAAGCTCATAAATGGTCCAAGCACTTCCAGCGTAGGAAGTCCATACCATCCAACTTGAAGTGCGGGTGGCCGTGGCTTGTCATGGCTTTCCTGTACAGTCCTGGAGGTCTTTGAGATCCGCATCAATGCTCGCATTAGTAGCAGTACTGCCACGCATTGTGACCCCAGAGTTGCCCATGCTGCTCCTGCAACACCCCTGCACATCAACTAGTGTGATGCTTAAGATAAATGAAGCATACAGTCAATGCATCCGGCAAATAAATATGCAGGCTGTCAAAAAGCAGTTCAGGAGAGAACAATGGTTCCACATAACAGAGTGTATCAGTAGACCATTTCTTTTCTTGGACAGGAAAATCCCTCAGTGATGAGTTAGGAGTTATTATAGAAAACCCACACAGCATGTTGTCTGCTCTCCTTAAAAGTAATGTTGTTGCGTTATGGAAGCCAGGAACTTTCACAAAGGAAATTAGAAACACATTGGCAACCTTAAAGATCTGAAGGGGAAAATCCTGAAGTAACTTCATACCAGCCAAGCCAAAGAGTGAAGATGAGATCTCCAGCTAGATTGAATGCTGCAGCCATGGAGTTGATAGCAAGTGGAGTATGGGCATCTTGACGCCCCAAGCATGCTCCTTGACCTACAATCAAGACCAGCACTGCTGGTGCTGCATTGTGCAATGTTCAACACAAGTCAAAGCTTGCTAGAACACATTGCATTTTGAGGAAAAAAAAGCATACCCAGCAACAGAGAACAGTCCTTACAAAGGAAAATGTCATTCAGGGCTGGGTCAAGAGAAATATACCAGAGAGAGCACGAATTCGAAGGTAAGTAAGTGCAGGGTTCAGATAATCATTTCTAGTCCCCATGAGCGCCAGCAATTGTGGAGCAAATAGCTCCATCAACACTAAAACAGCAAGACCAAAAACTACAGCCAAAAACAGCGCATAGCTCAGGAGCTGTGATGCCTGTCAACCAATGTCCAACCACTGATTAACTACACCATGATCCAGCTTAACCGATCATTGTCAAGCAAAATTTGCAAATCCATGCCCATGACCAAATCTGCTCATAGTGACTGCTGGAAATTGCATGTCAGTTACCTGTAACCGCTGGCCTTGCTGCTCTCCAATTGTGGAGCCCTCAGGTCCCTCAGGTCCAACAGTGGCTATCAAGTTGCATGTGGCTGCTCCCAGAAACGAAAAGATCTGGCACATCAAAACCCTTGTTTTTACTCACACAGATGGTGATCAGCAAATCTTCAGAATATCTGCAAGATTGACCCAACAATTCACAGTTGCAGGTTGAAGAGTGTGACTAGAGTCATGTAGTGAAGCAATGTAGGAGAATCCAAAAATGAAAGAAGTGATGCTTCTTCTTTGCTCAAATGAGTAACCATCCTGAGGTAAAACTAGATGACTCAACTGTCATCGCCAAACCACTTGAGAACAGCTCTACTTCTTGGGTGTGCAACACATCATCTCTCTAACCACCAATGCAATGCCAGCAAAGCAGTGACATCAAGTGTGGGGTATTATTCCAGATCTTATTGAAGTAACTGACATAGCTGAAAACTGATTGAGTAGTCAAACTCAACCTGGAAAACAAAGTTGAAAATAGAAGTGTTGGGACCAAGTGCAGCAAGTTGAATGGAGCCCACTTGGCCAACACAGCCAGTATCAATCAAGCTCATTATTGGGTCTGACAGCCTGCCAGCCATTTGTTGACAGTATGAGGATGACAGAAGCGATAATGATGCCTGCATCCTGCATTTCTCTGTCTAATTGATAACCTTGAATGGAATCTTGATGGATGAAGTGGCAAAAACTTACACAGCTCCCACTGCAGGCAATGCAAGATTAATGACACTTTTCAATACAGCCTCTTCCTCCTCCTCCTTCTCCTGTGCTTTCTGGCCTGCTTGCATACCACTTGGCACAATGCCATCCTCAGAGGAAGCAAGAGTCATGAAAACCCTACCAATCCTGTGCTACATAGAGAGAGCATACGAAACTGCATGCAAAGACTATCACCACTTCCAATCCAGTGACAATCTATCAATGTCCTACGAGCATAACACAGCTCCAGATATAAGATTTTAAGAAAATCTCTTTGCGAATTGCTTGTGGAAATCCCCAATTCAAACCTTGAAAGCTAGCAGCGTTAGCAGCAGCAGTTTGAAAGCTTGAACTGCAATCCTCCTCCTCCTACACATGAAGAGCAAGGTTCATTCAGATCAGAAGCCAAATTCACTTGAAAAAAATCCCGTAGTGCCATGCATGCTCAAAAGATTTCCCTGGAGAGGAATGCAACTGTGGTCCGACATAACCTTACTACTACTGCAATTGAAAAGAGAAAGCCAAGAACCTTACCTGATCATGAGAGGAAGATGACGACAAATTGTCGACCAGACCTGCATTCCTACAAAACAGATCTCCATCTGTAAGTGAGCGGTTGCACGATGTGGTGAAGAAGGAGAAGGAGGAAGGAGGGGAGCCAATGGAGAAACTGCCACCCGGCGAAGAAGAATCAAAAACTGCCGCTACTGCCGCTACTGATGCTGCTGCTCCACGAGTATCATTTGTACATGAGGAGAGCAAGGAGGAGCGAGTAATGAGACTATGTAACCCCGCAGCAGCAGCCGCAGACGACGGCATTGTCATAGCCACTCTCAGTCTCAAAGGCCGCCACACATAACATGAATGTCCAAGAATTTGCCAACAGAGTACTCTTCTACCCTCACAACCTTGCACCATCATCTCCGTGTCTGTCTGTCTGTCTGTTATGCAACTGTGTCGAGAGAGAGAGAGAGATTTGAAGCGGAGAGGAAGGAATGAACACAAGTGCGAGGCGGACAAGTGCGCGGTTGGCGATGGAGTTCGTGTGAGAGAAGAGTGGGCGAATTGTGGCTGTTCGGAAGACGAGCTTTTCCTTCTTCTTCTTCTTCTTCTTCAGTGGTAGTTGGTTGGGCGGATGAAAACTGCGGATCAAAAACACTCCCTACTTCCTTCGAAAGAGAAGACGACTGGGGTTGTGTTTTTGGCCTTGCCTACCAAGCCAAGGATATTGTGTTTAGATTCATTATAGAGTATAATAGCTTAAGGCATTTTGGCCCCTAGGTAATAATAATAGGTCTATTTTTATATGAGGATTTTAAAAAGATGATAATTTTGGCTTGTGTTGGAACTTGAGATTAGTTATAGAGTTATAATATCTTGAAGGATTTTGGTTTTTTTTAGAGGATTTTCTTAAGATTATATTTTTGCATGGTGAAATATTTGAGTTTTCATAATTCTTCTTTTGCCTTAAGATACTTTTTTAATGTAAATGGCAAGGCCAAAGTGTGAGACACCCCTTGTTTTACTCTTGTGTCCTGATCTCCAGTGAGAGCAAAAGAACCCACCCCCCCCCCCCCCCCCCAAAAAAACCCAACTACCTTCCACACTCAATTTTTTGCCGTTCTTAAAAACCTAACCCTACAATACCTCAAGACTCAAAATCCTTCCCTTGATTTCAATGGTGTTTTTCTTGTTGGCTCTGATTGTAGAAGTAGAGAGTAGAGAGAGACTATGGAATGAACCATGTATAGGTACTTAAGTAGTTTTCATTTTGATCCCCACTTTCTGAGGGAGTGAGTAGTGTATGTACAAGGAGTGTAGCTGCTACACCAGGGTGGTGGTTTCTGTGAATTCATTGCTATTTTGGAACTTCATTGGACGTTGAATCTTTTTGAGTTTGACCCTTTTTCCACAATAATTTTTTTTTAAATTCCTAGGGCATGACTCGGTGCGTGTTTAAAAGACGTGAAGCACTGATTTTTCTTTGTATTTTCAGCTCCATTACCTGCCTGAAGAAACCTGTTTTGTTTTCAACAAGTGGGATCTTCTGAGGTGGAAGGTACCAGCCAGCCTTTCACTATTTCTAAAAAGTGAAAAAATCCCAGCGCTGCTTTATGTAGGAAAAGGACCTGAGTACACGCCCTTCCATCATTTTCGACCTGTTCCCTAGGTCCGTAATTTTCAACCTGTTCCCTTGGCCTACCGGCCTCGGGCACAACTCTCGAATTATGGAAGGGACTGTACTCAGGGCCTTCTCCTATATAATAGAGAGTCCAATCTCTTTGTATTCTTACAAAATGGGTGGGTGTCCTCTACTCAAGCAACCATGCAGCAAACAAGGCGTCAAGTGACACGTGGGCCCTACCAATAAAAAGAATCAAAATAATGGAAAAAGAAATTGATATTTTGGGAAACCTTTTGATGACAATCAATTCAGTATCGGATGGAAAATAAATTGATGATTTATTTTTTTTAATGTAATTGAAGAATAATTACATTTTTGCATCCATTCATTGAATGGTTTTTGGTATAGTCTTGTAATTGGGAATGTAAATTATGTGATGGATCGTTAGTGTTATTTCAAATATCAAGATTATATTCAAATATTTTACATATATTTTTAATAACATCATTGAATGGAAGATGTTGAGTTTTTAAATTAATTGGTGATTTATGAAAAGATTTCATGAAAAGAAAAAAAGAAAAGAAAATAGTGGGTTTTTAATCTCCATGATGAATAAATGAAATATAATAAAAAAGTGTAATATGTATTTTTTTCTAATCATTTGGTGTTATAATGATGAAAAAATACCACTAAAATAAGATAATTTAAACGTTTTAGATGACAATATATGCACATATATTTTTAAATGATTGAAGTAGTAAAAGTCATTAAGAATTTGTTTAAAAAGTTAGAAGTTTTTATAATTTTATTTGAATTGGAATCTATTTTTTGTTTGAAGTTTGTTCATTAATGGATGGTATAATAAATTGAGAAATATGGTTAGGTAATTTGAATGCAAAGTATATAGGGTTATGATTTGTTCAATAAGCTTGTGTTGATCTAGTATGACATTGTTGTGTTCATGCATTAATTCATGTATGGTTGATTTGTGTATTATTAGGTGTTGTTTTGTATAAATATAATATGGAAATCATGGGTATTCATGTAATTTTGTAACTTTATTGATTCAATTATATTCGTCAACATGTTTATGTTAAAATCACCAATTTATGGTTGGATAGTTTGTAGGAATCTTTGTAACTATGTTTTTTAAAATGGAAATGAAAAAAGTTACATTCATTTGTGGTGATTTGTAAATTACAATTATGTATAAAGCTTGTCATGTGTTTTCATTGAAAAAACAATGAGAAATTCAGTGCTTGAATTTATTTTTGAAAATGTATGTGATAAAAACATATTTGTATCATATGATATCATTGTGCCATGTTGGTCATAACATGAATTTATTTTGAATTTATTTGAAATAGCATTAAAAATTTCTTGATGTGTTTGAATATTTTGTATTTTTGTTTCATTTAAACAAAGAATATGTGATGAAAATAAATTTGGATCATTAAGAATGTTTTGAAAATATAATTTAAAAGAATGAATATTTAAAGATTGTATGATAATAATTTTTTTATGATAGGATTTTAAAGAGGCAATTGTTATTTCGTATTGTGTTGTTGTTTTTAAATAATGCATTTCTTCTTGTACAAAAGTATCTACTTGGAAATCTTTGTCCACAATGGAGAAAGTAAATATAAATGTTTTTTAGAACAGATTTGAAATATTGCAATATATGTTAGACCATGTTTTGTTACACCGCTTGGATCAAATGTAAGACGATAAAAAATTAAACCTTGTGTTTGATGAATAGTGCACACTGCAACTTAATTGGATGGGAAATTGAATTTTTGTGATGATATGAGAAAGATTACTACTGATTTGTATTTTTGCAATTTTTTGTTTTATTAGTGTCTATTTCTTGTCAATTGTAAGGAATTGTTTGTAAATCTGAAAGTTTTTGATACATGTATTTATTTCAATTTGTGGATTATAGAAATGTATCCAAATCAATGGTTTTGGATTATTTTCTATATATTCTTGAAAGGTGCCATTTGCACCATTAATAAGACCATCGGATGTTGCATAATTACTAGCACACAATTCCACTAACATATTTTTTTTAAGTAACAATTCATGATGGAGGCTATTAATACGAAATGGTAACATTGACTATTTGAAACAAGGACATGTTTCAAAATAAATATCTTTTGCAAAAAATTTAAATGTTTCACCAAGTGTTTTGTCATATGCAATTTTGTTATGGGCAATGGTTTTAAGGTTTGTGTAAAATAAATGTGGTAATGTGTTATCCATTAGTGGTGGTTTTAAACAATAATTGTTCATAAAATGTATGTCTTCATTTTTTTGTGAAGTAGTTCAAAACCTATTTTAAATGTTAATAAAATGAATATAATTTTGTTTCATAATTTTGTGCAATTTGTAACATTTTACATTTTCATGCCAAAAATTTTGTTGCTAAAATATTAAATCCAATATTTTTCAATGAAAAAATCCATGAATCTTGAATTGGATGTGTTTGATAAAAATCACATGTCATTATTACATCAAGACCACCTGTAAATTGGTTATGAATTTTTATTATTATTCGTAATCTATGATCAATAAATGATAACATTCTATTGCCAACACTATGAAGACACTTGGCAATACACATTTCATACCATTGACAACTGCCATTTTCACAACCATATACCACGTGGAGTTTGCACAAAACCCTATAATTTTAAATTCTAAAACATTATAGAACAATCCACATTATTACTGATTAACTAACTTATAATATATCCTAAAAATTCCTACAAATATGGCATTTTTTCTTCACATTTCTTGCATGAAAAAACCGGATGTTTAAAAAGAAAATATTTCCTTGCGAAATTTTTTGTTTGAAATTTTGTGTGGAATTTATCAACCACTACACATTGAATTCAAAATATTCAAACCTTCCAAGGTGAAAACCCTAACTACCTTGTTGGTATTTGCAACCTTTTGAACCACCGCCTTCATAATCTACAATCAAAATCTTACCTTTCAAATAGGATATGCAAGAAGTGGCATAAAAAGGCAAATGCAAATGGTAAACATTGAAATCCCAACTACATAACATTGACATGTTTGTTACTTGAGCCCTTGATGCCATTTGGTTTGGTATATGAACTTAAGGCCCATAATATTTTAGTTAAAATCATCTGAGAAAGTTAGGTTTGCCCTTCTTGTTACATCATTGTAGTCTTGCCCAAAAGAAATAATTTGAAGAAGAGGAGACAATAAACTACTTGGTCAAATTTGTCAATGTAGACCTCTTGGAGTGAATGGGAAGTACAAAACTAGTTGATTTCATGGTCAATTTTTTAATAAATCCAAGTCTTATCATTGCTCCAAAAAATAACCATTTATGTCTTTTCCCTTATTCTTGTTTTATGGGCATGGAATGAAAAAACCACCTAAATGGGGAAAATCAGTCAGACAAGAGTTCTCAAAAGGTAGAAACATCTTTGCATGTGAAACACATCTAGAGGCAAACCCAACATTAACGGCACCATTACGTATAGATGAATATATCACATCAAGTTGGTAAGGTTAGATTATGTAAACAAGTAAATGGAGAAAAAAAATTTTAAAAATTCATAGCAAATAGACAAGATGTACAAAAGATATTTCCTTAACAACTTAGAAACTCTTCAAATGTACCCATGATTGTCACCAAAAAATCAACTCAACACTAACATTGTAATTGGATAACTAGGTTAGGCAAAAGTTTCACCAATTCTTCATTTATTTGCCTTGGAAAAATAAGGCTTGCCATAGCATCCCAATGCTTGTTCCCCAAGGACACGCATCCCTAACACATGTTTATCATAGGAGTTGGATGATTAGCCTAGCAAAGAGACATCAATCATGGGCCACCCTAACATGGAACTAGACCACATGCCATGATGGCCACAATGTAAGGGTGAATACTCTCCACATAAAACAAACTATATACACATTCATACACAATTTTGACAAGGATTTATTTTTTCACAAAAATGGCAAAAGGCACTAATGAAGCCATAGTAGCAAAATGAATTGTGACAAGATATTTGAAAGGTGATGTTGTACTTACAAGTTGTGAGGTAGCATGGAAGAGCATACCATGAAAAATACATGTATGTTATCATGTTGGTTATCACAACCACTATCATCCATGAAGCCACTTGCAAATTTCTTGCAATATAGGTTTAGATTATTCACTTCATAGACATGGAAAAAAGGTGATGATAATAATACCAAGGGAATGTACACTCAAAGTACATCCCAAAAAACCTATGTGGAAGTGCACAACCATAAGATATTGTTGATCATTAAAATTGCCACCAATTTTGAAGATGATTGTGTTCAAGTTCAAACACCTTGACACCATACTACATTGAAAATCTTGGCAAAACAAACCATTGGTCATGATTTGGCATATGCGAAACCAGTTCTCAAGAACAAAACATCAATGTTCAAATTCCACTAGTAAAAAAAAGACAAAAAAACAACATAAAAATAACCTATTACTATGGTTCATGTATTTAAAAAACCCCCAAACCCTAAAAAATCACGGTAATTCATTGAAGAAAAACAACAAAAACCCATAAAAATCAAAGATGACCATCTTTTAGCTTGGATTTAAGATTGTTCAAAAGTGACTACTAGTATGGAATACAAAGGCATTGCAAACCTCCATGTTGTTGCCATAAGGCTCTTTGCCACCTGTGTGCTTATTTTAAGCCAAAAAATTAGTGCCCTCATTAAATATCATAGCAATTTAAAATGAACTTGAATCATCACTATGCTATAAAGTTTTAACAAAGCTTGTAAGTCTGAAGCATATGTTGGGTTGAAGCACAACAAGTAAAATGTTCACCATAAATCATTAAAAACAACAAGAACCTGATTTCATAATTTTAGAAAAAAATAGAATAAAAGTCAATGAAAAGCATTTAAACCATCAATCTATGTAGGAGCTTGTGATCATAAAAAATATGTATTTTGAAAATAGTAGAGAAGGCAACATGCCAACCATCAATTACTATCAACGGTGTATAAAGCTTTTGTAACACCTTTTGTTTCTAGTCTTTTCCTTTTCCACACCTTCTAGCACGTTGCACTTGTATCAAATCATGACTCCTCAATGCATGCACAAATCACAAAACCCATCACCATCCACCATTTTTTATGGGATGGGTGTGAATTCCCTAACAAAGATAAACATTGCACAAAACCAATCCTAACACAACCTACAAGCCAAAAAGAACTACTAGAAGACACAAATACATGGGGAGGTCAAGAAATATTTAAATAGGGAATGCGTGAAGAAAATTGGGAACAACAAAACCAACAGACTACTAGAGAGCAATGATAAGTATATCACGACGCCATCCATCATAGTTCCATGGAGGAGAGAAACATGGATCGGCGGCTCAAACAATTTCTAAACAAACAACCTAACTTTAATTTCACCGCTATCTTTTTAAACCTTAAACCATCCTTTTGTGTAAACACTTCCAGCTAGCAAACAAACTAGTTCCATTGCTTCCACCAGTTTGAAATCAACATTTTTCTACACAATTTCTAAACCCAAAAAACCAATGTGAGGGACCTTGTCCCTTGTGGGGGTAGGGCCCAACAAACATTCAAGAAGAGAGTCATAAAAAGTTATAATCTCAAACAACAAATTAAACTTAATGAAGCTCTCCACTTAGGATTAACACCCTTTTGAATAAAATTTCAAAGGCCAAAAAATTGTAAAACAATTCTTTTAGCATACATTTGATTAATTTTAATATATTCTATCAATTGTTATTATTTTTTCAATATACTAATTTCAAGCTTGTTAATTAGACTATGAATAACTTTTTGGAACAAAAATTTGTTACCAACTTAATAACTACCTATTGAATATTGCATATTTTGTCAAGTTCAAACTAATGGAATTCACACAAAACATACAATTTATGTAGATTATTTGCAAATTTTCATCAAGAAAAACAAGAAAAAAGTCAATATTGAAGCATTTGAAAATTGGAATGTTACATAATTGCAAAATTTTCGAATGTAAATCATCACAATATGACTTTGCTCACAAAACCTATTACCACCATAAATAAAGTATTTATTCAGGTACATGAAAATGGAAAAATCTAGGATATTGATAATTAATACATAACATCAAAAAAGTCATTTACAAAATCCTTTTACCAAAGATAACTCACATGAAGCAATGTTTTTTCGGTTCAATTTTTTTCATGTTGCTCCGAAAGTGGTGATCAACCATAAGAGGATTTACCAAATACAACTAAAAGACAAATAGAAAAATAGAAAATCTAAATTTTTTATTACATGTGGGCAAACTATTAGAAGTTATTTTTGAAAAATGATGATTTCAAAATAAGAAAGTTAGAAATCTACCCAAATCCTCCAAAAATATTGGCAATTTTATAACTTTTTTCATGGAAATAAAAAATCTTGGAATTTTATTACATGTGGCCCAACCAATAAAAGTTATTTAAAAAATGATGATTTCAAAAGAAGAAAGTTAGAAATCTACCCAAATCCTCCAAAAATCTTGGTGGTTTCATAACTTTCTTCATGGAAACATGGCAACCTTTTTGAAAAATTTCCAAATAGTTCCATCAACCATCTTGATCAAGACCTTTTTTCCAACAAAATAACAAATTTTTGCCATAAAAAAATTCATTGATATGAAGCAATGTTAAACACAAAAATATATATCAAATGATTAAAATAGACAAACTTTTAACAAGACCTGCAAAGATTGTGTGATTAATATTCCTTTAGAATCTAGATACTAATTGACCATGCCAAATGATTCACCACACATGAAAAAACCAAGGAATGTAGTTAAGAAGACAAATGATGTTTTTGGGGTACCGTGAAATTATGAAAAGATTCCATATGCATAGATTCATTGATTGTGTTTTATTAATTATTCTAACCAAATGCATTTGATGTTAAAGGTTGAGAATTAAATGAACAAACAACTAAAAGAACGAGACTCAAACAACCTATCCAAAAAATGATGAACATTATAACTGTAGTTCGAACTTTAGAATATAATAAATTAATTTTTTGACAAATAGTGAAGGAATGAAAGTTGCACAAGGGAGAAATATTGTAACATTAGTTTTGAACAACAGTGGAAATATTTGAAAAAGCCAACCAATTTTTAATAATATTTAAGAACCCCAATAACTATACAAAATAGATGGGCAGAAAATTTGTTAATAATCTTGAACAATTAAAAAACCCTAAAATGTCAACTTTGAAAATCATATAAAGAAATTTTGAGAACTCAACCATTCTTTAAAAAGATGTTAACTTCTTACAATTTGGCAATCCACAAATCATTCACCATCACCAAGATAATTTCATAGGAGTTTAACCACTTGAAATTTTTGAAACAACTAATTACATTCATATGTAAATTTCATGGGGTTTTTTGGAACTTGCAAGTTAGACAAAGAGTAGGAAGATGAGAATCAAACTTTGCTTTAACACACTCTTAGGGTTATTGAAAGAATTATAAAATTTAAACTTTAGATGTTGACAAGTTTGATTTCACATATGTGTTTTCAAAATAGTTAATGTCATTGAAAATTGACAACAATTCAATTTGTACAAACAACACAAACTCACCACTTCATCTATGCATGTAAATAATGACAAGAAAGGCAACAAAGAAAAAACATAATCTATCTACGAAGGAAGGTAGTTTGTTTGTTTTGTTTGTTTCTCATGTTGAGATTTCCCAAACCATTGTGCCTCTTGCTACACTTTTAGAATGTTTGGAAAGCCCTCAATGAATAACGGTGAAACAACTTGGTTTCATGATTTTTCTACCTATAGTGAAGAAGTTATTGAATATTGAACATTTTTTTCACTAAAACTACATTTAAATCAAAAATAAAAATCATAGTGAAATTTGGGTGCGCTCTTTGTACTACTAAAATTCCCTCAATGAATAGGATTTAATGAAGGTGATTTGGAATTTTAAAACCTAAGGTGTGGAAAATATTGAATTTTGAATAATTTTTGTCATTAAAGATTCAATTCAATTCAATTTTTAAAAAATGGTCTTGGAAGGAAATTTAAGTTGGGTGTACCTAGTTCACACTTGGGCCAACAACACAAGTTGCATTAATTGTGGTTAAGAGATGCTATTATGGTTAAGTTTGAATCATCAACTTGACAAAACCAAAGATTTCATATCCATTCATTAGAATTCCATGCACTCAGTTTATCAATGCATTTTTGTTACTTAGAAACAATTTTTTTTTGTGAGTAATGTTTCTGTTGGTGCAAAATTTGTTTATATTTTGACACAAAATTTGGAATTTTTTTGTTTCTCTAATGTGAATTCCAACAATTGGAATGCAATAATGAATTGGTTTACAATTTATCTACAATTCCTCAATTGTTCTTAACAAATTGTTGAACCATATGTGGTCAAGTTTCATGAACCAAATATTTGTTGTAATTTTTCTTTTATTAAAGTTTCATTTTATTAACATAAATGGGAATAATTGGATTGTTTTCATAGCATGTTTTTTCAGGCCATATATGATTCTTTTGAAAAAAAGAAAATCACCTCTTATAAATATAGGATGAAAGGTTAAAAATCTTTTTATGTATTAGTTGTGAATTGTGAAAGAAAAGTTTTCAAAGCTAGAGAGTAAAGACGTAGGTAGCACTTTTATCATGTTGAGAAATACAACATTGGAGACATGGATGTGGTGGAAAAAAATCACTTATCAGGAATGGAGCATTTTAACATGTGTTGTTGCTGTACATTGTCAATATACAACCCGTATCCAGTAGAGACAAATCTGTAATGAATCAGGTCTATGTGCACAATATTTGTGAAGAGTGCCCATGTTCTCAAAGCAATTCTTCGTACACAATCGGTTTTGAGAGAGAGGGAATATGATAAGTTGGTGTAAGAAGAAAGTCTTCCACTCCCAGGCATTCACTGAATTGAAGGACTCGAAAACAAACTCCAGTAGATTTCAAAGGAACAGAGAGTTCCAGAGAAAAGAAGTTAGTAAGCAATCCCTCCAGTTATTCCATTTCCATCATGGCGGAGACCGTCTGTCAGCCAGTAGCCATCCCAATTGCCTCCCACTCTCTGAAGCAGAATAAGAACAAGAATTTAAGCAACAAAAGATTGTTTGACTTTGATCCATTCAATGAACGAAATCTGTAAGGGAGTTGCAGCATCATGGGACCCCTTATTCCTCACCCCTAAATTTCCATTATATATTTTTCAACATTTGTAACATTTGAACATGAGATTTCTGTATACAAAACAGCTAAAGCTTTTAAACTTCTGGGATTGTTAGTAGAGGACCAAATTTACCTGAATGAGAGTAAACTCAAAGACTTCCTCTTCACCAGGTCGAGCTCCACTTATCCACACCCTTTGTTTAAAACAATGCTGTAATTCCCCTCCCCACACACAAATTTCACTATCAAATCATTCAACTGAAACAATCAGCTTTTCCATACAAGGTCCAAAGTGGATTACAGAGTGAGAAAGAAACATGAAAAACAACTTGTCATACTGTCAAACTCTATTTGTTCCTTCCCTTGTGCCCTGCTTTAGGAAGGGCCAAGCCTGTAACTAACTCTCAGTCAGCAGACCAACATGGTTCCTACCCATTACATATGCAGCCAGAGTGCAACTGAATTGTTACATGGCACAGTCATAATGGCTGAGTCAAGTGTAAATGAAATGCAAACCTCATTAACATAAAGGCTGCTCAAAACACGCCGTTCTGTATGACTCAGCAATACACGGTATGTGGAGTGATGGAAGATCCGCCGAAATCTCTCAAACTGCCATCCCCATGATGTGATTCCACAGTAATTAGAATTCAACTTGAAAACATGGAAACTGCACTAGGCAAGACAACATCCATGTTCAATCCCCTGAATCAACAGGCCGCCCTGATCATCCTCTAAGTGATCAGATGCTACCACCAAGGACCAGAGATGACATTGTTGTTTCTACCCTTCAAATGGAGTTCAGTGATAACTATTTTGAGTAAATCATGGGAAACAGTTAATTGATTCAATATCTGCTAGCATGCACCACAAGGATCTTTGATTTGTGAATGATGTTCTGATGAGGAAGCAAAATAAAGTAGTGAGATGTGGAGTTTCACCTGGCCTAAGTCAAAGAAGGGACCAAAATACTCAGAGCGTTTAAATGGATCAAATCCTGCAAACTGGGAATGCAAAACCACCAGGATAATTTAAAACATCTGCCTGTGAAAAGTATAGCCCTTTTTCTTGCTTAGCTTTCATTTCCTTCTTCCTCTAATGATCCAAGAAAACACAAAGGACAATAGGCTTTTTCCAGCCTCCAGTGGTCACAACAAATTGATGTTTCTAAGCTTTATGCACTCGAAAACCACAAAAGTCTAAACCCAACTAGTGGAAGGAGGGAAAAATTTGACAAGTCCCAGTTTTTCAGTGAACATGGATGAAGTCCCAATTTCTGTTGCATTGTGGGTGAAGGAGAAATGGAGATTAAAAAAGAATTACCCTGTACATGACCTCCACACCATGATCTGCATATGGGATGTCATTGTCATGAAGAGCATTGAGTTGCTGAAGTGCAGCCTCCTCAGCTGTCAACTACAACCCATTCCCTGTCAAAATTTCACCATGAATGTGGAGCACACATATAGGTCAGAATGTCAGGCTAAAAGCCAAGTTCAATCCAAGCATTTTCACATCAAATTACAAGAGTTGAAAAATCCTTAGTTCCCAATTCCAGTTTCACAGCTAGCTAGATGCCTTTGGAGACCCTATTAGCAACAGAGAATTTTCTGTGATTTTTTGAGGCAAGATCGATGAAGTACAAAGGTGAAGAAATGTGTAAAGGACACAAATGAAAACACATGAGAAATTATGGGAAGGTTAACAAGAAATTGCAGATAAACCACTGCAAAAAAAGCTCCTCCTGGTCTAAAGGTATTCACATCATTTCACAGCAGCTCATTCTGCCCTGTAGCAATTCTTACAAAATGAAAAATCAGTGAGTGAGCTCTTCCAAGAGATTTACAAAATCAGTGTTGCAAACAATCTCTTTTTTTGATCTGGAGAGTGCAATCAATCATGAAAGAAAGAAGTGCTGGATATTCCGACTCAGAGATAGCAAACACTCTCTCTGGGGATTTTGGGAATTAGGACTCCGGGACGAAGATCAGCGTTAGGGTTTTAATTTAGGGTTTAGGGAAGCTTACATCGAAGCTAGGTCCAATGGCTTTATCGTCGCGCGTCTTAGTCCTGCGCTCAAGATCACATCGCTCAGTCATCAGATTCTTGATCATCATCGGTATTCTTCCGCATGATTAGAAACAAACCTCGCACAATTCAAGCATCTTCAGAGCTTTCATAAAGCGTTCAAAGAGAAGTACGAGCGGAGAAAGGGATTAGGGGTGGGAGCTTGACATACCAAGTAGCCGGAAGAAAGTCAGGTACTTCCCCTGCAGCAACCACTACTGTACGAGATACCGGTCTTCTTCTTTCAAGCTTGTTGCTGCTTCGCGATTTGTGAGCAAATTGCTTGATTTGGTTCCATGTGCTCGGTGTTGAAACACCCACACCGGAGAAACTTGAACATAAAGAATGGCAATGCTGCATTCGAGGTCTGGGTTTGACCACAGGTTGGAAAACCCGTTGCGATAATGCAAAACTGGAAGAAGAAGAGAAAACAACTCCCGAACCCATGCTTCGAAAGGAAGAGAGAATAAATTCGGTCTCCTCCTCTTCTCTGCTGTCTTCTGGAGCTGAAAAACAAAAGCTAGAGCATGGTCCAGAACCTAGATGTTGTGCAGACCACCCATGATTCTCCTCTCTCCGTGCTCCAACTAAAGCTTGTTCAGAAAAAAGTGCTCTTTCCTGAACCCCCGCTCGGACCCACACGACCGCCGGGGGCGAGAGATGGAGGCGGCGGAGGGAAGGAAGCGTGCCGCCGGACAGAGCCGACCGCACGGTTACCGCACGGTTACCAGTCATAGAGTACAGTAGGCGAGATTTTCTTATTTTCTTTTTCATTCACATTTTAAAAAAAACAGAATTAAAAACTAAAAATGAAAAGTGCTAAAAGCAAGTGTTTTTGGAGGTTTTCAATAGCCATAATTCGACCAAAATTTAAGAAAAAAAACACCAGGATTTTTGTACATGGTCAATTGGGTAGCCAAAAATAGAAGAATGTTTATAAAAATTACCTTCATATTTAGCTTGTAGTCAAATTTGGCTATGTCTTCCTATGGACGATTGCCACTTTAACGACATAACAAAATTGATTCCCCATCTCCCCCCCCCCCCCAAAAAAAGAGGTTGTCCAATAGGGAGAGCTAATGAGATAGCATGCCATTGGATAAGAGATCTGCAGTTATATTACATATTTTGCTACCATGTGACATTTGGCTCCCTCCCAAAGACCCTTTTTGCACTGGTCATTAGTTGGTTGAACGTCATAACTTACCTTCTGCTGCTCTGTGCCATAATCCCTACTTTTGGAACTCTCATACAACATGAAAATTTTCTATTATTTCACCACACTGACCAACCAAATGTTCTTCACCATTTGTTAAGGTGAAGGCGTTTTAATGACTTCAAATGAGATCACTAGTTCCCTAATTATGAAGAATAATCTCAAAAGCCTGGGCTATCTAACCCTTGATAATGGAATATTCTCATTACTTTGGTCAAAGAGACCAAGGATATTTTTAAAAATATATTCTTATGACAAGGGCTTTCCATGAATGCTCCTCCTAACTCAGGTTCTCATTATGAGCATACTCCATATCATGGGTTATAATGTTATAACCAGTGGTACTAAGCCATTTTGGCATTCCATAGCTTTATCCTAAGCCCCATTTTGGACATGCCAGCCAACCTAGGGCTTTGCCCTACCCATAAACAAGAGAGCTTTTCAGGGCTCGCCAATTTGATGCTAAATTTGTCGCCTCCTACATTGAAGACAATCTAAACATGCAAGGACGAAGTCAGGGATTTGGTCCAAAACCCTAACACTTTGTAAGTATTCAAGCCCCATAACTCATTGTCGAAAATTCGCCACAAAAACAAAAAGGGCTGGCGAATTTAACAAAGGAAAATTTGGGAATTAAAAAAAAACAAATTCGCCAGATTTTGAGGAAAAAAAAAGCTAGAAGTCGCCAGATTTAGACAGTGTGTTACTATAGGTCGCCAGAACTAGGCAGGATTCCAAAAAAAGATCTACTTGTTCACCAAGACAGTCGCCATTTACTGCTAATTAATGCTGAGGATCCTAGCCATTGCACCTACTTGAGGAATTTGAAAAAACAAACCCACTCCTATTACCAACTGAGGGAATTTCCATCTTGCTTTGCCAGGCTTGACCTATTTCCACTTAGGAATAGGCCCTATTGGGCCCATTCATTGGTAGATTAGCATCTTTGGTGAACGATTTTTGCAACTTTTTTCAATCATGCTAAAAAAACTTCGCTAGGCAAGCTACTGAACACTTGTGCTCCTCAGCATGCCACGTGTCACACATATGATAGTCCAAATCCTTTAGGGTAGAACATTATGGTGCATTAAAAAAGATTAAGAATTATGAAATTAAATGTTCTAATGTTTTGTTCCCATCATTTCACTCCTCATATAAGAATATTATAGTACATAGATGATGGAAATATATATATATATATATATATATATATATAATTTTCAAAATTTAAGAACGAATTCATTTTTTGAAAAAATAAATAATTTGTTTCGTCAATATGGAAACTGACCCTAGGCTAATGGAGGAAAAGGAGACTGACTACTAATAGCAACCCACATGGACCAAATCAAACTATTTAGCCAATCAAAAACAGAAGTACAATCATTAAATACAATTTCAGACTCTTCCAGGGCTCGTCAGGGCTAATAAAAGCTGTTCAATTTTTTTAATGGTTATAGCAGCGTTCGAGTCAATTCCGTGGATTAGACCGCAGTACCTCATCTAAAATTTTCCGTGCAGAGCCACTTACTGAGCGTCGGTGGAGATTCTCTTAAACCCCCTTAAATACTGTTAGGGTGGCTTGTTGACCATAGGCACAAGGTAACCCTACAACTACCAGAGTTCCCATTCCCAACTGAATGATTTTAACACCACAAAACCTAATTTCTAGTAGGTGTAAAGCTACCGGCGTACCAGAGAACGCGTGCTAGAGAGCGTGTTCCCTAGCCTAAAGTTTTGAAAGTTACCCTAAGCTAAAAGTTTAAAAAATAAGAGAAGCCAAGAACTTCTTTTTTTGCATCGTTTATTGTTTTTACGAACTCGGGGGGTTCCGCTTTTACACGCAACTATGAACTCACGTGGTCCACTCGCTTGCGAAGACTGGCGTCGAAGATGGCGCAACCAACCATCCAACAGGGATGCCGATTACCGGACGGAATCGCGGTTCCTGCGGATGAACCTTGTGTTTGAGTAAAAAACATCTTGCGTAACTCATTTATTTCCCAATTTTCATCTATGTGCAGTCGTCATGACACAACATCCAACCAGTAGTTAATGTAGGGATGACAACAATTACTGGACAGAATAGTGTCCCGTATGGACGAACGTTTTGATTGGGTAAAAAATATCTTGCACAGCTCATTGGTGTCCTTCTACTTTCATCCATGTGCAGTCGTCATGGCGCAACATCCACCGAGTATAGTTCATATACGGATGACGATTATCCGGCAAAAAAAAAGCGTCCCATATGGATGAACGTTCTGTTTGAGTAAAAATATCTTGCACAGCTCATTGATGCTCTCTACTTTCATCCATTTGCAGTCGTCATGGCGCTACATCCAACGATAGGTCTTGCAGGGATTACGATTATATGAGAAAATAGCCTCCTATGTGGATGAACCTTGTGTTTGAGTAGCAATATCTTACGTAGCTCATTGATGCTCTCTACTTTCATCCATGTGCAGTCGTCGTCTTCCTCCTTTCTCCGGGGGCTTTGGGGTGTGGGTCTGGTTTCTGACCACCACGGGAAAAGCAGTCCAAAGTGCTTCCTGCAACGCTTGTTTTTCGTAAAGCTTTGTAAAATCCAGAGTCGAAAGAAAGGCGGTTTGGAAAAACTCTTCCCCTTCTTTGTCGTCGGTCGCGAGCGGGCGCATGCGTTCGTTTTCACCGCACAATACCGACTCTTTTCTCACCTCCTCCAACGCTCAGGCACGTTATTATTATTATTATTATTATTATTATTCCTCCTCCTCCTTTTGTCCGGGTCTTCCTCTTGCGTTTAATCGATTGTTGTAGCTTTTGCTACGAGTTGGCGTTGAAGACTCGAAGAAAAATCCTAAGGTTCTCTCGGTTCTGTCGGATCCTAGCTGTTTGTGTTTTTTCGTTCATGTGTGCGTTACAGCGCGCTCTCTGATCTCCACTGGTGGCTAGCTTAAGTACTCTTCGCGTCGACAGGATGTCGTTTTTACGGTTTTCAGACATTTCAAGGATAACACAGAATCTTGTACAACGCCGAAGAGATTAGGAAAAATTGCTATTCTTCTTTGATATCCAAGAATGGAGCACCCTTTTTGCTGCTAAACATTTAGACGTGAGTAGAAGCTGCCGCCATCTTAGCTGTACTCTTTCCTAAAGGGACCGGGCTGGGGTTTGAAAAATCCTCGGTCGTTGCGAGGTTTCGTAGAATCTAGAGAGAGTTTGTTGTGGAGACTTTTGTTAAGGTTGCAAGCTACACCGAGGGACAAGAGCTGTGCGCCTTTATCACCTGGAAATTTCGCGGTTAGTTGCTTTTCCAAGGCATTCTAGACTGAAGTTTTCGACGAAGGAGGAAGGAGGTTGACCTTTTGAACATGGCTTTTTTAGCTCAAACCTCTGCGTCTAGAGAAGTCATGGCGAGGGAGAAGCGGCCGCTGGAGAGAGATGCCACAAGAGTCGATGGCATGCCGGAAGAGAAAAGACAGCGGCCCGCTCTTGCGAGGTCTGAACTCTGTACCCCTATTTTTTCTAGCATTACTTCACCCTCACTGCAGCTCCTATATTTCATGCTGGAGGATTTTCATGCACTATACATTGACGTTTGTTGGTTCTCTTTGTCTTTCATAGGATAAATGCTTCTGGGTGGGATTTGGTTTGCTTTCTGCATGTCCGTACTGCAGGAGCTTCTCTAGGGATTTTTTGCTGCTTAATTGTAAGTACAAAGAAGAAAATATTTTGCAGCATGATATTGATTACGGATTCTCTTTGCAGTGTCATTGTTGAAGCAGTGAAGATGGATAGTCTTCAGAAACTGTGCTCAACCCTCGAACCTCTACTGCGCAGGGTGGTTAGTAGTTCTGCAGTCCTGTTTTTTTCCTTTTTTTGGGTTCATATTGTGAATATCTAGGGGTTTTTTCTTTCAACAAACCCTTTTTGCATAGGAGGAGGAGATTGTGTTAAATATTACACTTGGTTGACAAATCCTCAGGTGGGAGAGGAGGTTGAGCGTGCACTTGCAAAGTTTGTGCCACCTAAACCAGGTTTCCGGTAATGTTGAAATCATGGTCATTCCCTATGTAGTTAGTTAGATTGCTGACAGCTAGAAAATTTCTGTTGTCTCTTCCTCATGTCTCAAAGCATTCCTTGTCTGAGGCCTGTTCTTTGAACCTGTGTGTAGTTGGGGGAAAGAGGTTGGTAAATCTGGATTGTTGAGATGTTAAATTCTAGTGTTGACTGCATGTTGCAGCCCATCTCCAAAAAGGATACAGGGGCCTGACCAGCGAGATCTGCGCCTGCAGTTCAGGAACAAGTTGGCTCTCCCTCTATTCACAGGAAGCAAAGTAGAGGGAGAACAAGGAACTGCAATTCATGTGGTGTTGCTGGATGCCAGCACAAACCAGGTTATAACTTCAGGTCCAGAATCGTGTGCAAAATTGGATATCGTCGTCGTGGAGGGTGATTTTGCAGTTGATGATGAAGACAACTGGTCACAGTCAGAGTTTGAGAATGCTGAAGTCAGGGAAAGAGATGGCAAGAGGCCATTGCTAACTGGAGAACTGTCTGTTACACTGAAAGATGGTGTGGGAACACTGGGAGACTTGACATTCACAGACAATTCAAGTTGGATCCGCAGTCGCAAGTTCCGGTTGGCAGTTAAGATCTCTTCAGGAAATTGTGAAGGCCTGCGAATCAGGGAAGCAAAGACTGATGCATTCACTGTGAAAGATCATCGAGGAGAATGTAAGTGAACTCTCTGTTGAAAAATGATCCTCATTTTGTGCTGTCAAACACTAGTTTGTGATATTTGACCCAAGAGGTATGCTGTACATGCCAGGGACAGCTATGAAGTTGGACAGTACCTGATGTCTCTGTGGAGTAGCCTTTAGTGGATGTTCAGAGACCCAGTATTGCCATCAGATCAACTCTGTTTTAAACTGTCAGATAAAATCAGATTCTTAAGCTGCTGTAGCAATCTTGTTCTTTGTACAAGGTTTGTCTTTGGGATTGGTGTCTAGAAGCACTGCCATTCGAACTTCGAAGTATTTTTGATACTTAAGCATCCCTATCCTAAATGTAGCTGGCAAATCCCTGGTTGTTTACCACAAAGTGTCCAAGTAGCTAGCTACAGTGCATTTGTTTTGTGCAACTGAATCAATTATGAGGCATGTAGGGTGAGGCAAGTTCTGGTTGAAGAGCTGACAATGGTCTGGATGGAATCAGTGAGTCTGATGTCATTCCTGATATTTGTATGAGTGCAGTGTACAAGAAACACTATCCACCAGCATTGCATGATGAGGTGTGGCGCTTGGACAAGATTGGGAAGGATGGTGCTTTTCACAAGCGCCTTAACCAAGCTAACATCATGACAGTTGAGGACTTCCTGCGTCTGGTTGTCATGGATCCTCAAAGGCTACGCAATGTAATTTCACCTGCAAAATCTCTTTGGCATGCTTGTTGGCCATGGATCTTATGTGTGGCACAGAGGTCATTTTTTGGAGTTGGTGTTATATAATTTTCACATGCATTTTATTATGCACAAGGCTGATTCAAGGGGGTGTTGGGAATAGACATTGGGAACTGGAATGTCAAACAAGATGTGGGAGGGAACTGTGGAGCATGCTAAGACATGTGTGCTAAGTGGCAAGCTACATGTTTACTATGCTGATGAAAAGCAGAACATCGGTGTCATCTTCAACAACATATTCCAACTGATGGGCCTCATTGCTGAGGGTTCCTATATGTCAGTTGACTCCCTTTCAGATAGTGAGAAGGCAAGTGACTTGTCCCAAGGGTGTTTCTTTCTAGATGCAGCAGTTTTTCTTTTTCCCAGGTCCCATGCACTTTTGAGGTTTTCATTGGTGTAGCAAATTCTCCTCTCTTTGTCGCAGCTGTGTGCTTTGTTCTGGTTGATTTTCTTCACCGCTCTTTAGGGACCCTTTCCTGTTTGCTGACTTTTATCAGATCTTAAATTCTGATAACCTTATTATTCAGTCATTTCTCAGTTCCATTCAGGGTGACAAAAATTATAGGTATGGAGAAGTTCTCAGTACTTGTGAAGATATTTTTGCAGGTTTATGTGGACAAGCTGGTGAAAGTAGCCTATGAAAACTGGGAAAATGTTATAGAGTATGATGGAGAGGCTCTGGTTGGGGTGACACCTTACCCAGCTGTAAAGGGAATGGACATCCACACAGAAGATCCGATCAGTGCTCCAATTCTAAGTCCCCTTCCACTACAATCTGAGAGTACTAGCCAGCAATCAAAAACTTATCAATCACAGCAGCCAGCACTTACTTCTGTGCAGCACCGGTCATCCACCTCATCAACTGGTTTGTATCCTTACCATACAGTCCCAATCTTAACTGGAATCAGTTGAACATGAAGACTATTTGGTTGTGATAGTTTGACCTCTTTTACACCTTGTTATCTAGATTTTCCATAAACTTAAGTGGTGATTCTCATGTTTAGGATATAGCATTGTAGGAACTTCAAGCTGATTGGCTACATAATGCAGGTAGTAGAGCAGCAATGCCTCCATATGATCCAACCTCATTAGTTACCCAGGCATATGGTCAATCCACTCAGCTTCCAGATCCCAAGGAGAGCAGTCTGATGGGTTCTGGACTTCAAATGAACAGCAACATAGAGTCAAGGCAACAATCTGCTGTTTCAAGTTCTTCTCAACAGAGCTATGTTGGTAACACTGGCATGACTGGTTTGGCCTTGGGTCCTCCACAAAGTGATCTAACTACCTCAAGCCCTGCATTTTTGGCTCTGGCTCCTGGGATGATGAATGCTTCATCCGGAGGAATCGAATGGCAGTCTCGTGTCCAGGAGAACTATGCACAAGGTCTGATGGTTGAAGAATTGCCAACTGAAGATGAACTGCGGGCTAGGAGCTTGGAGTTTCTTGAAAATGAGGACATGCACACGCAGATCCAGCAGCTGCTGCGGATGTTCAATACTGGAGAGGGCTCTTTCACAGGGGAAGATCTTAATTTCTCAGGCTCCCAAGTTGGGGTTCCCACTGTAACATCACAGGAAACCCGTGCAAATGGCAAGGCCTTTGTTGGTTGGTTAAAACTGAAGGCAGCATTACGTTGGGGTATCTTTGTTCGCAAGCAGGCAGCTGCAAGGCGGGCACAGTTGCAAGAGGTTGAGGATGAATGAGTTGACATGTTAGAGGTGGGTTAATTTTTTGCCTTTATGACAAGATGTTTACACTGACTTCTGTGACATAAGCAGAAGCTGCTGAAGCCTCTGGTGAGATCAGCAGACACATAGTTTAGGACCACTCTCAAGTGCAATTCAGGACAGCAATGGTAGCGGGTTTTTTATGTGCATGGCATGATGTGGAGGGTAGTTCCACACATCTTCTGAGTTCAAGATGTACACTCAACAAGGAAGCATCTGATGTGCAGGAGTTAGCTCCCAGTGACATTTGCAGTTGCTTTTCGCAATGAACTAATCATTCTTGGTGTGTGACCACAGCTTCTGCAGTCATCTTAGAATAGGACATCCACAGGTGGTGGTTAGGCAGGGGCCTTGGTGGTCATCAATTGTTGCAGCCTCTGTAGGTTTGAATCTTTGGTGGTTGTATTTCTGTAACTTCATTTGCTTTCAAGTAGGTTTGGGTAGATAGCATCTTGTCTGTATGGTGTAGGGAAGGATGGTCAAATGATTTTGTCACTCTTTATAGCACCACTTTTTGTTTTTAGTTTGTGATCTAGGATAGTTTTCTGATCAGCTGGCCTTTCTGTTTGTTGATGATGGCCTTTAGATATCTGGCAGCCACCAAGCCCCTACTGCTATCTGAAAAGAGCTACCATCTGGTCTCTGATGCTGCAGCTTGCAACAAGGCATTGAGGTTCATATGTAGAGTAGTAACCAGGGGCTCCCCCATGTCATAAAATAGTGCCTGCCTTGTAATATACTTCTCACTAACTTTGTATTTAACTTTGTCTACAATGGATTTGGGATGTTTGGAACTTCAGATGTTCCTCTATGTTTCACACTGGTGGATAGCTGTCTTATGCAAAGGCTGCCATCATCTATTTGGCTGGAAGTATCTCATCTTCTGACCTCAGTGAGCAGTTCAGTATTTAGTCCTGGATTTGTGGCCTCATGCATTTGTGGATATTGCTTGAGTGTAGACATCCTTAAAACTGGTCAACATCTTGCAAATGAGTAGTTGTAAGAGATGGTGGAACTGGTGGATGGCTGTCTTATGCGACTGCTGCAATCATCTATTTGGCCGCAATAATGTCCCATCTTCTTACCTCAGTGAGCAGTTCAGTATTTAGTCCTGGATTTGTGGCCTCGTGAATTCTGGTGATATTGACGGAGTGCAGTCCTCTCTTAAAACTGGCCAATGTCTTGCAAGTGAGTACTTAGTTGTAAGAGGTGGTGAATAATGGGGTGGTTGCTGGAAGAAATCTTGACGCGGTTTGAAATGAAAGTTGCTGCACTTGGGTAGTACAGCTAAGTAAACATCAGACACCTTACGAGGCATAGATGGTACCTAGTTAACTTCAGAATCCTTGTAATGAATCACTGACCTTGGTTAGTTGTGATCATTGGGAATACTTTACTCTACAAAATTTATGTTGGATTCCGCTGGATTTGTTCAATAGTGCTCCTTGAAACAGAAGATCAGGAAGTCCACTTCCAATCTTCTGGACCATACTTAACAGTATCTATGCAGTGCTTGGAAGCTTGTTTTCAAATCCAAGTCCTGTTAAAAATAGACTGATTAAGTGAAGTCTAAATGGTACTGTTTTGTCGAGTGCTGGTCTTGTATACATATAGGCCTGTGCATGTTATCAAGTATCAACATTGGTATTCGCAGTGGTGGCAAGGAGCCTACCAGGCTTACTTACATAACCTGAGGTTAGCTTCATACCATTTTCAAGTACCATTGTGGTAGTGACCTGAGAGCATCTCCACCAATGCTCAGTATGTGACCCTGCCAAATTATTTCTTGCATCCAAGTTTTAGTTATTAACTTTTTTCCAACCCCCACCTGTCAAATAGGATCTGGGACTGCAAGTAGGAGGGAGACTCCTAATAGCAACCCACTTGGACCAATCAAACTATCTAACCAATCAGCAACCTGGAGAAGTCAATAAATACGATTTGATTGTGTTTATTAAACTCTTCCAGGGCTCTGAAAAGATGTGCAATTTTTTCAGGGTCCCAGTAGTCTTCCTGGATTCAACTGATGAACCTCAAACGAGATTTCCAGTGCAGAATCACATACTGAGAATTGGGGAAGATGCTCTCAGGTAATACCGACTTGTACCAGTTTTGTACTAGTTTCAATATTGGGTATATACCTGCCTCATACTAGTCAACAATCAGTCTTAGTCCCACCGTAGATAAGGGTCGAAGGAGCAGGGTCCAATGAAATCGAGCATTCCTATTAGTCAAGAGCTTTAAATTGGTCCCAAGGCCTTCAGACAAGGGTACATGACCAAGACAAATCAGATTGTGATTTAGCTTACATGGCATCATTTTGGAAGGAAACCAATTGGCTCGGACCAAAGAAAAGAGGTTAAAGGAGAGCTCATGGTTTGGAGAATCAAAGTTTTAGGCAGGGTCCAAGGTTGCTCATTTCTTTGTTTTTTGCTTTCACACTGTTTTCTTTTATCCTTGTTGCTCAAATTATGTGAGAATGGAAAAGATGCAATTGATTGATGATATTGTTGCAGCTTTCCCATTTTTGAACAATTTTAAAGTTGACATGGCTGATTTTATGGATTCTCACAAGGTGGTTGTTAGTGCACGAAATGAAGGTGCACTCAAAGGTGGGGGCAAAAAGTGAAGAGTAGAAGTGCCAATTTTCACAAGTGAAAGTGGATTTGAATTTAGAAAAGATGCCTAAACTGATTTCCATTCCAAAAAAATTGTGGTATCTTGTGCTTATGTTCATCCCTTGTGTGTAGTAAGAATTTCAAAAAATAAAAATAAAAAATAAAAAACCATAAAAAAGGAAGAAAAAGAAAAAAAATCCAGCAATTAACTTAATCCTCTCACACGCTAGTCACACATTTTTTATATTGGACCTTCGAATTGAACTCCAAACCTTTAGACACACTCATTGTACCTTAAGGAAAAAGTGTTATTTTAATGTGAAGAAGGGTCCAATTCAAAGTTCAATTTGCTTCAAATTGGTCCTTTCGCTTTTGGTCCCTGGACCCTAAGTGGCCCTTAAACCCAATGTGCCGATCATGTTGGTATGAAACTTTTCAAAACTACTTAATCCGAAGACCATGCTGGTTCAAAAAAATTAATAGTACCTAATACCAGGACCAAACTCAAGTCGGTACTAGACTAACAAAAGGTTCAACAATGCCCCAATGCTCCATAGTTTGTTGGCCTTGTCTACGAAGGCAAGGATGTTGTGTTTAGATTCATTATAGAGTATAGTAGCTTAAGGAATGTTGATCCCTAGGTAGTAGGTCTATTTTTATATGAGGATTTTTTGAAAGATGATATTTTGGCTTGTGTTTAAACTTGAGATTAGTTATAAAGTTATGATATCTTGAAGGATTTTGGTTTCCTTTTAGAGGTTTTTTTGAAGATTATGTTTTTTCATGGTGAAATGTTTGAATTTCCATAATTCTTCTTTTGCCTTAAGATATATATTTTAATGTAAATGGCAAGGCCACAGTATGACACACACCTTGTTGGCTTTGTCCCAAACTTGTGATAGAGGCATTCGAGAAACTTGTTTTAAGCAGTACTAGTGGCCTGTGCTGATATCCCAACTGTGAATTCGTCCTCAACTGATTTTTCCTTCCAAAACCTGGTTTTCTGGAATTTATTTGAATTTTCAGTGACAGAAATCACTTAAAATCAATATTCTCCACATTCTGAATCCAAATCTTACCAAATAAATTCCATTAAATCCTGGTCATCAAGATCTTTCCAACAACACCAAAGGCACATTCCAACTCCTCTGAAATTTTGAGCTACAATTTAGTTTAATTTTCAGTTAAGAAATCATCCAATATTCAAAAACTTTTGCACCACAAGTCCAAATGTCACGGAACGCTTTCCAAAGACACCGAGAACACAATCTGAAGCATTCCTGTTTGGTGGATCTCATACCTACAAAACAAACTACCTTCCTTCATAAATAGATAGGAGGTGGAGAATCAAAGGTAGGCTGAATGAATAAGGTATAGGCAAAACTAGGTGAAGTCTAATGCAAAAATTAGTTAAATTAAGTTTACACAATGCATTTTTCAGCTTGTTCTTGATATCACCACATTTTATCCCAATATGCATTGGCCATAGTTCAATTCTCATCAACTAGTAAATTGTGAATTTCATTTTTTTCAATTTCAGTATAAATTTGTCTCTTCTATTTTACATTATTTTTCTTATTTCCACAACTTCTAAAAAAGTTGTTTTCAAAGTTTTTAAAAAAACCCCATTGGGTTCCATGTGCGATACACATCTTCTCAATTATGCTTACAATGTTTTTTCCTTTATGAATATTGCTAGCTAGTTGGAATTCTTTTTTTCTTTTTCAAATTCCTTTATTTATTTATTTATTTAGATAGTTGAAGGGAAAATATTAGGTGATTGTTGTACACTATTTTCATTCTTTTTCTCTTTTTTTTCTAGATGTCATGAGAAAAAATCTTGATTCTATTATTAAAAAAAATGGAAGAGTCTTTTTTTTAAGGGACCATATGCAAGTGGCCCCTAAGTTCTAACACAACAGAATGCCCTCTAAGTTTAAAACAACATGGTGCTCACACCCCCACCCTCCCCCCAAGTTCTAATACAACTTGATGACCCCTAGGTTTAAAACAACCTAATGAAAAAATATAAATAGTAAAAAATGAATGAAAAACACACACACACACACACACACACACAAGTATAAGTAATTAATAATTACATTGTGAAAGCTTAATTCAAGAGACTTTATATATTTATAAAGGAAAAATATAGGATGTTGGCAAACTAAGGTAAACAAAAATAAATAATTCATCCAATTTCAATTTTTAAATGACTTAAAAAATATATAAGCACAATAAAATAAATTCAGAATATATTTAAGTAAAAATATGAAAAAACATGTCATTACATTTAGTTTCTGGTAAGTTAAATACAAAATTTGAACAACTTTCGTATCATAAAAATAAATTAAAAGTATGTTTGAAAATGACTAGTCAATATGGTGTTCAAACTTAATTGACAATGAAATTTTGATATATTATGATTATAACATGGATAATTTGACAATATATACATTTTTTTAGGTTTTCATTAACTTGAGTTTTTTTTAATCAATATTTCATCTACTTGCAACCCATTTTATAAAATTGAAAATCACATGCAAATAGATGCATTCCTAAAAAATCTATTCAAATATATTTTCAAAATGAAGGTTTTCAACATTATAATCATAAAATGAAAGATTATCATCATATTAGTCATTGTATAAAATAATATTTCTACTTCTAATACATCAAAGTTTTCTTATGGCTACTTGTGATTTTTTTTACACAAAACAATGAGCCTTTTATTTTACACCTTGCTTTCACCCTATAGTAATAAAATCAATGAAAATCAAAATAAAAGGTTTAGGGTTCAACATTTTGGATTGAGGCATGAGTTGCATTGTTCAAACCCATGTCATTACTTATCCCCCCAGAATCCTAAAGAAAACAACCAAGCCCTTCACAATGAATGTTGAACCTTCTTATTAGTTATATGATATTTCTGTTTTGAAAATTGTTTCAACTTGGGTTAATACCCCTTCTTAAAAGCTTGGGTAACTATTGAAAATATCAAAATGTTAAAAAAATTGCACCTACTTATGTTGCCCCCAATAAGAAAAGACTTTGACCTCTTGGGTTTATGGTTCAACATTTTGTTCTTAAGTATTACACCTTTAATCACATTGCCAACAAAAGTCTCGAAGGTCTAGGCTATGCTTACTTGGATTGCAATTTGTTAAATAGGGCAACTTTGATCATAATCACCTTGAGAGTGAAATCATCACATATAGAAATGCATGAACACCTTTTACAAAAAGGCATGTATGTGAGGGTTAAAAACTTTGGCATAAAATTGAAATTAAAAAGGAGTTTTGAGAAAGGCCAACATGTTTATCTTCATGACATTAAAATCCATGACAATTGTGTCTTTGATTCCTCCCTTTGAACTAGAATTGGTTATGATGTTTTTCCACATAGATTCCATAAGGGGATTCAAAACTTCATTTTAGACTTGGGCTTTTGCCACCCTTGTTGTCACGGTAATCATTGTTAGGGGAGGAGGAGATAATAAGGGTGAAAAATAATTATTAATTATAAATAGAGCTCAAGAAATTTTTACAATGAATATAATTTTTAAATAGAATATGAACAACTTTTTAATGCATACAATGGAGGCCAATGTATAAATGGTGTTAATCAAGAATGTGGCAACAACCTCCAAAGGATATTAACTTTTGAAAAAATAAAATTACACAATTTTAAATAAAATCATGGATGAAAGTGTTCAAACATGCATTCTTCAATTGCACAACAAAATTTCAAGTACCCAGTTTGCATTGAAATAGGTAAACATTTCTAATTTTCTAGGACCAATTGTTAGAAAAGAAACAACTAATATGTTTTTTATATCTCCAAAATTTTCATGCAATTTTTTTGTCTTTTTTTTTTGTTTGTTTTTTTTTTTAAGGGATGTAATGCAACCCAATAATAGTTAGGTTTTGTATTAATGGCCCTTAGTTTTTTTTTAGAGGAACCATATGCAACCCTATGGCCACCAAGTTGTATTAGTTGACCCCCAATTTTTTTCCTTTTTTTCCAAGGACCATATGTAACCCAATAGCCCCCATGTTTTAATACAACCTGGTGGTCCCCATGTTTTAAACAACTTGGTGGCCCCCAATTTCTAATGTAAACATTGGAAAAAAAACTTGATGGCCACCAAGTTTGTTTTGGTTAAATGTTGGGAGAAAGGGAGCATTTGGCAACCACCAAATTTTATTTTATTTTTTTCATTTTTTCCTTAATTGATGTTTTAGTTGTTTTAATATGTAATTTTTGTTTTCTTTGTGAATCTAAAGTGTCATCCATAGCGAGCTTTGTTATGCCTCCATTATGGTATATATGTGGAAATCGCCATGAAACAAATCTCATCATCTCTTTAACCAATAATTAGGTTTTCTTCATGTCTTTTTGCAATTAGTGATGAACTTGCAATGTTAACCATTAGGGACAAATGGTTGGAAACAATTGTGCATATGTTAGAGTCTACATTCCTCAATCTACCTTGTCCAAAACAAGTGGAGTTTTTTTATTTCAATACACATTCATGGTAAATACACAAATTTCACCCCAAGAGGAGAATTTAGTTTACATGGTGAGGATTTGATTGTAGTTCCTTTTGTAGTCAATGTCTGTTATCAAATACAAAAAAGCTCAAACAATGTCATATTCAAGAATCAAATTTAATTTTTTGTTTGATTTGCATCAAAGTACAAATATAAATGAACATGAATGTGACAAAAATGTTACAAAGTGCAAAAATGGGATGTTTGTGGGGAGATTTTTATGGGTAATTGGAATTCACCATTGGATTGTATTGTTTCATTATTCAATATTTCTTGTAATACAAATATTACAAAGACACAAATTTAAAAACATATTCAATACATGCATATAAAAATGGAAAAAACTGCAAAGTTCCTATTGGTGAAATTTTCTCTCCGACCATTACAATACCCATTGCAAAAGCTAAACTTCCTAACATTTAAATGAAGAATTCCCATTTGATCATTAATTTTAATGTCACACAAAAAAGGAAAAAAAAAAAAAAAAAACTTTGATTGGGCACCTTATAACAACAATTTGTTTTGACTTATTAGATATTTATCCAAATCTAACATATTCTACAAAAATGTTTAAATTCATTAACATATTTCCAAATATCGAAAGAACAATATCACAAATTACAAATCACATAAAATATATGCATTCTAAAAAATCAAATGAACATCTCACAAATGACAAGTTCAATCACCATATGTATAAGATGCAATTCAAAAATTAAAAAAAATAAATAAATCAATTCCTATTGAATATCATATTCAACCAAATAAGGTGGGGCATCATGCTAAAATAAATGAACATGTACATAAATCAATATACACTAACATCTAAAATAGACAAATCTAAGATGTTGGTAACAAATGTAGATACTGAATTTTGTTGATACGTAATTTTGGGGTGTATAAGGATAAAGGTAAGTTTGGTTACATTGCTGATAGATGGTGCATTCATATCAAGGCATGTTAATTAGGGTTAGGGAACTTTCTTTAAATTTTTAAAACCATAAACATTTTAAACATTCAATTTTAATAATGGAATTCCTTTGTTTTTTCTTTTTGTGCTTTTGGTGCTTTTATAAATTGAAAATGATAGCATCAAAAAAGTTGCAAGAACGATAAGAGGCAAAGAGAATGGGAACTTGGGAAGCTATTTATTATTGTCTAGAGAAAAAAATTGGAGGCAACTTGCTAGCTATAAAATGTACAAGAGGGACATACATGAAAAAAAACACATGAGGTGAAAGGAGGAAGAAAAGGATATAGGAAGAAAATAAAATATAGGAAAGATAATGGATTGTAATGAATCAAGTGTAAGAGCATGTGGATAGAAGATATGATGATAAAAGGAAGGTAGTAGAGATTTTGTTGGGAGGGAGTGGAGGAATTAGGGAAGAAGAGGATTGTTAGGCTACAAGTTTGTGTCATCTAAATTTGGAAAAGAAAAATAAACACGAGGGGAAAGTTGTTGTGGGAGTTGGTGTATTATAAGAATAGGATGCTTGTTTACTTGTTGGTATTGAAAGTTGTAGAATTGATAATGTAATTTTTATTTGCTTAATATTTTTTAAACCTTGGGGAAAGGTGTTGTTGGTTGTTTTGGAACAAGACACAAAAGTTGTAGGGAAATCAATTTAAAATTGTGAATGAACACATTGGCAAACAAGAAGAAAACCATATTTTCCTTATTGAAGGATGCAAAAGATAGAAGCTTAAATTTATAATAATTATATTAAGTATTCATTACAATAGACGTTCTAGAATTTTATTGGGTTTGGAGATAATGGATCCTAACTTGTTAAACATATAGATAATTAGTTGGTGATTGAAGTGTTTTTATTATATTTAACAAGTTTATTTAAAGATAAACATTCAAAAGAACAAAAATTTCCAACATTATTTTATCACCAAACTTGACAAAATTTTGAAAGATTTTCATATCAACAAATACCTCAATGGAAATTTCTTTATAAATCCCATGAATTTTCTATGAATATTTGAAATATTTTTAAAAAAATAATTAAGGTCTCCATCCAAAAAGTCATAAAGTATAATTGATTATGAATACAAAAAGGAAAACTATGTGATAGAACCTAAAAAGATTCTCAAGTCCAAAATAAACCAAGCTTGGATAACATTTTCAAATTGTATTTAGATTATTGTTATTTGGAAGACTTATGTAATTCACCTAATTATTTTGATTAAATACCAAAAACATTATTTGCAATGATTTGACAACTTGGTTTTTCAACATTCTTTGTGACTTTTACATTCGTTAAATGATTATGAAATTTGTTCATGAAGGTTTTACACACATTACCTGCTACAAGATTGAATGTCTCAAATAAAATAAAAGACCTCCAATATTTTCACGTAACATAATTGATGCAAATTAACCAAGTGTTACATGTGTAAGATTTTACAATCATAAAACATATTCATTTCACAAACTTATGATGAAGGACCATTCTCTTTTTGGATGTCATATATGACAAAAATAGATAAATCAATACCATTCAAATTACATTGTATCATACAAAAATACATTGAAAATAAAATAAATGCAAATACAAGAATTCAAAATTTTAGTAACATTTTTCTTAATGCCCAATAAATGGTTGTTAAACTTGTTGTTTACCTTGTGGTTTTTTCCCCATTATATTATTCTCAAACATTTTAAATTATCAATATTTTTCTTATGAAGAACATGTTTTTGTGTTAAAATCACAAGCTAAATTAAATTAATTATAACCAAAATCAACCAATACAATGTGTTCATCAATCATAGACAAATGCATCAATTTACCTAATCATTATGAATTGTTATCATTATCCAACTTTGCCCATGTTTATAAAAAAATGAATATTTTTTTAAAATGTTGCAAATCCCCCAAAAAATTATGTTTGTAAATTATAAAATATAAAGACATTGAAAATTGGTCAAGAAATTAATTTGTATTATATTCATTGTCTAGAAACTAAGAAAATTCACAACTTGGAACCAATGTCACATGGCATGATGCATATCGTCAATTACATGGTGGAATTTTTAAAATTAAATATATATTCAATTACAAAATGCCATAAATAAAATAAATAAAATAATTCAATTGATTCAAAATTTAAAAAATTACATCCAACTAGTATTTGGAATGATTACACAAGCTATAAAATAAATGATTCACATTGTGTCATTCCCACAACAAACACAATCAATATTAAACAATATAATTTATGATCTAATTTTGTGATTCAATCATGTAATGGATTAAATAGGAAATATCACACATTAGAAGATCATACTTTCACAAAAGATCATATTCCGTGATGATGGAAGAATCTGATATCACATTTTGATTAAGGTTTTGTTCATGGCATTCAATTTTGATGATATAACAATACATTTAACATTGAGTATACTTGTCCAATGATCATTATTTAATTTGCCAAACTTATCATTGAACTCATGAAATAGGTTTACATGTTGATATGAACAATTGCAACTTGTAATACATGAAATATCACTTGTTGGTGCTAGAATGTTTAACGTTATAAATGATAGGTTAAGGTCCATAAAACATATCCAATTTTGTTTTTGGTGTTTTGCTTTTATCATGACACTTGATTTCTATCAAACACCCCATGTGAAAGATAATTGATGGTTTTGTGAAGGGAGCTTATGACATATTTAAAGCATCAACATATAATGACAAAACTATAATATGTATAATGTTTCAAAACTTTAAAATTGGAACACTAACAAGAGAAAATTTCAGCCATTATTATAATAACAACATTGAATCAAAATGGACATAAATTGAACCTATCATTAAATACATAAGAGTTGGTAAGACCCAACCATTTATTTTAATAAATATTCAATTTCGAATTTAACTTGTAGCAACAAAAACCATCCATCATTCCCAAGGATTTTCATTAGATGAATTTGTTTCCAATTCTACTAATGTTAAAAAAACATGGCCTTATATATAACGTTATTTCACATTCAAACCAAAAATAAAATTATTGGTTATTCTTTGACATGAAAACTTCTATGTGGATTGATCAAGAGTAGATGTGCAAATGAAAAGATTAAAAATAATTGCAACTTGGATACCATTCATTTTTCAATTTAATAAATTACTTCATTCTTATGTAATTATATAAACTTTGAATACAATTTTTTTTTGCTAACATTATGAAAACATCAACCATGACCATAACATTCAAATGTGTCACATCTTATGTTTTATAGAAACAAAAATGCACCATGCATTGATCAATGTGCACAAATTTATACATTCACAAATATTCATATATTTCAATCCATGACAGTCATGGGTTAACAATGATGTATGACATACACATAGACTTGTATTTTTCAATACAACAACCAATGATGGTTCAAATACATAGTAGCAACTTTTAATATTAATACACAAAAAAATTACATATTTTATGTGTGTATAGAGTTCATTCATGTTGGGTTTTTATATTTATAAACAAATTTCAAACTATAATTTAACATTCTCTTGAATGTTGTCCAATTATCATTTTATGAAGTTTTAATGTTGATATCTTAAAAGAAAACAATCATGCAAAAAAACAAATAATTATTAAATTTCATGAATAAATTAAAATTAAAATCACAATTCAATGGAAACACTACAAAAGTTGAATCTCAACTAAATCATATATGGATCAATGTTTCTAGAAATGAATGAAAATATGGTGTAATTGAAGCATATTGGCTAAATTTTCACAAACCAATTTGTATTAAATTTAACTACCAAACACACTTCCAATGTATAACAAATAATTATTCATGTTTCCATTTCTTTGAAGTGTAATACATGCGACTACATTTGCTTGTGTGTACATGTTGTATTTTCCATTTTGTGACCCCCAAATGGTTTCAACATCTATTGTCATTAAATGTTTCATCATTTATTACAAAAGGTCCTTAAGTTGTACCATCACACAAAAACCCGATTCAATGAACCCAATCCCCAATATTTAGGTCAAATCAAATTGCGTCATCAAATTGTGCCATATTTTACAGATTTGCCACACAGACAACAATACTACATTATTCATATCTTGTAAAGAACTTTGTCAATTCTAATTGTACAATAATTAAATCTAATTTTGAATCTAAATTCCTAAAAATAATGTATTGGAGTCAATGATGTTTGCCTCTAATAAAACTAATAAATTGTTCAATATTTTGAATCTATTTTCTGCTCGCATTCTTCACAAACTTATAGTTCAAAAAGTTCGATTCTTATGGGGGAGAGACGATTCTTAGGATTCATAATAGAACTAAAAACAGGGATTGCAAATCGGTAGACAACTAGGTACTAAGGTAATAACAAACAATGTGGACCAAACAATCATTATGATTGAGCAATCAGAAGCAGGGAGGGACCAGCAGTGAGTCAGTCAGATCATATTTATTACACTCTTATCTGGCAGGTGTGGTTAGGCTTTGCTGGGCCTTCTTTTACTGCGCTGGGCAAACTTTAGCAAAAATGCTGTGCCAAAACCATTTTGCTGAGCACCGTCAAATACGGAGCAGCAGTGGAGTTAGTTGATCTACGAGTTCGTATGCCCCCCTTTTTTTTTTAGCCTTGCCTACCAAGGCAAGGATATTGAGTTTAGATCCATTATAGAGTATGGATTTTGGCTCCTAGCTAATAATAGGTCTATTTTTATATGAGGATTTTTGAAAGATGATATTTTGGCTTGTGTTGAAACTTGAGGTTAGTTCCAGAGTTATAATATCTTGAAGAATTTTGGTTTCTTGTATGTAGAGGATTTTTTTTGAAGGTTATATTTTTGCATGGTGAAATATTTGAGTTTTCATAATTCTTCTTTTGCCTTAAGACACTTTTTCATGTAAATGGCTAAAGGCCACCGGGTGACACACACCTTGTTTAAACCTAGGCCGGTAACTAAAGCCTAGCTAGGGTTAAGGGCAAACAAAACGCTGCGCCGATTATCATTTAGGGTTAAAACCAGGCGCCGTCATACCTAGTACGGCCAACAAGGAAGTAACTTAGTTTTATGTAGGTTAAAAAACATTTACACTTTCTACAAAATTTACCACGCATCGCTGACGACACAAAATAGTAATAATAAAAAGTCCGAACCCTAAAACGCCTCATGTCCACACCCGTCCGATCAATCCAACAGGGAGCATCGTGGACCGTTGCCCCATAGCTCGCTGTTTGTTGCCGTAGCCTGTTGTACGCCGTCCGATTGTCAGCTTCTCGCCATCCTATTGGTCGCGCCATCCACTAGGTAGCGCAGCAGCGTGCGAGACGAAGCAGCGCTTTGCTTGCTTGCTTGCTCCCTCCTTCCCTCGCTCTTCGTGGCTGCTGAACCCCAACTCCTCCGTCGCTCCAAATTCTGAACCCCCAATTTTTTTTCATTTTTTTGGGTGGGGGAGAGTTCTAGGGAGAAGAGATCGACGGGAATTGGAAGTGAGGAGTTGGGTTTTGGCTGTGTGTGTGTGTGTGGATTTTTTTTCGACGTTTGGTTTTGTTAAAAAAATTACGTGGAGATTTTGGTGTTTGGTGTCTGTTTGCGGCGATGGCGGAAGATGGAGTTGCTGCTGCTGCTGTTGCTGCTGTTGGCAACAAGAAGACAGGGAAGGTGAAATGGTTCAATAGTAGCAAGGGTTTCGGGTTCATTACACCCGACGATGGCGGTGAAGATCTCTTCGTCCATCAAACCTCCATTCACGCCGAGGGCTTTCGGTCTTTGAGAGAAGGCGAATCCGTGGAGTACTCTGTGGAGTCAAGTGACGATGGACGTACCAAGGCGTTGGATGTCTCTGGACCCGCCGGCACTTTTGTGCAAGGCGCGTCCTACCGCCGTGACGGCTATGGTGGCGGAAGAGGAGGAGGAGGCGGTGGTAATGGCGGCCTCGGGGGAGCTCCTGGTGGTTATGGAGGTGGCGGACCTGTTGGTGGTAGAGGTAGAGGTCGTGGACCTCGAGGAGGTGGCGGGAACTTTGGTGGTGGCGGCGGAGGAGGAGGCGACCGGTCATGCTACAACTGTGGTGAAGGAGGCCACATTGCCAGAGATTGCCCTAACGAGTCAACGGCTAATGCAAGACAGAGCAGTGGCGGAGGTGGTGGTGGTGGTGGTGCACGCAACTGCTACAACTGTGGAGAGTCTGGGCATCTGGCAAGGGATTGTACCCCAGCAGCCAGTGCCTAGAGAAATGGAAAGCGCTGTTTCTTTTTTTCTTCTTTCTTTGTTTTTTCCCATTCGTTGAAGAGATGCTGAGGTGTGGCCAAGGTGTTCTTGGATGAGTGGGAAAAACCCTAGCTCAAGGATAGGGTTAGAGAGCTCTACTTAATTTCGTGTTTTTTCAATGTGCGCTCGGGTGTAGTGTGCTTGAGAGGGTAGATAGATGGATACTATCCACATCCAAGCCTATAAGGGCTTCTTGTGTGTGGCTTTATAGTACCCCTGGAAGCTTTCAAGAGATTAAGGGAAAAAAAAAAAGAAAACAGGACTTTTTGTTGTGATAGGTTAAAGCAATCTTTGCTACTGTGCATTACATCCAACTGGGGTTCATCGTCAAGAATGGCCTTAGGAAAGCTGAGTTCTGACCTGAAAAACCTTATGAAACCCGTCCAGTAGTTTCCAGTAAAGTTGTTTCATAGTGTACTAGCTTGTTACCAAGCCGAATGTTTGTGGTGTCAATCTCTCTCCAGCGTGGGAACTTCTGGTCCCAGTGGAATGTATTTTGATCCCCCAAGTAAGAGACAATTTTTTTGTAGGCTTAGCTCAAAAAGTTGGGGACTTCTTTTATGTGTGATGATGGTTTCTTTCATATTGAATTTCTTCTTTTTTTCCCCCTTATTGCGGCTCTTCTGTGTAGAACTTTGAAGAAATCATCCTCAGCTTGAGAGCAAACTGAAATGTCTGACAAATTGTATCCAGAAGATGTGATGCATGGTACTATGGTGTGTTAGCATCATCACCTTTGTCATTTCTAGCTGTTACTTCTGTGCAAACAGCTACCATCCTGTCCTTTTCTTACTCTTCCAGGTAAAACTTCCACCCTAAATTTTGCTGAAACATGAACTTGTATAGAAGGTGCAGTGTATCTGCAAACCTTGAATGTGTGTTGGTTTGGAGTGGGTTTGTAGATGGCGTGCTTTGTTTGTTGTGATAATGTTAACATTAGTTGGAGAGTGGCTGATTCATACCCAAGTCCTATGCTTATTGCAATCAAACTGCCTGTTGACATTTCTTACAAATCAGTAGAGTCTCATCAATATTATTTCAAGAATGGGTTTTTTGGTAGTTGCTGGTGCCTGAATCTGTTGATTCCTCATAAAACTGTTGCCTATTTATATGCATCATTGGAGTTTCCTGCTCCTATGGTATCTCTTACTGATGCAGTGATAAGTCTCTTAGTGACACAGTGGTGTTTCCTGGTTTATTTTGTGGTATCTGTTACTGATGCAATGATGCATATGTGAAGTTTGCTATGTGATGGATTAAGACTCTCTACTTAGCCCCTCTGAAAGTGATCGAAGATGTGGCTGTCAAGGTTGCTTTGAAATAGTTGTGAACTTAATAATAGTTATGCCAGCTTCATATGTTTCTTGCCAGTGCTTGTCTAAATTGCTTTGAAAATAGCTGTGTAACACATGCAGCTTCATATCAATCATGTGAATAAATTCTCATGTTACCTTCAAATAGTTGGTGTGGAGATTTCTTCGCAATTTCATAGGTTTCCTTGAAGTTATCTTGGGGGGGTGGGGGGTGTCATGCACTGTTTCCAGGCCTGGGTGAGGATAGTTTTATGTGGAGTTGGTGACAATAAGGATGTTGTGGGTCCCATCCCCACTTTATGGGTGTGTATTACTGTCCTTCAACCAACCCATAATCTGTTGTGGGGCATATCCATTCTTGCAGACAGGTGCTGGTGTGCTTGCCAAGAGTGAAACAGATTGGGGCCCAGAGCGGGAGGTGTCACCCAGGAAACCCAGAGGCTGGCTTCTTTGTTCCTGTTTTGTGTGAAGCTCAATACAGACATGTTTCAAAATTAATGGATTGCAAGTTACAGGTACTCTTCACTCTCCTTTTGATGTTACCAGGTGCTGAATGAAATTCCCAAGGTTGATCCTGCCCTGCCGTGCCCTGTCTGCTCTGCTTCCCATGGTTGGTAAGGGAGGGCCAGGATGGGGTCAGGAGTCTGGAGAGAAAAAATGCACGTGTCTTTTGGTAGGAGGTAGTTTGACACGAAGCAACTTGTTCAGATGTGCTGGATCCATGGTATCCTTTTGGTCTTGGGAAGTGTGGATATATTCTTTGGTTTTGGCTTATCGAATGGTTGGCCAGCAGATTTGTATTCACAATACCAAATGTTGGTGACGTCTACGACAAAATATCTGAGCTCCTGCAATGGAATGTCTTTTACAGGTGTTCGTTATTTTGGATTCACAAGCAAATTGACATCTGTGGATGAATGCAATTTAGCACTAAGAATACTGTAAATGTACACCACTCAAAACCCTTACCATTGTGCCTATTTTGTTCATTCTTGGTTGTAGTAAGTTGCATGTGAATTAGAAACACCTCAATATTGAAGCTGCCTAGATTGATAGCCAACTTTTTGCATTGTCCATGCAGTTTTGCTAGACCTTGAATACTGAATTTCTGTTTCTCTTTGCATGTCTGTGTGCCAGGGGGGGTTGCGTGTCAGGGCATCACTCTTGGAGTCAAAACCTGAAATTCTCTTTTCAAGATATGGTCATTGTTCAGCAACGCATAAATGATTTTTCTTTCATGGTTAACAATCTTCACAGAAAGCCTTTGTTAGCAATGGTGGAAAGTGTTTTCATCAACACAACATTTGTATTGAGAGTTATCATCAACACTTTAGGCTCCTGCATCTAAATAGACATAGAATATCCTGATGTTTGAGTACTGACTCTCCTACAGCTCGATCATCACCATTACAATAGACACAGTGTGTAGTGCAAGCACTGTAAATATGAACTGAGATGATGCCAACTTTTTTCTGCTTGATGCCTTAACTGATCTGTCAGGGGTTTTTTTGCCTTCATGTGCTTTGATACCCCACATGATGATGACCTCTTGCAGTAGACAATGACCACTCATATCATCAACAATGTCAATGGAGTTTTAATGAGGTTTTGAGGAGCAAGAGGGATGGACTGACAAGGTCAGCATTGTCCATTTGACATGATGAGCATTTGCAATAAATTCAGAACCATGTCATGAAGCTCAATGTTCATCACACAATACCACTTCTTGTGAACTTGGCAATTGTGTGAGAACTTTCCCTCTTGAGTGCTCTCTGGAGCAACAGCAACTGCAAAAATTCAAATCTTGTGGACCATCTTTATTTCAGGTACAGCTTCTACATAAAACATTTCACTGAAAAGTTTGAAGAATTTGAAGAATCAAGAACACTTTATTGAAATCCTTTTGCTGCATGCACTTGGATTAAGCAATTACATGTGACTCTTGTGATTTTCATTCACTTTCAGGGAAAGTTGAATTATTGGGCATCAACAACCAGAGCAACAGAAATGTGGCTTCTGAAAAATGAAGCGCACAGTGCATCATCTTCAATGGCATTGTGAATCAACAACTAGAGCAACAGAAATGCTGCTCCTGAAAACAAAGTGACTGGTGCATCATCTTCCATGGTATTGTGCATTGACAACCAGAGCAACAGAAATGCAGCTTCTGAAAAACGAAGTGCATGGTGCATCATCTTCCTGGCATTGTGCATCAACAACCAGAGCAGCATAAATGCAGCTTCTGAAAACAAAGTGCATAGTGCATCCATCATATTCCATGGCATTGTGCATCAACAACCAGAGCAACAGGAATGCTGCTCCTGAAATCAAAGCACATTGCGCATCATCTTCCATGGCATTGTGCCTCAATAACCAGAGCAACAGAAATTGTGGCTTTTGAAAAACAAAGCAGATTGTGCATCTTCTTCTTGCCTTGATCAACAATACAAGCATCAGAACTGCAGTTTCTCAAAAAAAAGCACATGGTGCATCGTCTTCCATGGCATTATTGTGCATCAACAAGCAGAGCAACATCAGAAAATGCTACTTCTAAAAACAAAAACCACGTTATTGTAAATCTTCTTCTTTTTGTTCCCCTGTGCAATAACGACCCAGAGCAACAATAAGAGATGCTAATTCTCTGCAAAGAAAAATCATAAAAAGCAAAACCCATTTCACCAATTGGTGAGAGAAGAGACGCTCCAACCATCTCCCAACAACAGTAGAAAGCAAAGGAGAGTCTCCATACATGATGCGGGAAGGATTGCACGAGAACAATCATTTCCGCCAAACCCTAGAACCCGGACTTCTCGAGCGGCGACCTTGAGAGGAGACGACAGTAGGTTTTGTCCTTGTGCTGAAGAGCGACACAGTTGTTTGTTGTTGTGACGAAGCTTGGAGCACGAAGAAGACAGTCAAAAATCGAGAGAGAGAGAGAGAGAGAGAGAGAGAGAGAGAGAGAGAGAGAGAGAGCATGGATGGAGAGAAGTACGTTGTAAGAGAACGGGACGAGATTCGGGATCTAGGAGAGTATGACACTCTTCTCTTCAAGACGGCAAGTGCAGCGGGCTCCAGCTTCTTGGCCGGCACGATCCTGGGCGCCATCACGGCGGCATGGCAGGATGTGCCTGCTGTGGAACGGAATGTGGCGCTGCCGGCGTTGAAGAAAACGGGCAGGATTATGATGAACTACGGCTTGACGTTCGCGGCCATCGGCGGCATCTTCGCCTTCACGGAGTCGGTTGCAGCTTCGATCCGAGGCAAGGATGACTTCTGGAACAGCGCTCTTGGAGGCGCCGCTGCTGGTTCTGTGTTGGGGCTCAGAGGTAAGCGAGCAAGCTTTCTTGCTGAAAACAGTCCTGAATCCTGTCTGAAACGTTTCTCGTTTTTTTCAGATTTTTTTGCAAGGCAATAGCTCAAGTTCTTCACCTGAATCTGTGCAAAGATGATCATTGCTGCATATCAACCATGGCTCCAATATGTTGGGGTATCATGTTCTTCTCCATTCCAAGTGCTCTGCTGAGGTTCAAGCTCTTCTTTAGGGTTTGCTCAAGAGCCAATCCAGCTAGTGTTGCAAGGTCATCCGAAGTGTGGGAATCCAGGGACATTCTCAAAGAGCTGTCTCTGGCAATTCTGTTGCACACATTCTATTGTGACATGGTTTTTTTTTCCTTTTGGCAAAAAGAAAGGCTTGTGGCCCTGAACCTGGAGAAACATCCAATCCCACACACCAGGAGAGAGGTGCCATTGTTTTTCTGATTAGGTCACACAAATTGTGACAGGTTGCACATTCTGAATTGTACTCCCAGAATTGGGTTAGATTCGTGATGTACAAAACTGCTGATTAGGGTTGTGCATTCTGAATTCTACTCCCAGAATCGAGTTACATTGCTGATGTACAAAACTACTGATTAGGGTTGCACATTCTGAATTCTACTCCCAGAATCAGGTTAGATTGCTGATGTATGAAACTGTGACCAGGTTGTACAGTTGCAGTAGAAAGTCAGATGCAATGGGAAGAAGCAGAATTGAGCAGACATGGACTACAAGCTAAAATGAAATGAAGCTTACCTCACAAGCTTTTTGCAGCTTGAATGAGGATACTACCAACTTTTTCTTTAAAACTATGTGTGTCCAGGGCTAGCCAACATCATGACTGAGTCTTCCTGTTGCATCTGGAAATGCAACAGAAACTGATAGCGAGAATTTTGTAGAATGGTTTGCCCAAAATTTTGGATAGAGTATTTTATTCTTTTATTCTTATCCACACCTGGTGTTGGGAGCTGATGAAGTCAATGGGTGGTCATGGAAGCTTTGTGCCTGCTATTTATGATGAAGGTGATGATGGTCTGACACTTTGTGAGTGGCTCTCATAAGGTTACGACTGCACTCATTGCATGGTACCTTCCAGTTGTTGTCATGGAGGTTTCTCTGCAATTTCTTAAATATGCTATCCTGATGTATTAGCTTGGTGTTCTCGTGTATTTGCAGCTGGGAAGTTACCAGTGGGGGTTGGGGCGGCAGCAGCTCTGGCGGCAGTGGCTGTGATAGTTGATGCAGGAGGTCAGAGAGCGAGGACCCCAACAGGGCGGGAGTATCTCCCATATCCGAGGAATAATCCTGATTTATAAAAAGTACGTGTACTGAAAGACTTGCAAACAGATAAACAAGGTGTAAGTGAAAGAACTTGACACTAGTCCTTGGTTGACAAGTTTGAATTGTCTGAGAATTAGTGCAGAATCAAAAGCCCATGAGTTTTAACATGATATGTTTCTGAAACATGTCAGTTATCACCGAAATTATTTCAGAATTTTGATTTTGTCCCAACCTGTGAGGGTGGTATTGAGGTTCACTTCTGGTTTTTGTAAGTGTTGCACTCTTAAGGGCCAACTCTAGCACAGGGACATGACACCATGAGTTTCACATGAGTGTGTGGATCCTGTACTGGGTGCCAAAAATATGTCAGTCAAAAGACAAAATAGCAGTACATTGTGCCATCACCAATCATATCACTTTCTCACCCTCGGGCTACTTTGTGTTCTTGTCCCATTCCATTGGTTATCTTGAAAGTGGACTTTGCTATATGCTGCATTGTCTCTGGTATGTTTTGGTTGTAGTTACAGTAGTTCAGGTCAAGGGCCGAGAGTAGTCTACCAAATATTGCTGCAATCCAAGTTCTTGTTCAATGAGGTGGTTCCATCATGGTATTGTTGCAGTCCAAGTTCAAAATCTGCACTCCTGTTATAAAGCTCTCTTCACTCATGCATAAACATTTGACTCATATCAGAAGTGCAGATTTTGAGAATTTCCAGGAGTTAAGGTGGTGTAAGGAAATGCTCTCCCTCGTTTCATAATGATGTGGAATGAAACATCTACAAGATTCTCAATGAATAGAATGCAGAAGTCTTTCTCTCCTTTTGTCTGGACTTGGAGGCATGTACATGTGTGTAGAATAGGGTGAGGAAGTGAATGCAGGTCTGGTGAAACATCCTGAAGTGCAGATGTACTGGTTTCAGCATTCTGAGTCTTGGTTCATGTGTGGAAATCACTCTGGTTCTGGCTTCTGGTATGTTGTTTCACCTGGAAATCCAACTGTGGCACACATGCCAAGGCCGGTTTAGATGCTGCGAGTTTCTACAATTCTGATTGTCACATCAGGAGCAAACACTGAGATTGGCTGAGACCTCTGTGTAGTCTCACTCTACTGGGGATTGTCACTGTTTGGTTTTGGGTACCATTGGGACTGTCAACTGAATTGTTTTTGATTGGATGCGCTGGGCTGACACCTGCTTGCTTGTGTGCTGGTAAATAGACCCCAGTGTTTCAGATCCTAGATTCTCTGTTTCTGCAAGCATTAACAGTGCTTCAGCCAAGCTTGATGAAGAATGACACTGACCATGCCTAAAAGTACCTCTGAGTTTGAAGGTGATGAAGATGATGGAGGTGGTGCAAGTGTGACTGCTAGAAGTGAGGAAAATCAAGGCATCTTGTGAGGTGGATGCAAAGCAATGTAATTACCTAAACTAGTTTGTGCTTTGTCCTCTGTCTGCTTCTGGTGGAATATATTCTCAGAGCAATCTCTCTTATAATTTATGGTGAAGAGGTACTACTACAGTTCATAGCATTTCCAATCACCATCAACTTTTCCAGAGATCCATATTTCAAATTCTAAAAATCTGTGGTTTTCATGAGCAACAACACTAACTTGAGACAGTTTTGCAGGTCATGGGAGATTAATTCATTCAACCTTGATTACACAGAAACAGCACAACAGATGAGTTTGTTTGGGTAGGAACAATGAACACTTCTTTTGCACACTCTCAAAAAAAGTTTCATTGACCAAAAAAAATTGTACACCCACCAGCTGCAAGTGAAAAAACGACTTCAAAACCCTTCTTTTATTCTTGACAGTTTGACTTCAATAAAAGATTTGATGATTGAAGAAATGATGTTTTGTTTTTTGGATTCCAACTTTGACCACATTGCTGCTCTCATACATTTGAAGTGGAGCAATTTATTTGCGGAGGAGTTGTCATTTTCATCTCCAGTCAGTAGCAGCTTCCTCATGGCTGTGGGACTACAATTCCTGGAAAAAAATCCCACCCACCATCAGCTTCTTGACAAATCTGCAAGACTAGAATTTCCAGCATCTAAGGATCAAAACAAGGGTTTGTGTCTCACAAGGTTTTTTATCTAGCTGGACTAGTTGGATTGTCTAGCATTGAAGATTTGGTACATGAAATAAAGAAGAGCTTGTTGGAGGGGAAGCAGGAATCACATTTGATTGTTTGTTTGTTATTAAGTACCTGCACAGGAGAATCCACTGGGTACACTCAGACCACACTTTTGGGGAATGCTCAAGGAGTTGGCAATGTCACAATCGTGTGAGAATCTCTTGGCCAAATAGCACAAGCATTTAGCTCCCGCAAGCTGGCCAATTCCATGACCCAGAGCCCCGACATGTTCACAGCATTCATCTGATGGGTTTAGAAAGCTGAACTTGGCAGCTGGTAGACAAGCAAAAAAGTCACTAGTGTCACAAGTGGCTTGTGTGCCGGCCACCATTGCCATCACCACAAGCACACCCATCAAAACCGTTGCACCCATCAACTTCCCAGTTGCCATTGCCACCTGAATCTGAAGATCAACTAGAGATCCCAAACAAACAAACAAACAAACAAACAAATTCCCAATTCCCAAGGGGGAAAAAAAAAACCAAAGTTCACACCACAAGCTCACAATTCTGGGAGAGAGAGTCCACTGAGAGCTTGTGAGAAAGAAAACACAAAAGCAGAAACTGTCTGAGGAGGAGCTACTTCCGCAGAGTCTGAGCTCCCAATGAAGAGATTGTACCAAGAGAGTGTTAGACTGTGCAGAGGACATGAGTGAGAGATGCAATATATATATGTACACAAAGACACACTCATCAGCAGCAGCAAAGCAAAACACAATGTGCCCTGGCTATGCATACCTGTTCCGATGCACAAGGAAAGGAACATGGCATGAAAGGAGGGGGAGTTAGTTGTTAAGTGCAAATTCCTCCTTCCTTCCTTGCACAACCCACTTCGTTTTAATGCGTGAAATTCATGGTTCCGCCAAATTTGTCGCTGCTGCACGCATCTCATCACACAACATCAAACAAAAATGGAATGGAAATTATGAAAGGAAATTCCACTCATGGTCACTCCTCCCCCATCTCACCTCCTCCATCTCCATTAGGGACCTTTGCTAGCACCCCATGTGGGTATAGTACCTAAAGTATAGGAGAAGGTCCCACTATGGGGGCCTTCTGCATTTGAGATCCCTGAAGCATTAAAATTGACATGATTTTTATTTTTTTTAATTTTTTTTTCAAAAATTCCTTTGTGACACCAATAGCTAACTAGAGGGCACCCGCTCGGTATCACAAGAAAATAAAACTGGCTCAAGACATTTGTGAAAAACAGAATGCCTGTGCTCGTGGAGTTTTTTTTTTCCCCCAAAAAATGCCTTGTGAGATTTTACACTTTGTAAGCATACTTCCAAATACACTTTTTATTTAAATCTCCAGGGGTTTTTATGTGTAGGGAAAGGACCATGAATGGGGGCTATTTGAGGCACAAGGACCTTACAAGCCCGATTCCCATAGGGAAAGGACCATGAATGGGGGCTATTTGAGGCACAAGGACCTTACAAGCCAGATTCCCAAATTCCCAGAGCACCTTCTATGAGCTCCTTACAAAACAAATTCCCATAACACCTTGTTTTGGTTCTCATTTTGAGGGCCCTTATGGTTGTAATAAGGGGACATCCTGCGTTGAGGCAGAAAGTTTTTACTGAGGGTAAGAAGGCTCCTTAGTAAGTAAGGAGTCCTTACACCTGACACCTACACTAGAAAGATGAAAACTTCTACCTATTCATTAGGTACACAAATAAAGTACCTATTAGAAAGTACCTATAGAAAGTACCTAAAGTACATGGAAAAGTACCTAAAGAAAGTACCTACAGTTAATGCAGCAGAAGAACCTAAAGAAAGAAAGAAAGTAAGTGCAATTACAAGTGCCTAAAGAAAGCAATGGGAGAAGTGGGTGGGAACTAGGGTTGGAATTATTATTATGTCAGGGTTTAACTATAGAACAAATCATTGATAACTGGGGTTTGGGAGGGGTATTATGACTTATCAAGGATCTTGCCTATTAGTGGGTTCTGTGGATCTCTCCCCTGGATTACACTTGTCACCATCCTGATTAACCAACCCTAGCCTTAAAACAATTCGCCAATATTAATAAATGGTCTTCTGGGGCGTTTACTTTACCACCCCAGTCTTGAAAAGCAGTCGCCAATAATGTTTTATTTATCGGATTTGGGCATTAATTTACCACCTCACTAGTCTTTAAAGAATCCACCAGAAAAGAAAGGGACAAGCAGCTCATTGGGTAAGCTAATGGCTCTCCCCTTTATGACTGGCTGGTTTTTGAGTTTTGACTAAGTTACCATAGTACCTTTACCATTTCAGCATTCATTTATTTTTATTTTTTTCGAACTCTTGAGAAATTATTTATTATTTGTGCTGAAATTTTAATAAAATCAAAAGTTCAATTGTCAGGTTTTGAATCACAAATCTTTCATAATGTGACTTAAGATTGAGGTAGTCTATACACATTAGATTGTTCCAGAATATTGACAAGACTTTGCTTATTATTTTGTATACTCATTACTTGCCAAAAATTTCAGAAATAAATATCAAGTGTTGAAGTTAAGATTTCAAATTTAATTAATTATTTGACAATTTGTTGTCGAAATGATATTATGGTATTAGCCCAATTGTTGAATTGTGTTTATAACTAGTTAATAACCTAATCACCTAGTATTGAATGTTCAAAATCCAATGACCTATCAAGATGACTTGGTTATCATTTAGATGGGTTATCAATCTCAAAACAATAACTGAATATTTTTATGATTTTATAGAACCCAAAATAAAATCTTAATTTTTTATGTATAACTTACAAGTTAATCAAAGGTTCTCAACCAGGTATTTGAAAACCTACCTTTATGCATAATTAAAGGTTATCATCCAATAATATTGATAACATAATCAACATCCAACTTTTTTCAAAATAACCTACTAATAATTATGAAAAAAATATCAATAACTAGCAAATTGTCATTCAAACCAATGTTGTGTGCATATAGGGTTTAGGACTTACACTCCATGTAAATGTAAATGCCATAATGAATTTTATTTACATTTCGTGTAAGTTTATAAGGTCTATTTATATTCGTGTAAGTGTAAATGTAAAACACAGGACATGTAAGTGTAAAACAATTACACTTATAGGATTTTGTGTTTGTGTAAAATAGTGTAAGAACATGTCATTTCTTTTGGAGGGGGAAGGGGGTTGGGTTTACAATGTTTTTAGTGATAGGCCAATCAAAGTGGCCCATTGCAAACCAAAAAGATGCATGACAACCATATAAACTAATTAACATGAATCATAATAAATATTCAAGCTCTTGTAAAGTCCTAGGCCAAAATGATGATAAACAAAAATAGGAATATAAATTATATTCAAGCAATGAAGTGAAGCAAAATGGACCCAAGAATGTGCATCCAAGATATTTTGGACAATAGCACCACAAGTTGTCCCATATCCTTTGCCCAAAAAAATTCTCTTGTATTGTATATAGGTGGCTAAATGGAAGTACTACCATAGTACCATATTGGTATTAATATAAAATATTCTAATTTGGGGAATATTAAAACCATCATGATTTTTCAATCAAAGTGACCCATTGCAAAAAATACATTAAGATTTGGAAGGACCCACATTTGAATGTACCCACAACTAATTAATATGGATTGCAAGTATGTATAGTTATAGATATATATTATATACACTTACATTAGCATGCCTTCAAACATCTACACAACAATATGTAAATGCATTTGACAAATATTTACAATATTCAAGTGTAAAAAGTTTGGGTGTGTATGTAAATGATTTACACTTACATCGGATTTATAGGCTATATGTATGACTATTTACAATTTCACACACAATGTTGAGTCAAATGATGCCATGAGAATGATATACCATGCAACATGAATTTTAGGTGGTTTGACTAGATTATTCATTTGTTTTTTTTAAATAACCTAAAGTAGTTAGGTCTACAACTATTACCAAACACATTTGGTTCCAAGTTAAATCTAATGTTTTCCCACAATTGTGCAATAATGTGAAGTCTCTTTTGTTTTCATTTGGGAATAACTTATGGGCAAAGCCAATAGATATTCATGATTTGGGTACTACATGGTGGGGGGTGAGTTGGTGGCTAATAAAAGGTACACTTGTAGTATAGGCAATGGTGTGAAACTTGGGAAGTTGGAAAAGCTCACTAAGAGTAAGTTTGCGAAGGGGATGGCATTGGTGTGGCTTTGGGTGAACCAACACCTGCACCAAATTTTGGCTAGCAAAAAAAAAGGTTGCACATGAGAATGATAATGTCAAATTAGGATAAAATCATTGATGAGTTATCCATTCAATTTGAAAATTCATAAGTTAACAATGTTTTTTTATTGTCATCCCTTTTATGGACAATAAACTACCACTTGAAATACCATGAAAATAACATTGTAAGTTGCCAATGTAGCATTCATGTCATTTTTAGTGTTAAATGACACTCTAAGTAATTTGAATGCCATTTTAAATATGACATTACCATTAACAAGGGGGGAGCTATTTCCTATGTTTCCATTTTGATCATTTCTTTTTCTTTCTTTGCCCCCCACCCTAAAAGCTACAATGCTTATAGAAAATTCAAATAATTAAAAGAGATTCAAAATTATGGTTCAACCTTTGAGGTTTAAACTAATATTTCACTTGATAAAATTTTATTTTAAATAAAAACTTAACATTTGTGATAGACTAAACATTGTCTTCTCACAAAAATGCACATTTGATTTGGAGTTGAAGATAATGTGTGCACCTAATAACTTTTAATTAAGTAATGTAACTTTTAGAAAGAAATTTAAAGCATAAGAATTATTTTAAATTATAAAGTTATAATTATTTAAAAATTTCACTTGTCTTCAATATTATAAAAAAATATTTAAACCCCATTATTATCATGTAATCAAAATATTTTAGACTTGTTTGAAACAAAATTGAATGTTGTGTAAAAAATTTGCAAATTCAAACAATACACACATAAATGAATTTGTCCATAAATAATACACGTGTGTTCATGAATTTGTTTTAACTACGTGTGATCTTACATGAGTTTTTATGAATTCGGTGAAACATTATGAGTTCTTACCTACATCATTCGAGTGAAAAACATTCAGGGATGATAATTTATAGGGGCCAGTTTAGGTAGGACAACCTTAGGTTCCATAAATCATAGGTCATCATTGTCATTTGGATAGTTCCAAATTGCAATTTGTCACACATATATGTCTCGTTGGAATTATTTGCCCCCAAAAAAGTTGGAATATGTCTACATGTTTCCAAAGATCTGAAGTTTTTTGTGACAATTATTTTTTCTTTTTAGCACACCTTTGTGTTTCTATCCATTAGTTTTCATGGTGGTTCCTAATGCGCATCAATGGTTTCATTTCAACAAATGAACTCCACTATGTCTTGTTAGGTTTAGGGACAAAATTATAGACAAAATTTGAACCAAAAATCCTTTTAGTAGCAAACAACAAGTTGTAATTAATTACCAATTGACAATGTATATCATATTTTACTATAGAAGGTTCATCCATTATTGTATGGTATATGATGGTCATTGTTGTTTGACTATTGTGCAACTATTTTGGTACCTAGGCTAAACTATTTACCTCCCTATTTAGGTCCTTATTATGTAAGTGAATACTCAACTATATTTACCCTTGGGTTCAACCTAAAGCCAAGTAACCTACACCTAGGTTTAACCTAAGGTTAAATATAACCTACATGGCACCTAGGTTCACCCCATATCTATGTAGGTTTAGCCTAAGGCTAAGTAGCCTATGTAGCACCTAGGTTTAGCCTAGAGTTAAATATAGTCTACATGGCACCTAGGTTCAACCTAGATCTAGTAGCCTACATGGCATTTAGTTCAACCTAAGGCTACATATAGTCTACATGGCACTTAATCTTGGTTTAAGGTTAAATATAACCTACATGGCACCTAGGTTAGGCCTAAAATTAAATAACTTAGGTTAAGCTATACCATGTGGCACCTAGTTTTGACCTAAGGCTAGGTAGCCTACATGGCACCTAGGTTAGGCCTAAAATTAAATAACTTAGGTTAAGCTATACCATGTGGCACCTAGTTTCGACCTAAGGCTAGGTAGCCTACATGGCACCTAGGTTAGGCCTAAAATTAAGTAACTTAGGTTAAGTTATACCATGTGGCACCTAGTTTCAACCTAAGGCTAAGTAGCTTACATGGCACCTAGGTTAGGCTTAAAATTATGTAACTTAGGTTAAGCTATACCATGTGGCACCTAGTTTCAACCTAAGGTTAGGTAGCCTACATGACACCTAGGTTCAACTTAAGGTTAGGTATAACCTACATGGTTGTTAAACTTGGCCAAAGGCTAATTGTAGCCTATGTGACACCTAGGTTAAGCTTAGAACTAGGAGTTAGGTGCACAAATGGGTGGACCAATTTGCCATAGATCTAAATTCCCTATTTACTCAAAATCCTAATAAAAAATTACAACTAATTTACATTGATTTCCTCCATATTTTTTCCATGTCATTAATGTCTCATCTAGAGTTTCTTTTTTAAAAAACATGTAAACAAAAATACCATGAAACACCTCTTCCTCCAATATGATATGGATTTATAAAAAAATGTTTTTTAATTAACCCATCCAAAAGTTCATAAGTATAATCCTAGAATTCAATTTTTTTTTTTGACCCTTAGCTTCCTTATTATGATATATTACTAATTTCCAGTCCCTAACACACACCCCATCAATCAATGGACTATATCATATCCACAAAGAAATGGCAATTAGAGGTACAATCCATGAATTTTGAGTTCAAAAGTCCATGGCTTTTACGATTTTTAAAAATTTGTAAATCGATTTTGTGCATCATGTAGATATTTAAACCAAGTTCATTTTAATAAATTTCAAAATTTATAAAGTAACATGGGCATTACAATGGCAACCATAATGTAGAATTGGCTTACATGACACCCAAATTGGTATACCCCTTTGTGCATGCATCCTACGCTAAAGTGAAAGTATAGTGTAATGGACCAATTTTGGCAAATGCAAAGTCCACACATGAGTACACAAATTTTGCAATCCCTTTGTTAGCCTTATCACAATTCTCAGTTATAGTGTTATAATCATATTATAAAGTCCATAACTTCTTTTTAAATGATTCAATCACCTTGATATGTAGTTTTTTTTTCCTATATAAGTATATTATAATGGTTAATATCAACGTGGAATTTTTTTTCACTTCATTTACTTCTTTTTTTTCAATTGTAATTATGTTTGAATTAAAAATTATTGGATATTCAGCTTGCCTTAGGCTTTATTGAATGATATTGTTGGCTTCACACCATTTTTAATATTGATAATAAAAACATATTGAATTCCTAGAGAGTTTTTTTTAATTCATCATTTTTATGTCCATTATGCACTTTATAAGATATTATGCTTTAAAGTGCACTTTTTTTTTAAAGTTCATTTATCAAATTTTGATTTCCACATGTCATTTACAAAAATTTTGATTAATTCATTCATTGAAATTTTAAAACCTGTTCTTTTCTATGGGAAACAAAGTCCACATTCACATTTGTAGTTTATAATAAAACTTGATTTACATATTTAAAAGTCCAAAGATACAATGTAATTATTTATAATTGAAAAATGTTTTTATGCATGACATTATGCATATGATTTTAACTATTACACATATTCAAAGTCAAACCATAAAAAAATCAATAAAATTATCCTATAGCTCTTTCAATTACATTTCATCACTTGTAAAAATAATGATTATATTGTCCATTTTGGTTCAATGCACCATATTTTTACTTGTTAGGTTTTTATCTAGGCCACATGGCATTCGAGGGAAGGCCTCGACCCAATCACATGATACTTAACTAGGAAAATTTTATTTCATTTTGGGTTCAAACTTTAAGGTCAAGCTTTTTATTGGCTCATCCCACTTGCAACTTAAAGTTTTTTGTGTTTTTTCAATGTTTCTAGTGCACCTTGTAATATACTTTTAAAAATTGAAATGGAAAACAAACCATGTGGGATAAAGATGTTCTAATCACAACCTAGTCACAATTACTACTTACTTACCTACCTAGCCTAACCTAGCTTAAAATATTACCTATCAATTAATATTTAGCCCAAGCTATGACCTATTAATTTAACTTATTACCTATTAACTTAAGTACTACCTACCAACTATGATCTAACTTAACTTAATACCTATTAACCTAATTTACTACTTAGTAATTAACCCAGCTTATTAACTAATGTAGATTACATGGCATTTAGGTCAGGTTTAGGGCTAAGCTAGGTGGTGCTTACATTTAGACCACCTATGCCTAGACCACATATGTCACATGGCACTTAGGCCTATCCATGAGCCATGCCACATGCACCTATCCTAAGTTTAGATTTAAGTTACATGGGTTTAAACCTAAACCACATGGCACTTAAATTAAGTTAGACCTAGGCCACATGGCATCTAAAACAGGCTTAGACTTAAGCCACATGGCACTTATGGTAGGCATAGACCTAGGCCATGTTGTGTGACACCTAGGTTAGGCCTTTACTTAAGTTACACCATGTGACACATAAATTAGGCCTAGACCTAAGCCACATGGCACCTATGTTAGGCATAGACCTAGGCCATGTCGTGTGACACCTAGGCTAGGATTAAACCTAGGCCATGTGTGATGTGCCCCCAAACTCCTTAAGAAACCCAAATGTGGTTCAAAGAATGAAACAATGGAAAAAGAAAAAAGTTGGGGCACACTCCTTAACTTGTAACACTTCGAGGGTAGGAGAGTGGGGGTTTTGTCCTAGATGTGGTTTAAGCTGCCTGGTCCCTTTTTGCTTTCTTAGTTACTTCCCCCTTTGTGGCAAGCCTCTTTGCCAATGGGAAAAACAATTGTCATGTACTTGGTTTCCTTTGTATTCGGTAACAAAACATGTAGAGATCACAAATCCTCATTCACAAACATTGTAGCCTCCTCAACAACTTAGAAAGCTATGGGGGTAAAGTTACTTACTACAGGTTGGACAGTACCCTTTCATCCTCCTCATAGCCCATCTCCACAAGCCATCTAATCATTTGATGGCCCTCAAGTGGAAACCAAATATCTTAAACAGTCCATAATGGACATAAAAATGAAGATTTTTTTTTTTAAATCCAAAAAAATATGTTTGTATAATGAATGGTGTTAAGCCAATAATTTCATTCGATAAGGCCTAAAGCACAATGAATATCTAACATTTTCCTATTTAGACATAATTACACTTGGAAAAATAAATGAATGAATGAAATAAGAAAAAAAAATCCACATTAGTATTAAACATTATATATAACATATTCATATAGGTAAAAAGAAAATTTATAAATCAAAGTGATTGAATCATTTAAAAAGAAGTTATGGACTTTCAAAGATCACTATAACGCACTATGAGAAAATTGTGTCCATTGTAACTTGTCCGATGCAACTAAAAAATGTTCAACATATTTAAATTACAATTAGATAAACAACAAACAAGAGGATGAGTAGAGGAGGGAAGAAGGGGGGAATGTGAGCCAATATGCCATTAACAATCATGCACGTGTTGCAAAATGCAATTGCCATGTTCACCTCACTTTCCATGCCCACCCACTTTGCTATTTAGTGCTAACACAAAACTCCCAATAGGAACAAAGTGATGAAAATCATTCAAAGTAGAGCAAACAAGGAAATGAGTAATAATCATTCAAATCACAATAAACAAGGAGGAAACAAGCAATAATCATTTGAAGTCCATGAAAATCCAATCATGAAATGTGTATATTCAAAATCCTTCAAATGGTGTAAAGAACTTGCAAAAGATGTTGCTCCACAAGATGAAAACAAAACCTAAAAACAATCTTTAAATCATTCCTGGACTAACTTTGGAGGAAAAAAATTCAAGATCTATTTCATATGAAACCACACATTCCTACTAAGAGATTTCCTTGGAAGCCTTTTTTTCTAAATTCAAGAGCTTTTCCCCAAATGAAAATTTACTAAATGAAATAAGATAGAAACACAAAAGGGCATGTTGGGAAGAAAAAATAACACTCGTGAAGAAATTTGAAATCTTTGAAAATGGTTTTCAACATATTCTTAACTTCTTGTAATTTTTCTTTTTGGATGAATCTAAATCATTATAAGATTTATTGGCTGTATCAAGAGGCTTTGGGAAAACACTTCATAAGGTTGACTACCTAGTTTGAAAGGACAAGTGTGAGGGCCACTTTTTGTTCCACCAAGTGGTAAAATGTGATGTTTTTACCAAGATTTTTTGTGAAAAACCCTACATAAGGTTGGCTAATTAAATTGAAAGGATATATAAACATGGGCCATTTTTTTGTTCCACCAAATGATGAAATGTGATGGCTCTCTTAAGAGGTTTTGTGGAGACACTTTGTATGATTGGTTAACCAAGTTGAAAGATAAGTGTGAGGGTAGGTTAGTTGGTTGGTGAATAGGAAGGTGGCTAAGTAGGTGGATAGGTGAATTGGTATGTAGGTTAATACACTATGCCAACACATGACATCTATAACTAGAACAAAATATGTTTAATGATCAAACCTAGTCATGTAATTGTAGAATCTGCCAATAATCATGGATTTTTATTCTTCAATATGACTACATGATAACCTACTTGGTTGAAAATTCGATCATTTGGGAAGGATTTTGAAATTCAATACCAATTGGTTAGGTTATTAAATTTAATACATAACAATTAAACAAACTTTATTAAATGTTTTAGATACAAATTGAACCTAGTGGCCACCAAGTTGTCAAAACACTTCATGTAATTTCTTCAACGGTCTTGAAACAAAAACTCCATTATGAAATTTTATTTAATTTTATAAACCTTAATAAAAAATAGCCTAAATTGGAAGCATAATTTGAAATTAATTAAACTTGTTGGTCACCAGGTTGTCAAAACACTTGAACTGATTTCTCCCAGAATCATGTAATGAAAACTCCACTATTAAAAAATCATTAAAAAAAACTAACTTTTTATAAAATATGAAACATAATATCAAATCCTCCTAATCTTGTGATTTTCCATGCTCATATATGCAACAATATTGGCATCATCTCAAAATAAAAAATGGAGTGGCCAACATCTTTTTCTCCCTTTCAAAGTTACAAATGACATTGCGCAGTTTGTGAACAACAATTTGAATCAACTACAAACAAAAGTTTATACTAAAAAAAAGGGCATATGAAAATATATAACCATGTAAAAAGTTATGTTAAAAAAATGATTTACAAAATGAGAATAAAATGATTTAGAATACTTAATAAAGAGGGCAGGATATTGTGAACATCACCATTATCACTACCCATATATTAAAAGAACCAATGATAATTCTTCAAGGATGAACTTAATCGAAACTTAAAATACTTGACCATAAAATCATAATGAACTTGAATTGTTTTGGCCAATGGTAATCCAACCAAAGGTGGTCACAAATGAGATGCAAGGTCTAACCATTGCACCTTGTTTTTCAACAACAT
>Ga0116231_10000558_pt1 | contig 66781 bp, 63 predicted proteins | sample S1TSphgellanicum_2_FD_89695 | JGI IMG/M metagenome (GOLD analysis project Ga0116231, IMG submission 89695) | Host-associated microbial communities from peat moss isolated from Minnesota, USA - S1T2_Fd - Sphagnum magellanicum MG | ecosystem: Host-associated > Plants > Peat moss > Unclassified... | reverse complement strand
GGTTTTTTTTATAAAAAAAGTTTTAAATAAGGTATGTTTTATTTGTTTAAAAAGTTTTATTTGAAGAAGATAAAAAAAATTGGAATAAGTTATGAAGGAACAATTAAAAAGGCCCATTAAAAAAAAAAAAAAAAAAAAGATTGAGCTTTTGGGTGTGCCTGCATTGGGATGCAACTCGCAACTACCTTAGTACCTTGGCCAATTTGACACTAATTATATTATTTTCAGAAATGTTGAAATTTTCAAAAATTATTTCTTCCAAATCAAAAAAATTGTGAAAGATAATAATGAATATTTAGGAACGTTCCATTTGTTGAAATCAAAATCTCAAAATTAATTAATTATTTGACGGACATGTGTAGAAATGGCCAAGGTACTACGATCTTAATATGGATTGCAAACATGTTTAAACAATAAGGGTATATAATATGTACATTAACATTTACCCTACCAAAAACATTTACATGGGGGTGTATAAACATAAATAATTTTTTTTTTACATTTTTTCCTCTCTTGGTGTAAGTGTAAAATAAAATATTTCCATAACAAATATATGTATATTTATATTTATTCACACAAGTAGAACCCTGTGACCGGGGAAAAAGGTTTGGATTGAAAAAATATATACTAATAAAAAAATTTAAATATAGAAGGGCCATGTCATGGTTTTTGCATGCAAGTATTTCAATTCAAAGCATAAGCATATATCACAGCTAAACATCTTAGCAATGAGTCTTTTTTATTGGCCCATTATTAGAATAAGTTATCAAAGTTTCTAGTCAAAATTCTCAAGATATAATTAAAATTCCCTATCCCATTGGGTCATAGATATAAACTTATGATGTGCAACTTTGAGCAAAAGACATGGTTTTGAACATGGTGCTACAAAGAACACTCTTCTTCAAATTGAAAACAATTTCATATATTCTTTTTAATTTATTCATCATGTCCTTTTGATTTATTGTTACTTTTCATAAGTATGTTGTTGATAAATGTACTTTTATTATCTTGAAACATCACCTATTTTCATCCATAAGGGGCAAGCTACTTGTAGCCCAATAACATATCGTAAACCTAACTAAATGCATAATTATTGCCTAAAGTCATGGCCCAATAAATCCAAATCCATGACTAGATCCATGGTAGTTGTTTAGGACATTATGTGATTGTATGATTGGATAACACATGATGGGAAAGTGTAGATCGAATTACCTACATGCATCTAAATAACAAGGCATACAAAAAAACTACCTATGTTAACTTAGGGTAATTATATATATAAGGTAGGTTAACTTAGGTAGCTAAGATAATCATAAATTTGAGGACTAACCTAGGTATCGTAAAATATTTACATGAAAGTTACATCAAAAAGTTTTTTTTTTAATATGGGGAATCACTCATCAAAGTTCATAAGTTGTGCACAAGTATATATTTAGTTATTTGCAAATCCAAATTGTATGAACTATTTCCCATAATGCAAGATGCAAACATGTGCATCAAGTTATGTGCTCTAGAGCTTGTAAACATCTGTCTTCTACGAGGTGAGCATTTCCTGGTTGGAAATATTTTAAAACAATATGGGAAAGGGGTTCAAGAACTTGCAAGTCTAGTAAATGTTTCATTCGTGATAGAACAACATACAACGTGCCATTTTTCTTCAAGTGTTGTTTGGATGGATGTAAAAGTGGTCTAAGGATAGCTCTTAAAAAGGTTAATCCTTTGTCAATTATGAAAGCAAAAGCAAGGATGATGGGAATTTGTTCAATAGAAACAATGAAACTTGAATTTGGAAGTTCGATGAATACATCCCGTTCCAATAGTGGGTGGATGCCAATAATCCCAAGCAAAAGTTCAAGATCTAAAACCTAGTAATGGCCAAGCAATTTTATGAAGATTATTTCAAGTAATGTGGATGAAATAGATACAGTGTACCTAGAACTTTCATCAATGACTTGGTGATGTGATAGCCAAATGACATGACCCAAGGTGCCATTAACGACTTCCTTGGGTTTAAAATTGTTTTTTGTGCACATGATAGGCATTCCTATCACAAGTTCCAAAATCATTGGCAAATGACTTGTTTTGTCATCATGTAAGCAATTGAAATTTCGATGTTTAAAAATAAAAAGAATTAAACATTGACCCCTGGTGACGCGAACATGGAATTGTATTGGTGGAGATTCCCTTTATATGGCAAATAGTAATGCACATGAATGCACAAGTGATAGGAAGGAAGAAAAAGATCAAAAACTAGAATGTTGTAGCTATGAACCATATTACAATCACCTGCCACTTGAAGTATAGGTTATCAATACCTGCTTTGTACAGTTGGGGGCATGCGTTTGATCTTGAGGCACTAACATCCTATGTATCCATGCAAGGGTATGAGTAGGTGTGGATCATTAATGATTTGATAAGATTGAATTCAACAAGAGTCTCAATCAAGAATGTCAATAAAACATGAGCAAACTATGCAACCTTTAATGAAACCTAGATGTGCAACTGCATATTCACAACAGAAATTGAGATTTAAATGATGTTTACAATTATAAGATTTAGGTGTAGAGGTGTTGGCATCACAAACCTTGTCAAAAATACCAACGACAATAACTAGCAAAGTAGTGAAAAGAACATGGTACAATGACTGGAACCAATCATCATAAAAGTGTTGGCTTGAAAATCCAGTGTATAAAGTGAACCAAAATTGCATGAGCATGAGTGTTAAATTCTTGTAGAAAAGATAACCCACCACTTATCAAGCAATTCCCTTAGTTGAATGTAGACAAATTAGAGGAAAGTAAGCCAACAAAAGGAAGATTAGATGTGGCCATGCCCACCTTAATAATTTGGATGTATGACCATCTACCATGGACCAAAAACAAGTATATTAGAAATTGAAATTGTGTAATGGCAAAGTCATTAGTTATAACAATTTGCATCCCTTCATGTCCATTAATTCCAACTCCAATGTGGGCAGCTTGGATCACACTGGCATCATTGGCCCCATCACCAATGCTTAGAATTATCTTCTTAGCATCATCTTTTATCAAGGTGGTGACCTACAAACAACCAATTCTATTGAAGCATCTGAATTGGAAGAAGATTACCATTAGATTCAATCCAATAAGACAATTATTGTGTTGTTAGGAAAATGAAACAGGTTTGCCACAAGAAGAAAACTTTACTTCATAAACAACCATTTTAAAAGCTACATCTACATCTATTCACAGATCCACATATTGGGATGCTTCGCCTAAACCGCATCATGATGCTTATTAGAGCTTTTTGCGATGGTGACACACATCAACACACCACTGCCTTACACATCATCGACAACTTAAGGAATGTCTTTTGAAGCTTTTTCAGATCCAATGCATACATGAGACACCTTCCATCAATCATTAATGCCAAATCCATTTTAGATGCCCTTTGTTTAGCCTCGTTGATAAAGTCCTGCAAGTGCTTTGCAACCCAATCTTCTACCATTCTAGAAGTTTCCAAAGGATCACCCTACATTCCAAGAACCACCATTCATTTGATATATCAACTTTTTCATGATAATTTCATAGGTGTTGTCAGTTACCAAAAACACCTCACCCTGAAACCTATATAACAACGTGTATTAGAATGTGATTATCATATCATATTTTTATCTTTAAAAAAATGAGACACTAACTCTATCTTCTACATCTCCAATTGTCTTGACATCTGAGTTGAAGATGAACTACTTCATGTCATTACTAAGCAAGTTGCAAGCTGCAAGCTGCAAGACAACCCCCCAATATTTCAAGATATGTCTTGTTTCCTTTTTTTTTTGTCCCACATTGTACCATTTAATGCCTATCAATACTTTTAAATATGCACCCTAATCTAAGCATGTAGTCATTTGCAGTGCTCTCTCAAATTAAATAACAACCATTCTATAAAGATTTTTATTTATACTGCACATTTGCCCTCAACCAAACAATAAAGAAATTCATGCAAAAACTGGTATTGCACCATATCCAATATTGATAGCAATCTCCATTTTGTCTCTTATTAACACCCAAGGAACTCCTTGAATTTTATCTTCAATTGCAAGGCACCCAAGCAAAATCAACTCTTTCTCAATAAGTTCTCCAACTTGAAATAACCATAGTAGCATATCAACATTCAAGGCAAGTAATACTCACACATTGCATGTAAACAAATCATAATCACTTGCAAGTGTAAGAAAAAGATTCAATGAAGAAAGGTGAATGTGAAATATGATGAAGACTTCCTCTGAAAAACTATTCACCTCATCAAGTTTCTTCTCCCTATTTCATAAGACTGACTTGGCCTGGATAAAATTTTTATTCCAAGCTTCATATAGTTGAGCATCTAACTTATGATATGCAAACATAATGTCCCAAGCCCATCAACCCCAAACTTCTCAAGATGATCATGTGTAACCTCTTTGTAAAGATTTAACTCAACATTAGCCATTATTTCATAGATCACTGTATCAACACCCTGTAGGTAAACCAAAAATACTATGAGAATCAAAGAATTAGTTACATTTATACCCTACACATCGACTAACTAAATGATTTTACACTTGTAGAGCTATGTGATTGAGATTTTCTTCCCAACAGCATAGGTATTGCTTCATCACAGAGGTGAGTTTTATGCCTTTTTGAAGCATCATTTTCTTTAAAGGTCACTTGTCCTAAGATTATTTTCGGCCTAGGATGCATGGCTTCATAATTCATATGGAAATTGGGTGTATTCACCCTAAATATGCTGCAACTGTTAATGGATTGCCACCAATATTAAAGTTTACATCGAATTCTAAAGTAGGTGAGCTTATTTTACGATATAAAACTAGTCAGTCATCAAGATAATGACAGATAACATACTAGCACTTTCTTATGTTGTTCCAGGGACACCACATAACAGAATCAAAAATTCAAAACAAGGAAGACTCCACATCAATACTTTGGACACATATATCTGAAATTCGTTCCCAAAATTTTCTTGAATAGCCAAAAAAATTATGTTAAGCTACTTCACCATTTTAGTCATGACATGGCTAGCGCTAAGGCATAGACAAAGGGACTTTTGTATACAATAGAGGCTTGGGAATAGAAGCCTTAGCTGAGACATATGTAACAATACAAGGCTACACCTTGAATTAATTCTAGTTAGGCCACTCTTATCAACAAATTTATGGAAGAATCACACCCACATGTGCTTCCCGCATTTTAACTACTATTGGTGACCGCCTGCTATCCAATTCAAACTAAAACCATAAGAACAATCACTATACTACAACAAGTTATGTACAAAATGTAAAAGGTGACAATACATAGAACCATCCATATGCCAAACTTCATTTGTCATTAGATAGAAAATTTTGTAACATGTGCACAATTGATAACATCCATCATATTTCAACATTGGGTGGATGGCACATAATGGCCCTATGCATAGAAGAAGAAACCAAAATTTTTGGCTATAGTAACCAAAGCAGCCTCATTAGGAGATGCTACCTAATACACAATTTTATCTAGGATCTCCTCACCTTTCGTTAGGACAATGTGACAAACTAACAAACATCTGAAAAATTCTTGCTAGCATCAAACAAAGAACCAAAAGTTGGCAACAAAAAAAAATCTACACAAAAGTTAGACATTGAAAATACTATGATGCAAGGATAGATGTAAATATATGTGTTGCCCATATGTAAATCCTAGGCTAAAATGCATTTACTCAAGACTCTTGAAAACATCCAACCAGTTATCCAAATGTTTTCATTGCACTTCTTAGCATAAAGTTTTCATATGGTTTGCAGAGTTCTTCAAACACCTTAGAACAATGTGATTGAGTTGCATTTAAATATCAAAAACACATCACTACTTTACAAACTTCTAAATTTGGTTCATGTTGCCAACACCCATTCATAAGTCTTTTGTCAACAAAGTTCAATCCTTTTTCTTTAATTGCATCTTCTATTCATGGAATTTATAAATAGGAAAAATATTCATGGACCTTCAGATTGAAACTTCCTTGTAAACAACTCAGTGAAAGCAAACTTCAACCCATAATTAACTGAAAAAACACATTGCAGTAATTCAAATGCATGTTTTTACTACCAAAACATTTCTCCCAAGTATCTTTGCTTATCAAAGAAGATCTTTGGAAATTGCAAAGAAAAAAACACAATAACACTTAAGGTTTCCTTAGTGCCAATTATAAAAAACTGAAATAAACATGACAAGAATGAATACAACCATAATTTGTTCTAATAATATTTTCCTATCAAAGCAGATGATTTCAATGTAACACAAATCGATTACTGAGAGAAAAAACAAGTGTTCATTAAATAAGCAAAAGGTGTCACAGATTTTTTTTTCAAGATTGAAGGAAAAGACAAGCAAAGAGGATATTTTCAAGAGGTGTTCTGAATGTGTCTTTTCAAAAATTAAAGCGCATAAATATATGAAACTTGAAATCATAGATTTTGGATAAATCCAGAGAACACTCATTTATACCATTCCTGAAAAATAGGTTTAAAATCCCTCCTCTTTTCTAGAATAGATATTAAGGTGCCCTCTAAATACATTCAAAAAGTTCCCCCTATGCTTTCCATTATTCGAGGACCTATTTGAAAAAACCCTGTCTACAAATAGCTATTACACATTGAACTCTTACTTCACTCAACATAACTTTAAAAAACAAATTTAGACCATCAAATCCAACAATCCCATTGGTTTGAAAAAAAAAATTCAAGCCTACATACAAAACCTTATTTTACTAAACATTGAATTACTTTCTACCATTTCCATTAGTCCTCCAAAATTTCTCACAAACCTATCAAACCTTATTACACATTTAACTATTAACTCTTATTAGATAATTAAGAAAAAATATTAAGCCAACAAATCCAACAATTTCATTGACCTCTAACATTTTTTCTTCACACCTACACACAACCCTTTTCAACACCCTATGTATATTTAGTACACTAATTCTACAGGGTAAATAAGCACTGAGCTAAATGATGTCTTTGATCATAGCACATGGTTTTTTGGTGCATGTGATTTGGCAAGAGGACTAGTTAAGTAAGAAGAGAATTGGTTGTTGTTATGATATTTGTCTGATATCATTATGTTTTGATAACATTGTGTTAGCCTACCTAGATTATAACTGGGTCATCTGGGTAGGTTATTAAAATTTGAAAATTCAATTCCAGGCAAGTAAGTTATTTACCATTTTTCAAAAAATCATTTTGTTTACACTTGTGAACCAAGCTTAGGCATGTTCATAGGTGCAAAATGCATTGTCAAGCACAAGCTTACATCATATAACACACCTCCCCTTAAGGGGAATGTTTTTCAGAAATCGTTTTGGTTTGGTAAAGGATTCCCTTTGGGGCTTCTCAAATTCTTGCCCTTTTTCACTCAAGCTCTGCCACCCTCCTCCATAGGGCTTCAAAGTTGTGAAGCCTTCAAGGGGATTCCTTATCCTACTACACAAACAAATCAATCGTGTGTAGGTACATGCAACAATAATGATCAAGAGCTTCTTGATCCATAGCCTATCCTTGAGGGGTAGAACCAAAAGATGGGACAATTGTGTGTGTACCATTGTTCAATGGCTACTAGGCTATAACCCTAGTATATAGATTAGTACTGGCATTAGTATTAAGAACCAACCATATTGATATGACTTGAAGGAATATTAGCCTTGTACTAGTACCTTTGGATGGTAGGCATTAGGTATGAACCCAGTTATACATTTGGGTATAGAGGATTCTACCTATGGGTTATCAAAATGATGAAAAAAATTTGAAAACCTGGTTGTCTGTTCTAGTAAAAAACAACCATATTAACCAACTAGTTGAGTTTAAGGTTTTGCAAAGTTTGTGTGATACCAAGGTCCTACATTATGGGTTGACTTGCAATATGAGTTTCCTAGTATTAGGTTTATTGTTAAAACATATGAATTTATGAATGCATCTTTTGGATATGGTGGCTAAATAGATTACAACTTGGATTTGATAGGAGCTCTTTTGACAAAAATGTTTAAAGTTTTCCAGTGCTTGGAGCTTGGACAAGTCTACATGAAAAGGTAAGCATTGCTCAATTTTTCACTAGTTTTTCTAAACCTTTGTGTGTTTTCCCATGCTATAATTTCAAAAAAGTTTGTTGTTTCTTTCAATTGTGTTGTGCATTCTAAATATGGAAAAATTGGAAATATTTGATTCTTTTGAAGATAACTTCACATTGTAGGGACAATTGGTTTAAAAACATTTGAGAATGTTGTGTCAAAAATGTTGAAGGTCCATAATGTTGTTAATGAAGAACATTGAGCTGAAAAAAGGTGTTTTGGATGCAACACCTCATGTAACTAATTGTGAATCAAAAGTTTTGGGTTCCAAATCATCATTTTTGTGTTAAATGAGAATAGTACCAAGGTTGACATGTAAGCAATGCAAGTCATGGGGTACATGATGTGTTACTCCTCTAATAATTTCGCAAGTTTTCATAGGTTGCAAAAAGGTTTTTTATCTTACAACCCTGAACATGGTATCCATGAACATGGCTTAGAACTATTGAAATATGTGGTGCATAAAAATGCCCTAAAAAAAAACACTGGCAAATGGTAGAAAACTAAACATAAGGCATCTATAACACATTCAGCCATCACAAATGTTTTTGAAAATGTGAGGCCTTACAAAAAAATCTCACCCTATTTAAATGGAGTTCACTCAAGATCTTGTGTTGATGATTACAAAAAGTTCTATGTCATTATTTGTTGTGGAGAATCCTTGGTTGAGGCAAATAATGCTCCATTTCTATAGTCAAATACAATGTCCATTTCGAAAACTCATTCAAATATATTCTTATTCTATTACAAAAAACCATGGAGGTATGTGTTTCTTGCCATTAGTCAATGTGCAATTGTGACAACAACTTTTGACCTTTGGATGTCAACACCTTTGCTTTGATTATCAATTTTATTAAGCAAGACTGGGTTCTTAGTTATATAATAGTTGGATTGTTTGAAACACTTAATTCTTCTAGTGCAACTCTTGCAAAACAAGTGAAGGTTATGTTCGTAAAGTTCAACCCAACAAAAAAGTTATAACCTAAGTTATAGACGAAGGAGTTAATCTACATTGCCTTCACTTCTATTGTGTCTTGTGAACCATTGTAGTTACTTCAACTATTTATTAGCATTTGTTTTGGTCATGTTATGTCAAAAACATGTCAATATGCTACCAACAAGATTAAAATTAATGAGTGCATGAAGGAAGTTAGCTTGAAAGATGCCCAAGTTGCACTTTAAAAAACAATCATTTAAACCAAGAACTCTAGGAAGGGCAAACTTAAGTGGTAGAAGGCTTGCCATGAGGCTAGCGTGAAGCACAAGAAACTAAAAACCCTTGTGAAAACTCATTTCATTTCAAAGGTCATTTTGTTCCAAGAAACCTTGGAATATGCTAATGCAATCAACATCTTTTACACATGGTAAAGTTCATCATTGCAAGTTAAAATTCCCAATGGTTTTACATGGGCAATTGAGTGAATGGTAATTGAAACTTTAAAACCTTGTTGTTCACCAATGTTTATTAAACAATGCAAAGGGCATTAGTTTTTATTTGCTACATTATTTGTTACTTTGGCAATCATGGGGATGACAAGGAAAGAATATACACATTGAGTTGTTCTTGTTCCTCCACTATAGTGTGAGGAATTTGATAAGAAGATATAAATTTTATATGGAAAAATGGCTTAAAATTTTGTTAATATGATGTGTTTTTTTCCAAGTTTTGCAAAAAACTTATTTTAGGAAAAAGCTCATATGATGTTCGCATTGATATTTGATCTATGCTTTAAATGCATGCATTGCATCATGGATCACATAGGCAAAGATCAAGCAACTACATTGATGCAATATCATGATAATCTAGTTTTGTTACCACTATTGAACATTATTATAGGTTTTCTAAATCCAAGAAAATTTACAACATGTTCAATTCCTGCACTATCTCGACCACCTTCAAATGGGTTGTATGGGTTGTTTCATCATAATAAGTTTTTAAAGGTCTTCTTGAAACTAAATTTTCTATGTTTCAATGTGGAAAATGCAAATGGACTCAATCCATTGAAGTGGTGTGCTAGTAATCAACTTAGATTCCCAAATGTGGGGTTCTTGGCAAAACAAATTCTTGGCATCCCAAGTTCACAACTCGAAATAGAATGAATCTTTTCAATTGTAGGTGTATTCACTAGCTTATGACGATGTTGTGTTTTGAGGATGATAATCTCGACAAGCTTGCAATAATGATTTACAAAAACCAGCTTAACAATGCACAAAATGATTGCAACCTTGTTGATAGACAAAAACTAGCTCAAGAGAACTTGCTAAAAGAGAACAAAAACATGCTAAAGTTGGATATTTTGAAGAATGAATCTAAGGCTTGAAGATATAAAACTTATAAATTTGGGTTACAAATGCATTACATTTTGCATTCAAATTTTCACTCAAATTTTATACTTGCAACACTTTAGACTTTAACAACTCATACCCTTGTAATTCTCGTTGGGCAAGATGCTTGTATGTGGAACATTATTTGTATTATCTATTGTTGTGTGATTCAAACCATCCTAACATTCTATTCTCTTTGTAGGACCCAAAAAGAAAAGCATTTCCACACTTTGAAAACCCTAAATCCAATACATGGATCCAGATTGTTATTTATGTAAAATAAATTCCGACTTACCCAATTCATATTGCTACTATTAATTTACCTCCAACCAAGTATCAAACAATTGGATTTAAATTTTTTTCTAAGCCCTTACACATATTGAAAAATTAAAAATCTTGATACCAAGAACAACACTGGCAGGTACTTGAGGCAATACTAGTTCAATATCAATGCTATATGAGTCTCAATACCAGGTATATATTTGTCACATACCCACCAAAAATCCGCCTTTGGATGCTAATGCCAGTACCATGCTGTTATGAATCTTTTTACAGAGTCAATACCATTAGCATGCAATGTATGATTATTTCCAAAGATTCAATACCAGTCTCTGCTGGTATGTTCAAAATCGGTATCCACCCAACTTTGGTGTGTACATGCAACAAGAATAATCAAGAGCTTTTGCATGGTTCCATAGTCTGTATGAGAGACTGTCAACAAATGTGACAATTGTGTATACTACACACCTACAATGCACCAGTGGGAGACAGACTCAATTCTCAATTTCTGATGCAAGCAACAGTGGGAGAAAGATAATGTGATTATTGGTCTGAGTAAAAGATGTAAGAGAATGCATTGATAGAACTTTCTTATACACCAAGATCTATCAAAGTTTCATTTCTGTTCTGTTTGTTGGTGTCTGTGTGCCTCTCAGTGTGAGGTACAGAGCAATGCAGAAGCCCCTGATTATTAATATAAATTGTTGGGTACCCTAAAAAGGAGGGCCAGGGTAAAATCTGACAATCTAATAATCCCAATTTATCTATTACTTGCATATCACAATGTGATTCTCTGTCTGCTGACTTTGGTGATCTCACATTTCCAACACAATCAACATGACTGTTGATTTTTGACATGTGCTTTTCTGGCCAACAAAATGGTTTTGGCTCAGCATTTTTCCACAGGATGCTGAGGCTAGTAAAAGGCATAGCAGAAACTAACACCTGCTGTTGACTGGCATGTTTTGACTTTTCTTCATCCAATTTTCTTTTGCTGGGCCACATAATGAGTACTAGTGGAGCTGCTCCTAGACAGATGTTTCTGACAACATTTGAAGATCCCACCTTAAACCTAATCTATCAACATCTTGTGGCTAGATCATTCTGCAGTCATCAAATTTTGTCACTGCGATTTGATCAAATGTTGCCCTCTTAATTTGCTCATATCAACAGCTCATAATCTTGTTTCATTTCTTTCACTCTACTCCACAGAACAATGGACTTGACGATCTTAATCAGCAGCCATGCTCAGGTATGTTTGCTAAATCTACCTATGAAAGAAAATTGTGTACATACATATGACAATAGTACTTAATCGAGAGTTTTCACCACACGGCAAGAATGGAGAGTGAAATACTAGTGTGGATTAGCTTGTTAACAGAAAGCAAGCTGATGTGTGTACCTTGACCTGGAGGCAGAGAAACTGCGTCACAAAACCAGACGAAATCTCGAGGTGAAGAGTCTATGTCACAAAACCAGACAAAACCTGGAGGCAGAGAGGCTGTGTCACAAAAAAACCAGACAAACAACAGTCATTCCATGACATTGAAGGGACCATGTTTGGAACAGATTGGCTTCCAGGCCTACCAAGACACTGACTACAAATGGAAATGCAAGTGATGACAGACAAGGGAGGCGAGTACCCACAGAACTTCTGAACTAATTTTTGAGAGCTTTGCATCTCCTTCTAATCTTTTTCAGATAGAGGAGAGGATGCCCAGAATTTTTTTGCCTGATCCCTTAAATTTGGGGAGGGTTGTAGGAAAATACCTGTGCGAAAAGCAGACATGAATACAGAACAGCTGATGGGTTAAGCTTTGAAGCCCAGCTCCCTCTCTGAACAATGGAATGGAGCTATGAGTTTGCTCAAGCTGAAGGGCCAGAGGGAACCCTAATAGGAACTTTTTGGAACTCATTCCTCAACTGCCCACAAGCAGCGTTGGCATCTAATCCTCGAGTTTGTCGAACACTTGCTGTCACCCTCCTGGCAGCCAAAGTCTCCACAAACTCCAATATCTGCAAAACAATCAATGTATCCTCCTCACATCATCAATAGCAAAATATGGACGACATATATATATATATATATATATCTTACATCATTCAACCTAGCTAGCCAAAAGCAATATATATACATATATTGAACCAATTCCAGCACTGCAACCAGTAAAAGGATAACTGTCCCCTTTTGGTCTATCTATCTCCGTTTGCTTACTGCTTGCTTGCGTGGGCGTCGAAATTCAGAATCAGCAACCGGGTTGTAAGGGATGATATTCACATGGTGCCCCAATTCCCAGTGATGGAGCAAATTTGCCAGCTCCTCAGCATGATGCTTCTGATCATTGATACCCTCTGCATCATAGCAAGCAGTGATTATTATCCAAGATCCTTTCTGATGTTTTGCATGTAAAGAATTGCAAACCAAAGATATTATCTACGCTGTAAACCCTAAACTTCAAACCATATGGTGGGTGGGTGTTGTCTCAACTTGACAACACCATGCATAAGTGGCCAATCTGATCTTTACAGAAAACACAAAAGACAACAAAGCAAATATACACATAGAATGGAACTTCACCAATCATGGTGTATACAACTAAGGGTTCCTCCTGCTGCCACCCAACACTTTCTCTATTCGAAATATGTAAATATGCAACTGGCCAAGTTGGTTTTGCTGATGCAGCAGACCAACCCATAACCCAATTGGGGAGAGAAGAAATCATCACCTAGTAAAGTGTACTCAAAAGAGAGACGACGGCCAGTTGTTTTGAAGTAGTGACTACAATCTTCCATTAGTGCTTCCAGTGGATAAGCCTTTGCACTCGGAACAATCTGTGACCTTAGCAGCTGGTTGGGTGCATGCAAGCTGGTCAGAATGCCAACATGACCACACACAACACATGGGTGTAATCAGAAAGGCAGCAACAACAAACTTACTCAAAAACAATAGCAAGGGGTTTAGGGTTCATTCTGAAAACTTTCAGATAACAAAAGCACCCTGAGGAGAGAGATGCTCAAGTTGTAGCAATTTAGGTCTCCAACTCAGGAAAAAGAGAAACAATTCTGAAGATGTTTTTTTCAGATTAACAATTTATAAAAATTGTTTCTCATTCAGAAACTGGAAAATGTTCTTCTTGCTATTTGACAAGAACTTAGTACACAAGCTGGGGAAAAAAAATTTAAAAAAACCTGATAGCCAGAGTTGACTGCAGTTTATGAGTTGCAAGGCGGGCAATAGTATTGGGAACTCCAACGGTAGATATTGTCATCATACGCTGACCTATATGCAAATCCTGTTTTCCATCGGATCAACAAGTTCAAATGTCAGTCAACTCCTGGTAAGAAATACAACAGCAAAATAAAATTGAAGAATCAACAGTTCAACAACAGTTCAAAAAAGAGCTGGAAGAAAAACAAACCTGGTTCAGAACACGGAGAGCAGCAAGCACATTGGTAAGATTGAGCATTGGCTCTCCCATTCCCATGAATACTACATTTGTCACACGATGGTTAAACATCTCTTCTATAGCAAGCACCTGTTCCCCCCACATGTTTCGCAGTGCAAAAGTTAAGGTAAAACAACCAACAACTTCCGGACTTTTTTTTCTGTGACACAGATCAAATGTGCTCTCTTGGGTTTTTCACAGATGGAAGGATCTGAAGGATTTTAACTTTTTACCTGTTCAACAATTTCATGAGGTTTCAGGCTGCGGAAAAACCCGCCTTTGCCTGTTGCACAAAATGTGCACTTCAAAGGACAACCCACCTGGAGATTGGAATACACAATCAAAAGAATGGTGGTTAGAAAAGTCATGCAGCTTGCTGATGTATAGAGCATACCTATTTTATAAATAGATAGAGCAAACTTGCAAGAGAAAAAAGAACACAAAAAAAGTAGAATATGAAAAGGGGAAATGAAGCTCGGATGTATAAACCTGAGATGAGACACAAGCAGTTAACCGATTTGCCCCTGGTGTCTCTTCTACAGGAATCCCGACAGTTTCCACCAGCCTATCATCCACCAATTGCAATAATATCTACAAAGACAGAAAAAAAACCCATCACCTTAGTGACAGGGGAACTCCATACCCAATTGCAGAGCAAAAATCAATCTCCAAAATAATAATTTCAACAACAAAGTATTAGAGATGCATTATCACCTTCTTCTTCTTCTTCTTCTTCTTCATCACAAATAGTATTGAAATAGGGTTTAGGTTTAGGGTTTAGAGTCTGCAATACTGGACTTTATGTTCTCCATCAGGAATAACAGTGACCAAGGGGTTTTAGGTTTAGGGTTTAGAGTATGGAATACTGGACTTCATGTTCCCCATCACAAATAACAGTGACCAATGGGTTTTAGGGATTAGGGTTTAGAGTATGCAATACCGAACTTTATGTTCTTCATCAAGAATAGCAGTGACAATGGGTTTAGGATTTAGAGTACACAATACCGGACTTCATATTCTTGATCATGAAGAGCAGCAACAATGGGTTTAGGGTTTGCGATGCTGGACTTCAGCAGCTCCCATACCAACAAGCATAAGAAGGTCTGTTCTTCTACTTGTCTTTTGCTTACTGTAAAGAAAGTTTCAAGAAAGAGACAATAGTAAGCAACCAACCTTTGCAGTACCATCTGATGAAGTGGCAACATGATGAATTGGGGCGCGTCCAATGCTCCAACCTGCTGTTTCTAAAGAATCACGAAACAGCTTGGGTACTGATTTCCATATCCAGAGTTTGTTCATTCACAAAACACAAAACCCCCGCACCAAAAAAAACACCATATCAAATCCAGAGAAAGCAAGAAAGAAAAAGAATGGCATCTCTTTGTGAGATTTCTTTTGCAACAAGTCAACAAATGCAAATTCTCAAGTTTTTAGCAGTCACACCTTCAATGCCACAACCTCCCATTTCTAGAGAAAGAGAAAGCTCTGAAGAAATCCAGAGAGAAAAAGAAAGACTGGCCAAAAAAACTCCAAACTCTTGTAAATCACCTCCAACAGTTTTGTCATGTGTGTGCCACATAGAATGCCACATAGAACCCACACACATTCCAGAAGAAACAACAAGAATGTACCTACCTATTTTACACTTGCAACAAGAAAAGGTCTGAAAACTAAGAAGCGTTTGCCGTTCCTCCTGTAACATTTTCCTTCCTAAAACCTGGGATCAACAAAGAAGAAGAAGAAGAAGAATACATACATTGTGCACAGTCTTGGATTTCCTTGGCTTTGTTCTTGTATATCAACTGATGCAATTGCCTTCCTCGGTACTTTCGCTACATGAGAAAACAAACCCACAAAATATAGAGAGAGAGAATTGAGAAATACAATACCTTGGATAGTAAAGAGAGAAGATTTGATGGGAAGAAAAAAGCTGTGCATCCTTTTGGATCGGCTTTCACAGAGATCTGTATCAACTGAGAGAAAAAAATGCTGTGCATCTGAGATAGCAAACAAGGAAGAATCTGTATGAACTAGACTGTAAAGCACGAATGACATGGATGGGTTTCAACATGAGTTTTTACCTCGCCATGAGCAGCTGCTAGATCCTGAAGCTCTTCTTCTGACTTGCCCAGCAGCAGGAACTTGGAGCTGCTGCTGCTGCTTCTCTTCTTTTGGTTACCAATCTTGTCCGGGGGAAGAAGAACTTTTTCAGGTGGAGCTTCTTTGGGATTAAGAACTGCAGCAGTTTTTTGCCTGTTTTGCCATGCCACCACCCACACAAGTCAGGCAAATGAAGATTGTGATAAGGAAGAAGAAAGGCTACAAGCGAGAGATCCAAGGAAGATCCTCTGGAGCCTCCTGCTGCTGCAGTAGCAGCAATCAAGGTGTGAGAATTCTTCACCAAGAAGAGAGGGTTTAGGTTTAGGGTTTAGGATGCATGTTGGGTGGGGGAACAAAGGCCCCCAACAGCTCTAGGAAAACACACACACACACATACCTGTCTATGACCATCTCTTGCTGGCTGATTGAAGATGCACTTCTTCCTGCTGCTGCTGCTGATGCCGCCATCGTGACATGGAGATGTCTGGCAACAGATGGAACTTGAGAGTAAGCAGAGACACCGGAACGCACACAAGAAGCTGCTGCTGCTGCTCCTCCTCCTCTTCTCCAAACTACAAAACCTGCCATGCTCTTATTCTTCTTCTTCACACTCACACAACTTCTGCTGTGAAGAATTCAGCTTGGATTCTTCTCTCTCTTGTTGTGTGCTACAACTACGTTTACGCCAGCCAGCAGCGAAAATTGTAGACTAATAATAATATAAAAGAGCTGACAATAATAAATCATCCGAACTTCAACAAACTAAAAAGCCCTAGGTGAAAACTAGTTGGGTAAAATCCCTGAACCTTGTGGAAACGCTCACTAAACCCTAAATCTTGAGCCCCCGCCGAAGCCCATAATCCAGCCATCTTTTCCTCTCTTGCGTAGAGGATTGGAGATTTCGCTTTTCTTGCTGACAATAACCCGAAACCAACAACAAACTAAAAGCCCTAGATAAAACTAGTTGGGTCAAATCCCTGAAACTTATGGAAAAGCTCACTAAACCCTAAACCCTAGGCCCTCACCAAAGCCCAGAACCTCAGAGCCATCTTTTTTCTCTTTCTCGGGTAGTGGATGGGAGATCAGGCTTTTCTTGTGGGTTCTCTGGGAGGATCCAATCAGCGCGTGGGATCTTGATGAACGACGAAGATGGCGGGGGAGGACGCGAAGAAGAAGGGGACAAGGGAACTACGAAGGGAGGAAGTGGGATCTGCTTCGTTGATGGAGCTCACCAGACCTCATGTGGACTCTTTTGATTACTTTGTAGAGAGAGGCCTGGAGATGGCGACTCGAGGCCTACAGCAAGTGGAAGTCACGCATCCTGTGTCCGGCGTTACTCTGCGCAATATCCTCTTGAACATCATCGTCGTCGTCGTCGTCCCCCTCCCCCACCCACTGGTTGTTTGTTTGTTTGTTTGTTTGTTGAATTGTTGTTGGAAATGGCAATCTGACGACGATCTCGTCTTCAAGTCCGTCTGTGATTGGAAAAAGCTCACTAAACCCTAAACCCACCCACTGTTTTTTTGTTTGTTTGTTGAACTGTTGTTGGAAATGGCAATCTGACGACGATCTCGTCTCAAGTCCGTCTGTGATTGGAAAAAGCTCACTAAACCCTAAACCCACCCACTGTTTTTTTGTTTGTTTGTTGAATTGTTGTTGGAAATGGCAATCTGATGATGATCCCGTCTTCAAGTCCGTCTATGATTGAAGAAAGATCACTAACCCCTACACCCACCCACTGTTTGTTTGTTTGTTGTTGAATTGTTGTTGAAGATGGCAATCTGATGATCTCGTCTTCAAGTCCGTCTGTGATTGGAAAAAGCTCACTAAACCCTAAACCCTGATTGATTGCTTCATGAATTTTAGGAAAATGCCTTGCCTGCCTGCCTGCCTTGCCTGTAGTGGAAGACCAGCTAGCTTTTGTGTTTCCTCTCAAGACAAGGACCTCAAGAGATCAGATTAAGTATCACTTGTGCTTGCATTTGTACTTTGCTTTCAGTATGTCTGTCTTGCCACAATTTGCTTGCAGCATTCATACCTTGAGCATTCTCTGTATGGCTGCAATGGGATGATGAGAGAGAGAGACATGGAGAGAGAGAGAGAGAGAGATGCTGGTGGGATCTTACAGGCATCAAGGGTTCTTTTTCTTTTTCCTTTTCCTTGACTAGTTTGCACTGTGGATTGAGAAACCCATCATAAGCCCACCGATGAAAGAGCATTCTTCACAAGCATTGGACCAGCGATTGCTCCCATCAGAGGTAAAGAGAACAACAATAACAACACTAGGTCATTTTTCTTGTTGTGAAAGAAAATTTGTTTGCAATTCTGCATCAGAGCAGCAGGTGCTGATGCCCTGCCTGCCTGCCTGTGGATTGATGATCCCATTTCTGTGGCATTCAATTTTTGTGTGGGTTTGGTATGGGGGCTTGGTTGGGTGGGTCCTTTCAGGAAATAAATACTTCCAATGATGATGATGATGGGAGTAATCCATCCATCACTTCCTGTGAATTGGAAAATTTCTCATCTTATTAGATTATTATTTCTGTTTTGATTTTTTTGGTTGTTTTTTTGGCTGTTGCCAGTGTCGGATGGCAGGATTGAGCTATAGAGGAGCATTCACAGCTGACGTTTGTCTGCAATGGAACAACAGTACTGTAGTACGCCACAATGTATCTTTTGGGAAAATGCCAATCATGGTTAAGGTATGTATGTATGTATGTGTTTGTGATGGGAAAAATGTTTCCTCTTGATATTCGTGCTCTGCTGTTCAACTCAGTGGGTTATACTCAAGTTGTTGCTCAAATCAGTTCAGTTTCAGCAGCACTCACTGATTTTTCAACTTCAAACATGTTTCTATTTTGTGTTTCTTCTTTTACAGTCCAGTGTGTGCCATTTACGGGGTTTGGATGAGCGGCAGCTTCTTGCCGTCAAGGAGGAAGCTTTGGAGATGGGAGGGTAATCTTTCTCTTTTCTTCAGATTCTTATCTGTCAAGGTGCTGCTTCTGTGATGTGCAATTGTGGTTGCTGTGGGGGTTGGGAGGGTTGGCAGATGTGATTGTCCTAAGAGTCAGCTTTGTTGGATGTTTGGGGCGGGGGTATGGATGGCAGGTACTTCATCTGCAATGGAAATGAGCGAGTCATTCGGCTGCTGATCATGCCAAAACGCAACCATGTCTGTTCCTTGCCCCAGTTTGTTGTTGAGTGAATGAGTAGGAGGCTCAGATCTGTTTCAGAAAGAGAGAAAGAAGTGAAATTTGTGGCATGACTATTGTTTGGGTTGGTCCCAAAGAGAAGAAAACTGCCAGATGTGCCCAAATAGGTCTTTCTTTTGCTTCTGATCAATGATCGTAAGATGCAAATACTTTGAGGAAAGTCCAGAAAATGCAGAAGAGGAATTGAGAACCTGGTTGTTGGCTTCAGGTGATTGGTGTGAAGAGAAACACATTCAAGAATCGTGGTAGTGCTTACACTGACAAGGCAGTAATGATTAGGTTTCATTTTCTTTCCCTCTCTCTCTCTGTGTGATCATCTACTGTTGTCCTGTAAAACTGGTCTTCCTTCTGTAAAATAGAACATGGGTTTTTATGTTGTCTGTTCAAAGGCAAAAAGTTTATCAAATCTGTGAGGGTTTGGAACTCTATGCTATAAAAATGCTGTTTAGGGTTGTTATCCTCAGTTTACCTTTTAGGTTTAGGCTTTAGGGTTTGGTTTTTGCTATCCTCGGAACTCTGTATTTAGGTTTGTTATCAAGTAAAATTCATGCCTTTTGAACTTTATGTAATTTGAGTGCTGCAGGTGTGCAAGACTGGATCAATCAGCAATCACCATCAGAGTCTACTATCTGCAGCATGGAAGCGCAACACTTGGCTTCTCGTAAGTCATCCTCATGACACTCTGACCACCACCATCACCCACAAGGAAGTTTTACCTTTGTTGTGTGTGTGTGTTGATCTTTACCCGTGAAAGTATAAACAGAGCCACATATGGGTTTTATGATGATCTGCAAGCTTTCCTTGGGTTAGAAGTTAGCCATATTAGCTCCTGAAATTGTGAATTGCTAACACATATGAATGTGAAAAGGAGAAACATAAACCCTAAACCCTATCATATTGTGGTCGCTGACAGTGTATATTGGCATGCTTGCTGTGGGTTTGGTACAACTTATTGCAGGCATCGCAGGCAGGAATTCCTGATCCCTATTGGAATCGTGATTAAGGTGCATGGCATTTTATTTTATTTAAAAACCCCTGCCACCCCACTCTCAGGTCCTTACGAATGTCTCAGTAAGTCAGGATGGGATGCTCTGATATTTAAGGTGAGAAAGATTGGGAGTGGAAAGGAACAGGGGACTTACATTCATTGTTGATCTGGTTTTACTAAAACAGGCACTAGTTGAAACAAACGAGTGGGAAATCTATGAGCGGTTGACTGCAGTTCAAAAGGAAAGCAAGAAAGGCTCAAAGGGTGCTGTTGGCACTCAATTTGTGAGTCAACGGGCACGAATCATTTTGGAGGAAGTCCGACGTCATGCACTTTTCACTCGCCACGAGTGCCTGGAATTTATTGGTATGTTGGGGGGGTTCTTCATTGATCCTGGCGGATGCCTTTGTTTTTCACAATCTCAGCATTCTTGATGCAAATTTCTTATGTTCCAGGTTTAGGGTTTAGGGTTTAGGGTGGTGATTTCTGCAATAATTACCTTTCTTGGCATTTGAGTTGGTTCAATGACAACTTTTGATTAGGTACAAACAAGCCTTTGCCACCTGAATAATCTGTGCTAAGAAAAAGTGCAAAAATCCTTTGCCTTGGAGCCAAAAGAATTGAGATGAAGAAAACCAGTCAACATCAAAGAGGCAATGGATCATTCAAACAATGCAAATAGCAAATGACCAAGTGCAAAACCCTATTTTGTGTGTTTTTTAGTCCCACGTTGATTGATCCTTCTTCTGTTACTGCAGGAGAACGGTTTCGGCCAGTAATGGATGTTTCCAATAAGCTACCATCAGCTGCGGTAAGCTGAGATGCTTCCATGTAATGTTGCAATTGCACTCCCAGGTTTTTAATGGACACTTTCTGAGCTTGATCTCTTGATTGTACTTTGTTTTTCACTCAAAGGCTGTGTATAGGGTGTGGTCAAGGCAGCATCCCCTGCATCACTTCTGATGCTAGAGTTCAAAATGGGTTATGCAGGGCTGAAATTTCCCTCCACCAGTGGCTACTGCTTCCATAAGCTTTTGTCAGCAATAAACCCTAAAATTGATATGGGATCTGGTTGTTGGTGATTTATCAGGTTGGCGAAAAAGTTCTTGCTGACTTTGTACTCTGTCATCTAGACAACCCCAGTGATAAACTAAATCTGCTGATGTATGACAGGCTACTTAATACCCCCCCATTTCTTCTTCTTCTTCTGTGCTGCTGGGTTGTTTCTTCTTCTTCTCTGTGTTATGTTATTGGAGTGTTTTGTGGGATGTTCTCTCCCATGCTGGTGCAGAAAACAGGTAGGATGTTTTACTTCCTTCTGGTTGGTACCCCACAAAATTTGATGTACTTGGTTTTTTTGGGGTTTGCCTTGAAAATTTTGCAGCTTCATGCTACAGAAGCTTTTTGCTCTAGTAGATGGCACAGCAGCTCCCGACAATGCAGATGCTTTGCAGCATCAAGAGGTTCTGCTACCTGGACATCTCCTGACTATTGTTGTAAAGGTACTACTGTTGTTATGCCTCCTCATCTCAATTGGAATGGATTCAATCTCAAGGATGCAAAATGGTTTGCACTTGTTGTGTGTTCTGAATCCTATTTTGATCAGTTGGACAAATAGCCCATCTTCTCCAATTTGCAAGCTTTAAATAGATATCTCTGTATCTGATTTGATCAGTTAGAAGATAGGCCATCTTTTCCAATATGCAAGCTTCAAAGTGATCTCTGTTTATCATCATCATCAATGGTGGTGGCAGCAACAACAGCAGCAGGTCTTGAAAGGGGTTGGTGCAATGTGAAGAAGTGCTGATTTTTGCAGCTGCAACATTTCTTTTTCTTTCTGCAGGATAGGATGCAAGATTGGTTGACAAAAGTGAAAGGACAGTTGAACAATGAGATGAAGGAGAAACCTGCCCAATTTGATCTCCAGGACTGTAAGTAGCAGCAGCATATTATACTTAGAAGCAACCATGTGTTGTTTTGGGTCTTTCAGCTGCACTAGGTTTTTAGGGTTTAGGGATCATGGGCACTGATGGAAGAAGTTGATTAGTGAAATTGTTTTCAATTTTCTGCAAAGCAATTTGAGGGGTGATTTCAGGATCTCGGTACTTATGTGGGGACATGATTGGCACAGTCAACCAGGTACAGAAGATGTTTGAAAGGGTACCACCTTCAGATATAAGCAAGAAGGTCGAGTACCTCCTCAACACAGGCAACCTTGTGAGCCAGTCAGGCTTGGATCTTATGCAGGTCTGGTTGCATTGATTTCTTTTCTCAGTGGGCTTTTTCCCCTCTTTACACCTGCAGTTTGCAGTTCCCACCTTTTCAAACCTTGCAGTGCCATTGCAGGCTTGTTTTTTTATTGAATAAAGCTTCACGCTTCTTGCTCGTTTGGGTTTTAGTAGTAACTTCTCTTTTTTTAATGGTTTAGGATTTAACCTAAACCCCAAACCCTAAACTGTTTTTCCAGGTTGACATAATGGGTCTGGCTGGCTCTGTGTAGAAAAAGGCACAATCTTTTTGTTCTGTCTCCCTCACACCTATTTGATCAAAAGGCAACAGATAGATCCTAAAGTTATCTGTTGGTTGACATTTTTCTGGAACACAGGCTGGTGGCTTTACTTTGGTTGCAGAAAAGCTGAACTTTTTACGTTACATTTCACATTTCCGCTCAGTTCATAGAGGCGCCTTTTTTGCAACGCTACGAACTACAACAATCCGCAAACTGCTCCCTGAGTAAAAAACATTTCCCCCTTTCCTGTCTCCACACCCCTTGATCATCACCTTCTTTTTGCACTCATGATGATGATGGTAATGTGATAATATTGTGACTATTACTACTACCTACTATTGGAAGAAGAAAGACAGCACCATTGCTGTCTAGTTTTTTCACCATATTTGCTTTGTGTTTTGGAGTTCCATATCTGAGATAAATGGATCGTTCACAATGGATATACAGGTCATGGGGTTTCCTCTGTCCTGTTCATACACCTGATGGCACGCCTTGTGGTCTGCTCAACCATCTTACCGCTGTATGCCGTAAGCAACTCTTCCTCTTCCCTTCCCACTTTTTCTGAAGCCACAAACAACCCTTGACTGTCTGATGTAATTTTTGTTTCCATCACATGTTTTGGGTCTATTATATCCTTTGCAACAACATGCTGCCAGTTGCAGTTGTGTCTTGTGCTTGCTTTCATTCTCATGGTTTTATGTCTGAAAGAAAAAGACTAGACTTTTGTCGTGATAAAGTGCTGCGTATGGTGTGTACTTATCTCTACGCCCACTGTCAGGAACTGATGAAGACTTTATCAGCTCCAGAAGACAGTGGGTGGTCATTGCAGCCTTGTCGTCAGTGCTATTTTTTATGAAGGTGATTATAGTCTGGTGGTTCATGAGTTAATCTCATAGGATTTTACGTATTTGACAGCTCTCAATTGTCATGTTACCTTCAAAGTGAGTGTGGGTTGTAGAGATTTCTCTGCAATTTCTCATAAACATGGCTTTTGTTCTTTTTGTGTTTGATTGTGTGGGTATTTTGTTGTTTTTTTTTTTGTTTTCACAGAGGTTTCAACAGACTTAGATGAACGAGGAGTTGTCAAAGATCCTCTGTGGACACGAAAGGCAATTACCACAGTTTTGGTACAGCTAGGTATGATTCCAGCTATTCCAGCTTTGGCACGAGTGGCACCCCCTACTCATTTGACAGTGCTCTTGGATGGCCGAGTGGTAGGCTACATGGAGACTTCCGCAATCCCTGCTGCGGTAGCTCATATTCGGCATCTCAAAGTTGCTAAAGTACCTGAGGTGAGACAGTTCTGTATATTTTTGGAGTCCCTGGTGCACAAGGGCTCTTTGTCTTAGCTTTGTGGATCATTCATGCTTGGTTGCCTTTGTCTTTGATCATGTTTTGCAGATTCTGGAGTATAGGTTTAGGGTTTAAGTCCATTGTGTGTTGTTTTTGCAGGTTCCGGCTGACTTGGAAGTAGCATATGTCCCATGCACATCAGCAGGGATGTATCCAGGGCTTTTTCTCTCAACCACACCATCACGTCTGCTGAGACCTGTAAAGCAGCTACAGGATGAGGGTGCAGTGGAACTCATCGGGCCACTGGAGCAGGTTGTACAAGTTTCCATTCAAACCTTGTTGCAAACCTACAAACAAACAGGACATGTCCAAACTGTATTTTGATGCGTCTCCTGAATCATCCAGGGAGAACTGCCTGCTTTGGATGTGAAGACAGACTTTGTTCACATGCCAAGTTGTATATGTTTGTATGTAGCAACAGAAAGTTATGGTCTTGGTGCGTGAGGCAGCAGCACTCACATATGTTGTTGGCGCATGTATGCAGGCGTACATGGAGATTAGATGCCCAGATGGTGGAGCTGGTGGAAGAGATAATGCAGGTTCCCGAGCCACGCATGAAGAAACACATGCCACTGCTATGCTGAGCGTTGTTGCCAGCCTCACACCTTGGTCTGATCATAATCAAAGCCCACGGAACATGTACCAGTGTCAGGTCAAGCCTTTCACTTTTCCAGCATTCTACTGACAAAGTCCTCCTGCACATCCTTCACAGCATGCTTTTTTTTCTCTTTATTTTGGGTTTTGGGCCACAGATTTTAACACTCTTTCTTTTTCGGCTGTTCCCAAGCTACTACAGATGGGAAAGCAAACAATGGGATTTCCAGCTCAAGCTCTGGCACATCGTTCAGATAACAAAATGTACCGCATTCAGGTATGCACCTGACTGGGGAGCAGGATTGGTTATCTAGTCCCAAAGTGGGCATGTATGCTGTATTATGATCTTCCAGCATATTCTGTTAGAAGATGGACTTTTTGCAACTTTTTCTAATCTGCTGTTTGAAAGGCTTGTCTAGAGACCCACAACAACAATTGCAACACGCTCCTTCCTTGATTTCAACTTGTGTTCAGTACCCTTACAATCTACATGAGCAAAATGTGGGCCTTTGTACACTTGGTTGCAGACACCACAAAAGCCAGTTGCACAAACAGTGGCTTGGAACAAATTTCACATGGATCAGTTTCCAACGGGTACTAATGCTATTGTCGCCGTGCTTGCATATACTGGGTAAGCCTTTGATGTGAAGACAGATTGATAGAGATAGCTGTTGTGGTGGTGGTTTTACATTACACCTTTCATTGTTGGCATTGATGGAAGTTTTCCCTCACCATTTGTGAATCTGTTTGGTGGAGACACTATAACATCAGCTGACTGAGCAAGATAGAGGCCAAAGATAAATCCGGCTTTGATCACTGTAGTCAGTCAGGCACCCATATGACCAGACCCTAGTTCGGATACACCAAATGGGAGTCTGAAAGAAGAGCAGTGGGTTCAGGAATCAGGGGTTTAGGGTTTAGGCAATATGGGCAAACACTTGCTTCATGGATACTCAGACCCAGTTGTTACCTATCTTAGTACAATTGGGTTGTCCCTGCCTTCCAGTGTTTCTCACTCTGACGCTTGTGGTCTCTGCTCCACCCGTCTCCTTAACTATACAATTCTCCTTGACACTTGGGAAGAGTGCCTCTTCTCTCTTAGTGAAGTCTTCTCTCAGCACTGCAGAAAAAGGGAACAGGTCAGCATCATGCGTGTATCTGTTGGGTTTGTTTGCACAGGTACGATATGGAGGATGCCATGATTATGAACAAATCATCAATGGAGCGTGGGTTGTGCCATGGGCAAGTGTACAAGGTGTGGCCTTTTTTGGACCTGGAGATTAGTTGCCTACATTGACTCTCTCCCCTGTGAGGAAAGGTTTGCCATAAGCCAGAGTCTTTCTGATCAACAGGGGTGCTTGTTTATTATTCTTGTCTCTTTCAAATCCCCCTCATTATCTTTTGCATTATCCAAATAGTGATATACACAGAGCATTTTTTGTTTCTTGATTGCAGTCAGAGACAATCGACTTGACCCACCTACGGCAGAAGGGAGATGGCATTGTGAATGTCTTTGGACGACCTGCTGCATCTAGCAGGTTCAAGGAGACTGGAGAAAAAGATGCCAAATTTATTGATTCCGATGGGCTTCCACATATAGGCCAGGTATGATGCCCTTGAGAAGTGTGTTTGCATGAGGATTTCCCAATTCCCTTCATGTGCAACCATCATCATATTCTGTCATAAACCTTGGTAAAGCTAGTGCTTTAAGACTCTGCCACCAGGCTTGCAAAAGTGGGACTTACAAAGTGTGCAGTTACAAGGTCTTTTGATGTCTCATTGGTGATTTGGTACATGTTCCATGCACCACCCAATAACTATAAGGGCCATATCTACTTTTCGTCTGTTGAATCTTCCAGTGATCTGCAGGCAAGGTCCTGGCTCAGAAGCCTAATGTAATTGTGGACTTATGGTCTTTGTAATCATGCTGCTGCATATACAGGCGTTGGTCGAGGGAAGTCCATATTGCAGTGTGCTGAATACAATGACAGGACAATCAAAAGTGTCAAAATTGAAGGGATCAGAGGCGGCAGTGGTGGATTATGTAGCAGCCATAAGCACAGGTGCTAAGGATCCTCTTCAGAAGGTACTTTTTTTCACTCTTTTGCATCCCCCTCAAAGGAAAAAAACTTTTACTTCGTAGCCCAACAGATCTCTTTCCAGCATTTTTATTTTTTTTCAGCAAAATTTCACCATTTTTCAACAAAGAATATGGGAAAAAAATTGGAAACTTTTGTTTTCTAGTGTAAATTCAACTAATTTTGCTAATATATTGTAAATTTTCACCCAAATTTCAATATCGAAAAAATGAAAAAATAAAAACACTTCTTTCCAGAGATAAGTTGCTTACACGTGCTTACAAGTTTTCCCAGATGTGTACTTCCCAAGATATTGTTCACTGTGAAATTGTTAGATCTTGAAGCCAGTAATGGCTTGAGGGAGGATTGATTATATCAGTTTCAAAGGGGATTTGGATTTGAACTCTGGGCCTCTTGCTTTTAGTTACTTCTAGCCTTTCGAGTTTTATAAAATAATTTTCTGATCCATACAGTCTTCCATGTCCAGGTGATCATACGAACACGACATGGTCGGAATCCGCAGATTGGAGACAAGTTCAGCAGCCGGCATGGACAGAAAGGAGTGCTATCTCAGCTGTGGCCAGACATTGATATGCCATTTTCTGCAGTAACAGGAATGCGCCCTGACATCATTATCAATCCACATGCATTTCCCTCTCGTATGACCATTGGCATGCTTTTGGAGTCTATGGCTGCCAAGGTACATTGCCTTCTTTCGCATTTGTGCCATTTGTTTGATTGTATTGTTTTTAGTCACAAGCTCAGTGGTCTGCAAGTTGTGATCACAGGTGAGACTTGGTGAATGCTGAGTAGTAGTCTTCACCCACACAAACAGCATGGCTTATTATGGTTCTGTGCCCCTGATGCAAAACATAGGCGGGCACTATGAGTGGCCAATTCGTTGATGCAACTCCTTTCAAGAAGTGCACTCCACAGCAAGATGAAAGTAAGGATGGGTCCAAGAAGCAGAAAGGCACCCATGGTTCAGCAGTTGATGAGTTCGGGAAGCAGTTGGCCGATTATGGATTCAACTACCATGGAACAGAAGTCATGTACAGTGGTCTTCTAGGCACAGAGCTAACCTGTGAAATCTACATGGGTGTTGTCTACTACCAGAGATTGCGGCACATGGTGTCTGATAAGTATCAGGTAAAGTCTTTGCATCTCAATCTGAGTTTTCTTGGTCTTGATGCACTCACAAAATGTTCTGGTAAGCAGGTGAAAACTCAAAGATTCTGGCATCAATTTCTGTGACAGTAATAGACATGTCCAAGTGCATCATCATCATACCAACACATGATAGAAGGAGAAACAACTGCACAAAACACAGTGTGCTTTGTGACAGGTGCGATCGATGGGCGCAGTAAATCCAGTAACAAGACAGCCAGTGAAGGGACGCAAGGTTGGGGGAGGAATTCGATTTGGAGAAATGGAGCGTGATTCATTACTGGCTCATGGTGCTGCATTCCTGCTTCATGACCGCCTGCATGCCTGCTCTGATTACCACACAGCAGATGTGTGTTCACTGTGTGGCAGCCTCCTGTCTCCGCTGCCTCAAGCACAAAGCAAAGGCAGTCTTGGTTTTGGGATGATGGGTCTGCCATCTGCAGGTGGAAGAAACAAAAAGGCATTCTGTCGTGTATGTAACACCAGTCGGGGGATTGAACGCATTGCTATGCCTTATGTATTCAGGTACCTTGCTGCAGAGCTGGCAGCAATGAATATCAAGTTGACACTTTCTGTAACTGAGGATCAGTAGTAGGAACTGCAGTTTGTGCCAGCCACAAATTGTAGGTCATCAAATTCTGAAGAGATTTTATGAAGTGAACTCTTTTTGTTCTGGATCATTACCAAGGAATTTGGGTGGATGCACATGTGAGCTCCAGCACAACTATTTGTCAGTGCTATGACACAGGCCAGTGGCAAAGCTGGAATGTGCCAGATTTTGCACAATATAACTCTTTTGAATGTGTGCTAGGCTGTGTACGCCAGGCACTTTTCAGGCTAATTTTGTTAGATTAGTTTCCAGTCTAACTAACCTCTAGAGGCGCATGTATTCTGCAGTTGCTGAGTTTGCACATAGCAGCGAAATTAACTGTTTGCTTTCAAGGGTGCTCACACTATCTGAGTCAAATTCTAGATGCTACACTGTAGAAAATTACCCAGTTACCTTTCAAAATTAAAGAATTGTCAAAATGTTGCATGATCAGCAGGCAATGATGAGGATGGAAATGACTTCATTAAATAACATCACAGAAAGAAGAGTACCCATTTTCTTGTATCACTCAATACATCTAAATTTAGCAAGTCACACACCATCTCTAATAGTATCCCCATTGTGGGAATTCACTATAGTAAGAGCACAGTATGAGGTTGGTCACTGTAGCTGGTTTCCATTACTCCTACAGAGGAGTACAATGTTTCTTGATACTCCTGGGAAGCCCTCTCTGTTGTATGTGTTGTACATGCATATGGAGGTTCATGGAGTGTTAAAGTTGTGGCTGTATAATACAGGGGTCAGACTTTTGAAGCACTGTGTTTATGTGTGATCATAAGGGCTCTATGCTATGTATGACTCTGTGATCTGTGGCCAATAAATTCGTTGCTATTGTATCCTCATGTATAAGGTGTTGTGTGATTGATTTCACTGTTTCTACGTTGAGTTCCAGGGTTTGTGTGTCAGCAAATTGCTTGTAGGTTGTTTTCTTGTATCATTATAGGTTATGGGCCCATGGATCTGTTCCATGCAAAGTGGGCCTATCTAGTTGTGTTGCAGTTCTCTTTTTCCTCAATTCTATTGTTTCAAGGTATTGTGCCTATAGTAATTTTGTGAGTCAAGAAGTTGTACCTGGGTCAACTTTTTTGTGTGCTTAGTAATCATGCTTAGCAAAGTGGTGTTAACTGAAGATGCTTCAGGCAATATCAGGAGATTCTCAGGGGAGAATTTCCACATGTGGGAATTGCATGAGAGCTCTATTTCTTGGAAAGGAGTTGATGGACATGGTAGATGGGACAACTCCAAAGCCTCTGTCATTAGATGCAATAGGTCTTGTTGCATGGGTCAAGAAGGAAAGTCAAGCAGTTCATCTTTGTGTCAAGCTGTTGAACAGAAGATTTTAGAATATATCATGAGTCGGAAGACCTCGAAGGTGATTTGTGACAAGCTAAAAGAAGTACATGATCAGCTTCTGCATGAGAGCATATATCACAAAGAACAGCAATCACTCGAGAGCATACATCATGATTAGTAGTGTTTCTTTGACATCATTGTGGAGGGTGAAAGCATTGTTGATTTCTTGGGAAAGATCAAGGAAGCTAGAAGTGAGCTCACCAATCTTGACAACAATACTTTCATTGTAACATTGTCATGGCCAATGTTTTGAGTCAACTACTAGCGTGTTATAGGCCATTTCAATTGTACTAGGAGAACGCTCCTAGTGCTAAGTGAACCATGTGCACCATGATGGGGAGGTTGATCACAAAAGAAACCAAGATGAAGGATGTTAAGAATCAAGTAAATAACAAGGGTTGAGGAGCCATAATGTATGCCACCACATTCAAATCCAAGAGGGGTTCCTTATCTAAAGAATCATTTATTACCAAAGAGCAACATGAACAATGCAAGGAGATAGTTGAATGAAAGAAAACCACCACTTGTTTCGAATTGTGGAAAAGATAGTCTATTGGACAAGAAAGTGCCCTAAGGAGAAGAAGATGCCTACGAAAAAAGAAAAGAACAAGTCTAGAAGAAGGGGAAAGACTCATAAGCTTTCATGGCTTCAACCCCCAACCTTTGCTCAAACAATTGGTAGGTTGACAAAAGCTACTCACAACACGTGAGTTAACATAGATATTGGTTTTCAACTTATCAAGACATATTTGAAGAGAAGCAACTAGTAGAAGGGATCAAAGGAGTGATATTGTATGCTCAAGGCATACGCAACAATTTTCAAAACATAAATTGATAGCAAGGAGAAGATAGGTGTTCACAAGGACATCATTCATGTCTCCATGCTCAATATAAACTTGTTTTCAACATCTCAAGGAGTCCAAAGGGGAATAGATACGTTCGATACTAATGTTGATTATAGGTTGGAATAAGGATATTGAAGTGTCAAAGAATAGGGCATATACAAATTCCTTATGACCATAGAAACATCATTAGACTCTATGACCTAGATTGCATTTTTTGCCAACATCATTAGAGTCTAGAACAAGGATAGAACTCAAAATCTTGGTATTTGGCACAAGAGGCATGTCCATGTGCATCACCAAATGATCAAACAAATGAAAACCAATGACATGGGTTCATCAATCAATTGATGGATTTGATACTCAATTAACCAATGTGTTGCACCACATGTTGTGAAAGATGTGCAACTACTAGAGGGACAAGTGGGAGTGACCAATGAATTCCTAGAATAGAAAGTAGTCGTTAACTAGCCCTCATGTAATCCCCACCTAACCTAGTCATTGCCTAACCCTAATAGTTGCCACCTATCACGAGAAAAAAAGTACAAGACCAAGGAATTTTCAAAGGACATGAACATTAGGAAAAACTATGACAAATTCAACTCTAATGTTAAGTTTAAATATAAAATATGAAAATCAAAGACAAAAACATAAGCTTAAATGAAATTTTATTATGATAAAGTATGAAAACATAAATATGAAAAGAACAAAGAAAGTTATGATGCAAAATTGTATTTTAGATTGGTGATGAATAAATTGAAAATAATGAGGAGATTATTTTTATTTATATATGTTTGAAAACCTAGCTCAAAGAAACTTCCATATGAAAAATATCTCTAAAAACTTCCTTGGACATCTTTTTAACTAGATTATGTTGAATAGTGAATGAACTTCATTCATAATGATGTTGGCAATAATGACTATGAATTTAAATTGCAAGCATCATCATCAATTTTAATTACACTTGAGTAATTTCCTTCAAAAATACATAATTTAACTACAATTATATTAACATCATCTAATAAACTATGAAATTAAATTAGATTTAAACATGTTATGACAAGTAAAAAACATGGTGCATTATGCAAATAATAGATCAATATGGAAATAACAAATTATGCTTATGGAAAATTGACCTTAAGTGAGGAAATAATGCACTATCCTAATTATTTACACATTTTCAACACATCCCTCCACTATCTTTGATATATATATATATAACAAGATAAACAATACCCATAGCTTTCTCTATTGGGAGAATAACCTTGTTGTATGCTTGTTTTGAGTTGCCTACAATAATGAAGGTGGCACAACCCAATGCTAGGATTACAACTTGTGAAGGATTTAATATTATTATTAAGTTTTTTCATAGCAAGTAGACATGGCAAATGTCAATTTTAGGTTGTAATACTTATAAAGTCATCAACATTAACACTCTTTGGTTTACAAAATGGGACAACACACATTTAATGGACACACCATTGTATCACACGTGATGTTATTAAACATCAATATGTAGATTCAATTAGCTTAATGTTGTGTGTTGTGCATTACTAATTTGATACCCATCACCATCAAAACTAACAAAGTCACACACATCAAAACATGCACACATATTCACACCATACTAAGTTCCAACGACAAATAAACCCCTTCCGAAATGTAATGTCTTGCAAGAAATACCTAACATGAGATAAAAGAGAGAAGAAAAAAACAACACCAAAGTTCATTTTACATAGGTGGTTAACCAGGTGATTTCCTTGACAACCTAAACCAAAGGGTAGGGTAGGAACCAATCAAGAAGGTAGTTAAGAAAGGAGAGCCAAAAATATTATGGCCAACACTAGTGTACACGGCAAAAATAAAATTACTTTTATGATGATGATGGTGATGCAAGCAAAACATGTATGCCATGATGATGATGCAAGCAAAACATGTATGCCATGATGATGATGCAAGCGAAACATGTATGCCATGATGATGCTGGACAAGCAAGGGGCTGGCTGTCTACAGGGTTTTGAAAAAAAATACCCAATGCCTTGGACCCACCAACATTGGTATATACAAATATACTATGTAGATGCGTCCAAAGCAATCCTATAGCCATCAGGGTTATGTGTTTTTTCATCCATCTACAAGAAGGTTACAAAACTTTTCATCCACCCACATGAGGGTTATGTGTTTTTTCATCCATCTACAAGAAGGTTACAAAACTTTTCATCCACCCAAAGGAGGGTTCTGTATTTTTTCATCCATCTACAAGAAGGTTACAAAACTTTTCATGAGGGTTATGTGGTCGCTTTCAAACCTCTGAACAGAAAGGTTATGTCTGGTAACCAGTGTCCTCTCACTGGTTACCTAGTCTATAGATGAGGGCTAGTGGGTGTGGTGTTAGTAGGTAGGTAGTAAAGAACCCAAACAACTCAGCTAACCACTTTGGTTAGCTAGTGAACTTGAACTGAACCTACTACCATCTATCCCGCATACATCCCTCATTTTGCTTGTGTCACTGTTGGTTCACTCTGTCCTAATGGTAGAGTCAGCGGTCTGTTTTGATGTGCGGAAATGCATGCAGTATTGTTCCTTCTTGTTGCTTTGAAGGAAGTTGAAAATGTTTGCTTCAGAGTTGCTGTTGCAAGTTGTTGAAGAATCCAAGCTGCCAGAGTGCTCTTCTTCTCACTTGCACCACTGGAGTCCAGTTCCAAAGTCTGCTTCCCAGACTGGATGCTTTCATCTTGTTGTCAAAAACAGCAACTATCCTTGGTTTGCACAAGTTACATACCGTTACAAGAACAGCAGAAGAGGGGGAGTTCTACAATATGGAAAATATGCACACACACAACAACCCAACAGCCACACTCAACAAGTCGCCACACCCAAAAACCAGAAAGGAAAAACAAAAAAGCTTCAGCAAACTTTACAAACTGCAGTTTTTGATGACAATGGAGACTTGGGAGTAAAAAGTCTTCAGACCCTGTTCGTGTGGCACAACTGCGATCCACAACTATCAGCTCTGTGTAGCTCTTAGTATTTCTTCAAACACTCTTATCCAGAGCTATAGCAAAACACATTGCTGCATGGCTCCTCCCCCCCAAGCCCCAGTGCAGAATAAAAACTGCAAGACTCACATAAAGCAATGCTCTCTCTCTCTCTCTCTCTCTCTCTCTCTCTCTCTCTGCTATCTCTTTTCAACAATCAGTCACTTACCGTTTCAGTGGCCGTCCCTCTTTTTCCTCATCCTCCTCTCTACTCCGTTTCCCCTTGACCAACATGGATTCCTTAACAGCCTCCTCAACAACATCCTCCTCTTCATCTTCAAACTCATCCTCATCATCATCATTGTCACCTTCACCTGGTTCGAAGTCACTGGCTCCTTCATCATCTTCTGGCTGCACCGGTTGCACCAGATACTCTGTGCCATAGTCCTCTTCATCCTCCTGCAACACACACAGAGACAGGCAGGGGTATAGGTCAGATTTGACAACCACATGTCACACACACAAAGGAGCCACTACCAACTAGCTAAAACTCTGCCTCAAACACAACAGCATCTAACAGGATTGAGATGTGGAAACGTCTGGAGTTGTGACAGTCATCAGATAGACCAATCTTCAAAAACCTGCATGCACCCTCCCAATGTAACTTTGGGTATTATAAACAAAGTACACATGAAATATCAGCGAGAACATCCCAGTGTTTTTGTAAACCAACAACCCCAGGAGTTCAGGCAACAGCAGTCCCCACCCATGCTTCAAAACTTCAGATTAGAAGCAGGATTGCAGGATCAAAAAGGGAAGACTTTCTTTACATGCCTTCTTGTTACTTCCCACAAACTCTTACACTAGTGGTATGGAAGTGAGCACAACAACAGTAGCAAGCTGCCACAGTTGGAAGCCCTTGGAAACCCCATCTGGCATGTTTTTATGTGGTCTCTACATAAAACCCTGCTACTACTCTCCTCCTCAAGACTTCCCTTCCCACAACCCTTCTAGACCTCTTACATCTCTCTCCTGTTGAACTACCAGGCAAAGGAAGTAGACAGCAAAATGGATTGAACACCACTCAGGAGGAAACTCTATCAGCAACAAAAGTCAGTACATCTGCTGCACAAGCTGAACAGAACACCAAGTTGTTCGTGTGAAGTTCAGGGAAAAAAGACCGTCTCTCCAACAAGGTATTCACAGCCTGCATATGTCCTTGAGAACAGAACCCAAATATAAAACCCACAAGCAAAGGAGGTAGGCCATAAAAGAAGAAGTGTGGTGTGTCTCTTATTATACCTCGTCTTTCCCAGGGTCGTCTTCGTCGTCGTCGTCCTCCACCTCATCGTCTTCTGCTTCGTCTTCTTCATCTTCTCCAAGCTCTCCGTTCTCATCTTCCTCGTTTTCATCATGTTCTTGAACATCAAGTTCTCCCTCTGTGCTCACAACCGCGCCGCTCGGATGCTCTGCAAAGAAAAAAAAACGAAGGCTGCAGGTCTGAAAAAGGAAACAAGGATTCTTGTGGCAACAGAAGGACTTTACAGAAGCTTGCAAAATGATAGTGCCGCCGCAAGCCTCTAAAACCTCAAACCTACGATGATGATGATCCAGCAGTGTGTTCTTTAGAGGAAGAATTTTTTTTCTGAACAAGAACGCCTCTTCTCTCTCTCTCTCTCTCTCTCTCTCTCTCTCCTCTTAGGGAAAGGAGGGAGGAGGAGGCTCTCACCTTCGTCGTCCTCTTCGTCATCACCAACGGCCTCTTCTTCGTCTTCTTCTTCTTCATCGTCGTCTCCACCAGCCTCCTCGTCGTCGCTCTCCTCTTCTATGTCCTGCACTTCCACATCGTCTTCATCATCGTCTTCAACCTCGTCATCCTCGGAGCCATGTATGTTGTTGTTGACGCCAGTGGTGGCAGTCCCTCCTCCTCTGATATGAGCAGCCGCCACTACGACTTCCTCTCGATGGTAGCTCCCACCGTCGTCGTCGTCTTCCTCATCGTCCGAATCCTCGTTTCCTTCTCCGTCGTCATCTCTTTCTTCTTCCCCTTCGCCTTCGTCTTCTTCCTCTTCCTCCTCATCATCATCTTCAAGCACAATCACCTTGGAGTCCCTAACGCCTTGGTGGTTACCATTCACATCAAGGCCATGGCCGTTAGCATCATCCACATCTTCTTCTTCTTCCTCCTCCCCCTCCTCCTCCTCTTCCTCCTCTTCTTCTTCGGAGTCTACTCCCTCGTCGTCAGACTCAGGCCGCTCCTTATCGTTGTTGGCGTCCACCGCCTTCTCCAAGTAGTGCTTATTAGCTTTCATCATGCCGACAGAAGACAAACCGGGCCCACTCGACAATCACAAACCCGAGTTGTCACAAGGCATCCGCACAACAACCTACAAGCACAAAACTTGCTCCGCGGCAGCAGCAGCAAAGCGGTTGTGCAACAAAAAACTAAACTGAACAATAACAATAATACCACCACTGCCACCACCTCCTATTCTTGTTCCCTGCTTGCTGAACAGATCAAGATCCTCCAAGACCTGTCTGCAAACCTTACTCTCCAAAGCTGTCACCCCCGCAGCAATGCAATCGTCGCCAAGAACCAGCAGCTTCCCTATTACTACTCCTCCTGGCAGTCGCAAAAACGGCTACAGCAAAATACCGCCGCCACGAGTGAGTCGTCGCCACGATTATCTCAGACTCGTCTTCTGCGGTCGATTGCAATTGACAGGTACCGCCGCGCAAGTGCGCGAAGACAGAAGAAGAAGAAGAAGAAGGCGCCAACTGCTACTGCGCACACTTGAGAGCGTCAATGACGCAGTTGGGATGTGCGCGGCGAGATCTTGAGGGCGCACTTGCTCCATAGCCACCATCTTCCAGCGAGAGCAGCTTGGTCCATGCGCGAGGGGGACGCTGCGGAGGACGGGAACAAACCCTCGATCGCTCGCTCGCTCCAACCCCGCTCCCTTTCTTTTTCTTTCTCTGTCTCCTCTTTTTCTTACGGCACTGGACAGTGTTTTTTTTCAAAAAAATTATTGTGGCGAATGTTTTCGCATTGTGGCGACAAACGAAAAAAAAACTCAGTGAGAATTGTACAAAGGCTTTTTTCGTGAAATTTCTCAACTTGGCGCATTTTATTTTCAGGAAATGGGGAGAGAAGAAAAACCCACGAAAAGTATGTGATTTTTAGCAAATTTTCCGCCATTTTTCGAAATAAAAATAATTAAATTAGCCACATCTAGACCTCTGCACTTCCTAGGTCGCCACTTGCAGCAACACTTTTGTAAAAATGCTATAGTCTACCTTAGGACAGTCGCCATTTAATGCTAATTAGTGCTGGGGATCCTCACCAATGGACCTACTTGAGGAATTTGAGAAAAAAGAAAAACCCTACTTGAACCAATGTTTCTTTTCTCAATTTTGTGATGTAGCCAAAGAGGCCATGATCCACAAGAAGAATTAGCCAAATTTGACTACAAGCTAAATTTTTTTGGCTAACTACTTGAACCGCATATAGAAATCTGGCGATTTTTCTTAAATTCTGGTCACATTCTGGCTATTGAAAATCTCAAAAAACACTTGATTATAGCAATTTTTAATTTTTAACATAGCTTTTTGGCTATATATAGCCAGCGAAAAAAAAAAGGCTAGACTGGAGACCGTGCATCTTTTGCCTTTGCAGTCGCTGGCTGCCAGCTGGACCATTTCTTTCCGCCAATTTTCATTTCTTTCCAACTGCTTTTTCCGGGGGCCCTTTTCCAATCGTTGACGTGTTGTTTGACACGTCATCATAATTCTCGTTTTTGTCCACTCCCCGTGTGAACGCAATACCAACATTTGGCCTGCCTGATTCATGCACGGTATGAACACCATAATCTCCCCGTCAAAAAGTGTACCAATAAAATCCAGTTTCATACTTAGTCTTTTCTGTGCTGCATCGCGGCACGTATCCTCTCTTCCGCAGGGTGCGGAAGCTCAGGCGTGAGAGAGAAAAAGAGAATCAACAGCAGCAACTGCAGTTTCCCTTTTTGAACTCACATCACTCAATTCTTGTCGTTTTTAGTTTTGGTTCTCTGCTGGAACTGACAGAAACAGTTTGGGTGCTTGTTATTATGAACTAGTGATTCACTTCCCTTCTCTGAGCTAGGAATGGCAATGGTAGTGGTGGTGCTCTTTTTGATTGATTTCTCTCTCTCTCTCCTCCCATGGAGAAAGGAATCTTGAGTATGTAAGAGATGGATTTTTCAGAGAGCTTGATAAGAGGCCAAACTTTTCAGTAGGTGAAGAGGTAACACATAAAAATCTGAAGATTTTTGGAATTAGGCTTCTTCCTCTTTGTGTTGCATAGATAGCATAGATAGAGCAAATGGTTAATGGGAGATCAGATGACAGTGCTGAGAAATTCTTTATTCTTTCCAATCCTGTTTGTTCAACCTAGTCATAGTCCCCAGCAAAAATCTCATCCAGAGTTTTCTTCAAAGACACTGACTGACATTTTGCAATGCTCTGTTTTATCTATCTTTTTCTCAGCTATAGCAAGAAAGGAGATAAATCAGTAACCATTGAGCTCTGGTTACCTATCTTTTTAAAACTATATAGAACGGAGAAAAAATCAGTAACCATTGAGTGCCAACACATATTCACCGAAACCCAAGTGGACACAGAAAACATTGAGCATTAGGTATCTCAGTGGAAACCAACCCATGTGGAAACTTTTGCAGACAAAATTTCAGGTCTCTGTGTCATCACCTTGGATTCTCTTATTCCACAAATAGAACAGCTGCAAAAAAGTCATTTCAAGATCTCCATTCAGATGTCTTGATCCTTTTGTCTTTGCCCTGTGGTAATTTTTGATTCCTCTATGTTTTGTTGAACAACTTCCTGCATTTCCTCCACACATCAGTGTTGATGTTCATCTTTGCTTCACAGAAAGAATCCATGGATAATGTTTCCCAGAAGAACTCACAAATAGCAATAGCAATGAGAGTCTCATCCAAAAACACACTGCATGTAAATCTGATCACTTCCTAACAATTTGCATTTGCTGAATGACAGAGTGTGAATTTTGCCCTTGTATTATTGCATCATGACTAGAACCAGCCAGTAGACCATCTACGAGAACAAAAGAGTGGCTCTCAACAAGTAAACAGGCAATGGATGGCCCGAAAGAGATTCAAAGACAACTCTCAGAAATCTGATTCCAGAGAGTTATTGATTCAAATTTTATACACCCCAAAATCAAGATGGGACCGTCACTTTCCACATGCAAATATCAGCAAGGCAGATAAGCAATTCAGTAAACCAGATTCACAAACAAATGGCCACTTGAAAAAATCCTGGCCAGCCAGAGAGCTGAACAACAAACCCCAAAAAAAAGGCCTCAATACCTGAGAGATCTTTGGCACTCTTAATGTGAGTAAAAGAGAACACACAGGTTGCTTTCTTTTTTTTTCTCTTCTGAAAATCCTGTCGATCTGCAAACATGCAAACCGACAAACAAGCAGCACCCATCATTCGTTCTTTCGGCTGCTTGCTTGCAGCCCACTAGTAATTCTTCCCGCAGTGGATCAGGCTACCAGCTCCGAGAAACAGGCCGAAAACTGCAGCACTACCCAAGGTGGTCTGCCCCACATAACGAACCTTGAGAAGGCCCGGGATTCTATACCTGAAAGCCTCGTAGGTGCCGTACACAGCTCCAATAGCCCCGCCTACCGCTCCCCCGACTCCCACACCTGCCACCACCCTCGTCAAGCAATCATTCCTCGCCATCTTCTTCGTCCTAAATCTCTCTCCCTCCCCTCTCCTCACTCCCTTTTTTTCTGATCAGCAGCAGCTCATGCTCTGGGTTCCAACACCCACAACTATTCTCCTGCCACTCTTACCCTTTTCTCACCAGCTCATTGGCTCTGGCTTCCAACAACAACCCCAACTCTCTCTCCACTTCACGTTTCGTCTCAATAGCTCAAGCTCTGGATTCCAACACCCAACTCCACAGAGAACGGATTACCCCGTACGACACCCACAGCAGCAACTCCATTCGCACAGAAATACGAAGAAAACTGAAACCCTAAGAAGAGCCTGGAACCCTAAATCGCTGGGCCATGAACGCTTTACATTGCGGTAACGAGTCGTAAGAGAAGATTCCGTTTTAGAAATAGCACTTTAGTTGATTTTTGAAAAATTGCACATCTCTTGAAATCGGCACTTCCTTTTGAGGAGGTCCCGATTCTGCAATCGAAGATTTCTTACAAGTGGCAGAATCTACCTTCAAAATCACTGGGCCTCACCTTCAATGCTTACAATGGTGCAGAATACGCTCTAAAGACGTTTTCCATGGTGTAAAGGCTTTTTAAGGGAAGATTCTGTTAAAAAGAATAGCACTCTAGTTGTATTTTGAAGAAATTTCATGTCCCTCAAAATCCGCCCTTCCTTTGAGGAGCTACCAATTTTGTAATCTAAGATTTCTTTTACATAATTAGTAAAGAAGAGAACACCCTCTTCATTTGAGGCTGAACCCTGGGCCTCACCTTAAATGCTTACAAAAGGGCACAGAATACACCATAGGGGCGTTTTCCGTGGTGTAACGGCTTTTTAATGGAAGATTCTGCTAATAAAATAGCACTCTAGCTGTTCTTTGTAGAACCAGTCAAAATCATCATTTACGAAATCCAAGATTTCTAGAAAGTGGCAGAATCTGCCTTCAGAATCCTTTACATAAGAAGAGGTAGAGAAAAACAAACCCCTCCCCCATTTGAGGTCTCATCACCATGTACCCATTGTAGCCGGTGGTGATGGGATCTCAAGACAGGACTTCAAATCCCATGAAGTTCAGTGCCACTTTATCTAAAGTTTTTGACACATGGTGACTTCTTATTTGTCAAATAGTGTAATTTTACTTGTGGTCGGTTTACGCCCCCTATACCCACTTCCCTTTTACCATGAGTAAATATGCTCCGATATTTCCACTAGGAAAAAGCTTAGGAGGTCTTTTATTTGTGGCCAGAGGCTAATTGACCATCACATTCGGAGTTACCTCCCATCCGTGGTGGATGGAGACAAGTAAATGAAAAAAATTCATCCCCCTTGGAATAATGGGTGGGGTTGGGGCCCATTCCACTATTTATGGGATTGATTTTTCTCTTTGTGGAATCATGTCCCCTTTATTTCTGGGCCACTTTAGATTGTCATGGCCCACAACATCCTTTAAAGGAATCTAATATATTGACTAGGGTAGAATCATAATTAGTTACCATAGCTCAAATTCTACCTAGCTTAACCTAGTTTCATGCTTTCCTAGCTACCCTTAGCTTCATTTCTTGCTTGCTAGTTGAAAGTAAGGAAACTAGCAAACATCATAACATGAAAACTCATCGTAGCAACCGAAGCCACCACAATAAGCAAGTTCACTGTATCATCCAAGGTTGGCACACAAACAAGCTCACCACAACAACCAAATGCCACAACAACCCAAGTCATTGTAATAAACTAAGTGTAACAATTAAAATGGAAGGGGAGCATTGTGTTCCCTCTAATTTTATTTTTTATGTTGTTGTTGCAACAATAGAATCATGGGAGCATCACACTCCCTTATGGTCATTGTTATCACATTGTTGCAACAATTGAAACAAGGGAAGGCCATGTTCATTCGTCATTGTCATTGCATTGTTACAACAAACCAAAACAGGGGGAACATGATGCTCTTTTGTGGTTGTTGTACATTGTTCAAGGTAGGGAAGTTGTGGAATGGAAAATGCAACAACATGCATATCCTTTGGCTTTTGAATTTGTATAGATTACAACCATTGCAAAGTTTGCAAGCATAGTTGTAAAGGTTCTTACCATAAAACATGAAGTTCAAGTCAAGTTGTATCAGATCCCATCATTGATTTGACAAGAAACCATTTTATTTTTTTAAACAAAGTTCTTTATTTACAATACCAATCTTTAACTTTGTTGTTTACATGTAAATATCAATGATTAACATCTATTCAAAATATTATATACCATGTGTAGTGAGAATTGACATCTATGACAATATGAATGTCATGGTTATGGTTTATAAATGTTCTAGTAGGTTTGGTGCAATATTTATGTTCACCTTATTTGAATTTTGAAAACATGATAAATTTCAATAATACCTATGTTCAATGTCAATGTTGTAGGATCCCCAATGTGGTACCTATGTCTAATGATTATATATTTGTCAACATATTTGTGTTGTAAATGCATTACCTATGTCATGGGTACATTTGTTTGCCAACTTGTTTCCATGTTAATTGAAATACCTATGTTGGGTCTAATTACTTTCATATATTTTTGCTATAGTATCCAACTACTTGATAGCCAAAAAAGACTCATTGGAAAAAAGGGGAGGAATTTGGGAATGAATGGTTGTGTTTTTTGTGTAGTATGGGTCCATGGAAACAAAAGATTGTTTTGCAACATAATCTCAAAGACCTCCACCACATGTGACTCAATCCCTAGGGGAAAAAAGGGGGAAACATTTGGACCAACCCTCATGGTCAATGCAAGCAAGAGCATGCCAAGATGAACTAATGGGTTCAAGGTCATGTTCATTTCAAGCAAGGAAAAATGCAAAAAGAATGGAAATTAAGTGGAGAAAAAAAAAGGGAGGAATGGGCTTCCTTGCAAGAATGGAAAAAAAAGATCCACATCGTGACAACACCCATGAGAAGATTGCTAATGATATTGAAGGATGATTTGGAAGAGCTTTTGAACATTGTGGCATGGGGATTGGGGAGGTCTTGTGGAAGTACACCTTCAAGTTGGAAGACAATGACAAGGTCAATGACCTTGTCTATACCTCCAAGCGTTTTCAACGATACATGCTTAGGCATATGGATATAAGTGCACAAGGATTGAGGATGGTCTTGGAATTAAATAAATACCACACCAAACCAAATGGTACATTTTTGGTGAACATTTTAATTCTTAACTTTAGCATTTGTTGTTCAAATTCATTGTTCTCATTTTTTATTTTAACATGTGGTATTGTAGGACTATAGGGTGGGGTGTGGAAAACGAATGCAAGAAGACTTACATCAATGAATTCATTCAAATCAAGAAAAGGGAGCAAGATTTGAATGCATGGAGACATTATTTTAGTGCATTGGAAGCTATGTGGCAATATAGGGAGATGTGGTTGGATCTAATTTTGAAAACATGGGGTGAAGAAGGTGAGGTTGGTGAAGAAAGTGAGGCCAATGATGATGGTTAGGTGGTGGTGGAGGAATTGGTTGAACAAGAGAGCAAGGCCCTTCCACTCTTCACAATCCACAACAATAACTCCACTTAAGAAGGTGGAAAAGGGTAAATAAAAACCATAGAGGTGGCCAAGGAAAAGGCCAAAAAGAAAATTAAAGAGAAAACAAAAGACATTGCAATATGGGAAATAAGGTGATGGGAAAAAGTTGCAAACATTAATCCAAAACTGAGGTGTATTTTAGTATCTTAAATCATTATGGGACTTTAAAAATGAAAGAGGTTCATTCCATCTTAATCATTTCACCTTGTTTAAAGTTATGTCATTATAAGGTCACTATTTAATCATCATGTTTCACTACTAATTGACATAATTCATTTGTAATATAAATAATTTATAATAATAAATTTTTTTTTATGTTATTATTTTAGATACTTCAAGTTAATGCACCCTAGATTATTTTAAATTATTGTACCCTATGTTATTTTAAGTTATTCCACCTTAAATTATTGTCAATTATTATTGGTTATTTCAACTTATATTATTTTGGATTATTTTAAATTTTTCCACCTAATGTTATTTTAGATTACTTTAACTTAGATTATTATAGGTTATACCTTACAATAGCATGGGGTTATAGCCTAAAACAACTTAAGGTTACATAACCTAAAATAACCTATGGTAGAATACCCAAAAATAATTTAATTTGAAATAGTTTGAAATATTCAAAAATAATCTCCAATAGCCTACAATGGAATGACCTAAAATAATTTTAAATAACCTAAGGTGGAATAATTCATAATAATAAAAAATAATTTAGGTTGGAATAACTTTAAATAACCAAAAATATCATAGGGTAGAATAACAAAAAATAACTTAAGGCATAATAACTTAAAATAACATAAGGTAGGAATAATGGGAAATAACCTAAGGTAGAGTGTTAAAATCATGCAATATGTCCCAAGTTTGGAAACAAATAAAATTAGGATTTAAGGAGTGAAATGCATTTCTTGCAATGTTGAAAGGACAAATAATTAGTGGTGGGAAGTTTTTATGTTTTATAGTACAAATAGACTACCAGATTTTCAAAGTGATAAAATTTATAACAATTTCTTGAACTTACTCCAAAACTAACTATATTTAATTTTATCTACAACTAGGAAATCTTAACTGAATTAGTAGTTTATCACAAAAAATTTGGTTTAGAAATAAAATAAATTTCTCAATAGTAGATTTTCAATAGGTAAATTTTGATAAATATTTTTATATTAATTTTGGTACTATTTTCAATAGCCAAAATCAATATTAACAATTATTGTACTAAAAATTGTAACAATTTTTACACCTTTAACATAGAATAGCTTATAATATAACATAAGGTGGAATAACAAAAAATAACCTATAATAGCCTAAGATGGAATAGTCTATAATAATAACAATTAAATAACTTGAGGTAAAATAACTTTAAATAGTTTAAAAGGTGGAATAAACTATAACATTCAAAAATAGCTTAAGGTAGATAGCCTATAATAACATACTTTGAAATAACTTGAAATAATTTAAAATAATCAAAAATAATTTAAAACCAGGCAAGGTAAAATAGCCTAGAAAAATTGAAGGTAAAATAACCTAGAATAACATATGGTGGAATAACCTATAATAGTTAGGTAAATCTAAAGGTGGAATAACTTAAAGTAACTTGAGGTGGATTGATCAATAATAGCCTAGAAGGTGGAAAAACTTTAAATAATCAAAGAAAATTTAAGATAGAATAACCTAGGGTGAAATAACTCAAAAACCTAAAGTGGATAGAATAGTTACAAATAGCATTATAGAATAGCTAGAAATAACTTAAAATGACCAAGGGTGGAAAACATATCCCAAGGCACAATAACATTGAATAACCAAGGGACAAATAGTTGAAAATAACTTAGGGTAGCTTAGGAAAATAACATAAAATAATTTAAGATTAACTTAAAATATAAGCTTATGGTAGCTTAAGAATAATTTAGGATAACCTACATTAACTTAATAATAGCCTAGATTAGTGTAGGAATTCAACTTATTATTATAACATGCACATAGGCTAGGAAAAAATGTGAATAATAATATGTGGTGACAAATCATCTTACTAATTATATAACTAATTGTTCATTAATTAAATACATGTTTTTTAAGCATGGAGGTGAGGGGATGTGAAAGATTCACATTTTTGTACCTTAAGTTGATGGGCTAGGTGGCCTACCTAGCCTAGGTTCCTAAGTGTTTAAACCTAGTCACCTGGTTTAAGTTCTTAATCTAACTTAACTATGAATTAAGAGGTTAGTGCAATGAATTAACTATTAATGAATTTTATTAACTATTAATAAATTCACTTGTCCATAACAACTAGTATTTGTTCATTAGGGCTAGGTTGGCCATATTCACTAGGTAAATTTATCATGGTTCACTCAAAATTTAGTGAAATAAAAACTGAATTAAAGTGAATTAGGACATGTATTAGTGTAATGAAGATAAATGCAAAGAAAAAAATTATAAAAAAATAATTGGATTCAATGTAATGTACTTCCATGTCTTATGTACTCATCATTGGAATTCAATTCTAATTAACTATATCATTGTTATTGCATGTTGAGAACATAAGTATTGCAACGAATGTTCATATTCACATCATTGGTGTGTCATTGCATTCATACATGTCCTTGATAATTTTAAGTGGTATCAATATTTGTGGGTTTTTATAATACTTAACATAGACCAAACATAAGTATTACATTCTCATAAATGTTTATCAACATGGTATCACAAAGATGTAAAAAAACTAGCCATTTCTAATAATATTTTGCATAGCTAAGTAGGTTCCAGTTTTTTTTGTTTCCAAAATGAGTGTTCAAAAAATTCTTGTGGAAAAATTATAAAGACAATTTAAAGAGAAATTACAAAAGTGGAAAGAGGCAAGAAAGATTGAAAGAATAGTAGAAATTTTCAAACATTTTGCCTTTACAATCTAGGTCTCCATAGAGAAGTTTGCCTTTTTCTTCTCCAGTTTATTATTATTCTTCTTTTCAAAAATCTTTTTTGATACTCAAATTTGAGAGAGCTTTGAAGAAACTAGAAAAAACAAAAAAGATTATAAAGAAACATTGAAAAGATATAGCTTTAGAAAGCCTAGAAGACAAGTAGGTCCTAGTGAGCAAGTCGGTCCCATTTCTATTTCAAATTATGGGGAAGACCATTAGAAGGACGATTTGCAACAACAACAACAATCACCATTACATCAAGGGGAACATACTCAAGAACAAATTCTAGAGAGAATTCATATTCCCAACAAGAAGTGCACAAAGAAAACAAGTTGGTAAGTAATGGTTGCAAATCTATGTGGGAAGAAAGTGCGTACTCATTGGGATGATGACATTAGGTATGTCTTTACTCCAATAGAACAAAGTTATAATGGTAATCTGAAGAACATTTTGCTTTGGAGTGCCAAATTGGTAGGCCTATTTGAGATTGAATGGATAACACATCGCCACAACATTTTGGTTGAATTTCTAAACAACTGGAAGTTGGATCATGAACATAATAGAATCAAGGTTATGTTGGGGGAGGAATAGAGAATAATAGATAAGCATGTGTTGGTAGAAGTTTTTAGAATCTACCATATAAGAGAGACATAAGCAGACCAAGCATAAATGTCTAATGCCAGAGTAGCATTGGCAGAAATAGCAAATAGAGTTCTTGATACTTATAACACCAATGAAGGGTGGGTTGTAAAAAAAAAAGTCAGAGTGTGCTAATAGAACTTCTCCCATTCTACCAATTATTTACCAGAAGGATAAGGTGTAATATTTTAACAGTAAATTTGTTATGATGATCCTAAGGTAGATCATGGAAAGTTTATTAATTCGGCTACCATTATGTATTCTTAATTGGTCAAAGAACTGATTAGATGACTAAAAATATGATTGAAGGGACAACAAAAAGATAACCAAAAAAAGGATGTATGTCATTCTACCATAGTCCTTGAAGTTCTATTTCAGAAGTGGTTTCCATTAGAAAGGGCAAAATCACAAGTGAGGAAGAAACAGGCAAAACAACTTCAAGAAGACCAAAGAAGAAAAGACAATATGAGGGAGAGGTTCATTAAGAACAAAAGGTCTTTGAACCTTTTGCACATCTCTCCTAAAAAGGAGAAACAATCAAAGTCTAGGACAACTAAAAGAGCAATTCTGATGTCTCAATTTGATGATGATGAGGAGCAAGAGACTTTGCAAAAGAGGCAAAGAAGACAATTAAGAGGATATTATAATGAAAGGTAGTATGAATCTGCAACAAGCAACAAAATTGTTGAGGAGGCAACAGTAGCAACAATAGAAACATAAAGAGAAATCCATATCTCCTAAATTTAATCCAAGGTTACCAATTTTTCCCAAGTAGGAGTAGAGGTCTAATGGGTAGAAGTATCAGAGATTGCCCAAAAAGGAGTTAGAATCTCAAGTTTAGTAGTCAACAAAAGAACATATACAAGATTTTGATCAGAGTGCACTAAGAGTTCAATAATCCGTTCCATCACCACAAAATAATGAAGGTATGATGCCTTCAAAACTAAGTTCTACAATAAGAATGAATGTATTTGGAAAAGTTTGGACTACAAATAGGAGTCTAAATTCATTGGGTACAAGTTCTAGGGGTTAAACTCCTAGGTTTAATGCACTAGGGTTTGCGCAAGGGGTAGAAGCATAATTGGATGAGCGTAGAAGAATTGTTATTATGTTTAAATAGGCAGTAGAATACAATGTATAGATGACAAATATTTTGTTTAGACTTTCTGACCTGGAGATCAAAGCATATTATAAAGAACAAGGATAAATTTGTTCAAAATCTTCAAAGAGCTTTAGAGAAGGAACAGAAGCTCAAAGCATAATTACACGATAAGAACGGTGAAAATAGTAAGGTATTGGCAGAACTCCAGGCAACCAGACAGAATATTGATAACATACAAAAGCATAGTAAGGACTTGGAAAACATTTGAATAAAAAGAGATTCCTTATAGGCAATTTTAAAGGAAACAGATGCCAATTATTATGGTTTAAAAGCTGAAAAGGATACTTTGAGTATAGATCATAACAATCTTCAAAAGGACTATAAACACATGGAGGAAACTCTCTTAAAATATCAAAAGGAGGTGGAGGAGCTTAGAGTTGATAATGCTAATGCATTTTCACTATTGAATTTTAATTTTGAAACTAATTCTAAGTAGATGTGAATGAATAGATTGTGTTAATATTAGTTTTATTGTATTTCAATCCAGATTTTAGACCAAAATATTGGATTAGAAATTTTGTATTTACCAAATCCCACTCCCTGTTTGAGTCATCATACATAACATTATAAGGTGAAACCACATTATCAGGGGGCCAATAATGTAGTCACATCATATTTTTTTCATAGGTGCCCATGTTTGAACTTCCACCATGTCATTAATAAAATATATTTTCACAATGTTTTTGCATATTTTGGTAGGACAAAACACAAAAAAATAAATGTTAAAGAAACTACATTTTTAATTTTTTTATTATGTGATGTTAGAATACATGTACTAAAAAAATGTACATAACAATGTATTAAAAATGAAAATATACTCTAAAAATGGTTGAAATGATTTTTAATCTTTATGAAATTTTAATATCTATTAAACATTGTGATTTCATATGATTGGACCAAATTTGTGAAATGTGTGAAAATTTTGAATAATTATCGTATCACAAATGGGTTGTTTGAAAGGTGTTGACTATACATGATAATTAATAATTTGACAAACAATCATTTTCAAATGGAAGATGACAAGAAATGTGAAAGGGCCGTTTGCTAAAATTCCATTTCAAATGTTTCTTGGATGATTAATTCAAACTAAACATTAGTGCAATTTGAAATAAGGAACAACTTCTATTATATTATGTATACCATAGATATACCCATGATTTTTTGAATTTAATATTCTTTTTTTTCAAATAATACTAAATATGTGTCCATAGCATGTAATGCCTTTTGTACCCATTGAATAATCCATTGCACAATTTGATAATCAAACCAATTTCTATGTAGGCAAAATGAACAAACACAAGCTAGATCTTTCACCATAAAGTAATCAAGTTGTTCTTGTTTTGTGCATCTTCAAGCATGGAATTGCAAGTATGATCATCATGAGTGGTTGTCCACTAGAACATCAAACATAAAAAATGTCTATGGTCTCATTTTTCATTACACAACATGTATGTGCATGTAGTTTGGTTTGTCCTAATAGTGGATGTGCATAGATGAGGTGCAATGGGCATGCACAAATTGTACATGTAAGGATAGGCAAGTTGCAAATTCTCCTTCCCATGGAAACCTTGGATTTTTTATTGTTTGTGTGCATTGTAAGATGAAACCTCATTGTATTGTGTCATGCTTTGCAAAGATGTAATACATTTATCATAAGAGGTTTGATATCACTAGGGCAGTCTTTACATCAAGAATCGTAAACATCGAAATGCCCTATGTGATTGCAAAAGAAAAATCCAATGGCATATTCTTGTATAAAAAAAGTTTCCAAATGCCTTAAAAGAACTTTATCTACAATTGCATTAATAATGTGAGAATCTTGGATGGATATTTATGTGTTTGGATTAGATAATGAACCCCTAGAGAAGTTTACTTGTAGCCTTAAAGGATAAATTCAAAACTATTACATCCCCAAGTTTATACAATCAAATCTAATGTTTATGGTCAATCAAGTACACATGGTAGTATTGATAAGATTTTGGAAGTCAAAAGGAGGAACATGTATGATACCCTTGGTTAGGGTTTGTTTAAAATGTACCTATTCAAAATGTCAACAATTAGACCTAAATTTGGAATTGGCTTGGTTAGAAGGATGTAACTTGGAGGAGACTTGCAAGATGTATGCATAATGTTTGATCACAAAAAAAATATAAAATTAAACCACATTTAACTACCATATACATGATCCTTCCTTTTGCCATGTGATGACCATTATTTATGTGACATGTGATAAGAAGATATAGATTTGCAATGAAAAGTTGATGACATCACATGGGGTGGACAATGTCTAATTCAAAGGGTTCATGACCAACAATGCCCAAGCCAACTTCAATGCAATGGCAAAGGAGTTCGGTATTGGTAACCATTATGGTGCAATGGTGGGCAAAAAATGAACATGTTGATATCATTAGGAAAATTCTTTGCAAAAATGCAAGAATTTAGCCCATATCAAGGCTCTCCTTATTCCAAAATTTGATGTTTTTGTCAAGGATTACAAAAACTCAAAAGATTGCAAAAAAATCAAACATTAACTACAAAGCCTTGAACAATCCTAATATTGTCATCACATCGTATACTTGACTATTAACAAGGTTTTGTTATTCCCATTAAGGTTAATTCACCTCTAGATTTTTTCAGTAATAGGTTCCTAAAGCAACAACAAGTACATACAACACACAAAATAAAACTTAAGCTACTACAAATCCTAAACTAACATGTACACAAATTGCTCAAACTTGAAGAGAAATAGGTTGAAAGAATAATGATCCATGTTTCATAATTCAAAAGTGGAAACACATAATCATGAATGAATCCAAAAGTCCCTCAACATGTTTGTCCTCCTAGTCTTATACTAGTTAATTCAAAATACAATAGTCATAACTAACCATTATAAATAGTCATTAGCCAATACTTAAATTAATAGTCCAAAATTTCAAAAAAAAATACACCCTGCCTAACTACTTGTCCAATTACCAGTTCTATCAAGTACATGTTCTATAGATTACCTAATGACTAACTTGTCAACCTATCTTTCTAACCCAATCATTACCTACTAGGTTTAGTAATTAGTTAGGTTAATACTATAGGTTAGTTTAAATAATAAGTTATGACATTTGTCAGGTTTAATAACCTATTTATATTATCAACCTATTAAGTCACTTGTTACCAAATATGGGTAACATTATCCCCTTTTGAAATCCACAATTTGTCCTCGAAATGTTAACTCAAAGGTCCAAGTTAGATTTAGCCTTCTATAATCAGCTAATTGATGACTTCTTTGACATGTTCAACACTTGCTGCCTCCATAAGTTGAACTTGATTCAAGATTTTAAGACTGATTAGCACTGTAGTTTTCTATTGACCAAGTATGTTTTCAAAGGTTGCTATGGGTGTTGTGTATACCTCTGAGGCATGCGGGGTATTTGATATCAAAGTAACCTTTTGAACTATACCTATTTGGTGTGGGGTCAAAGGTACACTAGTAGATTAAAATTCCAAATACTCTAATCTACTGTCCAATATAACATATGAATGATTAACAGGTTCATCCTATTTCTTGTCAGACCTTTCACTACCTTCCATAGGTTGACTAACAACAGTGGTTACTAAAATAGGTATAATAAAAGTCTGAACATGTAAGGGTATGATTTCTAAACTCGTTCCACCTCTTAAAGGACTAATTGGTTTAGTAACAGTACCATAGATGGCATTGCCGAAATTTTGCTGTTGGTTTCAATTTCCACATGCACAAAACTTGGGGGTTCATATTTAAAATTAGGGAAAGCAATTTGGTAAACTTGTAGCTCAACTTGATAACATTGTTCAACAAATTGAACCAATTCCATACAATCCTGAATTTTCTCCTTTATGAACTCCTAAACAGTTTGCCACCACTCCTTCCACTTGGGATTTCTATCTCCCAAGGCTTGGTTCTACACTTTGAGTAAAGTATTGTCCAACAATAACTCCTCAAATTCCTTCAACCTATTGTTCATTCTAATAGGTAAAATGGGGCTAGGTTTGTTCAATTGTACCTTGGTTATTTGATATTGACCCTTCCAGTCTTGGATTTGAACAATAAGACTTTGTTTCTCCCTGTCAAATTTTATGTGGGTAGCTACATGTTGCTCCATGAAATTTTGATAGGTATGCTCCAAACCGGTTATAATACCATGTTATTCCAAACTAAACTCCTCCATTTTGGCATAATCTCTCATCATCTATTCCAAATCAACTTGGAGACAAGTCAAATCATTATGGGTCTTCCAATTAAGCTAGTTGAGTTCAACATACTCTTGCTACAGGTTCTTAGTTTTCCTAGCATCTTGTTTTACCTCATTCAATTTATTGGACAAGTTCTGGTTTTCATGTTGGACCCTATTCAATTGTCCTTTGATTGTGACTAGTTCTTTGTCATGATTTTTCAAAGTTCTCTGCATTGTTTATAACTCTAAGCTATAGGTTTCTAGGTGGTTATGGGTCTCAACAAATTTTCCTTGACTTGCTCAAACTGAATACTAAGGTTTAATAGTTCTTGCAATGTTTCTAACCAAGTTGTGGCATTTTGAGCAACTTGCTTCAAAAACATGTTAATCTTTCTTAGAGTTTATTTGGAATAAATAGAAACTAGGACAACTTTTTAAAATTATGGGTATTCTATTTGTATAGGTTCACTATAGGTTGAATAGGTTGGAATGATTTTGTAGCTGTAACTATAGGTTATGTAATTGAAACTATAGGTTCAACATATACAATAGGTTCAATTTGAATGTTATTAATTACCTGATCTAGGTTGGGTTCAAGTTCTTCTTCAATGCTACCTTGTGTGGTTGTTGCATCAAGCTCTTCTCTTCCCCTACCTTTAATCTCATCTAAATAGGTTCACTCTTTATCCTCTTCTGATTCATTAATCAATGACCTAAAAGTAGTCCTCCACTTTTTTTTTTGGTGGTGAAGTAACATGTTCATGGTTTAACCTATCCCTTGCTGTAGGCAGTCATGTATGCATTTTCAGTTGATGGGACTAACATGTGGGTAAAGGTGATGTTATAGTCGAACATGTTGGTCTTCTCTTTTTCAAGAATTGTTCCTTGGTAACAAGTTCAAATGAAACTTGTCATTATTGTGCAACTTGGCGTTCTTGGCTGGCTGGTGGTACAACTTTTTTTAGAGTTGTTGTTCTTGGTGAAGGCATATTGGATAAAGGGAACCACTTCCTAAACAAAATGTTCAAGATAGGTCTTGAATAACAATTATCTATTTTAGTTTTACTAGAAACTGAGTTAATCGTTGCCTTTTTTTGACATTTAGTCCAACGAGTTAGTTCAAGTAATAATTGGGTTAACACTATAAAACACCAATTAACATGTTGCCCCTTGTTGGTTAGGTCAAAAGTAATGGCAATCCAATTACTAAAATAAGTTAACTTCTCCCTTTGATATAGAATTTGTAAAATAATTGCAAATCTTGCATGAAATTCCTCTTTCATGCACATTACACTCCACTATTCATTCTCAACAAAAGCATGTGGTCCTATAAATTTTTTAAGGCGGTTTTGGCTTCCTCAAAAGTTGCATTAGCAGCATCTATTACTCCTTTCTTGGAAATTCCAAGTTGTTCATGAATTAGTACTTGATCCATGAAAATTTCTTGACCATGTACTTGCCGTAGAATTCTTCCATCTTTCGTTGTTTCCCAAGTTCGTAAGAAGTTTCATAACATGTCTTCTATTGGCATTGTCCATTACAGGTTGAACAAGCTTTCCAAATTGGTTCGTCTAGCCCATTTGAATTTGTAGGAATCCATCTTCATCCATTGTAACATCTTATGGCTCTCCTTTGCCTTGGACATTGGTTTTTTTTTAACAAGTTTCTCAACTTGTTCTTCTACACGCGTTTTGTTTTTTTGTTTCATCATAATTCTTTCTTGATCTTGGGCACTGAAGACTAATGTTGGAAATAGGTCCCTCTTCAAAGAGTTCTTAGACAAATATTTTTCCATTGTTCATAGGTTGTTGTAACTTTTTTTCCTCCACAAGTCTTGATTCAAGAACTAGTTGTGGTTGTTCCTGGAGAGCAGGTTGAAGTCCAACCTCCATTTCTTCTTCTAAATCTAAAATAACAATAACTTGTGGTACTGGTTTTGTTGTAAAAGTAGGTTTTCCTTAGAAAGTTCAATGTTGCTTTTAATTCTTTTTCCAACTCCCTACTTCTTTGTTCTTACTCAAAAATTCTAATTTCTTTTGCTATAGGTGCATGTGAAGCAAGCAATTCTACATAAATTGCTTTAGTTAATCGAACCTATTCCGCTTTCTCTTTTTCAATTTATTCCCTCCTAAAAGCTTCAACTTTTCTTTCAACCTCCTTCTCTCTTACTTTTTGCCTTAGCTTCTCTAAAGCACTTTCATTCATGGCCCCTACTAATATAAAGAAGAAAATGAAAATGAAGAAAACAAAATGAAGAACATGATGATTCTTTATACTACTTCATGCAAAAATGACTCTATGGTTATGAATGGACATATTTTTTAAGGTTAGAAACTCCTAAAAGGTAGACATCAATAAATGCCTTTCCAAAAATGTCGTTTGCATCATTACTCACTACTACATTATTGTCCCAAATAGGCAAATTATGATAATGTTGAACAAGCACATCTGTTGCTTTAATGTTGCCATGTGTCAAATGATTACTAACTTGTTCAGACCCTACAAGTTGAAAATCTTTAGGTTTAACTAATAGTGGTATAGGTTCTTTGGTTTGAACAAGTTCATCAGTGATTAGATCACTAAGTTTAACCAATATAGGTTGCAAGGGTTTGTTTTCAATGAACTTGTATGGTTTAAATTTGTTGTTGTTGACAAGCACTGGGTTAGGATCAAACTTATCAATGGTGACAAGTAAAATGGTATTATTAGGTAAACAATATTGTATACAATAGGGTCCAAGCCATCGTTTTTGAAATTTGGGACCATGTTTGGAAATAACCCCTGGAAACCATAATACATAGTTTCCAAATTGAAACTTGGTTTCAATGAACTAGTTTTGTGGCCACAATGATCTATTGCACTTGTTAGAAGCAACTAAATCTTGTGTAATGAACCTATCTTCCTGTAGTTTCTCTAATTCAGATAGTCAACTAATTAAAACTTTAATAGGTTGTGGATCTCTGTTGTCACCAAGTTTAGATGGTAAGAGATATTCTATAGGTAAGAATGGATATAACCCATATATTAACTAAAAGGGGGTATGATCAGTTCCAATTTTGTAAACGGTTCGATATGAAAATAAGACTATGGACAGGTGCTCATCCCAATCATTTCTATTTTCATTAATGAGTTTGGTTTATAAGGTTCCAAAAACCTTAATTGTAGATTCAGCTTGTCCATTTCCTTGTGGATAATAAATATTAGAACTAGTGTGTTTAAAAATGAAATGGTCAGTAAAGTATTTGATCACATCATTGATAAAATGGGTAATTTGATCAATCATAATGGTTAATGGACATCCAAATCTCATGAGAATGTGTTTGTATAGAAATTTAGCAGTTACTACAATAGTGTTGGTGCAAAGTGCTTGGGCTTCCACCCACTTTGATGCATAATGAATGGCTACCAAAATGTATTAGTTGTTTGACAATTTGCTTGCAAGTTTAATAGGTCCAATAAAATCTAATCCCCCTTTTTGAAATGGTTCTTTAGGTAATGTAATGACCAATTTGGCAAATTTTGGGTCAACAAGTTATCTATTTTTTAACATTGGTCAAAAGTTCGACAATATTCATAAATGTTTCATTTCATCATAGGCCACCAATAACTAGCATCTAAGATCTTTCACACAGTGATATCAAAAGACAAATGTCCTCTTATAATTCCTCCATGTAATTCCTGCAAAATTGTGGATACCTATTTTGGTTGCAAAACTCAATGAAACTTGTTATCTTGTCCGAATTTGTATAATATTCCTTCTTGAAGCACAAATGGTTTAGCCCTGTGGGATGTTGTAAGTCTTTCTAGCATCACTCCCTTTAATAGGTATTCATACACATTCTGTAACCACTTAGGTTGTAAGGTAAACATGTGAACATCATAGATTTGATCAAGTACTCCAATAGGTTCAATGTGGTTGGGTAATCTATTCAATGCATCTGCCATTAAATGGAATTTACCAAGTTTGTAAACAATTTTGAAGTCATACTCCAAAAATAATAGGAGCCATATAATTAACATGTTAGAAACCTGTGGGTTGTTAATTAAATATACTAAAGCCATGTGATCCACAAAGAATGTAAACATGTTGCCTAACAGGTAACGCCTAAATTTGTGTAATGCATAAACCATAGCTAAAGCCTCTCTTTTTGTAGTAATATAATTTTCTCATCAGAATTACATATCAAGTTGATCTATTTTACTTGTTGGGTTCCAGGCCAATATTGTCCCTATTGCTAACTGAGATGCATAAGTGTGAACATGAAATTCCAATTCCAAGTTAGGACTAATAAGTATAAGAGCTTGAATGTACCAATTTTTGATGTCCTCCCAAGTAGTTTGACATTCAGAAGTCCATTCAAACACTTTAGCTTTTTTGAGTAACTTGGTGATTAGTGCCATAACGAAGGTAAAATTCTTGATGAAACATCTGTAAAACTAGGCCATTCCATTGAAGACTTGAATCTCTTTAGGTGTTTTGGGCATTAGCATTTTGACTAAAGTTTCTATTTTCTTAGGATCAAATGTCTTCCCCTCTGCGAAGACTATGAATCCTAAAATAGTTCCAAAACATACTATAAATGCACATTTCTTTGGAGTCAAATTAATGCCATACTCTCTACATTTTAGAAAACATTTTTTGAGTTTTTCCAGATGAATGGAAATGTCACTAAAAATAGTAAAATCATTTAAAAAGATCTTCATGAACACATCAATGTATTCACTAAAAGCTTTGGTGACTGCCCTTTGATAAGTAGGTGGTCCATTTTTGACTCCAAAAGGCATTACAACCCATACAAAAACCCCCCAATTAGCAACAAAGGTGGTTTTGTATTAGTCTTCTGGTGCTATGGAAATTTGATGGTATCCAGAAAAACCATCTAGAAATGTATAAACCTCATGTCTAGTTACAATGTTAATAACTTCATCAGTAAAAGGTAATGGGTATGGGTCCTTCTTAGTAGTTGCATTAAGCTTCTTGAAGTTCACACAAATTCTAAGTTTTCCATTTTTCTTAGGCATTACAATTATAGGTGATAGCCAAGTAGCCTTTTCAACATGTTTCATAAAACTTGCAACAAACAATTTGTCAATATCATGTTTGACAATGGCTACATAGTTAAGATTTAACCGATACCTTGTTTGATGAGTAGGTGGTATCGATGTGTCCAATTCAATTCAATGTTGAGCTATTTAGGTGGTATCCCCTTCAAATCTTTGTAAGTCTAGGCAAAGATGTCTTTAAACTCCTTTAATAGTTCAATTAGTTGATAACAGACAACAACTTTCAGATCTATATTAATTTTAGCTTGTTGTAGGTTTTTTTCAGAACCCAAATTGATCTTAGTCAATTGTTCTTCTTTAGTGATAGTCTAGCTTGTAATGCGAAGGTTTTGAACTCCAATTTGAGTAGGTGTCTCATCAATATCCATTTCTCCCACTTCAAGTTGGAAAAATGTTTTTAGTAAATGTTGTTGGAAAGTATCAGGGGGTATAGCTATTTTAATAGGATGTACATGTACCAGTTTAATAGGTACATTAGACAAAACAGGTGGTTCAGATACATGTTCAACAAGTTTAGTAACATGTGAAACTAGATTCAAACTTGTTGATGTAATCAACTTAACAAGTTGATCTAACAAAATTAATGTAGGGACAATTATAGTTCCTATTGAAAACAATCCTAGTTTTGTGGCAAACATCAAATCCTCTTCTTCATCAAATATTCCAAAATGGAAATCATAACAAATTAATATTTTTAGATGCTTGGTTGGTGCTCCAAGGTTTTTAGTAATAGGTATGGTTTTAATTATACCAGCTCTTTGTATAGTAATAATGTTGTTGCCCCAATCACGAAACACTTTAGCATCCTTTAGCCAAGGATGACCTAACAACATAAAGTAGATGGAGTTTAACACACTACTCCAAATTACAATAAAAGTCATTGCATAGGGAATTCCATGAACAAGAATTCTAAGATCCTTAATCAAACCTAAGGGTTTTGCAACGGTTTGACTAACCATACACAAGTTATAAGGTGTAGGTTTTAGTTTTGATAGACCTAACTATACCTTCAATTTCTTTATAACAATATTAACTTTAGAACCACCATCTAGTAGCACATCTTCAGTGAAGTTCTTCCCTACTTGAACCTATATTACTGCCATTTAATGATCAATGGCAATTGATGCAACTATCATTTCTTGTAAAGTAGGTTTTGATGGTATCAGGTTAAAAATTTAACGTTTGATATTAAAATTCGCCCGCAATAATTGTCCCAAGTTTAATGTAAATTTGGTTTCTAATACTTGTTTATTGATATTTCTTAGAATTTCTTGTAAAGTCTTCTTTATAGTAACTTGTTTTGAAATGACAAGTTGTTGAATCACTTCACTGATTTAATTACTTATAGCTGGTTGAGTCATGGTTGGATTATTAGGCAATCCAGCCTAACTAGTTTGTAGTGAACCTTCATTGATAGTAGTGGGTTGTTTTTAGCGCCACTATGTTTTAGTTTAATAGTTTCAATGAAAGAATCCCATAGAAGCTCTTCTGGTTGCCATTTTTCAGCCCATTTAATTTTAACCAGTTCCCTTTCCTTGAACACTTGTTGTTCCGATTATTGATTACGAATGGTAATAATAGCTATTACATTAACTAGCACATTGTCCGTTTTAGGTGGTTTAAGTGTTGTTGTGGCATTATAACTAACAAATTTAGTTTTGAACATGTTCTATACTTCAATTTTTCTAGGGTATTCTCTAGACCTATGTTCTATGCTAGAACAAATTATACATGGATAACAAACATGTATTTTTCTTGATTTAACATGTTAGGTTTTTGTCCCTACCACATGTTTTGTAGACTTAACTATAGCAATTGGCACAACTAATACCTCTATTTTCCTATTACGACAAGTTTCCACTGACTGATTGGTTTTACTACAATTGGTATAGGTTAATGTTGATTTAGGTGTAACAATTAATACTACAAGTTTAACTACTATGTTAACCTCTAGTGTAGTTAGTAGAGCATTGTAATTCAAACTAACAGTTCCACTTTCCTCACATACTACAACCGTTTTTTTGTGCTTGATTAAAGTATTTCTCATGAACCTACAATTGTTAATCTTAGGTAAAGTAATAAACCTACCTTGAAAATAATGGTGGAAAAAACATCTATTGTTTTAACCTATAGACAATTAGCCAATTTCAATAGGCATTCATAGTAAACCTCAACATGTTTGGTGGTTTGTTGTTGTATGTTTTACAATCGCTTGCAAAACGTTTATTCCAACTTTTCAAATGTGCAATTTGGATGGTCTTGAACACAATTTTCACCCCATTCAAAGATATTATCCTTGAGAGTAAAACCAAATAGGTTGATATTAACTTCCAATGTTTCACCATTAGCTTTAATGGCATTCTTGAATACTCTAATGTGAGGATCTAGATCAATGTTTTTGACATAGGTTGGGTATTGTAACTTCCTATATGGTAGTTTGGTTGTTGGTTCTGAAATAGGTTGCACAATAGGTGGTTAATACCATGGTGGTCTAAACATATGCGGGTTAGGTGCTGGCCATCCAAAAGATGCAACATGTGGATTAAAAGGTGGTTTTCCTGGTGGATTTCTTTTGGGTGAATTGCTTCCAGGTGAATCTCTAGGTTGTCCTCCATTTGGTGGTTGATGATCAAAATGTTTGGGTACATAAGTTGGTAAATTGGTAGTAACATGTACAATGATTGGCATTAATGATAGGTTACTGAATAGGTTGTTTGTGCTTGTTCGTCACTAGTTAAACCATTATAGGAAATTGATTTCCAATGAAATTTGGTATATATGTTGGTGGTACAACAAGTTGTTCAAGTATTGGGTACATGTTTTCGAGTAAATAACATGTATAATTCCTAAAGATCGAGGAATCAAATCCTTCTGTTCCAATTGGATATGTTGGATACAAATTAGGATCTAGAGGCACAAAAGGGGGTATGACATTATACTACATTGGGTATGTTGAAGTAGGTAGCATACTAATTTTACCTGGTACAATTGATGTAACAGGTTGCGACTAGGTTGTTTGATAGTTAACAAGTACTGATGTATGAACTATATTAGGATTCATGGCTTGAGTTCCTAATACAAACACATTGGGTACTGTTATTGTAGTGGTTGGAATAATAAGTTAATAAGTATTCATCACCTCCTCCCTAAATAACTACCTTAATTTATCATCAACAAATGCGTAGTGATTGAATAGGTGTCCCATTTGATAACAATATGAGTAGGTCAGAATTCTAGCACCTTGGTTTCCTCCTGAAACCAATCTATGATGTGGAACTTGTGATCTTTCACATGGACCAGGTATTAATCTCACTAGCTAGGTGCCTTGTGGATAAATAACTCCCTATCGAACAACTATGGGTGTTATTATAGGTTCAACAAGTTCAACATGTGGTATAAAAATTGATTAATTAAACGGTTTTCAGTTGACATGATGTAGCTGCTCCAACTTGTTTAGTAGGTGAAGTCATTCCATCTTCGAATTAATGGGTACCAAATGAATGTTGGTATGTGATGGTTGGTTTTCAAAACTAGCAAATGTTGTAATTAGTGTAGATGCACCAATTATAAGTAGATCATAACCTGGGGTTATAGATTACCATGGTTGTCGAATAGATACAACCTCATCAAACGACTAAACAGGTTCATGATTGTCATCATTATGAACATTCACCACCCTCAGTTGGGTTATTCTTCATGGTGTTTCTTGATGAATGGTTGAGAATGATATTGGGTATTTTTGCACATCCGACTTTTCTACATTGTGATGTTGTTCATTGATTTTCCCCCTTTGTGTTGCATTTATGTTTGGTGCATTCATAGGTTCATTTCACATAGGTTGCACTTACCGTTCATCTTGTTCTTGTGCATATTCCTAAATAGGTTGATGTTTAACCTATTCTAACTATTTCTTAAGATTTCTAGTAACTACTCTTGACATTTTCTGAAATCAATAGGTTCTAGGAAAGCCCTTACATTATTTTTGAACAATAGATTTATTTTTTAGAACGACCGTTGCCAATATTTAGAAATTTGTATAAAACTTATTTTCTAGATTGAGTGCCTATTTATTTTCAAAAAATTTACACTAACTTCACCTTATTCCTAAAGTTTTTAGATTAAATCAAGATTAGAAAATTATCTTCCTTAAATTTACACAAAATAAACAAACATGTGACAAATTAGAATTTGAAGCATGATCGTTCTTCAAACTTGATATATTAAACTACTAAATTTAACTATAAATTCTAAGCATGATTACTTTTGAATTTTGATCCACTACGTGGTCGCCAAATGTTAACGGGGTTTTTCTATTCCCATTAAGGTTAATTCACCTTTGGATTTTTTCAACAACAAGTTTTTAAAGCAACAATAGGTACAAATAACATAAAAAATAAAACTTAAGCTACTACAAATCCTAAATTAACATGTACACAAATTGTTCAAACTTGAAAGAAATAGGTAGAAAGAAAAATGATCCATGTTCCATAATTCAAAAGTGGAAACACATAATCATGAATGAGATCCAAAAGTCCCTCAATAGGTTTGTCCTCCTAGTTTTATATTAGCCAATTCAAAATACAACAATCATAACCGACCATTATAAACAATCATTAGCTAGTATTTGGACTAACAATCCAAAATTTCAAAAAAAGTACACTTGCCTAACTACATGTCCAACTACCAATTTTGTCAAGTATAGGTTTTACAAATTACCTATTAATTAACTTGTCAACCTATCTTCTTACCTACCAGGTTTAGTAACTAGTTAGGTTAATATTACAGGTTAGTTTAAATAACAGGTTATGACACATGTTAGGTTTAATAACATGCTTATACTATCAACCTATTAAATCACTTGTTACCAAATTTGGGTACCATTGACACGAAAGGCATCAACTCTTTTCTTGAGTGGTTGGCATATTGGCACTTCCCAACCACCAGTGGTATAACTACATCACCTATGTAAGAATTATTCATCACATTCTTATTTTGTAATATAGTTTCAAACCATTTTTAGATTGTCCATTTGGAGGTGATGCTATAATTTGAAACAATCTTCTACATGTTCTATGAACATGTAAATCTTTGGGCTATATGTTGTAGCTAAATTTTTACCATTTCATGATTTTTTTGCTATTGTATTAATGGGGTTGTTCATAACATTGATTTTTTTTGGGATTCCTATTAATTTTTTTGTCATGTTTGGTTTGTGTTCAAGTTTTGGTGATGTTTAGTTATGGGTCATTTTTCTAGTTTTACTTTCATTATTATTTCAAATATGAATTTATGTCCTGAAGCATTTGGTAACAAATTTCCCTTTTGGTCACAACCTTTGTTTGTGTTCAAAAGTATTTAAGTATATTCATTCATTTATGGCCTTCGAACTCATGTTGGCATAGGCTTTGTTTATGGTTTAGTTTTTTTTTTTTAATGATTATTGAGCATTGTAAGAATGACCTCTATTGTCAATTCATTGAAGATTTGAAATTGGGACTTTATTATTTGTCTTTGATATGTAGGACATGACATCAGATCAACAATATCAAATGCCAACCTACAACTTGTTTAAGATAGTCCATAACCAATGGTAACATCAATTAAGTAAAAAAGGAATTGGTTTTTTTGAAGCCATTAAATATGACCTTGGTAGGGCCATCATACAACAGACTAGTTTTTGGTGTTTCCTAAAACATGGCCAAACAAGAGGTGGACTTGACCAATTGGAGCAAGTTTAATTCATGTCATATGCTAAAAGGAGGATCCTTTTACTTTGATCTAGCACTCCAATTATAGAACATGTTTCTCCATTCAATTGTTTTGTCCCTCACTTGGAAGGAAAGGAAAGACTTGGAAGCTTTAAGAGGAAGTTATATGACCATATTGGGTTTATAAATAAATCCCATCGCCCATACATGGTGAATTTCAATGTTCCAAAGTTTCCAAGAATGTTAGGTGCAATCTAAGCCATTCCATTGCACCTCATCCTCCATCCACTAACATCCTAAAAATTGAATGCCCTTTAAGGCTATGTGACACATTACTAGAACAAATGCAAAAAAACAAAGTTCATTGCATGACCTTATAAGTTTACAATTGCAACAAATGCACCTAATTGTTTTGTAGGGTTAGCCAACCTATTGGGATTACATCTCCTTGTTACAAAAGGTGGTTTAACCACACAATGTAAATGACACCCACCATAAAGCATTTGGTTTTGCTTAGATGACATCAAAATTTGTGTGGGTGGAATTATTTGTCCATTAGTGAAAGATAAACCCTTTCTTGTGACCTATCCAATTGGGCATTATGTTGATACAAGTTGAAATTGATTTCTTTGAAGATGTTGGGTTCCACCTTGCAAGAATTGTGCAAGACATTTAACAAATTGCATTTGGAATCCTATCTTTTATAAAAAGGATCCTTTTCTACTACCACCTCCTCTACTACATAAGGATCCCATTTTGGTCTAAAGGGATATCCAACCATACAAGATGGAAAAATTGTGATCATCACCCAACAATTTGTTGACCTATTACAAGGTGGAAGTTGTTCAACACATGTCAACTTGCATTCGAAGGTGTTATACATTTCCTTCTCCATTCATTGGATGCTAATATTTGTTGGAAAATTTTAATAATGTGAATGCACATCTAGAGTATGTTGTGGCAATGGGTTGTTACCCTTTATGTAATAGCCATTAATTTAGCATCATGCTTGTTCATAACATTGGCAAGAGGGGCAAGTACATATGTGCCTTGCAAGCACATGTATTATGTATTTGTGGTCTTGCTTTTTGGTGTCCCAACTACCAATAGTTCCATGCTTTAGCCAATATGGAGACATGAAGAAGTTTGTGAGCACTTCTCACGTAATATAGTCTACATCTTATGTATATTTTCTTCTAAGCATGGTGGATTATTATTCATTGAAAAACATCATGTTTTTCAAGTGCATTTTGGTAATAGGGCTTTAATTTTATGTGTTGGTAGTTGCACATTTTGATCTTCCATGAGAGGGAAATAGGATATATGATGACATTTGTAATTTCAAATGCACACTTTTCTTATATATATATATACCTAGCATATGATATTTATCATAACATTGTATTAATTTATAGTGAACGGTTGAACTGCATGCATTAATGATTTTAAAATGATGACACATCTATCATGCATTTCAATGATAGCTTTGAAAGACAAACTTGTGTGGTTTCATGCAAATTTGGATCACATTTTGCACACATGGTATTACATTTTGCAATTCATACTTGCTAGTTGTTGATTGATTGATATATAGAAACCTAGTACCCATTGCACAATCCAACAAAACAAAAATTTAAACCTTACTATTCCTTATCTTTCACAAACTTAATTTTAAAACATTGCATTTCTACAGAAAACATTATGCCTTCATATATAACACTTATATGTTCTAAACGAGTTAGGTAACACAAGATGACATGCCATATTTCACTTACAAATTTACAAAATTCACAATATGTATTTTCCAAACATCTTAGATTTTATTTTTCTTACATCTTAGATGTGGGTGACAACATTAAGCAAGACATGACAAATGTGACAAATGGTTGGGCACCTAACACCAACATCCATGACCTCTTAATATTTAAATGTGAGTGTCTTGAACAATACTTTCCATATGGGATATTATGAAATCATTTATGACTTGGGGCTATCATTTGGGGGTATATGGGTTTAGGTAAAAGAGGATTATATTGACTACATGCACCCCATTAAGTGTAGAGTAAAGCTTGAAGATCCAAAATAAGGGGCCCTGGACAAGTGGTAGTCCAGCCCTAAGCCCTACATTTTGGGAATATTCTCTCACCTTTGAGCCTTACCCAAACTTAAAGTACAAGGCAAAACCTTATCAGAGTGTGAAGACTTGCTCTGATTTTCTTTAGTGTAGGTGGAGGGCATGTTACTCAGTATATATTTTTCCTTTGCTATTTGGTCTGGTAGGCATTCCTTGTTTTAAAAAACGCCCCCTCAATTTTTTGTTTTTCTGGGTATCATGTGGAAAAGAAAGACAAAAATAAAAGCAAGCCTTTATGCGTGGTAAAACCCTTGGGGCATGGGCTTTAAAGGAATTAAGTGCTCACATGAGCACGTATTCTAGTAGAGCCTGCTGCCAAGGGTTTTACCCTACACCTAAATATGCATAGATCACGACGTAGTAAGAGTGGAAGGGATCTTATGCCTACTATTCAGGATCAGAGGGGACCTTATGCCCTAAGTAGATGTAAGATCTGTCCTCTTTTCATAGAGGGATTTTCACAGGTATAAGCTAATCTCCAAACACACTAGGAACTGTCTTTGGTACTTTACATTCCAAGCAAATGGCAATAAAGTTCCTTGCAATTGTATCCCAATGGGGGGAAGGTCCATTTTCATTAAGAACCTTTCAAAAACTTTCCCCCAAGGGAATGAAAACAGCATCAACATTCATCCCTAAATGCTCTCTACTAATTTATTTACAGGGATAAATTAAAAGAAGTGCTCCAGCCCATTTGTTATTAGGCAAGTGCTGGTTGGGATTCAACTATTTTGTTTTTAAAAAAGAACAGCTAGTGCTTACTATGTTCATAAAGCACTCTCAGAAATTTCCTAAGTGCATTTGAAGGGCATCCTATATCCATGAATAATCCCTCATAGTAGGCAGGTAGTAAAACAGTCTTTACCTATGCGTACACTATTACAATACTCACAAAAATCCAATAAAAGAATGATGGCTGGAACCATCACAGGGGAGACAAAAAGGGAAGGTCAAAGAAAGGCCAAAAGACACACACCCTGCAGGAACCAAAACAAAAGCGAGAGAGCTAGTCCCTCTTGTGGTAGGAAGCTTTGTACTTAGTTAGTACTCAACTATTTACCTACCTATCTACCTATATGCAGGACCAACTTTTTTCAGAACTGATTACCAAGGTGAAACTAAATATTAACTCAGGTAAGGTTCACCCATAACTGAGTCATAATAGCCTTGGGGGCAAAACATTTCACTCCTGAAAAGGCTGGTGGGCCCTACCATTGTACGGAGAAACATAATTTCCCTCTATACAACTGGAGGGCTGGCGCCTTGTTCGTTACAAAGGCTAACGCCCTGCTCCCAGGGTTTTACCTTACACATCTAATATATTAATTCGCTTAGTCTGTCTGTGACAGGGCGTTCTGCACACAGACAGACTAAGTCCCCACAGGCGTAATTGGAATTGTCTGCTATGGCGGCAATTCCAGTGTTTTTTTCTATGGCAGAACCGGCTTGGCCTCTGAATATACCAGATAGTTTAGATATAAACCAAGCAAACCAAGGGAACAGCTTGCCTTCTTCTCTGTCCGTCCGTCTTTATCTTACTTTAAGTTACCATGGGGGGGGAGAGGAATAAAGATGTGATAAAGTGAGTTAGGAGCGTTGGATCGGGACTCGTACGGGTGCAATGATGTTTTTTAGGGGTAAGTATAATGTTGGGGTCAAAGTGGT
>Ga0116231_10000557_pt1 | contig 66815 bp, 47 predicted proteins | sample S1TSphgellanicum_2_FD_89695 | JGI IMG/M metagenome (GOLD analysis project Ga0116231, IMG submission 89695) | Host-associated microbial communities from peat moss isolated from Minnesota, USA - S1T2_Fd - Sphagnum magellanicum MG | ecosystem: Host-associated > Plants > Peat moss > Unclassified... | reverse complement strand
GTTTCACAAAAAAAAAAAAACAAATAAAAAATAAAAAAACAAATTACTTTGGGCGGAAAAAAAAATTCCCAACCCAAAAAAAAAATTTTTTAACCCCTACCCCCCCCCCCCCCCCCCCCCCCTTTCAACTTCTGAAGGGGTGACCCTTGAAGGTTAAGTGCCAAAAGAACATGTACAAGAGTTATTGTATAAAATGGCTCAAAGTTCAATGGCTACTTCCAACACATAAATGTGTGAACTTAGATAATACTAAAAATCACAGACTTTTAGGTGGTGATGCTCAAATTGGGCCATTGAGCCTTTGAGGCAAGCATGGGATTGGAATATTGAAAAGGAAAATTATATTCCATTTTTTTATATTCATGGAAATAATCAGTATGACATACATATAACTTTTGGGGGGGGTTCAAAACGAAATAGTTTACATGTGTCTGCCTGCAACCTCTTGAGACAAAAGTGTTGGGACGGCAAATAGCATAAAAGAAAAAGTGTATAAGCAAAATGGATGAAAATTTATTGAAAAACATGAAATGAAAAGGTATTGAACATCACAACTATTTTGTGAACCAGCAAGAGGAATAAAATAAACTTGCAAACTGGATTAAAGAATTGGAAAATCCATGAGACTTATGTGCATGTGATGTACCACATTGCCTAATTGTACATAAGGGTGACTTTTTGAGGCTCTGTTTCCATTAAGTTGGGCTACCATGATTAGATCCCAACAACCTAATGGAAAGGTATTGAAATACAGCCTTTATCTCTTGTTACATATAAACCCATTTAATTGAAAAACTGTAAGTAGGCTAGAAATCTATAAGTAATTTATATTTAAAACCTTAGGAACATTTTATATGTGTAGGGAACTTTCTAGAGAACATATGAAGAACGCATATTCCCATTTTTAAATTAGAGATGTTACTTTATAGTGATCTACAAGTTTATTCACAATTGGTATAGCTTTGTGTTTGAGAATTGACTTGTAAATTTGTGAGGTGATTGTGAGCAATAAGTAGTGATACTGGAATCACAGTGGCCTTCAGAAATAAAGACTAGCAAGGTACACACTAGCAACTCCTTCCTTACTGCGTAACTGCCAGAGTGAACCAGCACTCACCAGCGCACCATCCATTGGATGTTCGTTAATGATTCCACGAGCATCAACTGTGGTAATGTTAATATCAGGTTTCACCTTGATAACCCATTTTGTAAGCTTTGGACTTATGTATAGGAACAATATAAGTAAGAAAATAGGTGACTACCAGGTAGTTAGATGGTTTATAGATAGGTAAGGCTGTTTTGACTGCCTGATTACTATTGCACATTGTTAGTAGGTAGTTCAATAGGCAACCGAACTAACAACCCTGCTTAGTTTGAGAACTAAAACCCAACCGAAAATTGTTTCCTGGCCACTCGCCATCCTTCTTCCATGGTGCACTGCTGGGTGCTGGTTCACTCTGGCCATTACCCACACAAAAAGTCCTTGCCCATCTCCACAAAGAGGGGAAAAGAAACCCACCTCCAGTTTTTAAGGTTGGTGGGTGGGTCACCAGTACAACTCCTTACAAAACTATTGGATCCATGATGGTCTTGAGGCTTGAACATGAATCAAGGAGTTGATAGGACAAAGGGATCACGATCCCACAATTGGTTGAACCTAAAAAAACCAGATACGTTTTGGTAAAGCCCCAGGGTGGGGGCAGCCCTCAAATACTGGGCCTAGGACAAGGCAAAATCAGACTGTCTGGGATGCCTTTCTAGGATTGACCTCCTGGACAGCCCAACCCCACCTTTTGGGAATGTTGCCCACCTTTGAGCTTTACCCACCTTAAAGCATGTGCCGAACCTTATCATGAACCTAAGTATACATTGATCATGAGGCTTAGGAAGGATAGCGTTGTTACACCTACATGAGTGCACTGTTGTTAGATCTATTCTTTCAAAGGGAGGTACCAACATCTCTCACAAGGAATAGGCATAAGGGATAATTACATGATAGGTACAGCCCAAGGCCATGGGCTTTACCGGAATAAGGGCCCACGGGAGGCAGAGCGAAGCACAACCCTGATTTTGGCAAAGCCTTTGGCGTTTGGCATTATTGTGTACAAGCTTCCCAATTCTTTTGCCTGAAATAGCCACACAAGGATGCAATCTATTGAAGGCTTTACAAAAATTGAGTGGGTTTTAAGAAAAGCATAAATTCCAGATAGGAAACAAAATGGCTGGGTTGCCATGGAGGCTATCTAACTGGGTAATGTGCCCTCTAGTTACACTAACAAAAATCTGGGTGGCTTTAATGGATGTAATGGTGCCCTCCAAATATACTGGAAATTTTCTCCAAGTACTTCACAAACTAGAGACCAGGCTCCAGACAATGGATTCTGCCAGGAAAGCATCCTGGGTCATCTGGTCATGTTCACCTGTAACACTTTTGTTGAAAATGAAGACACTACCAAAGAGGAAAGCCACATAAATGGCAGCAGAGAGGGGAGCCCAGAGCCAGTATCTGAGAAGTTGCTGTATGTATCAAAGTTTGAACAGTGATCTTGGGAAATAAGAATGCCAATTCGATAACAAGGGAGGTGTCATTGACAATATGGTGACACAAGGATGTTTGTTTGCAGAAGCAATGGCAAGAAAATTGACCTCTGTGACCATGGAAGAAAAAAATGTCACCAATGACATTGTGTGTCAGAGTATGTTCATTATCATGGGCACATCTGAGAAGGTGAACATAGTGTGAAGACGGTTTGCCAATGCTTTGGTTAAAAATTCATATTGACAAATGATTGAGCTGTGGATTGTAGTGGAAACTTGGTCCATAAATCAATTTTCTAGGATTATGATGTTATCTACGATGCTCTTTGGAAGTGGATTCTAGACTACTCATTTGTTTGTAATTGGATCTTCAGTCTTCATTATCATGAACATATCTCAGAAGGCAAACATCAAGATGGTTTTCCAATACATTAGTTACAATTCATATTGACAAATGGGTGAGGCAAAACTAGGTGTGAATTGTAGTGGTAAATTTGGTCTTAAAAGACTTTTTTAATATGATGTTATCTGGGTGCTCTTTGGAAGGGGGTTCAATGACTGATTTGCTCCTAATTTGTTGGTGTGACTTTTGCATGCTACTTACAACTTTACGAGGGTGTGACCAACGTGTCAATGTTCATCAAATTTGACCCCTTATGTTTATCTCAACAATCTTATTGAAATATGAATAAGTATTTTTGGGATGCATTTGTCAAAGTCCTCCAGAATCCCTTGAGACTTTTACTGGGTGGGTATATCTTTGAGAATTGGGTAAGTGCAGAGTATATTCATTGAAAGTAGCAAATGAATCATCCCAATTTGGTGCTGAATTTATATTTTATATACACATACTATGAGGCAATGGGCATGCTTCTATGGTAGATTGAAAGAAAAATTGTCATTATCTACAAATTGATAAAACCCGCTATAACATTTATAATCTACAACATGACTCTTCAAATGTGCAAGATTAAATCAGTGATCAAAACTTGAAGAAATTTGACTTGACTCATTCAAGATTCCATAAGCATAAAAAATAAAGGCATTTTGATACTTTTAAACCCTTTTCAAAGTTTTTAGAAGACTTGTTCCCATATTTTCCCAAGAGACTATTTTAGAGAGCACCTTTCTCTTTTGTAACGTTTGCCAATGGGTAACTTGAAGTAACATCATGCATACCTTGTAAATTGTTGCCACTAAGAATGTCTAAATTTAAGCTTTTGATGATCGAATTAGGGTTGAAAGCATTAAAATGCATCTGATCCAAAAAGTGAAACCTTAATTTCATTGAAAATGGAGTAGTGGAGATTACAATCATTTTTTTCCATCAATTGAATGCAATGAACTTTGTGAAACATAATTATTGGTGAATTGTGTATGAGACATACATTGTACAATCAACAAAACTAGCGGGCCATGATGCTCAAAATGGGGTCTCTCATAACTGATGAATACATCATAAGGCATCACAGGGTTCTCATTTTATTGCACCTTGTCATTATGTGTTTCCTTTGCCACTTTGGCCAAATTTTGGAGTATAGTAGAATCCTTCTGAGGGTTGAAAATCAACCATTTTTTGAGCCAAGAATGCCACCCACACATCCACTAACATTTGGACTTTGGTGGTTGAATTTTTGTGAGTTGCCAAAAGTCTACCGAACAATAAATGGGTGGTTCCTTGTGGTAGTGGCATGTTACTTATAACATTGTGCTTGAGAGAAAAGGGCACTATATATTTGAAATCTCACTATTCCAATTCAACTTGGTCTTAAATATTAAACACTTAGGATTGAATGAAAGTCATTTCAGGTCAAACATTTTACTTTGCCATTTTCCCAAGAACATCCCCTTGATAATTCTTCCCATTTTGTCGTCTTGAGGTTAGTGTCTTTTTGTCATTTTTGTTATGTAGCTAAGGTGGTGATCTTCCATTATAAATTTAAACCAAATTTGGCTATAAACGAGATGTGAAGTAAAAACATCTAAACATCCTTCACATTTTTGGTTGTATGTTAGGCGAGACGTTAAATACTCCCCATTAAGCTCTATTTGGTGTTTGTTTCGAATCATGATGCCCCACCACCAAGCCTTCCATGTCACACATGTAGGCCCCTCTCATCGCCATCTGTAGAACATCTCAAGCATTGTCAACCACCTTCAAACATCATTGCCATTGATGGAAAGTTTTTGTGTTCTATCGATAAGTCAAATCAGCAAAAAAAATTTCCCCATCGATTTCAAGTCTAAATTATTCTATTGCTTGCCTAAACAATAAATCTTCAAGCAACTAGGGATTTCGAGTAGTGTGTCAAAAATGGGGGAATTGGAGATCAAATTTGAAATTCATTTAACATTAGTAGATTTGGGATAAGGTTAACTCATGTTTTGCTTCAAAACCCATGTGCAAAACTTGTTTATGATCCTTAACATTTTACTTCCATAAACCAATTTGCATTACAGTTACAAACCAAGATATCTTGCAAGCTTACAAGAAATGCATCAAAATTACATTTGATGATGGAAAACCATGGCAATAGTTTGTGTTCTTTGCGTGTATTTAGTTGTAGAATGGGAAATATTTTTTAATTCCATCCCAAGAAGTCAAACTAGCAACCTTCCCTTTCACCTCTACTCTAACACATCATCTCCTATGTTTAGGGTTTGCTGACCTTGCTTTGCTTACCAAAATCTAGTGCTTCCTCAATGTTCTTTTCAATCTTTGCTTGTAGAATCCATTCAAGTTTCCAACCTAGGATTTCAGTTTTGCTTATTTCTATTTTATAAAAACTAAATACATTTGTGTTTTCATTGTTGCTATACTATAGCAACCCACATTTGAAGGTCCAACTTTTTGACCTTGTTTCAAGGGAGGGGAAAATTGCAACAAAACTTATTATTCCTCAAATTCCACTATGCTTGGGAATCTAAAAGGACTTACAGTTTACTCACCTTACGTTCTTGTTGAAAATGCAATTGGATTCCTTAGATATGTAATTCAGTGCCTTCTATAGTAGAATGTTAATTTTGCTTATTTTTCTACATAGGTGCAAAGCTTACAAAATGGGTTATCAAGGTGAAACTTGATATTAACATTAACATAATTGATGTTCATCCACAACTGAACCATTAACAAACATCCAATGGATGGTGCGTTAAAAGGTGCTAGTTCACTCTAGCAATAAGGAAGGAATTGCTAGTGTGTACCTTGCTAAAACAAGGACTTGTAATGGATAATGAGGGATCAACAATGGGAAAGTTTACACTATTCACAACAAACTCGATCCTTTGTATTTTACAATATGGGTAGCTACAAAAGGACTCTATGAAGGTGCAAGAAGGAAAAGTGCATTGTAAAATATACGATGGTTATTGCATGAAGTAATAAGTGAGAATCCCAAAGGCCATTTGACCATCACCCATTCTGGAAGAAGGTCCACATGTCAAACATCCTCTAACATGGCATCTTTGATGAAGAATGATGTAATGATGATGTGCCCAATGGAACCCCCAAAATTATAATTCTTTCCGATGGGGTGGTAAATTAAAATGGAGTGTTGAAATCAAACGCTAGGCTAAAAGGTGGTACAAATACCTAACACATGGAATTCAGTCTAAAAATGTTCATAAACATATGATACAATTAAAGAGGGATTTATGATGTGAACGTCATCTACAATGGATGGAAATAGATAAGAAGGAAAATGATTAATTATAAAACATAAGGCCTTAAAATGGGCTAATGCAAATAGTGCCCTCCCAAGGGATCACCTTGACCGGTTCCCATGATAGATGGGATGATTGTAACATCACTTTCATGATTACGGTGACTATAAAACAAGAGAGACTCAAAAGCATTAAATGCATGAATAAAACAGGTGAATTGTATGATGTTTCATCGATTGCACAAAGGTTTTAAAATATGACCCCTCCTAACATTGAATTGAAAACGTTTGTCATGTCTAGTTGAAGAATAACCCAATCGGTGTGAAGGTTCAAAGTGCACTTGATGTCATGGACTACTACTTCACAACTGCCCTTAATGACAACTTTGAAATGATGCAAGGAGAAATGTGTTACAAAGGCATCACATAATTGAAACATGAAATGTTACTTGTGAATCAATATAATGTTTCCACTAGCATAATGGGGCAAATTCCACTTGAAAACTTGGTCATGGCTAAAAAATGGGCCACACCAAGGACACATGCAATTTGAAATATACCCGTATTTTTATAAAATTCATTACCTTATGAATAACAATGTTTAGAGGTTGAAATAAGGGTTAGGCGATAAAAAAAGGGCCCAAAACAAGGTCACTTTATAGATAATTATAATATTGGGTTAAAAGCCTTTTACCCAAATGAGGATCTTTCCTAGAGGAGTTTGGTGAGGCTTAATAATGATCAAGTTTATTCACAATTGGTATAACTTTGTGTTTGAGAATTGACTTGTAAAGTTGTGAGGTGATTGTGAACATAAATACTGATATTAAAATCACATTGGCCTTCAAAAATAAAGACTAGCATTAACTTATGCTTGGAAATTTTGGGGTTGTTTCCCCATCCCCCTTTTGACAACAAAGTCATTGTTGCATGAAACCCACTATGCACTTACTCCCAAGTTATATGAATTGTAAGGTGTAACAAACTTTCTGAGAACTAAGTTAATTCAGAAATTAGAGTAACGTTACATTAATTAAATAACATGCAACACATTCAATGTATTAGTTTCAATCAAATTTATAGAAAACTTGAATCTGCCTTCGTTGGTAAATGAACAAAAACATCGAACAAAAGTAAAGGCTCAAAAGGATGCAACCAAATATTATCCCTCTCAATTTGAGCATGATATTTCTGTTAGTACTATCTGTAGGAAAGCAATTTCTATGGTTCAATCCATGGCCATTGTGTTGGCCTCATGCCCTCAGGTTTGTACACATCAAGCTATATTGGAGCAAGTGTTAGGGCATGAATTCATTGTACTGTTGACACACAAGTAAGCCCCAACGAAAAAAAATGTCACATGTAAACACCTTACACAAAACCAATATGAAGCTTATGCAACGCACTTCTTATTAGAATTTCAAGTAAGGTTCAACCTTGGTACTAAAGTGAGGTTGACATTTTGTTAATTAATCATAAGGATTCAATACATTGGCAATCACTTTTTAAGAATTATAGTTTATTATGTTTAGATTAGGTGATGGATTAGAGAGGATCATAGGACGTTGGATGGGCAATGATGATGCCTTTTAATTTTCTTAAAGACCTTTGGCTTTCCACAAATTAATATATTGCATTGCAAACTAAACAATTTGGGCAATGATTCAAGGTGAAGTAGTTTTTTTTAAAAAATAATTATGTTTAAATATAAAAAGTTAAATTAAGAGAAAGATCTTTAAGTTTAGATAAAGAAGGTCATGGATAAGATCTAATAGAAATCAAACAATTATGTATTTGTGTTTGTAATATATAGGTGAAGTAAACATTTAACTTTTTGAAGAATTTGTTCTTCGCAAATTTCATTGTACCTTTGGTTTATAACTCTCCATCCAAAGGTAATAATTCGATAAAGGAAATTTGAAAGTCTAGAATCTTACTTTGTGAAACAATGTAAATATAGGAATGTCTATTGTTGCAAGTAGCATGTTGAAATTGATTTGTTGTGACAAGGTTTGAATGCTTTGAGGGATGGTATGAAGGGAATTCATGTACAAAATGCATGCAATTGTCAATGTGCAATACGTTGGCAAGATAGGGCTATTAAATAGGACAATTATCAAGCCCATACTAATTCATATAAAGGGGTGACAACATTGTGGGAGGATTGTGTTTGCCTAAAAGGGGAGTTTGAAGAGTGGCACAAGTTGGACTACCTCATGGGGGATTGTGTTTAGTGTGGGGTGAACCAATCGACAATTTGTCCTCATGAGTGTTCTGTAGGTGGTTCATGGGAAGTGGCAAGATGTTTTGAACAAGATACTATTGAAGTGACATATGAAAGCAAACCCAAGAAAAGTGGTGGGTTAGTGGCTATTTGGATGGATGGGTTCCCCATTGCAAAAGTAAAGGATATAACATCAATTGTAGGTAAATGGGACCAATTTTGAAAAAATGAAACCTCAATGATTCAAGAGTTATGAATGGAGGAATATACATGGGCATTAAGGAACATTGCAACTATTGGGTAGATCCAACCAATAACTCAATTAATGACCACTTCAATAGATAATGAGATTGAGGTGAAAATGCCCCCAAAAAACCTATGTTAACCTTGGAAGAAACATTGTTGCCTTTGGTGTGACCAACCTTAAGCCAACGTTAAATTTTTTTCCTTGATCAAAATGGAGTGGAATCCTTCAATTAATTGCATGTATAAAAAACCATATGAAGTTGAAGAATTTGTTAGATTTGATGTGGAAAGTTTCAATCAACTCCAACTGGACAAAGGGGGCACGTTGGGGTCCAAGAGAATTTGCTAAAGTCACAATCTCTAATTTAAAAATGGGAATATGCGTTCTTCATATGTTCTCTAGAAAGTTCCCTACATATATAAAATATTTCGAAGATTTTAAATATAAATTACTTATAGATTTCTAGCCTACTTACAGTTTTTCAATTAAATGGGTTTCCAGGCAACAAGAGATAAAGGCTCTATTTCAATACCTTTCCATTAGGTTGTTGGGATCTAATCACGGTAGCCCAACTTAATGGAAACAGAGCCTTAAAAAGTCATCCTTATATACAATTAGGCAATGTGGTACATCGCATGCACATAAGTCTCATAGATTTCAGGATTTTCCAATTCTTCAATCCAGTTTGCAAGTTTATTTTATTCCTCTTCCTAGTTGACAAAATAGTTGTGATGTTCATTACATTTTCATTTCATGTTTTCCAAAAAAAATTCATCCATCTTGCCTGTACACTTTTTCTCTTATGCTATTTGCCAATATGTCCCAACACTTTTGTCCCAAGAGGTTGCAGGTAGATGGATGTGATAAACCATTTCGTTTTGAACCCCCCCAAAAGTTATAATGATTATTTCCATGACTATAAACAAATGGACTATGATTATCCTTTTCAATATTCCAATCCCATGCTTGCCTCAAAGGCTCAATGGCCCAATTTGGGCATCACTACCTAAAAGTCTGTGATTTTTCGTTTTGTCTAAGTTCACACATATTATGTGTTGGAAGTAGCCATTGCGCTTTGAGCCATTTTGTACAGTAACTCTTGTACATGTTCTTTTGGCACTTGCAAGCTTCAAGGATCACCCCTTCAGAAGTTGAGAGGGTGGTGGTATAATTTGTAGAATCTTTCTTTAAGCTTGGGAACTTTTCTTCCACGCCAACAATATATTCGACTTAAATGTCAGGTTGGTTGATATTCGTAGAGGCAAATAGGACAACTGGGCCAAAACGTTTCTCCTTGTGGGTGTCCATGCCTGAAATGATGATATATTATATATTTTTAAATTTATATTCTCATTTTTTTCCTCGTTGTTCCCTGATGCACACGACATTTTTTGTGCTTTGATAGACAATGTCTAGTATTATTCTTTCTTTTACCATTGGAAGTTTATTTGCATACTAATAACATTGACTTTAATATCATGGAAAGCACTTGGAGAAAATCTGTGGTGTATTCGGATGGAACCTTATATTCATCAATTTCCCTCCAAGAAAATGGGACAGTTCGTACAGCTATAATACCTGAATATTTCCTCTCCCACTATTGAGGATTAGGCATAATATCCCTCCTATGCCTTGTGATCTTCATATGTTTGATCCATGGTAAATTTTGTTTCGTGCTTTATGATATGTAAAAAGCCTATGGGTGAGGGACATTTCCAAAATGCAGGGCTGGACTCAGCTATCGCTCATCCTAGGCCCCTTATCTTGAGGATGTCCTCACCATAGGGCTTTACCCTACACATAACATTCACCTTTTTATTTTAAAGTAGAATTTTTTTCACCAAACATATAGAAGGGGACTTTAAATGTCAAGTTTGCATAGTTGTCAGCAATCAATGCTAGATCCCTTTGTTCCTGATAAATTTTGTTTCATGCTTTATGATATGTAAGTGCCCATGGGTAGGTGACATTCCCAAAATGCAGGGCTGGACTCAGCTATTTCTCATCCTAGGCCCCTTATTGTGAGGTTGTCCTCACCATTGGGCTTTACCCTACACATAATGTTCACCCTTTTCTTAAAAATAGAATTTGTTTGCCAAACGCATAGAGAGGGCTTTAAATCTCAAGTTTGCATAGTTGTCACCAATCAATGCTAGATCCCTTCTGGAGACGATCCCCAATGATGTTAAATTAAGATGCATTAGAAACACATAAGTTGTATGATGCAATGTAATGAAAATATGCTTGCCTGACTAGAAATGAAAGACAATATTTACCAATAACGAGCACTTTTGGATGCGTTTTTTGAGCTTGATAATGTAAGCTCTTTGGAATTTTTGTCACAAATCTTAAAATGATCGTTAGACACTGCATGCAGCTGATAAGAACTTATTGTCTTTTCCTGAACATATTGCAAAATAATGTTTTGATAATACATTCACTGTATAGCTTGCGTCCGCCTCATAAATTTGAGCTACATGTTTCTACGTGCAGGAGAAGGTCCCGCTATGGGGGGCATTCCAGATTTGAGATCCTGCTATTGGGGACTTGGGATCTCAAATCTGGAAGGTCGCCATAGCAGGATCTCAAATCTGAAAGACCCCCATAGAGGGACCTTCCCCTATGTAAAAGCAATGGTACATTTTTCTTGCTTTTTGAAACAACTAATCATAAGACTGAATCTTCCGGAAGATCCAGTAAAATGGAGGTAAGTCTCAAATAAAACTGAGGTAAATCAAAGAAAGTCAAATATGACAAATTTAGTCTGGAGTGTGACTTAAAAACACCCAAAAGAAAAAAAACAAAAGTGCCAATGGTTTACGGTTCGAAAAGTGGGCCACTAGATCTAGGGTTAGGAGTATATGGGGAATCTTCTATCCCTGATCACACCAAGTTCGATCAACATCTCCAAATGTTGATTCCTTGGTGTGGTTGGTCATGGTTTCAAACCACTTGTATCTGGGTCGGATATGCAAATTGTGACACATGTGAAAGATGCGCACACGATCAGGTCGAACTGGAGGAACTGGAAAATTGATGCTCAGGAACATTGAAAACCATCTGTACTTGTAGTACCAGCGTCTTTTTTTGTGGCGAATTTTCGCCACTTGGCGATTAAAAAAAGGGCCGGCGAATTTAACAAAGCAAAATTTGGAAATTGTTCTTAAAAATTCGCCATATTTTGAGGAAAAAAGGCTAGAATTCGCCAGATTTAGACAGCGTGTCACTATATGTCATCAGAACTAGGCAGGATTCCAAAAAAACAATCTACTTGTTTACCAGGACAGTCGCCATTTACTGCTAATTAATGCTGAGGATCCTAACGAGTGCACCGACTTGAGTAATTTTGAAAAAGAAAACCCTGATTTGTACCGTTGGCATGACATCTATAAAACAGCGAGTCTTCCTCCCAAGCCTAAAGCCTCCGGGTGCCTTCCTGGGTTGTCAGTTGACTATTTAGTCATTCTTGGTTGAATCGGAAGAAGGGTTGGTTATCGTACAGGATCCCGTTTTTGGAGTGGAGGAAGGGCATTGGCTATTGTGTACCCGCGTTCGTTTTCTAGCACTTATTGTCGAGGGAACTCCCTGCAGCTGTGGCCTGGCCTTTTCTTCGCTTGTTTCAAGCCACGAAAGCACGCGGTTGGTGTGCGAGACGAATGATCAGTAAGCTATTGCGCTGCTTACGACTAGAGAAGATGATTTGGGCGTTGGGGCAAGTCCGGCGTGATCTCGAATGTGGAGTTGGGAATTCTCCTGATCCTGCAATACGTCGTTCTGGCCAATTTCCTGTCGACTACTGTGGCTTGCCATCATTAACCTCCTGCGCCGTCTGCGCCGTCGTCAGTTCCATCACCTCCATTCTGTTCGTCGTCTGCCCCGTCGCCAGTTCCATCACCTCCATTCTGTTCGCGATCGGTGACGACCACTATCGGGAGTGCGCTTCTCGCATTAATCAGCATGATGATAGATGCATGGGGTGAGGCTTCGGCTCTGGTAGCGTTTACAAAGCGGAATGATGGTCACTTTTGGAACGACAGGAATCTCTGTTGGAAGGTGCTTTGGACCATTGGGTTACGACTAAATCCAATAGTTGGCACATTTTATGTTCTTCAAACTATGTTCGTGACCTGCGAATTTCGCAAAATCCTCAGAAAGGAAGGCATACTTATGAGATAGCGAAAGCCATTGCAGATACCTGGGTCACGGTAGTGGTTGCAGAGCTTAATAGCATACCCAAAGAATCTAAACTGGAAGAAAGCTAACCCGGAAGCTAACCCAGAAGCTAACCCGGACCCAGATCTTGTTTTGAACCTTGCAGGTACAGGTGACCCACGAAGCGATCGGCAGTGGCCCACAGCGAGCAGTTTTCATTTCTTTCTGTTAAATTACGAGGGAATACTGGCCTTATTATGTAGTGGAGTTCTTGCGCATGCTGATTACCAACAATTGCGGTTTTTGGGTCGTAGAACAGGTCTAGAGACCGTCATAATTATTCTCCAATCAAGTGAGCTACATCACAACTGTTGTGTATAGGCGTATACAGTATTTAAAGGTGACTCCCAGAGAAGGCATAAGTTTCCGCCTGTAGCCTGTTGTTCCTTGTCTACGCTTTTGTATAATATGTTTTTGGAAGAAGTAACGAAGGTCTTCTAATACACCTAACCCCTGCACAAGAACAAAAAATTCAGGATTATCGGAACACAAAGAAAGAAACTCGATGGGCTGCCGGTACCGACTGTGATCGTTGGGCATTGATATTGACAGGTTTGCTGGTTGTGGGAGCGGCACCATGGCTGGTATACCCGGTGTTAACCACAAAAAATAGGGTGGATATGCTGGGGCACATCATCTTTTTTGGTGACTTTCTCCTCCAGTTCATTTTTTCTTCATCTTGTACTTCAAGGAGGGCTTCAGAACTGTTCCATTACTGATTCCTGGGATTATTGCTTCAGCTGGTGTGGCCTTGGCCATTTATGCTACAAAACGGCATTGGCATGATCAAAACTTTGACATCCGTACCCCTTCACTTGGTCACTATTTCCCTTTCATACGTTAATTTATTAGTTTGTTCATTCCTCTGTCACAAAGTACATTGATCGAACACAGGTGTGATAGGTGTGATGAATCTTGGGGATTAATATCTTAAGGCAAATGTTATAAGGGCTGAAATAATTGTAATCCTTATTGCCATTCATTTTCTATGCAAAATAAATATGCTACTAAACTTGTCAAATGATTTAGTAGATGATTCAAAAGATCCCTCAGCATAAAAAATGATCGTCAGGTTTTGATGGCAGGCACTTACATGAGTGCCTTTTTTAAGTCTGTGAGAATGTGTGCATCTGAGTGAGAACAGGGTAATTGTTAGTAAAATCATTTTTTATGTAGCAGGAATTATTTCAGGGAGTCCTGATAAATTTCTTTTATTTTGTTGTGTATCGAAATGACAATGTATCAATTTCTATCATGCGTTATGTCATCATGCATCATGTTATATGGTCAGCATAAACCCTAAAGCACATATGTATTGTGCAAAGAAAGGTGAGGAAAATTTCAAAATGATTACATGAAAAAAGCTTATAAATAAACATCTAAATTTTTGTAAATATTATATTATAATTATTAATGTATCAAAAAAATCAGTATATTAAAATTTGAAAAGGCATGAATAAGATATTATTATATTTTCAAGTTTATGGGTACAGTAAATACCCGTGAGAAAAGAAAAAAATTAAAACACCGTAACGCCTTTTCTCTCCCTAAATTTTCACCTATAACCTCACTGTACCGCCACCCAACTATTTTAAAAAGATTACACACAAACCTATAACCTTATCCATTCAGCCAACTTTTAATTTTTCAACCTCTATACCCACTCATAAGATGTTCCCACAATCCCTCTGTAGAACAGAGCCAATAAAATTTCCTTACTTTGCAGATACCAGATGTTCCCACAATCCCTCTGTAGGGCAGAACCAATAAAATTTCCTTACTTTGCAGATACCAGTAAAAGAGAGGTTAGGAGGTGAAAGGAGGCCCAAAGACAGGGTGACTTGAGGGATATGTCTATTGTCTTGAGAAGTTGAGAAGGGGGCCCCGCCTTCCACAGTATAGAAGTTACTGTTGACAATTTAGGAAAATTTAGGTAGATAATTGTCCCCAAAATGCACTGGGAAAAGAAAAACCAACAGCACTTTAAGGGTGGTTATTCGCCTCCAGGTTACATTGATTGGTTCATTTGTAGTATACATATTATTAGAAAATTTACTAGTTTCTAAAAATTTATTTGTTCAATTGTTTGCCTCCATTTACACAGATTGTCAAGTTCTCATTTTTCTGCCTTTGGAGCATGAACACCTTTGGACCTAAAGTGACCTCTAATGTCCTTGCCTTCCCATTTCTTGAAGTTGGCCAAATTTTCAACCTCAGAAATGAAAAAAAGGAATATTATGTTGAAAATTCCCAATTTCAAAGAAAAAATACATTTGCTTTGGTAGTTGTTCCATTGTATAAAAATAATGCTACAAATTACAATTGTAAGCTTCACCTTCACAAAGAGATACAACACAAACATTCAATTTGATAACTTCTTGAGCTAAAATAATTCTAATAGTTTCCTTCCAAGAATGAAAAGTTGTAACACAAAGGTTGAGTTTTGGCTGCTTGAGAAAAATCCTAACCCTACCTAGAAGACACCATTAGGAATACGCACGAGGTCTTGCCCAACATCCTAAATTGATATTGGGCATGGTTTTGTAAGGTTGTGGGTACATAGGTGGGGGTAGGTACTTGAATTTTTTATTTATCGAGGTATGAAGGGGGACATGCTTTTGAAATCTTTGCATTTGATTATTACTCATATACCCAGGTTGATACCCACACAACGTTGGTTTGCACTCCTAGATTATTTTCTTGGTATTTCAAAGCATTTGCTTGCATAGAAAATGCCTTTGTCAATTAAAGGACCTTCCACCATTCAAGTAAAAAGCCTTTCATACGTTACATTGGGGGAGGTCTCCAATGGCCTCCCCTTAATTTTGGGCCTAACGCCCTCAAGCTACTATCTCATATTATGGGAGGCCATGGGGAGGTGCATGCCTTCCTCTATACATAGTCCACATCATGTATGGCTCCAATGCTCCATATGATGTTTCTTTAATGTATTATGGAATGGTCAAGCCCTTGGCCATCATGGGTAAGTCTCTGATGAGCCCACTAATGTGAGAGCAATTAATCGATGCACCCAACATAATGGGCAAGGGTGAGACCATTCCATGACCATAAGGTCGAGAGTGGCAGATCAACGATTCTAAAAATCCCCATGTTCAACAGATATTTTGCAAACATAATAGAATCACTATCCTCAAAGCCCTTTACATGACACTATACAGCACCATTTTCTATAAGCTATTTTTTTGGGAATTCAAAAAATTGCCTGATTTTTTTTAAAAATAAAGTTCCAGGCAGGTAGAAAAAAATATAGAAAAATGCATAAAATTTTTTAACTTTTTTTTTGGGTGGGTTATAGCCCAAAATTTGGCTAAATATGGCCAGATGAATGCCATGACTTCAGCTACTACAACACAAATTTATTAAAGAGTGAACACACTAGAATGAACTTTTCTGGCAAGTAGCATGATGCTTCTTCAGAAAGGGCAATGGTCAGCCCTGCCCCCAAGTCTGTTGAGGGATTTGTTTTGGGATTTGGGGGTGTTTCCTCTGTACATGAACACAACAGCTTTTTGTTAAAAAGGCCATTACTTACATTCAGTTAACTTATTGTGCTTGTCTATTGGCAATGGAACTGGAGGAGAGATATGAGGAGACTATGGAATGATTGTAGTTCTCATTTGGTCTCACATTTTGAGAATGTTTACCTGGTATCATCATACTCCCTGATTGGATTTGGCAACAAACTGCTGACTAATTAATTATATTTAAAATCTTAGCTTTGGCACTTGGTTTTTTAATTCTAAAATTTTTGGCAGGTAATGGTTATTAAAAATAATAAACACAATCTTGTTATATTTATGGGACAATCTAATAAGTGTGGTCTAGACTGTCTCCATCTTAAGTTCAAACCTGACAATCAAAAACTTGCAGATTCTTAATTTTGTAAAAATTATAAATTTTTTGACACAAGTAATAAATAATTGAAAAATGACTGCTCTTGATTGGTCAAGGTGATTGCATTTAATTAGTCTTTCACCTTATGTTGTCCTTTTTTCATTTAAAAACAAATGTCTCTAGGTCCCCAGTTTTATTTATGTGTCGAATTAGAACCAAGGCATTTTATTTAAAAATTTAATTAAAGGACTAAACCGAAGGCTTATTGAAGGTGAACTAATAGTTAATTGCTGATTCCATTCCATGTTACCCAAAATTGGACCATAACTAGATTGGAACTAGCCCAGAACCAAGTCTAATATGCATAATCAGATTTTATTGAATAATCATATTCTTGATTTCATTTATGTATGAAACTAAATTTGTCCTAATTTATTTTCTTAGAACTAGAATTGAAGGTTCTTTGTAAAATGAAAGAATCGCCCAACATTTGACATGCCCTTAGATTTGTCAAATGATATCAAGGTAAAGAACTATTGATTCTTAGTTTTGCAATGGAATGCAAACCTAAGACGCACTCCTTAATTCTCACCAGAAAAAAAAAAAAAGACCTTCAAGATAGGACTATGAAAAACTCACAAACAAAAGTTCGAGACGAAATCAATCTACAAAAACCAAATAAGAAAACAACTAACATAAATTGAACTCAAAATGGTGCATAAATTAGCCATGTGCTACCTAACTCACAAGATGCATCACAACCAAGACTTGGGAGAATAATGGTAATATAATCTCTAATTGGAGACAAGAGTTGTATCAAAGTGAAAATAAGTTTTGAGATTCTATTGAACTTTCTTGAATCCTGAATTAAAATTTTTTTGTCAAGTTACAAGGCTCAGACTTTTTTAACTAATAATTCTCACATACAAACATAAATTAAAAAGCTTTGAAAGGAAAATTTATATCCCTTGTATCGAAGAGGCCTTTGTAATGCCATATTGTAAGACCAATTTAAAGGTCATTTTGACCTCTATTTTTTGAGTTTTAGTGATTAGGAATTGAATTACTAATTCAACTCTTGACCATTTTTTTGGCCATAATTTTTTTTTCACATATTTAAATGAAAATACAAGCCCATTATTACAATTGAAAAACTTTCCAATGATTAAGAAAAAGGCCCAAATTGGACATCTTTTTTATTTTCAATTTTTTCTTAAAAACTGAAAATTCATGTGAGATTTTAATTCCCATACTAAAAAAATCACTATGAGTGTTGGTATTCATTTTGAAGTGCTAGTACCTACTTCCTTACATTCTTTCACATTTGTGGGAACATGTTTGAGTTTCCAAATATTCTTTTAAACCACATTTTCTCTCAATCTTAAAGTTTGGTCATGAGCCCAAGTGTGAGACTGTGAGATTCGACAACCTTAATCCTTAACATGGTCACCAAATGTAAAATCACGAGATTCGATAACCTAATTATCATTAAAAAAAGGTTTGTTGGGTAGAAATGAAAAAAAATGAAAATGAAATGACATGAGAGTAGGACTTGTCTTTTGTCTATCCACTATTGTCTTGTAGTAGCTACCATGCTATAACAATTACCATCCTATAGTAACTATCATTTTGCAACAATTATCATCATGTTACACCTTTCGTCATCTACAAACTTAAAAGAAGAGCCAAAGTGCTTATAGAATTCTTGTAATTGTTGCCTACCATTTACAATACTCACAAACCTTTTATAGCTACTACCTACCATTTACAACATCACTCTACCCTTTGTAGCCCTTAAATCCAATGGCCACATTCATGCTATTATTCTGTAGTGGTAGTTACATTCTTATAACAACCCTACCAAAATACTTTGGTAACAAGTACAAAGAGTAATTTCATTGCCAAAGAAAAAAAAAATCAAATTAAGAAAATAATTTGATTCTACATCTACTGAGAAAAAATTACTTTCTTTACCTTCCTAAAAATCAATAGAAACAAAAAGAAATAATGCAATTGATTCCAAACAACTTTCAACCATTCTCCATTACACGACACCAATAACAACATAATTCTTCTACCAATTCTCCCAACCTCTCCATATTTCCTCCTACCATGCTACCTTGAGAATGATGATAATAATAATGATAATGCTAATGATCCTTTTTTTCTTTTTCAAAGGATAAATAAAAAACCAAGGATGGTTGCTGACCACACATGTGGGTTTGCTTATCTTCTTTTCTTTATCATAATCTTTTTCACACATCCCATTAATTGATTAGATAATAAATACCAATTCTTATCCTTCTTATAAATCTTTACATGATTGATAGATAATCGCTAACCATTCATTTAATTAATCCCATTAGTTTCATCCTTTAGTAAAAGATGATAAATTATTATCACAAATAACCTTTTAGTTATTAGGATACCCATGACATTAATTGGCCTAAGAATTTGTACTTTTAACAACAAGATTAACTCATGACAACATTGGTTTTAATTAGTATTGGGTGGTTTTCACTTTTTAAAAATAATTATTGATTTTAGTTCTTGTAAAAGTTTTGAAGAATCAATCTAGTTCTTTAACAATTTTTTATCAAACTTCCATATTCACCTTAGTTTTAGACCATCTTTTAAAAAAGAATTGTCAATTTTCCTTGAAAGCCAATTTCTAAACTTATTCAAATTTGAATTCAATACTCCCCATAAGGAAGCTAATGTCTTAATCACAAGCCATAACTTTTCATTTGTAATAATAAAGATGTTTATTTTTATTTGAAGTTCTTTTATTCCAATGGTTTTAAAGCTAAAGCCATTGGCATGTGTAGACTTTAAATGAAAAATATATTTTTATTTTTTTCAAATGTTGTTTAATGACAAAGACATTATTTAAAACCAAAGAAGTCTTGAGTTCAAGTCTCATTTACTAAGCATTTACTTTTTTACTTGCTATAGCTTTTGTACTAGCTTGAAAACCAAATCCAAAAATCCTTTTGTAACCTCCCCATATATCAAGTTGAAACCCATATGACATCTTGCTAGTTCTCACAAAGGTGATTATCACCTTTGTGAGAACCTCCAATTTTTAATGTGAGAATCAACTTGAAAATTGGCTTGAAAACCAACCCCTTAGGTGGTACCCACCCAACGTTGTTTCTAATTCTCTTGTATTAGAGAAGATGGTTGTTCCATGTTAGTTCTAGACTGTCATTTAATCCAATCTATGTTGTCAAAAATTAATCATTTTCACACTCCAATTGAAAGCATATAAACTGCCTTCCAACACAAACCTAAAACATTGGTTTCAAATCCATTATGTTCTAAAAGATTAAATCATGGTATTGCTTAAGTTTTGACAATTTTCAAGATACATTATTTTTTGCAATCCTTTTCTTTTCCTTTAATTTTTACTAGAAAAATTTCAAATTGAGGGAGGAAATAACATTAGCTATTATGATGAAAGTAACATGGTTCAAAATAATGTTCAACATGTATTTGATTTTGTGAATAATTGCTGATTTTGGGTTTTCATATCTTTCAAAATTAGATAATCATCAACTTTTTTTTTTTGAAGGAAAAAATTGAAATAAAAAATTGTCAATTTTCATCATTTCCAAAAGAACTCAAAGAAATAATTATTTTCATGGAAAAATAGCTGAAAATTGATAGTTATAGATGCAATTATTTGATTTAATTTTTTTTGAAAACCATGGCTACACATGATACTTGGTTCTATGAATATTTGAAAAGCATAGTTATGGACCTTAGGAATTGTCAGAATAACTATTGGAGGTATACTCCAATGTTGTGATGTATATGGTTTAGGACTTACATTTTTGTGTAAATGTAAATGTTATAATGAAATTTATTTATTCTCCATGTAAGTGTAGAACCATGTGAATTAATGTTATGTGATGTAAAATAGCATAAATGTAAAACAATTACACTTGTATGATTTTATTTATTCATGTGAAATAGTGTAAAAACATGTCAATTTGTTTTATGGGAAAGTGTGTTCAGGGGGAGGAGATTTGGGTTTAGAATGGTTGTGGCGATAAGCCAATCAAAATGGCTCATTGCACCAAAAAAAAAAAACCCCTTGAAAATATTTATGCTTTGAGATGCATGAAAATCAATTAAACTAATTAATATGAATTTTAATAAGTATCCAAGCTCTTGTAAAGTCCAAAGCCAAAAATGGTGATGAACAAAGTTAGGAATAAAAATTTTACTTAAACAATTAGGTGAAACAAAATGCACTAAAAAATGTGCACCCAAGATGTTCCCTAAAATAACATCACAATTTGTCCCATATTCTTTGCCCATAAGTTTGGGCTTGTATTGTATATACCTGGTTAAATGGAAGTACTACCATAGTCCCATATTGGTAGAAAATGCTTTTATTTGAGGAATATTCAAAACACAATGATTTTTTTTTTGTGACAGGCCAGTCAAAGTGACATGTTACAAATAAATAAATAAATAAATAGAGCTTTGGGATGCACCCACATTTGAATGTACTCACAACTAATTAATATAAATTGCAAGTAGGTATAGTTAGTAAAGTATATATATATATATACATTTACATGCCCCAAAACATTTACATGGAATTTATAGGTTATATATATGGCTTTTGACACTCACAACACACACTAGTTGGTATATTCATGTTTTTGATAACTGCTCAACACTAAATTGGAACTAGCCTATAAAATCTGACCTCATGACTACTCTTATGTTTTTCTGCTCCAATTTGTTGGCCTTACCTATGAAGGCAAGGATATTGTGTTTAGATTCATTACAGAGTATAGTAGCTTAAGGGATTTTGGCCCCTAGGTCTATTTTTATATGAGGATTTTTGAAAGATGATATTTTGGCTTGTGTTGAAACTTGAGATGAGTTATAGAGTTATAATTTCTTGAAGGATTTTGGTTTCTTTCAGAGGATTTTTTGAAGATTATATTTTTGCATGGTAAAATATTTGAGTTTCCATAATTCTTCTTTTGCCTTCGGATACTTTTTAATGTAAATGGCAAGGCCAGAGTGTGACACACCCCTTCTTTATTTCACATTTATGAATTGCACGTACCATCAAGCTGATTTGATGGCCCAATTGTGATGGGGGTTGAGATGTGGGAAAGGAAGAAGGAGCCAAAGTCATGTGACTTGCTTCATAAGGGAGTTATCTGTAAAGTACCCCAATTTGGGGGGAGGGTACTGGACCCCAGTTTTGCCAAAATTAATGAAATAAAAAAGTCAGGTTGAAAACCTTACACACGAGAAAAAAAGAGGTGACCAAACTGGTTTTCTCACCCTTACATGAGCTTCACCTTCAAGTATGGATTTGCTTTACCTCCTGCGCCTTCACTGCTGCTGCTCATTTCCTTCAGTCAATCAAGTCTTGTTGTCACAATACTATCCTGCAAATCTTGTGAACTGCTACCCAGTTTTGTATGATGGTACCCAGTTTCGCTCACTTTCCACCTACACTCAAATCAGGGATGGAACAGGGATCTCATGGTCAAGCTAGGGCTCAAACACAGGGTGACTTCAAGGATGACTCTAATAGCTGCCATGCTCACTTGTATGTTTCTTAAAAAGTACTCGTTCCAATCATGAGTTTTAGACCTCAATTCAAACTTTTTTGAGCTGTACAAAGCAAGGTTTGGTTTGCCTGTTTCTACTGGAAGATGAATGCTAGCCATGTAAATTGAACTGGTATTCTAAATCATATGAATCGAACCAATACAAGTGAGTACTTTAGGGGATCTTTGTACCAAACATCAGTGAAATGTGACACTCTCAGAACACCAATAATGTTTGTGCAGCTCCGATCATGAGTTTTGGACCTTAATTTTTGTAATAGAATATTATGGAGAGTAATTATAGTCCTTGTAAAAGGTAGGAGCAGTGAAAATATATGCAGCAGCAGTGGAGGCGCTCAAGAAAAATGAAAGACAGGATGAAACTCAGTTTACCACCAAAATTGGTGGAAAAAATAGTTTGGGTCCCAATTATTTCATTTTGTAAAATTTTCATTCTCAGTTAAGCATTTGATGCCCTATTATGCCAAAACTGGCTGTTCTCAGCCCCTAATCGCGTGACTTTGTGGATAACTCCAATAAGCATTTCAAATTGTTGGCCCTAGGGCCTTATTCCACATATTTCAGTATATCTGATCATGACAGAGATCATTTGGCTAGAGCCCAGATTTCCCAGAATCTATAGAATAAAATAATGGTGTATATTTGAGTCAGTCATACCAGTGTTGGCCAGGTATTTTTTATTTTTATTTTCCCATAACTGGTCAGGTAGTTTTACTTATTTATTTATTTAATAAATTTTAATAAATAAATTATATTCATCAATTTTAATGTCAAAGTAATTCCTCCATTGTCAATTTACTCAGTTTTCAGAAAGTAATAATTGCCAATTATGCGTAAAGATTCTCAAATACTTGCCTTGAGATCCTCTCGTTAAACTACCTAAGTAGGGTAGTTTATTCACTCTCAATGTGACTTCCACAACCACTTATACAACTGAATTGAGGGTAAATAAGATTTATCGAACCAAATAAAACACAAGAGACACTGTCATGACCATGTAACACAACCTATAAACCTAATGAATAGAGAGGAGGGGGGGGTTTAAGAAGCTCTTGATAAAAGACAAGAAAAGACCATCATGACCATAACCACCACATACACAGATGAAGTGAGGATGGGTAAGCTCTATAGAGTTGGACCAAAAAAAAAAAAAGACCATCATGGCCATATTCAACACTTGCAAGGTCTAAAAAGTTGGACATAACACAATAGAAAACCATCATGGCCATAATTCAGCTTTGGTAAACTTTACAAACCTAAATTATTAAGCATTAGAAGTGACCATCACAATTAATAATTAAGGTGCAAAAGATTCACAAAGTTGCAATCACCATTAAAAAAAAACCACCACTATTAAGAGCTAGGGTCCAAAGGAGCTATATAAAGTTGCAATTACCATAAGAGAAGACCATCACCACTAAAGATTAATGTCTAAAGGTTTTACAAAACTGTAATCACCAAAGGAAAAGATGACCACCACCATACTTTTATAACTGGGTCTAACTTTTATACAAAGTTTTAATTCCAAAATTGTAGCACAAATTGAGGTTTTTTGAATCATAGAGTTCTACAAGCTCACACAATTGTAGGCAACATTTTAGGCTTTCAACTTCAAATAGAAAACAAGCTTTCAAGAAGAGAATGCCTAATAAATCCAAACTAGTAATTTTCCAAATGGTAATCATATTTGTTGCATTTGACAATTAAAAATGCATGCCATTCCACATATTTCACCCACAATTGTATACCAAGTTTTACTTACTTGGCATAGATGCTTGAGCATGAAATGGGTTTTAAGTAGGCATGGTAAAATATAACCTATGACAATTACATGATCAAGGAAAGGCGACAATAGGATTTCATCCAAATCTAAAATTGTAATTTAGTTGGAGGTTGAAGTTTTGGGGAATAAGGTGATAAAACTTTTTACATTCTTGGAGGCTCACATTCAAATTGTTAGAGGGATTGTGCTAGCCATGCACTAATTAAGGCTTGAAGAAATCCACACAATTTGTGACCAAGGATGAAAAAAGACCATGAGGAAGGCCTCATAAAAGCTCAAGTAATGCATGTGACAGTTGTACAAGACATCCTTGTCTTCCTCCCCACTTTCTTTAAACAATCGTGAAGAAAATATTTTAAACCTCAATTATGAAGTGTGAAACCTTTGGACCAAACCTCTCCACACTAGTTGTTTTGATTTGTCAAATCTTCCTTGTGCACAAAGCTCCAAACTATGCACACACTTTCTTTGCTTTGCACACATTTGCTTTCATGAGCTCCTTTTTTTACGGACTCAAACTCCCTCTCTCTCTTTGCTCTTATGAGAATTACAAACTCTCTTTTTATCTTTCACGACGAACGTGAGCCTAAAAATACATTCAATTCTTGCAAAGGTCAAAAAATGCACATGCAATGAAATTTTTGTGACTAACACATCAACTTAGGACCAAATAGGTTTCAGCCCAATATTTGGTGCAAAAGTGAATTTGGGTTCATCTTGACATGTTTGTAACATTTTCATGCCAACTTAGGCATTTTGGCCCCTATTTTGGCTTAACATGGTTTCAATGCACATTCTATTGGACTTTATGATTAATTTTAACAAGGAAAAATTTAACAAAGTTTAGGTAGGTTAAGTTTATGATATAAATCAAGTTCTAGGGTCTCCAAGTCAAAGGTTCTAAGTTTTGTTGCAACTATGGTTGAACTTAATTGAACATTCAATTTTTTTTCAAAATGGAATTAGAATTTAAACTAAGGTGTTGCGCCATTTAGGTTCTTTACGTAAATAAATGCAACTATATATAAATATATAAAGTTGGAACTTATTGCATTTGACTTATTGTATATTATCTCTATCTTGAATTGTGTACACTAGTGGAACAAACTAATACTAACCCCCAAAAAAAAAAAAAATACAAAAAAGTTTGTTTAATTATGTGTAATGGACATGAAACCATATCTAGTATTAAAAGAATTGGCTCCAATTTATTGTGAAAGTGATTGGAACCAAAGGTTTTAGAAATCCAAAGAATTGGTCTCAACAATGGACTAGAAGTTTCATATAAAATTATATTTAAAAAAGAAAGACTTGCACACCAGATGTTCCTTTTCAAATCAAGAATGGAACAACACTAGTCTATTTCTAATTCTAAAATCTGTCCAACACCGATCATTACCTGTTGTAGTAAGCTAGCGAGTGGTGAGTGGTGGGCTGTAACACAGAAGGATACTATTTGGTGAGCATTGCAGTTGCAATTAGTACTAATGCACGGGTGAAAAACCTTCATGAAATAAACAAGTTTGCACGAAAGCCTCGACATTCTACCTACTTGCACAACTCTCTCTCTCTCTCTCTCTCGTTTGTACATATTTTTACAACTAAATTTACTGAATGGGATTGGTTGTGGTGATGACAGTTTTGGAGCTTTTGTCTGGCCAATTGGTTATTACTGTTGTAGCTCCTTCCAGATTCTTAGCTGCTGCCCCTAGTGTTGTCATATATATCCACGGACACCCTTTAGTACACTCTTACTGAAGGCTCCACTTTACCTTCCTCACGTGCTTTCTACTTTGCAGTGCAGCATGATATGGCTGGCTATCAAGGTAATGGATGAGGGAGTAGGGCACTTATCCTTTGCAGCTTTGGATCCACTGCTTGCAATAGTACCACAGCTTCAGTGCTGTGGCAATGTGTGTTTTCTTGGGAATTTTCTGTTTTTAAGCCAAAGTGGCAATCATCCATAGAAAGATGCAGAAAAAATGGCGCTCTTCCTTAGGAAGATTGAGCCAAATCTGGCTATAAACCATATGTGAAGTACACAAATGACCATTCTAACAAGTGTTTTGGTGGTGGATCTTCGCACTGTTGTAACCCCCCAAAAAAAAAACAGGTGCTAATTGTACAAGTGCTTGAAATATGGCACTTGAAATACTGCAAAAGTTGCCATATTTCAAGGGAAAAAAAGGTCTCGTGTCATTATATTTAGCCAATTAGTTCCTACAGGTCGCCAGAACTAGGCAGGAATCTTTAAAAAATCTACTTTACCTGTCTGACTGACCTGTAGCCAAATGTGGCTCACTCCTCTTGTGGCTCCTCTTGTGGATGATGGCCAGTCCACCACCTAGCCTACTTGACAAAATTGCAAAAAAAAAAAAAAAAACACTGATTCTAACTCCTGGAGATTGGATTCTGAACAGATTCAAATATTTTGTCAGATATCCTAGAAAATGTTGATGACATTTCGTGGCTCTTTAGTTGCCAGTGAGTCTTTCGACAGTGCAGTCAAAAGATCAATTTCATAAGTTAGGAATTACATTTTTGATTCAGAAACTTTTTTTGGCTCTCTCAAGAAAGACTGGAAATCACAAAATTCCTAACTTATGTGGTCAGCTCCACAAGTTTGATGCAACTTCTTGCAAAGATGATCAAGTTTACAAGTCTACTTACATGAGCATGGTAATTAAGAGGCATGAGGGAAACAAGCATCTACTTAGATCTACTGATCTGCATACTGATCAGATGCTGAATGTGTAAGGTAAAGCACAAGGGTGAGGGCATTACTGAACTCAGGGCTTGTGCAAGGCAGCAGCTGGGAGCTGCCTGATTTTGCTTAATGCCCTTGCCTCCTGTGTGCTTTACCAAGAATAAAGAGCAACCTCGCATTTTTTTCATTTATTTATTTCTTTGTGATACTCGGAGGGTACCCACTGGGTATCATGTAAAAAACAACACCGGGCTTTACAGAAACAGGATGATCCCAAGAGCAAAACTTTCCATTTTTGAAAAGCTTGACAGATTTTACACTTTACAAAGCCCTCTCTAGATACACCAGAGAAGTCAGAGGCGTCTTTATGAAATGCACAAATAACTGCACAACACTGAAAACAACTATAAAAGGTGACCATCAAGGATTGATGTTGAACAGAAGCCCAAATTGACAAAATGTAATAAGCAACTAAGTAACAAGTCCTCTACGCACTGAAATTATCGGTAAAGTACCCTAAAGGGAGGGTGGGTACTGAGCCCCAATTTTGACAAAACTGAGGACGAAATCAAAAGTCAGGATGGAAACCATACGCAAGAAAGAAAGGGGGGGACCCAAACTGGGTTTTCTTGCTTAAGTTAGTCCTCAAATGAAATGAATTTCACCCCCAATGCCTTGCCTGTGTGTTCACTACTAATTATTTTCTTCATTGGATCAAGTCTTGTTAGAATAAAATCTTGCAAATCTTGTAAACTGATGCCCAGTTCATTAAGTGGTATTCAATTTCATTCACTTTGCATCTACACTCAAATCGGGGATGAAACACGGATTACAGGGTCAAACTAAGGCTCCTGCGTAAGGATAACTTCATTGCATGTAACAAAAGTTAGGTCATCTTTTCATGAGGCTACTTTAAACAGAGATTCTGCCTTAACAGTAGCTTTCCATTACTTTTATTCTACCTGGCTATGCTCACAATCACCTCACAACTCTATTAGTCAAGCATTGACCAAAATGCATGAGTAGTGAGAGCTCTAAGTCAAATTTTGAATCATCTTTCATTTTTGTCATGAGAACATGTGTTTAAAAAACAATTCTCTTGAAACTTGAAATTTCCTTACAGATGCAATGTTCTCAGAGTTCCTAATGTTGATTACCTTCAAAATTTCAACCCTGTTGCAATTCTCTAACAGAAAGAGTCTATCCTTGATGCAAAAAACAAAGACTCATTTCAATGGTTTTCCATGATCACAGCAGCCTAATGGAAACAGACTTTATGTTCAGACACCAAACTTCACCAGATGACCAAAAGCTGCAGGGGACACCAAACATGATCTTTTCAACTTTTTCAGACTCCCAAACTGAGAAAAATTATAATTATTGAGAGTCTGAAAAAGTTGAAAAGATCCTGTAAGATTGATTCTAACACAATGAGGCAAAGATGGAGATCTAAAAGTTCTGAACTCTGAACAAATGACATTGGACACAAAATCTTGTTTTTGTTTTGGAGACACTTGAATGTTGGATAGGAGGAGGAGGTGTGAGAGCATGTCCACCCCACACACACCCAATTTAGGCCTTTATCAATTTATATTTAGGTCCAAACCAATGTTGAAGGCTTATTTGAATTTTCAAAAAAACTGTTGATCTTGGTTATTTCAAAATCTTCAAAAAATCCGTGGATTTCATGAAAGAACCAATGGATTTTTGGCTGGCTATTTGATTTCTTACAATTTTTTTTGAAAACCATGATTATTTATCAAAATCGGGTCTTTCATTCTTTTGAGAACCATGATTATGAATAATATTAAGAATCTCCCTGATAATTGTGGGGGGGTCTGTTTTCTGTTTTTGAGTAACTGCCTGACAGTGGTCCAAAGTCCAAACCCAGTTAGGCTTTGAGAAATTGATAATCACAAGAGAACACTTCAAATAATGTTGCAGCAAGAACTAGAGGAGGAGAGGGAAGGCCTAGGGTGAACCAGCATCCACCTCAATGCGGGTGGGTGCTGGTTCACCCAAGAGTGAAGAAAAGAGCTTGAAATTCATGAGTACTCACCCTCCTCCATTGCCATCGAAATCAATCTGTTCATTATTGAACCGTGGATCAAAACCTGATGGAACAATGAAGCGGAGTCTTGAAAGTGGGCTTATGACAATAAGTATTTCTTCTTATAACAATAGTGTATGTACATGATTGGCATTCTTTATTAATGTACATGATGACACTATTTTTACCACTAGTCAGTAAGCTTCCTCAGGACCAATAACAAAAGTGTGGCAATATCTGCACATCAGATCTAAATCTCCACACACACACACACACACACACACACAGTAGGACCCATACTGGATTTCATATGCAAAAGTTGAACAAGCTGATCCTAGTAGCCCTGCTAACAATTTGCTATTTTTGTCTGAAGATAGGAAGCAACTGCTACATAAACCCATTTTCCGAGTCAAAAGTTCATGCCCAGTTTTTCTTTGCCTTGTGACAAAGAACTGTAAAGTCTAACTAACTACCTGCTCATGTTCCCAGCTGTAAGTATGTGGTGGAAAAAAGGAACATAAGAGAGCTTCTTTGAATCTCTTGCTTCAATGGAAAATCTTAGATTCCTGTCATATCCATCAAATTCACATATTGCCATGACCAATCCACTGTTTTCAAGACGCTGCTATCACTTTGAAACTTTGACAAATATATCCTTTACTCATGTGAATCCTTAGTTGACATTCTCTTTTGTCTTAGTCCTTGTCAATGGTTGGTCGAAGAGGCAAAGTTTATCTCATGCATGCTCCTCTCTACAAGCATGATTCCATGTCTCAACCAGGCAAATATCTCATGCATCCTCCTTTCTACAAGCATGATTCCATGTCTCAACCTCCCAGATTTAAAAAATTCAAATCTAACTTAGACCTAAACTTGATTTGAAGATTGTCCTCAACAAACGTTAACTCGAATTTCAGATTCCCCGTGGTGCCAATCCATATGGCTATTAATGTTTATGGGTGAGAATATGATGATATTTATCACTAAAACTAATATAAAGGGAAAAAAAATGTTACATACATTGGAGATGCTTGAGCTAATAACTTCAAAGATGAGAAAAAATTGAGATGAGAACTTAAGATTGTCATATGGGGGCCATAATGTTAGAATCAATTTCTCCTCCTTCCATCACTCCTCCTTTGTCTGCTCCTATGGAGACACCCAAGCACAAGGGTTGATGCAACTGCATTTGACAGGTCTGTATGTCAGACCCATTATTTTGCAATGAGATTTGGAGATTTTGTGTAGGGTAAAGCCCCAGCAGCCTAGTGGAGGAGGGCCGTGAGAAAATAAGAGACCCAAACAAGGCAAGAGCTGAGTTGGGTTTTGTCTTGATGATAAAGTTATCCGTAAGTCAGGCGATTAGGGGCCGAGAACGGCCAGTTTCGGCATAATAGGGCATCAAATGTGTAACTGGGAATGAAATTTTACAAAACAAATTAACTGGGACCCAAACTAGTTTTTCCACTAGTTTTGGTGGTAAACTGAGTTTCATCCCCTCTTTCCTTTCTCCTCAGCGCCTCCACTACTACTACATATATTTTCACTGTTCTACCTGTACAACTACTATAATTAGTCTCAAACCTTTTGCATTAAATGCTGAGTTTCAACATTTTGTACCAAGATTTAATAAAATTTCCTAACTTTGCGGATATCTCTGAAAGAGTCTGAAAGAGGGAAGGAGGGGTGAAAGCAGAGGGGACAGGGGATGAAAGAGAGGATGACTTTGTGGATAAGTTTAATATGTATTCTTTTTTTTTTCCTTAGCTTTTGAGCTGGGATTCCTTCAAAATGAAATAAGTAGGAGTTTAAAACTAAGAATGAGACTTCAAAGCAAGGGAAAAATAAGCATTGTCTTAAATCATTAAAAATTCCAAACTTTTTTCACACTAGGATTATGTTATTAGTGTAGAAATTTCCCATTAAAATCTGTGTTCATACTAATCCTGATCAGTGCTAAACTCGCAGCCAACACAAGGAATTCCCAATCAAAATCAGAATTTCCCTCCCAAGGAAATTACAGTCTTTTGACTTTAGTATAATTTTTATGGGCTAGGGCTTTACTTGCAGTAGAGTTATTTAATCCTTAGGAATGAATGTGATGAAGTGGGAGTTTTTTTTTTTTTCATTGCATTTATGCCCTTGGCGTGAATGCACTTACAGCAAATGTTTATAATATCTAGCAAGATTGTTTGTGGCATGTATGTTTTAGTGAGAAGGGAGCATATTATAGATCTAGATTGTGATATGTCAAATGGTTGCGTCAACTGTTAAATGCTAACAGCAATAAGAGGAGATTGATTTCTACACTAATCTTGGGATTTAGGGTTTTGGAAAGTTCAAATAGATGTGTTACACTTTGGAATTTGTTGCTTCTTCTTGTAATTTGTAAATGCTACTGCTGCAAACCACTATAAGAATTTGCACAAATTTTTTTTGTTAAGCTTAAATAGGTAAGAAACATTAGAAAAGTTCCTCTTTTTCTCGACCCTTGGCATGTAGTGGGGGTTCAAAGTGTGAACATAGTTGATTACTTAGTTTTAGTGACTGAAATGTACACAATAATTAATCAAAGGATTGAAAAGCCTTCACCCAAATGTGTACCTCTATGGTAACCTAACCAGAGGAGTAGGTTATGGATGGGGATAAATTGGCTACTCACCAAATTTAATGGCCTGGTCATGCTGATAATTTACTGTATTATCATTCTACCCATTCTTCTAAGCATCTGAAGATAAATATATAGCTTTCCAGTTTTACCCTAAGGTGACATGACTAACATCTTTCCATTTTAGGATGTTCTGATCACAGATTCTCGGAACTCAACAACTATGTTTTCCCAATTACGGGTGCTTACAGTCATGTCAGAGCTTTACTCTACAAGCTTTGAAGTGTAACAGATTGCAGGAGCTATGAGAGAGTTCTGCGTTAAACTGTGAGTCATGATAATATGACATCTATCCTTTTTCTCATGAGAAAATCTGTTCCCAAAGTTTCCCAACATGATAAACTACACATTTTCAACACAATTGCAGCTCTCCAATGGAAAGTGACTACGATGCAGCAAGAAACAAGGCCTTATTATGCCAGTGGCTTTTCATTAAGCTGCTACGATCAGAGTTACACACATTGTTTTCATGAAGGAACTGGTAAAGAACCATGGGCTACAAAGGCCGTCACTTGAACATTTCAATTTTGAGAACCATGGATATAGATAAGGAACCGGTTTACCTGATACTCTCCAGGTTTCCCCCTGATACCTGGAGAGTACCCCTGGTATAATGAGAAAATCTGTGACAATTCTTACGATATGTAACCCCCGGGGTTGGGTTTTACCAGATTGTTAGTAAATGAGCAAAAAGCAGGCAAAATTCCAAGGCTCTGAGAAAAGGGTTTCTGAGTTTTGGCTAAAAGGTGCTATGTTGTTGGGAAGCAAAGTGATTTCCTGAAAAGAACTGGCAAGGAGCTTCAGAAAATCGGGTAGCCAGGTGATGATGGCTTGGGTGGAGGTCAGGGATTTTTTTTAAAAAAATTATGACATAGTAAATTTGGTGAAATTTTCAAAAAAAAAAAAATTACTCAAATTTATAATAAATGAAAAAAAAATCTAAATTTTTCTCAATTTTTTGTTGAAAAATCTGCAAAATCTGTTGAAAAGATTTACACTCCACATTGTATGGTATGATGAATATTTCTACAAGATGAACATTCACTTAAAACTTTGATTTTTTCTTTTGATTTCATGATCATTAATCATCTAGTATGACATTGTCATATAGAAACATTGTTGTTGTTGTTGTTGATTTCTGGGTGAATTTTCAACACTTGGCAACCCAGAAATCCAGTGCAACTCACACAAGGAACTTTTGTGATAAAAAGTCACCAAATTTTGAGGAAATGTTTTATGAAATTGTCATAATTAGTCAGTAGGTTTGAGTGGATTGCCAAAATATATCAGGAGTCTTAAATTTCATACTTTCCTCTCTGACCTATAGCCAGATTTGGCTAATTCCTTTTGTGGATGATAGCTAGTGTGGCTACATTACAATTTTTAAAATAAAATAAACCCCTCCATATGAGTAATGAAATTATTCAGATTGTAAGCTTGTGACGATTATGAAGGTTTTCAACACCTCAACATTTTATTTTCAGAAAAAAAAATCATTTTAACATTTAAAGGATTATTTAATGATGAAACTAACCTTATGGTGAGGTATTCTTAAGACTAGGTAGCACTAGCTAAAAACTAAACCTAAACCCTAAAACCCTAATTTCTCACCCCAACCCATTGCTCCCAAAGAACAAACTAGGATAGTGAGCCTTTACAGAGACAATCATGCTTCAGTTGTCATGCAGGTTTTTAATTTTGTTAATAATCCTTGAATGAGTATTGTGGGCAGGTATTTAATTTTGTTAATAATCCTTGAATGAGTGTCATGGGCGGGTATTTAATTTTGTTGATAATCCTTGAATGAGTGTTGTGTGCGGGTATTTAATGTTGTTAATAATCCTTGATCAGTTCCAATTTTTTTTTGAAAAAAAAAAAAGAAAATAATTAAGAGAACCATTGGGTCCTGGTAATTTTAAGAACTCAATACACCATTGTTTCCTGTGTTATTGCAAAAAAACTAACAGAATCATCAGAATGGACACAAGCAAAGGAAGAACCATGATTTTCTGGGCACTAGGTATTACTTTCATTATCACTATTACTTGCAAATGATGGTTAAATATTTCAAAACCAGTTCTCTGATTTTCTGGGAGTGGTGATGATTAAAGAACCGCCCTGGTAACCGGTGAGAGGTTCAGGTGCTGCTTTTGATACCCACACAACACCAGTCATATAATGAAGGCAAATCATCACCCCCAATTTCTTGGTTGGAAATATGGCTCAAAACTAAATATCATCAGTACATAACAGTTTTCCCCTAAATTAAATTATTTTTTTTGTTATGCTTAATTTTTGAAAAATTATTTATTATTTGTGTTGAATTTTTTAATAATTATTATAAAATTAAGAATCTGCAAGTTTTCGATTGTTGGGTTTGGCGTTAAAAGTTCAAGAACATAAGATCGAGACATTCTAGATACACTAAACTGTCCCATAAACATAACAAGCATGCGTTTATTATTTTTTATAACCATTACCTGTCAAAAATTTCAGAAAACCAAGTGCTAAAGTTAAGATTTAAAATTTAAATAATTATTTGACAATTTGTTGCTGAATCCAATCAGAGTACAATACTAAACCTTAAAATGAGTAAGATTAGAAGCAAACAATTCCCCTCAATTCCTATTTATTTCAAACATGAAAAGTTTGAAATTATGTTCACATTTATCTTAAGGTACTTAAAATAATTAGGATAAAAATATATAACTATCATATAATTCTTGACAAACATGCCTTCAAATTTACTCAATCAACCTAATTTTACATTACAAAAAAGTTGGCAAAGAATCCAATCCAAAAGCAAATCCCTCTTCACAACTAGATTTCATTAATTTGAGAAATGTGCCTCAAAATCACCCAAATATAATATAATTTTAAATCAATTTATTAAGTGATCGAAGTCAATCTTGGTCATTGAAAGGGTGATTGGATTTGATTTTGGCCATTCCATAGGCAATTGAAAGAGATCCCCGGCCCCCCTTTGTTTTTCTTGAAGCAATCAGACTGAAGTGCAAATGGCGACGGAATTTAATCTCAGCCGTCCATGTTTAAGAAATTTTAAGGAAAAAAAAACTGGCCGCAACTCCTTAAATTGACATGGACACAAATTAGATGTATCGGTTATCAATAAAATGATATGATTAATAATAAATATGTTATTCACAAAATGATGGAATAAGTAACTAATTAATTAATTAATTAATTTCTACCAAATGTCTTATTGACAAAACGATGTAATTAATAGTTAATTTGTACTGGATCTCTTAATGACAAAAATGATGCAAATTAGAACTTAATCTCTAGATAATCTCTTATTGACAAAATTGACACAAGTTACAACTAGTAGGTAGTAGTTAATCTTTTGCCTACAAAATGTGATTTTAGTAGTTAATATTCTCTTTTTGTACCTATTGAACCCCTTTGTTCTTATGAAAAAGTATAAAGTCATGGAGCCACACTTTCTTTAAAAAAACCCAATAAAATGGAGTAAAATCCATAATCCAACACACCAAGAAAAAGAAACAAATTGGAATTAGGAAGGGAGGGATGGAGGGAGGGAGTGAGGGAGTTCAGTAGTGAAAAATCTTCAAAACCAGGTATATTATGAAAGATCTTTAAAACTAGATAGATTATGAAAGTCTTTACTACTAGGTATATTATGGAAGATCTTTAAAAGTAGGTGTATTATGGAAGATCTTTAAAATTAGGTAGATTATGAAAAAATCTTTTAAAATAGGTAGATTATGAAAAACCTTTAAAACTAGGTATATAATGGAAGATCTTTAAAAGTACGTAGATGATGAAAGATCTTTGAAAGTAGGTAGATAATGAAAGATCTTTGAAAGTAGGTAGATTATGAAAAATCTTTAAAACTAGGTAGATTATGGTGTAAATTGTGCAAAGACTTGTAACAAGTGGTGTTTCACACTGTGGCCTTGCCATTTTACATTAAAAAGTATCTTAAGCCAAAAGAAGAATTATGGAAACTCAAATATTTCAGGATGCAAAAAATATAATCTTCTAAAAGTCCTCTGAAAGAGACCAAAATCTTTCAAGATATTATAACTCTATAACTAATCTCGAGTTTGACACAAGCCAAAATATCATATTTCAGAAATCCTCATATGAAAATAGACCTATTATTTACCTGGGGGCCAAATTCCCTTAAGCTACTAGGTATACTCTATAATGAATCTTAACACAATATCCTTGCCTTGGTAGGCAAGACCAACAAAATGTTAAACTTAATTATTGTTGAGAAAGGCCAAGACAAGAAGGTGATGAAGAGGGAAGGAGCGAGAGGGGCAAGAAAGGGGAGGGGGTGTAGGGTATAAAATAGACCCATACCCATTGAGTTTCTTCTCTATAGCAATACACGCACACGCACAGATACAATAAGGACAAGCTTTCTTCTTGTGTTGTATGAAGCAAACTGTAGCCGGCAAAGCAAGCCAGCAAGCACTGCAGCTTCTGCGTGCTTTTGTGTTTCCACGCACGGACACAGCAAGTCTTTGCTTCTTGCTTCTCTCTGCAAAACTAAAACTGTTTTCCTCAATATCCGGATTATTGTTAGAGTCGGGGAGTGGCGGTATTTTTGTTGTTGGATTGTGAGAGGAAGAGGGGGAGGCAAAAAAGAGGAGGAGGAGTAGGAGGATTGTTGAGCTTTAGGATTGCGTCTGGAAGTGAATCATATAACGGTAGAAGCAAACCTGACGTTTGAAGATTTTGAAAAGAGAGTCGAGAGACGAGAGAGAGAGACAAAGAGACAGAGAAACGAGAGATCTGTCTTCTCAAGATTTGGATTGTCGGAGTCGGGGAGTGGTGGCATTGTTACATTTTTAGAGGAAGAGGAGGAAGCGGATTCTTGAGATTTCGGATTTGTGTGAAGTGGATCGTATAGCGGTAGAAGCAAACCTGACCTTGAAGATTTTGAAAGAGAGACAGAGTGACAGAGAAAGAAAGAGAGACGAGAGAGAAAGCGCTGTGTGGCGGGGTTTGGAAGAAGCAAGAGAGTGTGAAAGACGGGACGAGGCAGCTTCCAATATGGGGAAGAATAGTGTGGCGGGGTTGTCAGGGAAGGAAGAAGAAGCAATGCAACTGGCAGCGGTGACGCGGCAGTACATCGAGCACATGGATAGTCTTCGTGCAGAGGTGATGGTTTCTTGCACGCAATCTGGAAAATCATTGCAATCGATTTCAGATCCTATTGCGCTAGCATTGTAGTATGGATATCATATTACCACGACAAGAACTTGAAAAAACGAAACGTAAACAAATGTGTTTTCCCCCTGCTTCTTCCTCTTCCGCTTCTTCCAAGCAAAATCTTCTTCGTTTACAATTGCGTGAAGTTCTAATGTCCTTTTGGTACCTGCTTCCGAACACATTCCCAAGTCAGAATCGTCGGATCTGACAATCGGTGCAAATGATGAGCAAATGGTTGGCAGGAGCTGCTAGATGATCAATTCTTGGAGCTCCAGCAATTACAGGATGAAAGCTCGCCGGACTTCGTGGAGGAGGTGGTGCTGTTGTTCATTCAGGACTCTGGAAGAATTATCCAAAACTTGGCTGATTCTCTGTAAGCACCTTGTGTTTTTCTGTTAATCAATCTTTGTTGTTTGCTGCAAAGAGATATACTAGGCAGGTCACGCATGATTTGCACCTCATTGCAATAGGAGAGGGAGACTTTGTTTCAATGCAACCTAGGGTTCAATGGGCCTTGAAGATTCTTCAGTTGGAACTGAGCAACAAAGAATTACCCATTGAAAATTTGCCTGGAAAATCAAAAAACTCCTCCTGTCCTTGATACAGCAACAGCTTCTTCTTATTAAGAAAGAAAGGGTCACTTTGTATAACAGGGAGCAGAAGCCAGTGAACTTCAAGAAGGTGGATGCACATGTGCATCAGTTCAAGGGCAGCAGCTCTAGGTGATGGTGCTTTTGCACTCATTATGTACCCAAGTTTCACCACATCAAACAAGACTGCCATATATATTCTATTGCACATTATGTCTGAGCTTCCTCATTATGATATATTCTCACGCTGATTTACTAGACCAAACTTGGTTGTACCCAATTTTTGTTCTTTGATCATGCAGAATGCATGTGAATTGTGCAGTCAGCTCTGTTGGATAGGATTCAGTAGTGAATGTTTTGTTTCTAGCTGTGTTTCTGTCACCAATGATGTGAGCAGGATTTGTACACTGACTTGGATGGATGAAAATGCTGTGCACGGAAATGTCAGCATTGGCGCAAAAAGAGTGAAAACTGTGTGCATTATACTCCGCATGTGTTGTGATAGACAAGACCAACAAGGGTGAGAGTTCTTTCATAAATCCAAGCAGACTTTGGCTACATTTCTGCTTCTTGTATATGATATTACACTGTGGCATTTGTAAGCAATCCGAGCAAGTAAAATCCTGTCAATTTTTTCAAGATTGTTGTACTGCTCCTGTGCAGACCTGTGTTGAGGAGCTGAAAAGAAAGTGCTCCAGTTATTAGAAAATGGCAGTATGCTTGTGCAGTTTTTGTCTGGTTCATTTGCCACTAGTTAGCTGTAGAGAGTTGCTTATTAATGCCTAACTACTGAAAGCAGTAGAATGTTTTCCCTTTGACATCCATACCAGGTGCCTGTTTGCATTGGAGCATGTGAAGAGAGAGTTTGATCTTATCAAGGGCAAGCTTGAGACTATGCTTGAAGTAAAGAACGAAACAAAATCCTTCCATTTTGATTCTCAGCAACAACAATGCTACGCTTCCATTGCCAGTCTTAAGTTTTTCTGTAAGATGAATATGACGTTCATCAAGCAGTGTGGTGATGTTCAGTTTCATATGTATATATATACCTACTTGATCCTGGGGATGTGGTGAAGACTTTCTGGTATTTTCTCAGATATCTGGGATGTTGGTGATCAGTGATGACTGATGCATCACTTTTGCATATGTTGTCAGCGATTCTGACATTCACTCTAAAATCATGTGTTGGTGCAGCTGAAGAAACAGATTGTAGCACTGGGGGGCACTCCTCCATTTCTCGACAAGTTGTAAAGCTCGCACACTCATCAGGCAAACAGACAGCCAATGCAGTCACCCCTTTGTACAGACAAATAAATGAACACCCCTATTTTTCAATCACACTGTGTGAGGTTGTGGCTGAGATATGTAACGCGAGTGCAATTGGTGTAGCTATCACATGGCTACCTGGGTGGCCTCATGAAATTTGATCCAGGTGTACACTTGAATGGGAGCTTTCGGGATTCAACATCCAGGTCAAACCGCATTGATATAAGATAAGAATCCAATTTGCTTTCTTCCCATCAATCCTTGAACACTCTTGCTGTCAGTTTTGAAGCTGCTTTCTTGTGCAAGCACACCTGCATACATATGTTAAGAAAGTACAAACATGTCCATCATCAATAGTCAGAGAGAGCTTCCTGTTTCTTCTTCCTTTTTTTGTCCTTGTCTTTTATTCAGCCACAACTCAGTTTTCTTCCAGCCTCTTGGGAGGGATTTCATGTATATCTATGTTCCCCATTTGTTTTCATATGAAGCCTGCCTGATGGCATTGTTAAGTCTTGTATTTGCTCATGCTCAAGATTTCATGTAGACTTCTCAGACAACAGTAGTTGCCAAAGATGGCAGTTGATATTTTCTAAGTAGCAAAGAAGCTGGCCTTTCGTACTCCCTTGAAAGCCAAGTTACCAAAGCAAAACAGATCATAGAGTGTATTATGGAGTGTGTTGCGTTGTACAAGCCCATTATGCCTGGTGAGGTGCCTGTGAGGAACTTGGGCGAGCCTGAATTTTCAACATGCAGTGAAATAGGCACAATGGCCTGTACATGGCAGGCTCCATTGCATAATGGTTTTCATGGATTTGCATAATTAGTCATATGGATTTGCACAACGGTCGTGTGGATTTACATAATGGTCCTGGGGATTTTGGAGAACGGTCTTGTAGGTGATAGCTCTTTGGCACCTGCCCAATTAGATCTAGTAGACTCCATGGTACTCCTCTATTGTGCATTGTAAGGGGACCAAACTGAGGCAACAACAAATTTTTTTGGGTCCTCCAGTTGGAAACTAGGTACCTGATCCTGGAAGAGAATGTACATCTCCTTGTAAATCTTTCAAATTGATCCTGTCTACAGTGCAGCTGTGTACAGAAGAATAGAATATAATAACTCTTGTGAGGAGCAAGAAATCTCTGCACTCATGATGATTAAGGGAACCAGGACCAGGCCAAAAAAAACCATTTCCTTTTGCAAAATCAAAGAAAAGCTCCCAGACAAGGAGTGGAAATGCAGGAAGAAGAAAAGCACAGAAAGGTAGGAGTAGAACGAAAAGAACAATAAAACTAGCAATACAAGAGAGAAAATTAGAATATGTGGTAATTACTAATTATCCTAACAACAAGAATCCTGTAAATTATGTACATGGGGCGATAGAATTCATCTCTGCCTGAAGTCACCACAAAACTCGGGAAACTCCTACGATATGCAACCTGTGTAATTATTACCTTCATGCTGGACATTGCATTTTGCAAAAACACTACCCCTTGTGCGGTGCAGGGTGGATCAGTACAAAAGTTAGTCACCATTTTTGCAGCAAGTTTTGCCCATGTGCACATGATAACAAACTCCCACATTGTCGCCTGCAAAGAAAGGCAGAATTAGTTCAATTATATACATAAACCACCAAGAGCAGTCTCTCAAAGAAATTGCATTGAAGCCAACTGTAACAATTTCTCTTAGTGTGCCAATGACAGCCTTCTGCCTAACACAGCTCTCTGAATATCCAAGACCTATATCACCTACAAGGAACTAGTGAAAAATGTCATTACCGGTTTTGGTTCTTCAACAAGCCAGAAATTCTGTATAAATTGCATTATACCCAGCTGCAATAGATGATCAATGATTACATGGGTGCATAATGAGCACTCCTCTCTCTGTAGCTAAGCAATCAATGGAAACATAGAGCAACTAGACATTGTCTGTTAAAATAGCAAATTAACACATTGTATGCTACCTATCTGGAACATCCTATCTAAATTCCCTTCCCACATCTTGATGAATGAAATACAGGAAAATCCTAGAAGAATCCTTTACAAGCTATGGGTGTTAGCCAATCGTGCAACCCGGCGACTCTGCAAGCTCCTACTCCTTTTCAACTCTCTGCGCCTTCGCCTAGCTTCTGTAGCTGCAGCTGCTGCTCCAGATAGTCCAGGAGCTGTCACACAGTTTGCTTTAAAAGACACACCTATGCCACCAAATGATGAAAAGACACTTGGATTCACCAACTTAGACATGTGTGGCACCTGCCCAGCAGGCAGGTAGGAAGAAGTATCACCTGGATGCAACGATGAGGAAGCCCTTGGCCTACCTTCTACTTTAAAGCTTGGCTGCACCATGCCTGTAAGAGGCAAGGATTGATGGAATGCAGAATCTAATGTTTTCCTGCCTAATTGAAGCTTGGATTGCCCAATCTGTTCTTCTGACTTCACTATGCCATCCTCCAACGGTGAGCACAAAATGTGCTTCCCTCCATTATTCAGACCCATGCCAGTTTTACATCTCTTGGTTGCTCCATCAATTGTTGTGTCAGCTTTTTGCAAAAAACTAGAAGGCTGAGAAGTTGATTGTGCCACAGGCATGGCTTCTGAGAGAGCAGGGACAATGAGATGCTGACCAAAATATGAAGAGCCAGATAAATTTGCTGCAAAAGGCAACACAGAAGACATAGCTGCCCTCTGTACATCCTGGCTGATTCCAGCATTCAGTGCTGCAGTTGCTGCCATGGTAGCTGTAGCAGCCACTGAACTGTAATCTGATCCAAACCCCCTGTCAACTCTTGCTGCTGAAGCTTGACTGACAGCTGCAACTTGGGCCAATGCAAAGGCCCACCAAAATTGTGGCAGGGGCAGTCTTGTGTATGGTGCAACTGGCATCAATGGTACTACAGAACCTGGCCTAGTTGAAGATGGTGACTCCTTCATGCCATTGGCAGCAAGCAGAGAAGCCTGCATAGCACAGTCATTGGTCTCAGCACAATCTCCAACACACCAGGCAGCATTAACCTCATGCACAAGAGAGAGAAGTTAAAAGCCTCGTGTATAAGAGAGAGGTTTGATTGGAACACGAATGCACACAGATGTCCCACCTGCTCTTTGAGATGATGGTTCACTTCCAGTAGAGCTTTGTACTCTGCAGTCTGTAACTCCAGTTTCTGCATACAAATTTAAGAACTGCATGCTTAACAAGTCCTCAAGGAGTATCCAGGTTCAAAGGACCTGACCTAAAAATGCAGTTATGAACCAAAAAAATCAACTTCAACCAAATACTGCATCTCACCTTCTTCAAATCTTCCTTTTCTGATGAGAGACTTGTTGCCTTCTGAACCAACTGCTCACACAGCATCTACAAGAGCCCAGCAACTGCTCAGAGATGTCTCATTGAAGAGGCAAAAAGAAAAAATGAGAAATATAAAGTCTGAGAATAACAGTGAGCAGAATAGTCATAACTAACTCAAGAATCATTTGCACATTGGTTTACAGGAAAGCACAATTGCTCCCCACAGGTCCTACAAAATGTGAACACAGCCTTCTGCACTATTTCTGTGGGTGAGTTGAGACCCTAGCTCAGCAGGTTTCATCTTCTATCTTGATCTCAAAGATTCATTGATCTACAGCATAGAACATTCACCGAGGTGTACCTCATAACCTTAATAATTACCTGCTTTCTTCTAATGGTTTGCCTTGCAGATTCCCTATTTGCTTGCACTCGGCGAAGTCTTCGGGCCTCCTTTTCCTCCTGATCTCAAGCAATGACAGAGTTGTGCTAATCATTTGTAACAGAAGCTTCATAACCTGTCTAATCTGATTTTCAGTCTCAAGCACTCCATAAGTCCACATGTTCTCAATATTTTGCTATCCTAGAATAAGAGCAAAATAAAGAGCTCAAAGACCTGTTCACCAACCAATAGAGGGTTACATACAAGCATTACCTCACTCATAGCAGGCTTCAGTTTCCCTGAAACAAATGCACCTGACCTCTGCCTTTGCCTGCTCTCCAGCTTCACTGGAAAAACTTCAGGTTTGACTGCTTCATTCAAGTTAATGAGTTTAGACCCGATTTGCATTCCTGGATGTCCATACACTTCACCTCCATGAACATTTGGCAAGACCCCCAATGAGGGAATGAGTTGTAAGCCAACATCCTCAGTCTTCACCTGGACAGATGGCCTATCATGTTGTGGAGATCTTGGCTTTCTTTGAATGTCTAAGTTTGGAGCAACTGCCACAGGTGTCAACTCTGCAATGTTCTCCTCGACCTGAAACAAGAGGAAAAAAAAGTGAACAATCATGAATTATCAGCACTGCAGAACATGCATCAACTTCTGCAGCAAACAAGCACAATTTCCCAAGAAGTCAACACCCCCATTGAGAGAGACAAGCTCCTGCACCTTCGGTTTGTGGAGAACAGAGAGCATCTTGATAGGTGGCATTGCTGTGACCTGCTGAAATGCAGAGCATGCAACAATGGTCCCCTTTTCTAACTTTGGGAGCAGGGTGACATCTGATTTCAAAGCAGGTAATGGAGAGCTTGGACTCTCAGCACGTGAGTTGGGCTGCATTGACTCAAGGCTGGATTCTGAACTGGGCTTGTGCAGCCTGAAATCACTATCCAGGTCCATGCCCACAGCTGCAGTCACTCCACTTCTTTCCTCCATGACAGTATCCTCTTCCTGTTTTGTCAAGTCACTGCCTGTCTGAATGACCTCACTACAAGGGGTGTAAGATGTCGGGAAGAGATTCAAAACAGGTGGCTTTTCAGAACATCTTGTTGAACTGTCACTTGGCTTGTCTGCACACTCTGGCTTCCTGCTTCTGCTGGATCTCTGCCTCTTCTGTGTCCAGTGCACAACATTCTTAACAGACATTACTGTTGCTGCTGCAGGAATTGGAGAAGGCACCCCACCAAACAATGCATAAAGAGCCTGGGCAGCATTGAAAGCCTGTTCTGCATCTAGCTCAGGTGTGACTTCCTCCTCAGACACAAGTCTGGTGCTCTTTTGTTTCCTAGGACACGCTTTTATGACAACTTCATCTTTGCTTCTCACTGATTTCAATGGCACGAACCTCTCCAGACTCCTGTGTGACTGGCTAGGTTCTGGTTCAGCTAAACCTCTTTTCCTTTTCACCAGGTGGTTATGTTCTCTGTCCTTGCTTCTTCTGTTATACAGTTCCTGGTCTTCATCAGGCACAATCTCAACTGCAGTTACAGGTCCTGTTGGTGCAGGTTCCTCCTTCATTTTTGCTGCACGTTCTTCAGACATCAATCTGAAGCACATGATCACGAGAGAAGATTTATAAAAAGACATCAATGTTCAGAGAGGGTGACAACCTTCATCTCATCACAGGAACCTCTTTGAGGATGCAACTTAGCAAAGATACATGACTAGGGGGCAAAAGTGGAAGAAAATGCAACAAAGCAGATGATGCATTATAATCTGTACCGCAAGTCTTGAGAAAATTTACGAGATTGGTGCTGGGCTTGTACCTTGCAACGCTAGGTGTAGTCAAAAGCCCGTGCTATCTCGTTGAAGTTGCCCCTGAGATTCCGACGTCGCCTAGAGAATGGAATCCTTTGCGGACACTGCAATTCATGTCTCGAAAACGCAAGGAGAAGACACGGCTATGCGGACGCAAATCGGCGAATGACAGGTGAAGATATAATAAGCGCGCCCTGCACAACATACAGAGAACCGGCGTGATCTATGAATTGCCCTGGCAGGATGAAGACCCTAGCGTAGTAGAACAACGGCGAAAGAACAGAGAAACTTCGGATCTAGGTAGTAGGCATATATGTACACAGTGAGAGAGAGAGGGGGGCGCCGAGGAACTCTGTCTGTACCGACAAGTCGGCGAAGGGGAAAAACGAAGCAACTGCGCAACGCGTTTCAAAAGTCTGACCAGGAAATGCAAGGCCGACAATGAAACCCCCGTCTTCTAAGCTTCTCAACTCCCGGGCTTCGAAAGCCAGTTTCGAGTTTCCGAACAAATTCAGTTTCGAGATTCGCAAACACAAATGGATGCCAAATTGACCAACGACCAAAGCAGGAAAAAAACAGACAGACACAGGAAAAACAAGCAGCAACAGCAACGGCTGGACAGAAACAAGTCCGAATCTAAAACAAACGACGACGAAGAAAGGAGCACAAAAGTTCCAGATCCAGCAACCACTGACTAAAAAGGCAAGGCGAGGCAAGGCGCTTCAATAGATGGCGAAAAAGCAGAAGAAGAACAAACCTGCGGGAGCCCTCTACCTCGTAGTCCGTCACAAAGCGACCGCACAATAATGGTCAAAATCAGAGATATAGCAGCATCAAGCTCCCTTGCGTGTTCGTCCCTCGTTCGTTCATTCGCGTTCTCGCCCTCCTTGGAAACCGCCCTGGTCTTCCTCGGCTACTCCTCCTCTCCCTCCTCTGCCTCTCTATTCCACTTGCAGAACCCAAAAGCAAGCAACAAACAGTCTACAGAGGTCAAAACGAGGGGTGAAAAAACCCGGAAAACCACGAAATTGATAACACAGCAGAGAGAAGAAGCACTCCAACGGCAGAAGCAGAAAACGGCACTTGCAGGAAATCCAAGGGAGACGATGATAGCGTGCAAAGACAACACAAGAAAACCCAGAAAAACGCGACAACGTCTTGCGCGAGAACGAGAGATAGAGACAGAGACACAGAGAGACGGAGACGGAGAGAGAGAGAGAAGGGAGAAAGAGAGAGAGAAACGCAACAACACACAAGTGGAGCGAAAGCCTGGCCAAGCTTGCGTGGCAGGATCGAACGGACCACATCTGTCCGTCTCACAACTTGAACGCTCCCGATCTCCCAAGGACCCCCTCAAAACTGACCCAGACCTACGTTTTTACCTCCACACGCTTTCTAATCCTCCCTGGTGTGTACCTACTTTACGTGCTTACTGGCCAATAGGAAAGTTCCAATCCTCCAGCTGGACCATCTCTGTACCCACTGACCCCTCTTTTTCGGGAGTGCGGGGGGGTGGGGCGGGGCGGTAAAGTTCCAGTCTGCCATTTTTACCCACCTCCCCTCCCCTCCCCTCCCCTCCCCTCTCTCTCTCTCTCTCTCTTCAAGTGGTCAAAAGTTACCACAGAAGTAAAATTTGATACGCTACAAAAAGTCCACGGTAAAAACATTCAACACGCCACTTGGTATCTATTGGCTCCTTGGGAAACGCCGACGTGCCATTGGTTGAGTTCAAATAGGTACCTATCTACGTACCTACCTACTTACGTGGAAGCTTGGTCGTTGGTGACAATTACAAACAGTAAAATAAGTTACCCACCAGGCAGGTAGGTAGGTAGGTAGGTAGGTAACTTTTTTTAGGAGCGCAAGTTGCGGGGAGGGCGGTGCGCACTCTTCTTCGCTCTCATTGGTCGAGAGTGCAAAAGGACAATAATGGAATCCCTAGGTAGGAGGTTGATGTCTAGGTAGGTAAGTTATTAGTAGGTGCGTATTCTGGAAGATATAATAAAATTATTATTATTATATAATTAGGGCTTTTTTTGATAAAATTTTTATGAAAAGGGCGAAAAAGAGGACGTTGACAACTCACAAGTTAATTGCCTCCTATTAGGGCCTCTATGAGTATGTACCATATCCCCCTTATACAGGGTTAATTACTTCACATCCCCGGCTGTAAATGGTGTCTCTTTTATTGGCAAATTTTCACTCTTTGGTAACCAAAAATAATTGGAAAAAAATTAGTGTAAATTTGGGGAAAAAAATTGGAGAAAATCATCAAACTTTTGAGACAACAAATTCAGAAATGAAAAAATAATAATAATAATAATAAATCCCCAATTCTGCCTATAAACATGAAAAAGTGGACACTTTATAGTGAGTCTAATTTAAATGTCAATACCTGGACAATTAGAAACAGTTAATTTTTAATATTGAACCCCCCCCACCCACACACCCACCCAATTAAGCACTGTATCTGGAACACATTTACAGGCCTCAACTGAGTTTCACACTATTTTGATTGCCATGTAACATCCAAAATATTTAACGTTGCAGGCAATGGTTTTTTTTTTTTTTTTCGCAATTCTGTGATGTAGCCAAAACTGGAAATCATCCATAAGAAGATTTAACAAATTTGGCTATAGACCAGATATGAAAATAAATAAAAACTTAAGAATCATTTAATATTTTGGGTACCTGTCAGAACCTGTTGTCGAAATATGGCGAAAATTGATACATTATTTTTAAAATGATGAATTAAGGCCAATTGTTAAGTTAACAACACTTTACGTCTCCGTAATCATCATCTCTTTATCTATCTATCTTTTTAAATATGTGCTGATACATCCATGTTAGTTTTGGTTCCATTGTCAAAGGAAAAGGAGAGGGCGAGGAGGAGGGGTAGGGGGGGTGTTTTCTCGGGTCCTTTTTTACAAGTGTGGATCGGATCCGTTAGTTATTTTATTTTATTAGCTTATACATAGGTTTTACACGGGGTTGGTTCCGAGTCATTTATTTTATAAGATGATATTTTAAGTCCGGAACCCAACAAGCTTTGACTTCAGAATTGCTGTCGAGGAGGCATCACAAGGACTTCCCAGTTTCAACTCATCATGTGTTTGTTGTTCCCCCCATATTCGACTTTTGACAACACGGTCAAGTCGAGTCGAAACTTGACACAACCAGATGCAGATGACGGAACCTGATAGCCGATGACAGAAGGGTGTGTGTTTTGTGTGTCAATTGGATGTCAGGAAAATTCAACCCATTTTTTAAAAAACAAAAAAAATAAAAAACGAGAGATTCCATAACACACTTCCATTGAGGTACCAAATCTATCACCCCAGAATCCACGCTTCCCCAAAGGATCTATCCATAGGGGGAATGCCCTGCTCTTAGGGAATTAGGCAACTGAGGTCCGAGTACTTGTATCATAGACCCCACATCGGCCCCTCCTTCCGATAATGTGCTTGTCCTTCTTGTGTCGTTGTAGATAGCATTACGTAGCATAATAGGCTGGTGGGTCTTACATTTTTTTTTTTTAAAAAGAAAATCTTGTGATACCCAGAGGGTATCTGGTGGTTTACCCCCTAGGTATCACTGGATTTTTTTATATAAAAAATCATGGTAGTCTTTCCATCATATAAAGTCCTTGGGGGTGAGCATTACAAGAATCGGGCTTGCGTTCGAGTCCACCTGATGGGGCTATCATTCCAGTGGATACTCAAATCCTTCACCAGCGCCCTTATTTAGGTAATGCCCTCAACGTAGGGCTTTACCCGACACTAGTAGCCCTTCCTAAGAACAACTTACCTACTTATCTTCACATATGTACATACATATGCATTGATTTTATTATATCAGCCTAATGTGGGTACCGGATAAGAATTTTTTTTTTAAAAAATCCAATCATCAGGCAACATAATAATAAATTTTTATCATACTTTACTTGTGTTATTTGGATTAAAGCTTCAAAGATTACATCGTACATGTTATATTGGTACTACTACACAATAGAAATCGAAAGGGGTACTAGAAATGTAAAAGCTTACCTTTGCAATGATGCTCCAAGATAGATATTTTTAAAACCAAGCTTTTTTTTAATAATTTTTATATTAAAAAATTGCTTTCCTGAATCCTGATCTGAAGGCCACACAAACAAGCACTGATCATGTAAAAAATCCAACTAGGAATATATCTTCAATTGGAATAAGAGTGTCTGTCCTTCCAAGTTGTGAACCAGGGTTTGCGGGATGGTGTATAATCGTGGTCATAGTGTAACCCTATAAGCCATCCAAATCATGTCCACTGGAAACGTGGAGTAACATGCTTTTCATGTATGCAACATAATACGCTCGTGAAGTACAAAAGATGCTATGCCCTTTGCTGAGATGACAAAACAAGCTTTTTGTGTTACATACAGTAAGAGTTATCTGTAAAGTCACCCTCTCTTTGGTCCATGGTCTGACTCTCTAATCCTTGTTTCATCCCCAATTCGGTGTAACTTTGAAGTGAGTGAAATTGCTTACCATTATTTCATGAAACTGGGTATTAGTTCAGAAAATTTGCAGGATCTTACTTTTAAGAAGGCTTGATTTTAATGCAAAATATGAGCCAGCAGTGAAAGCACAGGTAAGGCAAAATATGTGTTTTTGTAATGACTTCTCACTTCATCCACAGTATGGACAAAACTAGGGCCCAATACCTCCACTTTGGGGTACATTACAGATAAACCTAGTAGGTAATAAAGTTATCTGGAAAGTCACCCTCTCTTTCCCCCCTTATCCCCTCTTTCAGTGGTTAGTTATCTGCAAAGGAATGGACTTTTATTAAATCTCAGTATGAAATGCTGAAACTCAGCATTTAATGCATAAGGTTCGAGAGTAATAATAGTAGTTGTCCAGGTAGGAGGAGTGAAAATATATGTAGCAGCAGTGGAGGCGCTCAGGAAAAAGGAAATAGGGGGTGAAACTCAGTTTACCACCAAAATTGGTGGAAAAACTAGTTTGGGTCCCAGTTATTTCGTATTGTGAAATTTCATTCCCAGTTAGGCATTTGATGCCCTATTATACCGAAACTGGCCGTTCTCGCCCCCAAATCGCCTGACTTTAGGGATAACTTTAATATCCACTTTTTTGCTCCCCTCTTGTTTTGTCTGTGTTTTGGAGTATGCTTCATGGGGTTGATAAGCCACTTGCTTCACTGGTTTGATTGGTGCATATGTGTCTGAACTGCACACCACCAAAAATAACAAAAGGGCCAATCATAGGTACTCTCACAAAATGGACTTTTGGAATGGACCTTTTCAAGGCCTGGTTTGTTAAAAATATGGTTGGAACCAGTTTTGGTTGGCCATGTTCCAAAGCAAAAAATGAGAAGGTTTCACTTCCAATCCCAACTCAAAGCTTGATACATGGCTTTTTTAGGTTCTTGTGAACAAAACAATTTTTTTCTTAATTTTTTAAAACATTTTTTTGGGGTGGTTTCTAGTTATGTTCTTGTTAGTCTACTTAAGGAATATGAGGAGGCATTTACGGTTATTAAACTTATTTTCAGCTTATATTTATAACCTTTTAGTATATCTTTATAAATGAAAGAATATTGATCTGTAATAACCTAGAGTTTTGTTTTAGAGTACATAAAGAGTGCATTATCTGGTGTAAAAAGCTAGCAGCCTTTATAAAAAGCATAAAGCCCTCCCTCCTTAGGTCTTCTTCATTATCGTTGATTGTCGTTTGGTAGTCATGAGTCCTCTTTGCATAAGATCATTACCTGATTTGTTTTTGTCGATTGTTTGCTTTTGTTTTTTCCTTTGGGTTGTGTTTACTTGTGTTCTCATTTGCCTTGTAGCTTTGGTGGATGGATTCCCATTCTTCATTTTTTATTTACAGAGTTTTTCTCCTGAAGGAGGCCTTTCCGTTTATCATAAAGCCTGCCCGTTTATTTTTCCCTGTGATACCTGATGGATATCTATCAGGTACTACCCAGTGGGTATCTATCGAATATCAACATAATACGCTGAAATGGCTCCTCACAACAAAATAAATCTTACCTAAAATCAACTTTTTTTTTTTTTGCAATACATACCTACTTTCTCTCTCATTTGCAAGCTCCCCCAATTCACTTTAGACAACAACTTCTACTGAAAAGGGGAAAAAGATAGAAAATATGGGACTTCGTTGCATAGTTAATCATAAAGAATAGATCTGATCTCGTTATCTTCACAACTTTCATAATAATTATCTCTTTGATCATTTCTTTGGTGAAAATGTTGGAATTTTGAACAAATATCTTAAAAACAAATTTTTGTGAAGGAAATGGAGACAAATCAAAAACTTGTTTTCATATTTAGAGATGCACGACTCAATTCCAATGAACATCCACACGTATAGAATACTCATGACCAACAGTCAATGTATATAATTAAAATCTCCTTATTAATTCTGGTTATGTCATTTGCATAAATGATGTGTCAAGTTTCATTTAGTTATTTATTTACATGTCAAGTTTCAACATGGAATGTTGTTTTATTCTATTTGTTTGCATGCAATGCCATTGTAACAAGTGGGGCCAAGCACAAAATGATAATACCATGAAAACAAAAGTATAGAAACCACATTTTGGTGTAGTGTTTATTTTTTAGATTGTTTTTTAATATGTTTCTTTTTGCTTTCAAAAACTAAATGTTTTTTTTTTTTGGGATGCAAGGTCTTTTAAATAAAATTTTCACTCAAAAAATGGAAATATTCAAAAAAATTATTTAAGTTTCCTTGATTATATATTTTGCATTCTGGATAAGGCATAATTGGTGATTGATTTTGATTGATTTTTAGTACCTTTTATAGAGGTAGAACATGAATTGCTTGATTTGATTTTTTTCCTTCATTCATCAAGCAAAATTCTATTATGAAACTAAACATGGAGCAATCATCTCAGAATGAAAATAGAATAAACAATGAAGATGGATGTGAAATAATCATTGATGATGTAATGGAAGAAGAAATAATAAGAGATCCATCTGAAAACCATGATAGTTTACAAACAAATGTAAATGTAAATTTAGAAAGAAAACATGAAATGATGAAAGATAATCTCAAAAAATTGCATGTTCAAAGAAATAAGTGGAAAAGTCACAATAGAAATGCAATATGTTAAGCATTTTATTGTGTAAATGAAAACAAATAAGTTGATGTAAAATTCCCTCAAACTATGAGATGCATTTTTTGTTACACCAATTTAATGTTGGTGTCCACTATAAAAACTCAAGCAAGGAAAGGTTTAATTTTATACAACTTAGCAAATGGAATTTTTTTTTTAAATAATTGTTTTCAAATCATTTTAAAGTTGGAAAAAAGTTTGAAAAGGAGGTGAAAAATCCATTCAAAGAAGAATTGGAAAAAGAGCCCACCAAAAAAAGACCTAATATGTTTGGAATTACAATTTTAAATTTTTTTGTTACAAAAGATCCTTTCAAAAAGGATGATGTGAAGCACGAACAATTTGTGGAAGTTTTTGCCTTATTAATTATCAAAAATCATTTGCCTATGCATTTTTTTGAAAGTAAATGATTAAAACATTTTTGTTTACATTTATGCCCAAAAGTTGTTTTACATTTGGAAAAGAGTTTTCACATGAAATTTTGCCTGAGTTGTTGGAAAAAACTAAACCACTATATGTGTTACCATGTTTGTCATAATGTTTTTTTGCAACAAGTTTGATCTTTGGATGTGAGAAAGAGCTTATGACATTTTTATACCTATGCTAAATAATTATTTTGCAAAGGATTGATAGCCAAAACATATCACAATTGGATTATTTCAAACCATGGACATTTTGGCCAAACTTTGGCTAAGGATTTGGTTGAATTGTGAGGAAAATATAATTTGAGAAAAAAAATTATTGCGTACATAAAAGATGAAAGCTCCAACCTAAACATTATGGTTATAGTTTTAAAACAATTGTAAATTGTAATATTTTGGGTTTGCAAGAAAGTTTTCAAGGTTTTTGTTTTGATCATGCATTTTTTAAAGCATGTAAGTATGCAACAATAGATGGAAAATTTTGCAAGGGATTGAAGTATGTATTTACTAAAACTACGCCATCTAACTTGCAAAAACATATAATCCAACTAAGAAGTTAAAAGAAGGCAAAAAGTGTAACAAAACTTGTGATGATTCAAACCTTCCCAAAAAAAAACTAAATACTTTAGTAAGAATAAGGTAATACATTATTTCTATTATAATTTTTCATGAATCATTATATTTAAAGTTCTTTTGTAAATGTTATGAAATGAAAAAAAAATTAACATTTGTTTTGATTTTATAGATTTGTTTAGTAAGGTCATTTTTTCTAGGAAATTTTACGATTCAAAGATGTTATCATGTTCTATTACAACAAACAAAGTTAAGTGAGGATGATTTCTCAAATGCCACCTCCTTTGACTTGGCACATTTGCCCAATTATTGTTAATTTTCTCTCTTTAATTGTAACTGCTTATGTCTTAAGTCAATATAAAGGTCACTGGTTACTAAATGATGCACTTAATTGTGCCATATCCATTAGTTTGAAATTCAGAATAAAACCTAAAAATGCACCTTCTTTTCAAACCCTAATGGAAAAGGATTCTTGTGTGGCTCTTATGTTAATTTATTTGGCTTCCAACATCAGAAAAGATGTTTACATTGTGCTAGATTCTTTTCTTTCATTTTTGAGAAAATATGAAGAATAAAAAACCCATAATATGTTATCTTTGATCTTGGAGCCAAGGTTTTAAAACCTTCATTTAGTGTCCTCTTTTGTTGGTTGTAACCAAGGAATAGCCATTGCTCAAGAATATGATGAAATGTTTTTATATCCTATGTTCTTGAAATTTTAACATCATTTGCATCTAGTGGTTGGATTTGAAAGTGAATTTGTTGAGTAGATATTGGATGCATATTAGGATTTGGATATCTTTGAAATGATTACAGGATCAAAGGAATCATCAAAAGAGATTATCAAAATAAAGTTCTTAATTTTTACATGTTTTTAGGTAGATTTTAAGGAGGCTACTTGCCCTCTTTGATGGTGGGATAAGCATGAAATTATATTTCCCACAGTTGGATTTTTTGCCTAGCAAATTTTAAGGATTGTAGGTTCATGAATTGAGATTAAGAAGATATTATCTTTAGTTGGGATATTTACTAATTTAAGAAGATGTCATTTACAATTAGATAACTTAAAAATTTTAATTTTTGTGGATAAAAGTTGGCCCAATAGACCTTAGAGTTGGTTGTAAATCCCCTTCTAGCTTGATAAAACTCATTGGGATAGATGCAAATTTGGAAGAAGAGTTAGAACAATTTGAAAGAACTTTTGAAAGATATGAAATTGTGTATATAAACATATGCATAATTAAAAATATATAGAAATTTAGATTTATTTAATTTTTTATCCATTTTTCTCAATTACAAATGTATTTTTTAGATTTTTTTTAATTTACAATTTTGATATTCGAGTTGTGAAAACTAGTTAAGAAAATTGATTGATATTGGGTTTGTGAGAACTTTTGCCTTTGAAAACTTGATGATTTTTTTGAAAAAACTCCCAATACCTAAGTTGGTTTTTTTAGATCCCTTGTTATTAAATAATAATAAAAACTAGGGAGGTTCTCATATAACACCCACAATAATTGAAATTGATGATTTTTGAAAAAAAATGAGAACCACCCAACATTGGTTTACACCTTAAGTGGTGTTAATGTTGAAGCTTTGAATGAATTTCTTTCAAATAGTTAATAATATATATATTTAACAAAATAATGTAATTTTTATGTTAATATAATATGACTAAAATCAAATATTAAAAATATGACTTGCCAAATAAGTGTGCATATTACAAAATTAAAATAATTATAATGAAAACTAAAAAAAAAAATCCCCCATAAAAAATCTTTATTTGTGCTTGTGTTTCCTAAAATATAGGAAGAATGACCTCCCCAAGGATAATGATAATCCAATTTTAAGGTGGCCTTACAAGGTTAGTGACATGGAAAGGGCTTTAGTTCAAGCTCAAAAAACATAATTGTTGGATCCTAGATTAGTAAAATTATTTAGGGGTGAATATTATTTGATAATAGTGATATTAGCGAAGAAAAACATTTTTGGCAATTAAACAAAATGTTGCATGTGTTAGGATTATAAACCAATGAACAAGCAACCATATTTTCACAAGTATGCCATGCCTTTACTAAAAAAAGATCTTTGATGCCTTTGGATAGGCCAAGGTTTTCAATACATTGGACCTATGTTTTAACTACCATTGAAGGATGGTGGCAAGGTCACAACATCATTTTAGGAATTGATGCCTTTGGGAAGGATTGTTTTTACCTATGACATTTTTATCATTTGGTTTGAAAAATGTTTTTACAAAATTTTATAAAGTTATGGGTTTGGTTTTGGTAAGGTTCAACTTCACCAAATTTACATCGATGATATCATTGTTTTCAACTTGATTCCATAATAACACATATAATACATGCAAGAAATGTTTGAATGACTTAAAGGATATAACCTTAGGTTACATCCATCTAAATGTTGATTCCTTTAAACTCGTGTGGAATATTTAAATCATATCATTTATCTTGGTGGATTAAGGGTATAAAAGGTCAATGTTGAAACTACCTCACAAATTCCCAACCATCAAATGTTAGTTTGTAATTGTGAGCTATTTTAGGCTTGTGTAATTATTATTTAAAAATTGTCATAAGGTTCAATAACATTGCCAAATATTTAATTAAATTGATAAGAATGGACGAAAAATGTATTTAAAGTGAAGAACAATAGTTGGCCTTCAAGAATTGCAAGTTAGTTTCACATTAACTCCCATTTTGCTACAACCTATCAAAAAATTACCTTTACAATAGCACACAAACTAAAATACTTTAAGGTCAAGGGTTGTGTTTACTCAACTTGACAATGATGGTTGAAAGTTCATGGTGGCATATGATAATTAATACAATAATATGATGGAAAAAAATACCATTAATATGATGGGAAGTGCATTACTGTTATTTGGTGGTTTCATCATTTTGATGTTATATTTTTGATAGCCCATTCACATTGGTTACATATCACCAATCACTTAAATTTTTGATGGCATTAGATTGCCTCACATGAAAGTTGGCAAGATGGGCTTTTATCCTACAAGAGTATGATTTTGACATTGTTCATAGGGTTGATAGGGTTAATCAAAATATTGATGAATTAGATCGAAACCCAAATTCTAGTGAAGAAAATACCATTGGGGCTTATTGGCGCAATGATGTAAATTTGCAAGTAATATTAGGATGACACATTTCAACATACTTATGTATTTTGTTGGGGGTGTTTTGAAAATGTACCTCAAATTAACATGAATAACGGGGACTTTCACGATGTAAACATTGAGATGGAAGGCAATGGTGCCTTTAACATATATGGGATGCATTTATTATTGCATATTTGCAAAAAGGTGCATGAAGTCTTAATTCAATTAACACTCGAGGAACATGATTAGGTCATTCATAAGGCTAAATAATTCAAATGAAATGGCAATTCCTTTTTATGAATGTGGGTAACATTTCACCCATAATACCATGAAGGCCTTTATAACATGTTCATAAGGAGTTGGGTCATTTTGGGGTTTGATAGATTTACAACTTATTCCAAGCCTAATATTAATGACAAAAGGATGTAACTATAAGTCTAGTAGTTTGTTTTCCAATGCGTGGTGCATGGCCAAGTGTAGGCATCATTTAATGTACCAACACTTCATTTATAGCCGTTGCCCATCATGGGACTTGGTTATTTGTGGAGTTTGATAGTATGACATAATTGATATGGTTTGGTTATGATTGAACACTTCTTGAAATGGCTAGAATTAATGCCACTGTTAAGTTGCAACACTGAGCAAATTACCTATGTGTGTTTGGACAAGTTTTTTAAAAGGCTTGGATTTTAATTGAAATATTCATCGATCAAAGTGAAATTTTTTGTGAGAGTTTTAAACATTGTGTGAAATTTAAGAATTATGTGAAAAAAATAAAAATTCACAAAACCATTTCGAAATAAACATGTTAGTTGAACATATGGTGTAAATGATGAAGTGATGGTTGCATAAGTATGGGCTTCAAATGGACCATATTAGAGATTAAAATTTGGAACTACCATGGTTAACTATGGATTATAAGTTTAATCAACATGTTTTTCTTGCATCCTTTTTAGCATACTTTTTACAATTTGACCATGAGCCCTAGCTACCAACCTTAATTTTGTGGGATACTATAATAAAAGTGAAGTTGGATGAACAAAATGTGTGGTTTTAGGCATGTGAACAACAATCATTTTTGTTCCAATGTGTAAAGTAATATGGGACATCTTATGCTACCATTGGAAAAAGTATTGGTTGAAAAATGTTTTGTTTTTGGTGCACAAAATAAACCTAGGAAACTAATTGTGTAGTTAAATAATCAAGAATATCTTAAGTTTTTTTTCATGATGATTGACATTTGGCTAAGGATTTAGGGGATTGTGATTAGGTGACTATTACTAGGGTTCACATTTGCATATGTCTTATTGGTCTTCTCACCTTAGAACCCAATGTGTTCATTCAAATTAAAAGACAAATTTTTATGTTATTATTTTGTTTAAGGGATCTTACCCTTAATAGGAGGTGGTTTGGATGTGATGCACTATTTGGGGATGATGTTGTATCATTTGGTTTATGTATGTGAACAATAATGGTTGTAAACACTAACATCATATCACATGGCAATTGTTGGGAATTTTATTAGTTTTTGTGATTATGTCATGGTTACATTGGGCAAAGTAGGATAAGTTGACTTGAAATTAGTTTTAATGTGAACATGGTTTTCAATATTTAGATGTTTGGAGGGGGATGAACCTTTAAATGAAGTGTCTTAAATTCCAATTTTATGAATTTGAGATCACACCAATCTTTTGTGTTGTACGTTTTCATTATGCATTTCAACAACCAATAACTTTGACTTTGGTTTAAAACACATCACTTGCTAACATAAAACAATATATTTGATATGGCTTGAACAACGGTTCAAATATTAACAATGGGCATTCTAGAAGACAAATGGATATCTTGTTAACATTTGTAACAAATGGAGATTGCATTTTGGTATATTTTTGAAAAATAGATGACATAAGAAATGAATTCTGTCTTCAATGAAATTTTAAGGATTCTAATTAGTAGCCTTACAATAATATATGAATCCTTTCATTCTTGTTTCCCTTCCTCATTTTTTTGTCCATTTAATAATCTTTTGCAACATTGCTTGGGTAACCTTTAAGACCTTTGAAAAACCTTACATAAATTTTAATATTGTTATTATATTTTTTTATAACATTTTTCTAAACCTATTGATAACATACTATGTTGCTTTCAATATGGCATCATCAAAACACAAGCTTACAAATAAACATGTTAATGAAAGTGCATAACAAGACTACACACTTGTCAAAGTTGTGCTTGAAACACTTAAATTGAACCCTTTGCTTTTAACATGGGTAATTATCTTGAGCAAATGAAAAATCTTTAACAAGACTTGTACTTTATTTGCCATTGCTACCTTTGTTAAATTGGATGCTCTAAATATCTTCACAATCATGTGAATGCGCTTCTATGAACTATTGACATGAAGTTGACAACCATGACAAATGTATTGTGATCAACATGAAACATCCATAAATCAAACAAAATAACACATGTGACATACAAAGCAAGAAAAAAATAAATTTCAAATGATTACAATTTATTTGAGGAGAGGAGGCATCTTATGCCTAAGGTTCTTCAATTTGACAAAACAATGTACGTGTAAAGGTGCTTTCCTTTGTTGAGCTAAGAAAATCGCTAATGGAAGTTGCCTTCCATATACACTACAAAACATCTACCAATTTTACATATTGTGGAATGGCGAAGCCCCTTAAGGGGCGAGCTTGGTGACATACTTGACATGATGCGCAAGACAAGGCCATTCCATAACATCAAGGTTTGGGGTGGCAGATTCAATGATCTTCCATATTTCATGTGCAATAGACACAACTTGGTCTCTATTATTACAAGTGTATGATCATCAACAGAAGATTATGTCATAGAATGTACTCAAGAAAATGACATTAAAGTCTATATGACCAATTATGATCATACACTGACAATCATCAGGTGATGATCATACATACATTCATAATCAGCTGGTGATGAACATACACTTGCAATAATAGTGACCAAAATTTGGACCATTTGAACATGATTTCTTTGAAAAGTCGGTGAATCTGCCAACCTACACCTTTATGGCATGGAATGGTGTCGCCCCTGCCCATTATGCGCTGTAGAATGGTCTTCTCCTTGCCCATTATGTTGGGTGCGTCGCCTGTCTAGCCCTAATGCGCCTGATCGCTCGCGCGCGCGCGCGGGCTCCATAGCTGCGGGGCTTTCGTGGTGTAGACGTCACGTTGAAACCCTGCATCTACCAGTCTTTTGTCCACAATTAGGGACACTGGCGCTTGGCGCTAGTTCTCCCTTTGAGTTTGTAACAGTGGGTTTAGTTGCAGGTGTTTGTTGTTGTTGCGCAGGAGGGGCTGATGGGTTCGTAGAGGTCATAAAACGTCTGTCGTGTGGTGCAGTCCTCCTTTTTGTTGTTCTTCTTTAGGGTAGAATCGCCAAACCCTAAATGGTACCATCTTCTTCTTTTCTCCTTCTTCCAGAGGTTTTGGCACCGGGCTCTACTCGATGCCTGAGAAGCTGCTGCTGCTGGGTTGTGAATCCAAGGAGTAGTAGTAGACAAGAGCTTAGGATATGCTCAAGACTCGGGGATGGTTGTTGGGTGCTTAAACGGCAGCTCAATTGTCAGGGGTTTGTGGACCAAGAAGCGTCATCGTCGTCGGTAGCTTGTCGCGCTTTCCAAGAAGATGATGATGATGATGATGCTTCTAGTAGGTGCCGTGGGCATGGACGAGAAGTTCATAGACTGCCGGTGTTGCTCCATGAGCGAGGCAGGAAGTTGCAGTATGTATACTCTGGACAGCGGATGTGGACGATCGACCCACAAGATGAGTCTCACTATAGCAAGGATGGCCGGTTCCAAGGTGGTCCCGGAGACTGGCTCCGTGAGTGCTCAGAAAAGATGGGCAGAGCTTTGCGGAGAAGCTTTGTGCCTGACCAAGTGCGACCCCACTACCTCTTATACCTCAAGTGGACAATGATCCACCGCTTCTTGAGCTCCATCAACCATGTCCACTGTACTCAGGTACTTCTGAGGTTCCCCCCCTCTCTGTCTCCTACTCTCAGGATTTTTGGTCGACTTTCGTTCTTCCACTGTCTTGTTGTCAAGATCCAATTGATGATGCTGAACCAGCTTGTTTTCTTTCATTTGCAAAATTTGATCTTTACCAGGAGTTTCAAATTTGTTGAGATGCCTACTTGATGTGTTCTGCTATGGTAGGCAATGTTGCATGCCCTTGGTGTTGGGGGAAAGCGTGGATTACCATCTGCAGCTGCCTTGAATTGGGTGCTAAAGGATGGTCTTGGTCGTCTTGGTAGACTTATCTATGCTGCTGGACTTGGCCGCACCTTTGACTGCAATCTCAAGGTTCGTGATTCCTTCAGTTGGGCGCTTTTCATGCACATCCCATTCTCAAGTTACTTGTTGTCCTTGTGTTTTTCAAGTGCTATCTCACCTTACATTCCAAACCTGCTTTCCCTTTCCTCCTGTCTTTTTTTCTTTCAAGGCCCTACAACTGTGATGTCAATATTCACAGGTCTTCTGTTGCTTGGAAGCAGAGAGTGCGTTTTTCAACATCAGTGCTGTTCTGTGTGAGTCTGGGGCTTGAGATGCTGACACCTGTTTTTCCTCACCATTTTCTGTTTCTAGCAACACTCGCCAATGTGGGCAAGTCAATAAGTCTGGCTGCCTACCTTGCCACAAGTGTGAGCATCCCTGCTCCTCTTCCCTCTTTTTGGCCATGCTTCATATTCCAAACACATTTTTCATGACAGACCAAAGACTTCTATATTCATTTGTTCATGTCCTGCATGAAATCTTCAGTTTTGCCATCACAAATAATAGGAGAGGCTTTGAGCATCAAACACAGTGGTTTGTTACTAGGTTGGAGTTTATGCACTCACTTATTGTGCATGGTGGGGTGGTTGATAGTCAGCTATACACAGAAGCTTTGCTTTGGGAGATAACCTGGCAGACATATCTGCTAAAGGCCAGGTTAGCTTAGATCACTATGCCATATTAGAAATGGAAAATTCAGAGCATAGAATTGGTCTTCAGTGGTGTAAATGTGAGGAACTAGCTGATCTACAGAGCTACAAGCTTGTGGCCTGTGTGGGGTGAAACTGGTTTGTCCCAGGAGAAAAGGGACAGAGAAATCTACACCAAGAACTAACTGATTTGGACCATGCAAACTATCTTTATTGATGTAAGAGGTAAAATGGCAGGATGCAGTGTTCACCTTGGTGTGGGTTTTGCAGGCACAGACAGTGGTCGCAGATAACCTTGGGCTAGCTGTTGCAGTTTGCATAAACCATTTCTGTCACTATCACCCAAGGTGTGATATTTTACCAAGTTCTGCTGTTGATAAAAATAGGCAATTTTGTAATCTTGTGCACATGCATCTCTCGATTCTTATGAGTGATATATTTGTTCTTCAGCATTTAGAGTCTCTACAGCTAGACTTTCTGACAGTATCTTTCTGGATTGGTGGCAGATTAGGAAGAATTCTCCCTTTGGCAATGTTTCCAGTGCTGGCTCTGGTGGAACTCGTCGCTATCCGCCAACAGCTTCAGGCTGTGCACTTGCAAACTCTAAACAAGGTCAACTTTCTTTTACAATCCAGTTTTATATTAAGGGTGCAGCAGTGATCAAGCAAATAATGTAAAGCATTCAGCAAATCACTTTTCTGTAGCTTGCTAGTCTACATTGCTGGGAATTAACTGACTCTCGTCAGTAAGTGCAGGAAAGGCTGGAAATTATTGTTAATCAGTGGGTGAGAGACAGTACAGTGCCAACTTTTGAAGATGTCAGCAAGGTTGAATGTGCAGGCCTTCTGTCACCTTACAGTGGTAACAACATTTCTCTTTCTTTCTTCTTTAACTGGCTGTTACCTCAGGGTGGCTTTTGAACCAGGGATCAACTTTTGCAAGCTGGGAAGGATTTTTTTGGAGCTATGCAATGTTTCAAGCTACTGACAATCTAACACCTCTTTTCAGAATGTGTTAGACTTTGCTCATGCAGAACATATGCAGAACATGACTAGGGGTTCATTGGGAGCTTACAGATGCATTGTGGAGATGGTGCCAGGTGGCATAAGGCAGTTGCCCCTGCGAATAGGCGCCATTCCTTTGCAATCCTGGACACCAGAAGAGCTCATGAGCACCATGAGCATGCATGACTCTCAGCGCTATGTGCTTTTGACTGAAACTTCTTTTTCATTCCCTTGGCTTGGTAATTCGAGTGTCGGTCAGGTAGTTATACCTTTGTTGTATGGCACCCTTGTTTCTGTATCAACCAAGCTTGTGTTTGTTGCTATGAGTATTCAGCTATGATTGCCAAGCTCTTATAAAAGTTTGCCCTAGGTTGCCTTGCAAATGTGATAGTCACTCCTCACTTTTCCCTGTGTTCTCTGTGCTTTTACAGCCAGGGTTGCTTCTGTGGCTGAATGACAAGGCAGCAGCTGAAGACATCATCATGGGAGTCCTCCAGGTGTGCTATGTGAGATTGCATACAATTCAACAGTAGTGCTCATAAGGTTGCACCTGGAGGATGTTAAGCATTGTTGCACTTATCAAAAGGTTTTTGGTAACCTGCATGCTTTTTTTGATGATGGTTCTCCATTAAAAGCTCTGCCATGTCATGTGGTAGATAGACTTATGGAACTCATGGGACCCAAGTGCTTGCCCCAATCCACCACTTTTTGTTTATGTCATGATGTCACATTCATGCAGGTTGTTTGTGCCATGTTTTTTGACATGAAATATTCCTTGCAGGCAATCCATGTACAAGCTATGACCACTACAGGAACAACCCTCCCTCTCCATGGTATGATTCAACCACTACAATTGTTTTTCGGTCAACAGCATTGTATGAAATATTACCCTGGTCTGAGGGTTTAGCTCTGATAAGCTTCCAGTCACATGGAAAATTTGGCTACTGTGGAGTACTGTTGGTTTTGACATAAGTGTTATTTACATTATGCACACTTGTTTCTGGTAGGAAAGTGTAGACAGTATGTCCACAATGTGTGCTGTCCTAATTCTTGGCAGGGTGCATGGGGAGCTTGCCTGTCGTAAATATGGACAAATAGTAAAAGAGCTTTCAATGTAGCTCCTGGGAACAATAAGGGAGCACAGCAGAGGGATTTCTGTGCCTTCAGATGTACCCCATACATTGATGCTACTATAGCTTTTAGGAAACTGTAAATCAGGCCATGACAATAATTTTTGGTCCTACTGCAAGCGGCATTTTTTTGGGCTTTGTGATGAGATTTTAGCTGATGTGGTCTGGGAATGTGAATACCTTTTTCTCTAGCCCGCACATGAGACTTTCCATCTCAGGTCCCTAGTGTGTCCAGTTGTTAAGAGTGTGTTGCACCCATCATGCAAGATGTCCTTGGAGGCCACAGCTTGCTCTAGACATAGGAAATTCCACATGGAATGTCTTGATGCACAGAATTTCTTCTAATTTTTCGGAGTTAGTGAAGAGCATCATGGTGGAGTATGTGGTCTTGAATTTGATACAGCTTGAGTATTGTGGAATCAATTTCTGACAAGGTATAATATGTCAGACAGAATTATGTGGTGAATGTTGAAAGAGAAATGACAGTCACTGTTTGGTGTTTGGGTTCAGGGGAGAAATCCAGGATAGGAAAACATGATGAAAGGTGGCTAGCCCTTTCTGCAGAGAGTAGGAGAAGAGCAGAAGCAGGATTAGGACTTCTATTGGCAGCAATGGATGAGATTGGGTGGCAAAGAAAGCATGTGCTACTAAGCCCAATGGAGCAAAGGAGCTACAGCCTGCTTGACAACCTGTAATGTGAATAGGTGATTTCTCAAATTCTTTACCAATTCTTGTTTCAGACTTAAAACACTTTGAAGGTAGCCTTTTATGTCAGTCCTGGCGTGACCTAAACAAAAATTACAAAAATTGAGTCACAAAAGGCTTGGTCATAACCTTGCAAGTGTCATTCATGGAGTTTTTAGACCTTGAACTCAATACAAACACAAATCTACAATTGATGAACTTTGCAACAGGTTTACTTACAAAAACACTTTCAATTTCATAGTCATTTTTTCATGTCATTCTAATCATGTTGTTTTATGAACATCAATAAGAAGATCTAAGAAAACAAATTTTAAGGACTCAGATGGAACCCATGCAGATAATCTTTATCTACATCTACATGAATATTGACCTATTGTTCCTTGGGATCCATGAGTTCTATACTTAGTCCATGTGTGGATGTCTATCAAGATTAGCTTACTATAGTTATTCCGGTCACATTAGTGTTCTCCTCCTTAGATGTCTCCTTGAATGTTTCCTTAAGGACATGGGTTGCAGAGTCTTTTGCAAAATCCATTCCATAAAGAAAGCCATTCCATATGTATTGAAAAGTTTTCAATACTTTCAATATAAGTCTATCTGGATTGTGAACTGACAAATGACTTAGAATAATAATGTTATAGAGATTTCAGATCCAGCAACATACCAGCAAATTGAAAAAGTATCAGACTGGAAAAACCAGCAACATATTCAATAAGATGAACATGCCAACAAAACCTCTCTAGGCAAAATCAAAGTCCTTTGCATTCAAAACCAAGTTATCATGAATGGTAGCATACAAGTCTCCCGTTCAATCTCATACCCAATCCTTGATCCACTTGGTTTTCCAACTTACTAGTTTGAAAAGGTAGAAACACTTCAATGCCAATGTTGTTCAAGCCCACAGAATAACTTCTACACTTGGCAAGCTTTGAACTTGCAAAACAAAGTCTGTGAAATCATCACTAAGACTCCAAATTTAGAAAAACCAGAGAGAAATCATGATTTGTTAAACAACCTCATTAGGCTTGAAATAAAAATGTTCAGATTAGTCTTGACTCTATGAAACACTAATTAATTGGCCATCTGAGCTACAAAATGTATTCTGTCACATGTATAGTTTTGTAGATTAGGGCAAATTTATTGGGTACAATAATGTACTCTACCACATCTATAGTGTTTCACATGTGTATTTTTGTACATGTGGTAGGATGCTCCATACAACACTCTTGATGAAAGTTTCTCAAAGTTTCTTACTTTGAAGACAACAAAAATGAGAAGTAGTGTGTTTGAAAAACCCTTAAACCTAACGCATTTGAGAAATCAAGTAGTGGTACTATTGAGTGTTTGGGTGAGTTTTTGGCTGATAATTGAGGGAATTTTTGCCAACAATTTGAAGAAGGTTATCAATGTTTTATTTTACAAACTCCCAAGTCTGGAGGCGAGAGTGAGTATTGCAATTCTTAGTTTCTAAGGTATGAAGAGTGCGCGGTCCTTGTATTTTTTCACCTCTTGGGTTATATATTGTTATACCCAAACTAAAAATTGCCGAGTATTTGACGTCAAAATAAATGCCTGCCCAACATTGGACATTACTAACTAATTGCAAATTGACGTACTCAACTATTACTTAGACAAATATTTGTGTGTTGTCTTATTATAAACTAAGTCTTTAACCCAACCTACCAACCAAGTTCAAATGATGTACACTCGACTTGCTTATATTTGATGAAAGAACTAGTAAAAAGAAAAAAATATAGTTGGTTGTCATCTTATCATTGCAACAAACTATGGTTTTTTCTTCTAGTTCAAGATCTTGGTTCATAATGGGGTGTGTAAGGTAAACTTTGTGGTTTCAACTAGTGTTGGGTGGTTCTTGACTTTATAAAAAGAAGTTTCAATTCTGATTCTTTTTTTTTTTAAAAAAATTTTAATCATTCCAGTTCCACAAAACAATGGAAACTTAGGGTCAGTTTTGGTTTGATTTTTGAAAGAAAAAAGGTTCCAGTTCAAGTTCTTGAAATTGGGTTATGGTTATGGTTTCAAGGAACTAGTCTGAATCAGTGGTTAATTGCTGGTTACTGTTGGTTTCAAACTTTTTCCCCTGGAAAAAAATCCAAAAAAAATAAATTCAAGTTCCAGTTCCCAAATTGGATCCAATTAAAAACCTAGTTCTGGTTCACAGCCATTAAACTTGGTTCCAATTTTATTCCAATTAATTAGAACCACAACTAGTGATTCTAATTAAGGTGTATTCACACTTGATGTTAAGTCAATGTTAAATGAAAATGTAGGTGGCATCCTAGGTGGCACCCCAATGTTAAATGGGCCATAGCTCAATGTTAAGTGAATGTTAGCTAAAACATAAAACTAGGTTTCATGGCAACTAGGTTTTAAGTCCTAAATGGGTAGCATCATGCTAGAGCACTCAACCCCTAGAGTCCCTAACACCAAGTGTGAATGCACCTTTAGTCAAATTGTGTAACCATCCAACATTAGTTTCAACCATTTCAATCTAAAATATATGATACTTATCTTAGTTTGGCATGAGTGTAATGTGTTCCACATTACTATTGACAACCATACATTCCTTGTTAATTGTAGGAAAACAAACTTTGAAATGATGTAACACCAAAAATGAAATAAGTCACATGTTGGATGACACTATTTGCTTCCTTACAAGTGTTTTTTAAAAAAAATTTGACAAAATTTTGTCATTGGGAGACAAAAAAAAGTCTAATGTGACTCAAATCAAAGATTTTTATGAAAAAGATGTGCCAAAGTTATCACATTTCAAGGAAGTTTTTTTCATAAATCATCATATTTTGACAATAGGTTCCACCAATTGGTCACAAAAATATAGCAGGATTTAAAAAAAAAATTCTACTATCCTCTCTAACTTGTAGCCAAAATTGGCTAATTCCTCTTGTGGGTTGATTGCCAATGTGGCTACATCACAAAATTAAGAAAACCATGTCCTTGTTTGCTCCAACAAAAGAAAAAAGAAACAAAACCTCAATTCGATACTCAACACACAAGCCCACATAAAGCCCACATAAAGGTTATCATTCCTTTTTTTTGGATGATGTGAACCAACATCCACCAATGCACCATCCATTGGAAACCTCCTATGACTTAGTTGTGGACAAATCACAACTTGAAGTTGTCAAGGTCCATCTTGGTAAGCTATCCCCTAAGCCTTCCTAGATTTACTACCCCTTACATAAATCTAGACTCTTAGATGTCTAAGTAGGTATGTAAGTGGGTAAGTATCATGGGGAAGTATATAGGGAATGTAAGTGAACCCTAAACCCTAAACCCTAATTTTGGGTTCAACTAGGTTCTTTTGGGTTTGCTAGAGCCTTCTTCGGTCCAAATTATGGACTGGTTTTTCACATTTTAAAGGCTGTGAATTCCTTGTTCTCAGGTCTTAAAAGACAAATCCTAGTTGGGTCCAGTTCCAATTCAGATCCAGTTCTACTTACCTACATATAGCTCAAAATTGATTTAAAAAAAAAAAAAAAAAAAACTTAAAAAAAAAATTTCATATGTAAATTTAAAATTTTTTATTAATTAAAAAATTATATAATTAAAAATTATAAATTTTATTTTTTTTTTTTTTTTTTT
>Ga0116231_10000556_pt1 | contig 66820 bp, 53 predicted proteins | sample S1TSphgellanicum_2_FD_89695 | JGI IMG/M metagenome (GOLD analysis project Ga0116231, IMG submission 89695) | Host-associated microbial communities from peat moss isolated from Minnesota, USA - S1T2_Fd - Sphagnum magellanicum MG | ecosystem: Host-associated > Plants > Peat moss > Unclassified... | reverse complement strand
TTTGGGGTGATTTTGAGCATTGATACCAAATTATCAAGCATTTTGGTTACCTTGAATTGGCCAGTCCTGGAAGCCACAACAATAACTCGAGCGCCATTGGGTGTATTGCGCAAAATAGGAAGTAAACTTTTTGTGACATTCTTAACAGCAAAGTAGTTTGTTCCCAAGACCAATTTTGCATTCTCCAAGCTCACTCCCTTGCCTCCGATGCCTGCATTATTGATCTGGAGTAGTAGCAAATGCCAACAAAAATTAAAATTTTATTCAATTTGCAATTTCCTTACAACTAGGTTTTTTTTAAAAAAATTATTCACATTCTTTAAAATCAATTATTATTATTATTATTATTATTAAAAAATGGGTTCACTTTCAATGATTATCATTGATTTTTTTTCAAAAAAAAAAAAATTGGCCAAATCTCACAAATGCTAAATGCTACACTCACTCTAGAACACAACAAGATCCAAAGAAATTTGGAGATTTCCATAAGCATAATTTCAATTTCACCAGAATATCGATGCCTCCATAAGTCATTCGTAGCCATTCGGTAAGTTGTTTGATGGACTCCTCACTACCAACATCAAGAGGATGGAAATTCACATTATTGAGTCCTTGGCCTTTCAAATATGCAAGGGCGTCTTTCCCACGGTTTGCATCACGAGCCGTAAGCACAACTGTAACACCTTCTTTCGCCAATTGGCGAACAATTTCCAAGCCTATACCCTTGTTGGCTCCCGTCACCACGGCCACCGTCTCGTTCGACCACCACCTAAAAGGAAACCATTAAAACCCCTCCCCACTTTAAAGCACATTTTTGAAAGAAAATGAACACACGTACCCACACAACCAAACATTAGCCTACCAAATCAAATCCAAAAGCCCCACAAACGGCGCAAAATGGAATAAGCTAGTTGCTTTCAAACGGCCTAGTATCCTAAACCCTAAACCCTAATATCGAAACAACCTTGTTTGTGAATTCAATATGGACACTCACAAATACTAACTAGGTACATACGTACCTCTCGCCTTCTTGCCTCATGTTGTGCTTTGCAATTTTGTTTTGTAGATTGGTAAACTCAATGGGGATAGACTCTTTTTCTTTCTTTAGCTCTCTCTCTCTTTCTCTTTGGACCGTGTTCCCAAAAAGAAAATTTGATCTCCACCCACTCTAGAGCTTTACATGATCTTTGTTCAAAAAAAGAAATATCATTTTTACCACAATTCTTCTACAACTAGTTTGAATCATTCTCCCCAAACCTTTTTTTTAAAAATGGCGATTGTTTCTTGAGGTTTTGTGTTTCAACTGTCTTCCTCTTCTCCACAATCCCCTCCTTTTTTTCCCCTTGCAATCCCCTCTAAGACACAATCGATCAATGAATAAAATCGACGTGTTTGTAAAACATTTAGGAAGGATGATCTAAGACACAATCGATCAATGAATAAAAATCGACGTGTTTATAAAACATTCAGGAAGAATGATGTAAGACACAGTGAAGGATGAATCAACAAAATTGATATGTTTGTAAAACATGCAAAATCAATCTAAGACACAATTGATCAATCAATAAAATTGATATGTTTGTAAAACATCCACGAAAGGATCTAAGACACAATCGATTGATTAGTAAAATCGATTATGTTTGTGAAACAAACAACAACAAGCGAGTGAGCGAATGAGCAAGCAAGTGAGGGAGGGACAAAACCTCCAATCTCATGCTACACTCGACCACCAAATTTCAAGTACTTTGCAACAACATTGCACCACCAATGGACTATATAGAAGAAGAGCCTCTCTAACATTTTTGAGATGCATGGAAGTGGCCACAAAAGGGGGAGGTGGGTGGGTTGAGTGGCTTAGTGGGTGGTGGGGGTGGTATTATCTATATGGTCATGTACCAAAAAAAGGCAACAACTTGAGAGCATAGTTGAACATAAGGAAGGAAGGAAGGAAGGAAGGAAAAGAGAGTCTCCATGGATCCAAATTAGAGTATCTATCTATAAATAGGGAAGCTGTTGTTGTTTTTGTTTGGGGATTATATTGCTTTTGTGTATATATTGGGCATGAGTCTGGAGTTTTGTGGGGAGAGGGGAGGGGAAGGAGAAGGGGAAGGGAAAGGGGGAGAGGAAGGGGAAAGAGGGGGGATGGGCTTGCTTTTTCCAAGTGGTAGAGCCTCTACATGATGTCATGCACAAAATGGTCATCCACAAAATGGTGAGCTATGGGTGCTGCTGGTATGGAATGCCTAAAACATGTGGCCAATTTCTTCCTCAAGTTTCCATCCTGGCGCCTTCACTCCCTCTCCCACTTGTGTTGTTCCAGTGGGCGCCAGCCATAGCGAACCAGCACCCACAGTTTACCATGAAAGATGGATGGATGGATGATATGTGAATGGATGGATGGTATGTGGATGGATGGATGATATGCGAATGGATGGATGATAATGTGAATAGATGGATGGTATGTGGTGCGGTAATAAGGCCTGCAGACGGTTCTAGAGGTTCTAGCACTTGCTCCAGGTTCCCAGTTCGGATTCTAGAACTGGATCTGGTTTTAAACCTGGTTCCAAAAATCAGACCCGGTTAGGGTTTTATTTTGGGTTAATGAGAATTGGAACCAAGAATTCTAACTGGCCAAGTCAAGTAACCACCCAACACTGGTATATACCATCTACTTACCTAGCTAGTAATAGTCACCTATTTTCCTACCTATCTACCTATAAATATGACTTACTTCTTACACAATGGGTTACCGAGATGAAACCGGATGTTAACTCAATTGAGCTTCATCCACGATTGAGTCATAGGAAATACGTCTCCTATATATGTAGATAGCTAGAAAAATAGGTAACTACTTAGTAGGTAAGAAGATGGTTTATACACATAGGTAAAAAGGCTGCTTTTACTACCTACTTACCTACCTACCTACCTACCTACCTACTAACAAACTGCTTGTGAGTTGTTAATAAGTAGGTAGTAAAAAAAAAAGGCAACCAACATGGGCTAACCAACATGGTAAAACTAGGGAACTGGACAGAAAGCTGTTTCCAGACCAATTATCATCCATCCTTCATGGTGCACTGGTGTGGGTGCTAGCTAGTTCATTGTGGGCTACCAATTGAAAGTGGCAACTTGACTAAAAAGGCTATACTACCAATTGAAAAGTGGCAACTTGACTAAAAGTGGCAGCTTGACTAAAAAGGATAAGGTGCTTGCTTGTTTACTTACCTAGTTAGTTCCTTTGACCTAGAAACCCACAAAATGTGTGAAAAAAAGACCTCAATAAATATTCCATATTTTTATATAGGATACCAGGATGCAAGGCCCACATATTTCCACTCATGGCTCTCAAGGGACCGAGGGGGGCGGGGGGGGGCTCCAGCCAATCACGAATTACCGAATCGAGCATGTGCGGACACCAATTATTTTATATAAGTAGATAGTGAACTAGCTAGCTACAGCTTATTTTGCTGGATGGCTGGTGATGTCACACATAGTTTCAAGCTGACATAAGCATATATTTGAGCAAGCTAAAATGTGGGGTCACATACATACTCTCTCACTCTCCTTACAACAACCAAAAAAAATCCCTTGTGCTATAACAAATTATGCAATGGCTGCCTTCTAGGGTTTAGTGAAAAGCAAGCCGCCCATGAGGCTTCCCAAGGGAAGCACACAAAAGCCGCCCATTGCTTTTACTTGTGCAATTTTGTTTTCCTTTTGGCATGGAGAAATGACGGCCGTATCCTTCAAAGATGTGGAGAAACATGAACCTACTAACTTCCTCCACGAGGTAGGGTAGGGAAGGGAAATTCAACGTACGTACTTCCACTTCCGGTCTCAAGTTTTCTTCATTGTTGTTGTTGTTGTTGCAAATGACCATGAGGCCCACAAGGGTATTAAAAACAACACGGTGAACTATTTTAGGACAAGCTATTGTGCAAGCCATATATGGTTCTTCTACGTACGAGGAGGATTGTGATTAGGGTTTAACCATCCATCGTATGTATGCTCGACCTTGTAGTCTAGATAATTGGGTTATATTTATCCTCTATTCTCTCGATAACTTGGTGATGCCGCTTAGATCTAGGGTTTGGTTTGTAGGGTTTGATGCTTATTGAAAGAATGAAGGTATATTATATAGTTTTATCCCTTGACTTTTTCATTAAATATAATTTTTAATTATTTTTGCTCTCAAATTTGCCCTCCAAGTAATTACTCCGTCATTTTGGAATTTAAATCATCTTGGAATTCCTCTAGACCCATGCTTTTGGTCAGAGTCAGGTGGCACCAAAGTGGAAAAACTTGGGGAACACCACCACCTAACCTATTACTACTAGTCAGAGCCTATCTCAAGGCATGCATTCCCAAAATCACCAAATGATGTCATATCCCACCTCATCCCATCCATGGTGAAGCCAAAAAAAAATAAAAAATTTAAATTTAAATTTAAAAAAAAATTATTTCATTACAACTTTGCTTTTTTATTTCCCCCCCTTTTTTTCCTTAGAAAAAATATAACCAACAATGGGAGTTAACTCTAATACACATTTGGTGAGTAAATTATATACATGCACACACACAAGAATATGTTAATTCAATAAATTGGGTGATTCTAAAAAGAAGATTAATTAGTGGGGAAAATTAATTGGAGTGATTGAGATTCTACCCTTTTTTTTTCTTCACAAGATAATGCCAAAAAAAAATTTTAATTTTAAATTTTTTAAAAAAAAAGACCAACCACCAAAGTTGACATTTTTAGGGTTGTACCCAACTGTTTATTCAAACAGTTACAAAATGTGGAAGATGCCAAAGAAGAAGCTGAAGAGGAGCTGAAAAGAGATTTCAGTACTTGGTCTTCTTAAGATGCTACTATATATCTGGTGTGGGTGTGTGTGGTTTTTTTTGTCCCCAAGAGAGTTTTTGGACCATATGAGATGATGATGATGATGATACATCAATTCTCTTCATCAAAAAAGATATGCAGATCATATTGAATTTTTTCCATGATTCCTGGTGTTGATGGAGTTGGTGGGAGTGATTTGCTGATGATCATCGATCGGTAACAAAGTTTTTTTTGGCAATTGGGTTTAGACTATCCAAACAAAAGCCTTTCAAGTTCACAAAGTTTTGGGCAAGCAAGTTAAGTTGTTGCGGGGTTTAATCCAAAAAGTCTTCAAGTTTTGAAACACCAACAACACTTGTAGCTCTTTGAAAGCTGTGCATTTTATGGAGCGAGAGAGAGAGAGAGAGAGAGAGAGAGAGAGAGAGAGGAAGGAGGGGGAATTCCTGTTCTGGTGACAAGTTTCTAGATTTGTTGGCAATTTGAGATCATGGTTATGAAGTTAATAGTGATCATCTGTATCCAGAGAACTTCCTTAGTTGGCAGATTCCAGTAGTATACATGTCCTGAAGAGAGAATTTTCCAGTCGTATGTTGGAAGAGACATCCAGGCTGCCTCACAGTCTAGCAGCTTCAGTGTAATTAACTTGAATTCTGCCTAGAATAAACCTTGAACCTCAATTGAAGTTGAATCTGCCTGATTTTCGGAGAATTGGAGTTTGTGGAACACAAAGAAGACAAAGATCTTCCTCATGGATGATTCAACAAGGTAATGGAACTAACTCCCTGACAAATAAATGATCCAACAGCATATGATGAAATTGAAGTTTCTACAATTGAATTAATGTTTGTGCACTTTTTGAGCACCTGTACTAGTAACTAATTTCAAGCATAAGAGTAGAAGAAATCTAAGGCAGAGACTTGTGGAGGATTGAGTAACTATAATGGCCAACAAAAAAATTCTGTAGCTTCATTGAATATATTGCAGCAGCACACAAAATTTAGAACTTTTGACATGGAGTACTCTACATCAATTCTTTTTGTGATTAGTGAATGAATTGCAAGACGCATATATTCCTGTTCGGTATCTGAAATTTCAGGGTTAACTCACTTCTTCACAGTGGCTGACAGTGCTCTTGAACCATCTTCATGAAATAGAGTAATAGGGTTGCATTGAATAAGAAGCAAGCTCACTCTCTGTTATGCCATGTGCTTTGCACCGTCGTGATGGGCATGGGGCTTGTACATTAAAATTTGGATGTGTGCTGCTGTTCAGGTGGTGGTCTGAAGATACAGTAGCAGTGGTAACAGGAGCCAACAAGGGGATCGGATTTGAAATTGCTCGCCAGTTAGCCAGGCAAGGGCTTAGGGTTGTGCTAACTGCTCGGGATGCAGGCCGAGGGAAAAAGGCTCTTGAAGCTTTGAATGCTGAAGGGCTCACCAATGTTGCTTTCCACACTCTCAATGTTGGCTGTGAGGAATCAGCTCACATACTTGCTAAATGGCTTTTCGAGAATTACGGAGGAATCAACATACTGGTAAATTAGTACTACAAAATCTGATTTCAATTCAATTTGATCCGTTTTTGTTTCTTCTTCTTCACATTCAGTTTTCACCTTTGTTGACACTACAATTTCAGAATGTACCCAAAATGGAGATTGCACGTTCAAGAGGACTTCTTCTCTGATCTCAACTTTTTGTGTTCTAGCAGGTCAATAATGCAGGAATCTTTGCAACAGGAGTTGATGCTGATAATGCAGAGTTGATCATGCAAACAAACTATTATGGCTCAAAGCAAGTCATTAAAGCTATGCTTCCAATCCTACAAAGTACAGACTGCGCAGGGCCTCGCATACTCATCGTTGCCTCTAGGTGTGGACAACTCAAGGTAGAATTTTCTTTTGGGTCCTCTCTTTACATAGCAATTGGAAATTTAGGAACTCCCGACTTACCTTTTGATCAACAACATAATTCAATGAACCCTAATTCAGTGGATTGCTCTGCAGTTTGTCACTAACATGTATCGTTTATCTCCTTTAGCAAACATCATTGTTTGGTAAACCATGTAGAGAAGTTCCTGTGAAAATCTTTTGAACTGTGTTTTTTTGGGGTGGAGCATTTTCAGGCCTTGGAAAACAACTTTCGTGAGAAATTCTTGGACCGTGAGCACATCACTGAAGCTTATATTGACAATTTTGTTAACAAGTATTTGGATGAGGTTAAATCCGGTGCATGGGAAGGAGGAGGTTGGCCAGATTGGACCAAATGGGGATGGGATAGCCCCATGCCAACTTACTCGGTATCGAAAATTGCTCTCATTGCCTACTCTAGTGTATTGCATCAAGCATTCTCGACCCAGCCTGCAGCAGCAGGGCAACAAAAGGTATGCATATTCAGCTATTGCCCCGGGAATGTAAAGACAGACATGAATGACCACAGAGGAAAACTCTCTGTTGAAGAAGGTGCTGATACTGGTGTGTGGTTAGTGCTTCAATGCCCTGAAGGTTCTTCTGGGAAGTTTTGGGCTGAGCGTCAAGAGATGGATTTCTAGGTTCCATTTTTCCTTAGCTCATGGATGTGGTGGGTATTAGATGCATTTCTTGTTTGAGTTATTTGTCCTTGGCCTTCAACACTGTTATCATCAGGTCAATGTGTTCATTCCATGAGATTGTCTTCAACTTCAGAATCTACACTTGCCACAACCAAGTTTTAATACTTCACATGTCATTTGCTTAATGACCCGAAATAGCATCAAATTTATGGCATTTAAATTCCAAGAAACATTTGCTTGTCAAATGGAGGACTCATCAACTTGTAATTGATTGATGGCTCATAATTTTCCCTTACCTCCCTCACCCGCCTTTGGATTCTTCATTGTTGATAAAGCAAGGCTGATAAAAAGCATCGTGAATTCATGTGCAATGGATGTGAAGTAGAGCCTTGATCATAGTTGTGAGAGCCAAAGGCAACATTGCCTTTAAGATCATCAACTAAGAATAGGGTGATGGTTTGGAAAGTGATTTTTTGTTGGAATTTCGCATATGCACATGATGTTGCAAATGGGTCTTTTTCTATTATGCCATTTTCAGAGATGATCCACAATTTAAAGCAAGGTGCATGCAGAGGATGTTAACCTTCTTATGGCAATACTCACATAGTTGCATTTCCAAGAGAGGCTCATGCCAATCCAAGTTTTGTCTGAATTTGAAAAATGGCGATGTTTGCCATAGAAGTAGTTGTCTTCTAGATTGGAAAAGTTAGGCAACCATTGCCATTTTTGGGCAAAATGTAGAGGTCTCTCATAAACCCTTTAGGTGTATGCCAATTGGTAGTTCTCTCATAAACCCTTGAGGTGTATGCCACTTGGTAGTTCCCATTGTCTTTATCTAATCAATTACATCATGCAAGCAAGCAACCACCCAATATTCAATGGCGTTGAAGAGCATGACAAATGAAAGCAAGGTGTTAGTTCCATTGTTTTACATGACAACATGTGATGTTAAACACTTGTATACTTTACACGCATGGTAATGTTTAAAGGTTCATTTTCAAGCTTGAAACATTGAAGAATAGAAGTTTATTGGTCTTTAGCAAACAATATACAAAAACTATATATTTGTAATTGTGTTTTCAATTGCAATGGAGTTGGAGACAACATTTGCAACTATGAATCTTACAACTTGGGCTCCATGATGGCATGTATGGACTTCACCCATTTGTGGATAATGCCTATTGCTTTTGCTAAAGTTGGATTTTCAATTATTTTTCATCATCACATGCTATAATTTGGAAACATGTGAGACTTTTGCATTGGTTATATTTTTAAGTTTATAGAGCATTACAATCAATTGTGCTCATACACATGTCATGAAGGCATTGCATTTGGTAACCCTTTGAATCCACTATGGCTTGCCATGTGTGTATATGGAACTAAGACAATTTGAAGGTAATTGATTGTCAAATTTTGCCAAAACAAAAAACCTTTAGAACAATTTTCCAAAAGGAATATGCTTATATAAAAATTGTTTGAAATGTTCAAAACACTTAATTATAGTATTATAATAAAGTAGGCAAAATTTTATTTCATGCAATATCCAAGATGACCTCATAAAACACTTTGAGACAACAAACTTGTTACATGATGAAATCCATGGGTAGATTAAAAAGAATATGATCAAATGAAATGAAACTATGCTTAAAATATTCATGTAAATTAAATGACCATATAATATAACATATTATTTTACTAGCTTGGCATGTAATAATCTTATGCATCATAATTCATCATTTCAAAAAAATTTTAAACTTTGAACCCTTTAAAAAAAATCAAGATGTATTTACCCCCCCCCCCCCTCCAATTTGAAATAGGTATCTCAACAATGTGAATATTTTTGTGCCTCAATGATCAAACTCTTCCAAGGTACTAAACATTTTCCCCCTTGCATCTTCAAAGTCCAATGTATGGCATGGATTGAATCAATCAAAACTAAATGATCATGGGTATCAAACCTTGGGTATTCCTAGAAACACAAGCATTCATAAGATCTCCCACATTACAAGGACAATTGCAAACTCACACATACAACATTAAAACATCCAACTTAAAGGGCGCAAGGAAAGGTTCATCTCCCACCTAAACCATTGTTTGATGTGAATGGTTCAAACTTAAATCCATAAATAGGATACATGTGTGCCAATAGGTGTTTGTGAAACAAAAAAATCAACTTTTAATCATTTGGCCAAATTTCATTGGTACATGTTTCACATGCATGAAGGAGGTTGGATTTTGTTTGCCTACTCATGCTCAACTAGAGCTTGGGTGCAAGAGAGTATCATTTTCCCAAAATGTGGATGGTGCCCTTTTTGTAAAATATCCTAACAAATTGTGCATTTTGCTCCACATGGAAAAAATCTAATTCAGAAATTGCTACTCAAAAAACTAAAAATCCAAGTTTAATCAATCAATCTAGTATATATATATATGTTCAACTAAATCTAATAGGAAAATGATGATCATGATGTTAGCTATGACAAAAATAGTAATTTATTTATTGTATTTGTTTAGATTTAATTGCTATAATGAGTTTTAGAACAATTATATTAAATTTACTTTCATACCACAATCCACATACTAAAACAAACTCTAAAGTATGCATGTGTGATATCATCCAGATCAAAAAGTTAATTTGTTATGCTTTTAGGACAATCTTACATTGAAGTTTCTTACATTGAAGTTTTGTGAACATCATATTGTGTTTCATTACAAGCAATGTGAGTGTTCAAGTATTTTAGAAATTATGAGTGAATTCAACCCATGTTTTTCAAGGTGTGCCAAATGACATCCATTCAATATGAATTTTTCTTTTTACTTGAAAGTTTTTTTTTAAAATAATAATTTTACTATTAGCTCAATGAATGTATCCAATCATTCATGCACAATTTGAATGAATAGACACATTCATCCCACCGTACCTTATAGGCTATTATTATGACTATCCATGTGGGTCTTTGTATATAAGCCAAATTTCATATGTTTGCATGAAAACAAATCCATAATTAGATTTTGGATAAGGTTATCAAAGGAAGCCTTTCATAACATAACTTACTTTGGAAATTTTGACACATGTCTATCAAATATTTAATTAATTTTGAAATTTTCATTTCATAAAATAAAATATTCAATATTTTCTTTTTTATTATTTTTGAAATTTTCAACATTTTTGAAAATAATATAATTAATGTCAAAGGTTCTAAGGTAGTAGGGTATATGAGTTTGTAATCAATATATTTTATCACTGCCATTAATCATCCACAATGGAATTCAATACGAATATTTCATTCTTTAGAAAATTGCAATTAGGTCACATGCTCATGTTTCATTATACATGGTCTTCATATTAAACTTATTAATTTCAAATCAAAGTCCCAATTGATAAATATAATGTTTCATTATGTGTCACATGGTCATTTCAAAAACAATTCTAGCAAAATTCATGATTGTGGCACCAAAAGTGATCCACTTTGGCTTGTAATTACCCCACTTTCAATTGAAACCTTCCATGAATGGCCTTGTTTGACCAAATGAACTTGTGAACCCGTCATTTTGAACTCCCATGTGGGACCAAACATGGTTGGGATGTCAAAAAGTAATGTTTCGTGAAATATTCAATGGACCCCTCAATTGGACATGTCTTTAAAATTTAATTACACACTCATATTGGAAGTTTTTTTCTTCATAGATAGATACATTATTAAGGTACTATTTTATCCATACCATTTTTAATTTGAACATGTTTAAGGAGTCCAGACACATCATGGGAAATATTTCATGACTTTGTCTCCTTTGGTGAAAAATGCTTCAAAGGTTTCATTAAGAATGTATAAACATATCATTTTTTCAAATTTTATACCACAAATGACTTAAGTGTTAATGTGTGTAAAACATTCAAAGTGTGATAAGAACCAAATGCCTTACTACAATGTACAAAATTTCAAAAAGTGAAAGTTTAAAAAAAAATTGACCATTGATAAAACATGGCCCCCATTGGATAAATTTTATTATTCCTACTTTCATAAGTGAAAATAATAGACATTCTAAGTACTTACATAAAATTTGGAGAGAATTTATTTTATAAATGACATGAAAGATAAAAAAGGAAATCTAAGGCATGTTTTAGTTATGTGAAGGAACTTGCAAATTTGGGAAATCCTAAGAGTTTTTTTTTGTGTTTCAAATGAGACACCCCAATCATGCTTGAACTCGCCCATGACCATTGAATGTATGTATCACCCCTTTCACAAAAATCCAACTATTCCAAGCATCATTCACCACACCAAGACCTTGACACTCTACCCACTTGAAATGAACTTGTTACACATCAAAATTATTATCACTTGGAAGTTAGAGATAGCTTCCAAATTCAAAGCCAAACTACTTTAAAATGTAGGCACATACATCAAACCAACCTCCTTGGAAATGTATTCACATGTCTTCGCATAATATTCTAGAACCTTGCCAAAGTCACTTTCTTTAATGATAACATGAAAGAAACCTAAAAGCAAGGACTTTCACAAGATGGGCCAAGATTAACCTCCACCCTTTTCTCATCATGCTCACCATGAAAAACAAAGAGTTATCAAGAAATCTAATCTGTAAAAGAATGTGCAAGAAAAACAACAACCTTGACCACTCATGGCATTAATGTGTAAAACATGGCATAACCTTCTTGAGTTGAAAATTGCATGTCATCATTTGAGACTCTAGAAAAGAAACAAGTTTATCCTTTTCAATTTGCATTTTGAACTTGAACTAGCTCAACTAGTTCTGTGAAAATCGAAAGATTACTAACTTCAAAATTGGAACAAAATTGGATAATTAGTACTTTTTCATTTCCAATTTTGCTTGTAGTATAAAGACAAAAATTTGTCAAGATCTAAGATCCATGTTTTGGTTTAGTAGACTAACATCCTACCCAATTATAATAGTTGCATCATAGTTGTGAGAATGACCAAAATAGTTGAAATTTGGTTTTGTAGTTGCAAATGTTCCCAAATCCAGTTGCAAACGACTACAAGTCGCATGTAGTTGTAAATGGAGTGGTTACATTTTGGCTGATTTCTACTAATGTTAGTTATATTCCTCTAGCAATACTAGACATAGAAGGAGAGATGGAGCAAGAGCTAATTTATGTTGGCTTGCCAAACAAATGTCTTAGATGTAAAAGTTTTGACCACCAAGTCAAAGCTTGCCTCATTGTTCAAAAGATCAAGCTAGGCCACCCAATGCCTCCCTTTAATCTAACTTTGACAAACCTCCAAGTGCTTTGATCATCCCTACTTTGAATTTATTTCAATGTCATCTATCCTATTGTAACCCTTGCCATCTAGATATCCTTTCAATTATTTGGTGATTAAACCTTCTCTTAGCCCTATCCCAACCGTTTAGTCAATCCTCAAATCCATCCCTCCCTCCCTCCCCTTAATTTCACTTACTTCACCTCCAATTCTTAGTTCTTCCAATATGCCACCCATTGAAACCCAAACCATCTAAGTGGCTCAAGTTTCTCATGATCCAAACCTTAACCTTTCTAACATATGGAAATGGTTGAACAAGAAATAAGGAATATGGAAGAAGATCTAGAAGGCCCAAGCAAGAGCTCCTATATATGGAAGCTTGCAACCAAAAAGAAAAGAAAAAGCAATGCAAAGTCATTTTAACTATGTGCACTATCTTTGTTTCTTCTTTTCCTTTTGGTTGCAAGTTTTCATATATATGTTTGCATTGTAATTGCACTAGTTTAATAATTGATGTTGTATTGATTTAATATTAATTTAATTAGTCCCTTTAGTGTTTTTGGACAAGTAGATATAGAATAATGCCCAATTGCCTTAAAAGTTCCATGATGTTTTGGTATCGGCTATGACATGTTAAATCTAAATAGGTTTCATAAAGTATCTCATACACATGACAAAATACATAAGCTTTAGAGTTTCACACACCCCCAAGATAATTAATGTAAAAAAACAATAATATTCAATCAAAATGTTGGCTGGCATTCAAACTACATGAAACTAGACACATGGAGTCCCAATTTAATATTACAATGGAACAAATAGATTGCAAAGAGCAATTCAAATCTTACATATCACCAAACAAAACCAAATATAATGTTAGTATTTTATGATTGTGCTTTTCCAAAAACTAGTAAATAATGTTTAAATGATGATTTCTACCAAGATTATCACAACAAACATTAAGGTTTAAAATATTAGTATTTACACTAATGCAACAACTTTTAAAACAATATGCCAATGATGTAGATGTGTAATGAAAAGTTATTGAGTAAGACCATTATATTTGAAAAAAAAATTCAAAATTTTTGTAAAAGATTTGTCACCACACCAAAATATGGTTTTCATAACTAGGGCAACTTGCAAGTTGTGTTAAAATTTAATCATATAGTTAGATGTGGACATTAACCATTGTCATTTGTATAACTATAATCATACACACCATTATATGACTACAATCATCATTACATGACAAATAATCTTTTTCAAAAACATGACATGTGTCATAATCTAGGCCATCTTAAATTACCCTAAATAAACTAATCTAGTAAGTTAACATAAGTAGGCCTAGGTTATTCTAGTTTAGCCTAGGATAACCTAGGTTAACCTTGTTAAGCCTAAGCTAATTTACACAAACCTAGGATAGTTTAAATAACCCTAGGCTATATTATGTTAAGTCATAATAACCTACAAATGTTTGTTTTAACTTAAGTGAACATAGGTTAAACTTAGGTTTAGTTTTGCTTAACTTTGATTAACTTCATTTACCTTAGGTTTAACTTTGGTTCCCTTAAATTTGTGCACACCAATGCCTCCCTCCCCCACCCCTCCTTCAAAATGCCTCATGCATGGACAACCATAATTTCATGTAAGAGCTCCCAACTTGCCCAAGCTTGTGAACGCCACCATCAAAATTTGACCCACCTTTTCTAAAGCTTGCTCCAAAAGGATTTTCCCACCTTAACAATCATGGACATAACTAGGTTGTATGCATTCAATTTTAGCTTTGAAACCTTTTGAAAATATATGTTGTAGTTATAATAGATTCATATAAAACTATTTAATTAACTTTTGAGATGGCCCCAATAATTGTGAAAGATTTCAAGAATTTTTTTGAAAACTTTTGAATCTTGTACAAGTTGAAGAATTTGAAAGCCCCCCTTCCCCTAGGTCGAGATGTTTAAATGAGTTGTGACAAACTTGGTACTTTGTGTGCCTTTAGTGAAGATATCACCAACATTGACATTCCACTTGTACCTAGTCCAATGTTTTACAATAATCCAACATTTGTGGACACACCACTTATTAGCATCGCCTTTGATTGTTTTATAATTATACTTTAATTTAATTTAATTAAGAATTTGCAAAAATGGTTAAAATTAAATTCAAATGTCATCACAAATTCAACATGCAATGAATTAATAATGAAAATTGTGTAAAATTTGTTCATTCATAGGTTTGTACATTTTACACATGAATATCATACATTGAAAATACGTTTGACACATGGATAATTGTGTTGATGGATGAAGTACAAACATATGAATGAACAAATGTCATACGAATTTCACATCTTCCTATAAATTTGTGTGTTAAATATGTTTTCAATGCACAATGTTAGTGTGTGAAATGTATGAATTATTAATGAATGAATTTTGCACAATTTCTATTACTAAGTTTGAGATGCTACATTTGTGATGATAACATCTCAAATTCAAATTTTTTTTCCCAACAACCATCTAGGGAAAAATATGGATGTAAGAATGTTTTCTTGTAAAACTTGGGGCATTTCTTTAGCCAAGTTGCCTTGGGGAATCATGTAGGGAAGTTGTAATGCTTTTGAATTTTCAAACATTGCATGATATTAAATGAATGTGCTACTTCATTTTTTCAAATTTTTATCCTTCATCCTTCATCCTTCACCTAAAGTTTCAATCCCCAAATTTTCATCCACTATGCAACATTTGAAACCAAGTTCCCCAACTTTTCATTCACTATGCAATTGTCAAAAACATTTCATACAAATTGATTGTTGTTGAACATTAAAAAAACCAACTATTACCAAGTTGAGAAACATATTTAGTGGATCTTCATAGGTCAAGTAACAAATGTTCCTTGATCATTCCCTATTTGGGGAAAGGTTGGTTCAAGTTGTGCATAGAAAACATCCCAACATCCATTTTCTTTTTTATTCTTTGGATGAAAGCCGTATGTGTAGAAAGTGGCTATTGGTAAAAGAATTGAAATTCAAGATGTTTAATGGAAAGAAGATGGCCTCAACCACTATGTCAAGCTTTTTTGTTCAAGAAACAAATTTTAATGAGGATAATAATCAAAGATGGTATACATGAAATAGGTATAGGACCCAATAATATGATTGTCAACTTGACAATTACGAAAACATTGCATATGGAATTCTAAGTTTAACTACCTCAATCCCTTCACCAACCCACACCTACATGGATATAAATAGGAAAATTACCATGTGGGCATTTTTATAATCGAAATTTCATAATTTAGTTGAATTATATTCAATTAAATTATGAAAAGAATCCAATTCGACCAAATTGAATTCAATCAAAATTTCGATGAAAACATTGACCTTGACAAGTATAGAGGAGAAGAATATTGTGTTGAATTCAATTAAATGTATTTGAATTGAATTTATAAATTTGAGTCCAATTCAATTGAATTTGAATTACATTTAGGAATTTAGCCATTCAATATTTCCATTCAAATGGAACTTACTTTCACAAAATCAATTAGTTTTTTCATCATTTCATTATCAATGGTAATTTGGAGTGATGTGGAGTTCTTAATTCTTTAAATTCTTACAACAATGATAGTTGGACCTAGTATATGTGAATTAAGTATCAAGTCCAATAATATGGTTGTCAACTTGACGATTATGAAAACATCATGTGGAAACTACCTTAAAACATGGACATGCGTTTTTTTGAATTTACATGTTTTCGAAGTTATTTTCTTTTCAACACCAAAGTCATGAATGTTCATCACTTCCATCATTCATCCCTAAAATCACTTTTTCAATACCTTTGCACCAATTTGTCTATTTTTTTCCTCAATTGAATTCATATTCAATCATATTTGAATTCAATTCATCAGAATTTTAACTCAATTCAATGGAATTTGAATTCCATGAACTAAGTTGAAATGAATTCAAATTTAATCATACTAGTTGGTATGGACATGGTTTCCATGGATGCTACAATTAAGAAAGGAAAAAGACATTATCATGTCAATGCACGATGATTCTAAATGCTTGATCAAGTTTAGAACCAAATTTATTGTTATTGTTTCATTTTTTCTTATCATCACATTCCACTGTTATTTTAATTGTCACATTAAAAACACCAACACAATTCAAGAACTTCATAACATAGATACCATTGACATGAAAAGATAAATTTTATGCACCTTTTCATGTCCATATTGGTGGGTAGGTATTAGTCAATCAAGCTCAAAATATGCAGTACGAATGCCACAAATAAACAAACATACAAGATTAAAAAAATCATATTGATTTGAATTCCATTCAATTTGTTTGAAAATTTAATTGAATTTAAACCACATTTAAGAATTTGAATTGAATAGAATCTAAATTCAAAATTCAATTCGATTCAAGTTGCATGCAATGTCATTCCATGTTTTCATTTGAGTGGGACCTAATTTAAACAAAATCAATTGATTTTTTTCACGATTTCAGTGTCACTAGCAATGTGTAGTAACATGGAGCCCAAGTTATATTAGTAGTATTTAAAAGATTTATTGTAACTTGGGTGCAATAGAAAAAATAGAAAAAATGATTTGTTGTCGAACATCATTAGTGGGAATATATACTTTTGCACCCAAGATTAAATTGCATTTAATTCATTGTTCTTTTTTAATGTCAATTACCTACACCAATGCACTCACCTTTTTGAATGAGGCCTCTTAATGGCTATGTTTAACCTAAGAAATGTTAAACTAGGATTCATAGATCTTAATTTAATCTTAAGATGAGAAATTTGTAATGCTTAAAAACAACTCAAACAAATTTTGTAATTTTTGCCATTGTATTAATGTACGTGTTGGTTCACTACCCAATGCCTACTTACTTTCATGACTATGAGGCTTCAATGTTTTTTTTACTATTGAAATTTCAACATAATTAATTTAAAAAAAATTAAAAATGAAATGATTTTGGAGAGTTTTAATCAATAGGAATGAAAAAAAAACTAAAAATTATAAATTTTTTATTCCTAGAATCATTGCCATTTTTTCTACATCTTCATATGGAATATTGTAGCGCATGTCATTGGGCCAAGTGTGAATTAGTTATCCAATTATTTTTTCCTTCCAAATCGATTTTTTGTATTTTGATTGAATTTCCAATGACAAAAACTATTCAAAATTCAATATCTCTTGTACCTCAGGTCTAGAAATTATGAAATCACCTCCAAGAAATCCTAATCAATGACGTCTTTCCAACAATACTGAGACCATGCCCAAATTCCTTTACAAGTTTTAATTTAGATTTTATTAAATTTTCAATGAATTTTTTTTTTCAATATTCAACTGCAAGTTTTAGTTTTGATTTTATTAAATTCTCAATGAAAAAAATATTCAATATTCAATTACAAGTTTTAGTTTTGATTTTCTTGAATTTTCAATGACAAAATTGTTCAATATCCAATAATTCTTGCATTGTAAGTCCAAGCATTATCAAACCACCTTGGTGCACCTGCTACTAATGGAGGGCTTTCAAAACAACAACACTACGAAAAGCATGGCAAGAGGCACCATAGTTTTGGAGATTTCAATGTAACAAAGAAACAAATTTTCAAAAATGAAAAAAAAAACATTAAAAAACAAACAAAATACATTCCTTAATAGATAAATGAACACCAATTAAAACCCCAAAACCCTAAAAAAAAACCCTAAAAAAAACCATGGCTATGAGCCTTTCATCTTAGCTCTAGTGTGATGAGAGATTTGTGAAACATTTGAAACGCCTCCACCCTCCCTTCAGGCTATAGACCACTGAAGGCTTGGGCTATAGCCTTCAAGGGGAAGGCTATAGCCCAAGCCCCACCATACCCTAGGCTATTTCACTTGGGTGCTTGAATTTAGCCAGTATATCCTTATCTCAACAGGATGGGAAGCTTTGCATCCATTGGCTATTCCTACTTTCTTAATAAAAATTTGTTGAGAGACAATTTTTTAATTAAAAAAATTGCCACAATTGGCTACAATATGAAAAGGTGCTTAAGATTTTTCTGCTTCCATATTTTGAATATTGCCAAATTTAGCTAAATATACTTATGGATGATGGCCACTTGAGCACAATCACAAATTTATAATTTAAAAAAATAAAATAAAATGGATTTACAAATAATAAATTAAAAGGGAAAAAAAAGAAAAGGAAAAAAACTGGGCTGGTGTTGTAATAATGTAGGCAAATATGTTGCTAAATATGAAGTGTATTTATTTGTTGCTTTAGTTTAGGCATATTTCCATGGTGCAAATTATGAGAAAATTAATCTGTTTTCAGGGTTTGAGATCTGCTCCTGGGTTTGGGAACAAAAAGACGGGTTGATATTAAAGTCATCCCTAAAGTCCTCCCCAGTTTCACCCTCCGTCCCACCCCCTGTTCCAATTTCATCCCCTATTTTAAAAAAGTGTTTCTTCTTCCCACATCATCAATGTCAGTGTTTTTTATTTATTTTTTTATTTTTTAAAATTAATTAATTTAAAAAATGTACCTTAAATTTTTTTATTAATTTAGTTCAAGTGGCAATCCACTTAAGATTTGGTATTTAGCCAAATCTTAAGTGGATGTAAAAAAAGATTTTTAATAATGGCGATCCACAGAAAGATTTAGCCAAATCTGGCTACAAACCAGACATGAAGTACAAATCTTTAATCAACCCTCTGTATTTATGGATGCCCGATGAAAACCAAATATCGAAATCTGGCAATTGTAGCTTTTCTTGGGGTAAAACCAGAAATAAAAATATGGCAATTGTGACTTTTTTTTTGGAGGGGTGGGGGAAAAACCTAATATAAAAATCTGGGAATTTTACTGTTTCTTTTCCTCACTTTTGTGGCGATTAAAAAATCTCCAAAATCTTCTTCATTTTCGAATTTTCTTTTTAAATTAAAAAATTCACTCGCCAAAAATGGAAATTAATTAAACAAGTTTCTCTGCCAAATTAGTGCCAGATTTTTTTGGCCAGTAAAAAAATAAAATCAATGAGGAGGCTTCCCATGGATGAGATGCTGTTGACGTTTGTGGAGAGAGAGCGAATAAGGAGAGGATAAGATGGATGAAAAATAGATTTCATCGCATCGGAACACCTATCTCTCTCCCTCTCTCTCTCTTCTCTCTCCTCTCCTCTCGCAGTAACAAGAGTTGTTGTTGTATCTGCTTTGCGCTGCACCGCATCCATCTTGCAAGGGATGGGTGATGGCGCTTCCCGTTTCCTTGTTTACCTTGCAATTGAATGCCGTTGCTACTGATACCAGAAGCTCCGTGTCCTCCTCCTGCTGCAGTGGAGATTTTTCTTTTCCCATTTCAAGCTTGCATTCGGATTTAGTTACCAAGTAGAGAAAGCGAAGAAGACGCAGCAGCAGCAGCAGCAGCAGAAGAAGAAGAAGAAGAAGAAGAGGAAGAAACAAAGCACAAAAACAACAAGATCAACTACTTCCGGGAGGATATTTTGAGTAACCATGGGTGTCGCAATAGCGCTTTCTCATATCACTTCAGTTGCTTCTTCCACTGTGGTCTGCGTGGATTCCACTTTCGCAGGCGCCGCATCTGTTGGTGCTAGTCGACAGGGCGCGTCGTTTACTGAGCATAGAGGAGGAGGAGGAGGAGGGAATATTATCGGTGGTAGAGCTCATCACTTGTCTTCTTGCAAAAGTTTCGGATCTTCGTCTCTTCTTTCTGGTGCTTGCAATGTGAAATTCGACGATTTCTTGGGACGACCGGTGGCTGTTCGAGCAGCAGCTGATGACAGCAGCAGTGACTCGTTTCTGAAGAAAGGAACGCGGTTCTTGAAGCTAGGAGGACGGAAACAGGAGGAAGAGGAGGAAGCGGGGGAGGCGATACGGGGTAGAAAGGGAACGCAGAGGATCCGTGGGAGAAAGAAAAAAAAGCAGCGGGAAGAGGAAGAAAGTGCCAGTGATGAGCCTTTTTTGTTCGGGACGCAGTTGTTTTCAAACTTCGGTCTGAAACGCGGGGAATCGCAGAACGGAACTGCCAGACGAGGAGGAGCGTTGGTTCCGCGGAAGGAGACGACTGCAGTGGATGTCTTATCTTTCGGAAGAGGACGACGCCAAGACCCTAGGACCGTCTTCGTTGCTGGCGCGACGGGACAAACGGGCTCTCGAATCTCGCAGCAGCTTCTCCATGCCGGCTTCAATGTCCGCGGCGGAGTGGGAGATCTTTTCTTCGCACAGCAGCTCGCGGAATTCGCCACACAATACGGGGTCAGTTTGCAGCTTTCCCCTCTTTGCCAATGCCTTACAAGATCCATTCCAGCTCTTTGCTCGCTCGCCACTGTCTGTTGTTGGCTTTCAGGTTGTTCCGAGAGTCTGTGCCAAATGAAGGCAAAGCGGTAGAGAAGAACATGATAAGAAGAATAGGATGCTATTTTTCTCCTCCTGATTTTGACAAAATTTCATAAAGAGCAACAACAAATGCTGAACTCTGGACACGGCATGGCAACAGAACAGTTCAGTTTTTGTCTCTGTATGAACTTGTTTGCTGCTGCTGCCTTGGAAAATAAAAGCCAGGATATGAAGGGCTGAAGTTGGCCATCAGTTGGTAAATGGGAGCAGGTTATCAGCAGGGAAGAAGCCAAGCGTCTGAATGCAGTTGAATTCGATTTCAAGGATGTAAACTCCATAGCCAAGGCCCTTGGCAATGCTTCAAAGGTGGTAGTCACAATTGGACCGGCTGAGGATGGCCCGCGCTCAAAAGTGACAGTTGAGGATGCTCTGCGTGTGCTGGAAGCAGCACAAGTTGCTAATGCTGGACATTTTATTGTAGTTTCTGAGCCTGGGGCCAAGAACGATGGACCTTTAGCTGGAATATCGGCTTTTTTCAGCAGCCTTTTTAGCGGAGGATCAGTTGCACAAGATGCATACCTCATTGATAGTGTTGTAGAAAGTGACTTAACATTCACTGTCATTAAAACTGGTTCTACTGAAGGTGTTGATGATGCCTCCCAAGATACATCCAACCTTGTGGTCAGTGCAGAAGGAGCTTCTGATACAGGTGGCAAGGTAAATGTGGTGCCTCTTGAAAATCTCCTCCTTAATTGTCTACTATTATTACCTTTTCCAATTTCCATACAAAATCGAAAACCTTGCAGAAGTTCCTGTGGTGGTTGGGTCAGCATACTCACAGAATTGCCTCAGAGTGCACCATTTTGGCAGTACAGTGCTGGCAGACTTTCTCAAGCATGGGTTTGAATTCTTTGGACTGAGGGTTGGTGAGTGTGCAGGTTTCGAAAATTCAGATTGCATCGGTTGTTGCGAGTGTGTTTTCTAACACTTCTGTATCAGAGAACAAGGTATGGAAGAGTATGGACCATGAATGGACACCATTGTCTGCCTTTCATTAGTTATTCCACAGATACATATTTGGTTTGTGCTTGAAAGCTGGGCAGGTTGTGCTTTTTTGGTCCCATTTTTCTGTGCACCCAAGTAGTTGAACTTTTGCAAGCAAGTTGGATGTGTCACATGTGTGTCAACTGACTAGAAATGTGCCCTTCTTTGGCTTAACCTGTTAGCAAACAGTTAGGGGGCAATGCACTTTTTGGACTCTGCTGAAATACTATCATTAGTTTGTGTTCTCAGCACTGAAGAAACTAACATAGGCCTGGATGCAACTGGTACAAAATTTGATGTTGTTTCACAATTGGGTGCAGGTTGTTGAAGTGACATCAGATCCTTATGCATCTCCAAAACCCATTGAAGAATTCTTAAGGTTGGTTTGTTTTTGCACCTCTACATATTATTTTCACTCAGTTCTGCTATCCAATCCCCTTAATTGCTGTCTGCATCTGTTTCTGAGCAGGAAGAAAGAACAGGTCCTTTCTGCAAGCTGGAGTCATCAATATTTGATAGTGTGTTGGATATGCTGATGATTTGTGACTAATCTGGATCACTTGCTCCATGCACTCAATTAATCTACTCTAGAGTTTTGTCTCTTTCAGTTAGAAAAGTGACTTGTATGGATGATAGTGATTTTGAGTTCATTGATCTGTTTTTGCAACAGTCAAATACCAGTAGATGGCAGAAGGGCAATATTGGAAGCAGAAAGGGCAAAGGCTGAAATAGAAGAAAGAGAAAGAGAGGCTCAGAGGCTTGCGGATGCTGAGGCTCAGGCAGCAGTTGAGCAGGCGCGACAAGCATCACAACTGGCAGCTCAGCTAGAAGCTGAAGCAAAGAAACTGGCAGCAGAGGAAGCCAAGGCAGCTACTGTTGCAGCAAAAGCACAGGCCAAGGCTGAAGCTGCTGCTGCTTCAGTTGATGGGTTGGAGGCGAAAGTCAAGGAGCTAGGCATCAACACATTTTCAAACCCCTTGGGTGGGCGAAGTCTTGGATCCTTTATTCCTAAGCTGGAAGAAGTGAAGTCTCGCCTGCCAAAGGGTGAAAAAGAAGCAATACCTGAACTGGCAACTGCTACAGAAATAGGCCAAAAGCCTGCAAGGCAGTTTTTTGGTGGTCTCTTCAAACAGGATACCATTTATGTGGATGAGGATTAATCTTTGGCCTTTCAGCCATGCTACTTTGTACAGGAGGTCTGCGATATGCTCAGTTGGCTTCTCCTGGTACCTTGTATTTGCTGCACCGGTATTGAGCATAGACATGGGTTGTACATTAGAGTTCAAAATGATCCTCTTCAAAAGCCTTGATCATCCAGGTGCATGGAACCAGACTGCAATGGCTTGCTGCTTCTCCACAGATTTTCTAACTGTGTGAGTAGTGCCTTGCTAGTGTGACAGGTTATCAACCAGTTGCTATTGTGTTGGGCAAGGTTCATCAGTTCATGGTCTATTTACTTGGTGCCTACTTGGGGGCAAAGTTGGTCAAATCATTTGGCAAATGCCAGGCTGCTTCAACCTGCCCATACAAATTACACCTGTGCTTGATCAACCAAGGTAGAAGCTTTTGCCTTCAGGGTGGTTTGTGAGGTGTGTATCTTTCTCATAGAGTGTGTAAATCTTTTCCCCCTGATCTTTTGTCAATGAAGAGTTACCTGCTTCTGGTTCTTGTTTGTTCCTGAGCAGCTGGTTACGAAAGGAACTCAAACAAACTTGGTTGGTTGATGTCACTGAACTTTTTAACCCTGCCAAATGAATGTGGTCACGAGTCTGCAATGCTGCAAGTCTGTAGGCCCCAATTTTGTTCTCATGCCAAATCCTTCATGCAAATTTAGCAGCAATTCATCCACTAATGGAAGCCTTTGTTGCTGGGATGGTGAACATGGCTTCATCTTTGTAAGAAGAGATGACCATGGAAGGTGACCTGGGAATTTGCCAAGAGAATGATGCACTGGATACAGCCTTCCTGAACCTGGTGATGCAGTCAGTATCCCACTTAAGCTTTTCTCATATGAAAATAAGGTGCAAGAGATTGATGGTTTCTAACTTTGGTACCTCCAATGGAGAAAGGTTTTAGTGGGGTCTGTGATCCAGGGGTTTTGGTGACTGTCCTAATGTCCTGGCTTCTCAATCACCGCACCATATTTGGCGGACCTTTTTCCATGTCTTTTGAGTGCTTTTTTTTGTTTTGGATTTATAGGGTTTGTTGTAAAGCTCATAAATTAGAAGAGGGGGTAGGTTTATTATTTTGGTTCCCTTCCTTTCATGTTGTGTGCCCATCACTGTTTTTTCCCCCTTGCATCATGGTGTTAAGTTAATGAAGTTGTCAAGGGCTTCCACCAAGCAGATCAAAACTCAATACACTAGTTTTATACCTTGTGTTGATGTCAACGTGCTTGCAAAATGATCATTCGTGATGTGCATCTTCTGGATGACTACATGGACTATGCGCATGATGGATATTGGAATTCGGTGTGGGTATACATTCCAAAGACAAGGTACACTAGCTAACGCTCCCATCTGTTGTGTTGTGCCATTACAATGAAGGTCAAGCTTGACAAGTTCTCTTCTCAAGAGAATGAAGGATTTGTATTTATCAACTATTTAACTTTTGATTTGCCACAAAGCAATGTTTAGACATTTAGACAACGTTATTCAACCAAATGAGTTAGATGTGTGTTTCATTTGAATTACCACCATGTAGCAAGGAAATAACATTGGTAGACTTTGATTGGGAAAGGATTTGACTATGGGGAAGATGCATTTTAACCCATATTGCATTGCAATGGACTTGTCTCAACATAGTGTAAGTGGTTATTAGTGCTCGTAATATGCCAATGTTCACACAAAGATATCTTGTGTCCAATGCAACAAAAAGAAATAAAATCTGATGTAGAGTTGCATTACATTCTTGACTAAAATTGAAATAACTGTTGTGTTCCAATTTTGTCATGAAGTATATTTACTTCCCATCCTATTATAAATAGGGTTTTGTGCAATACTCATTTCAAAATGGATTTAAGGGTCAAGAGATGTTTTACTCAAGAGATAAAAACATTCATTTCTAGATTAATATGAAATGGTCTATTGTTAAGTGAAACCATCTCTTGTTTGAAAAATTAAATATAAATGTTGCAAACCAATATATCATCACCTAATGTATAAAGACTTAAGGTGTAGAAATTGGTTCAAAATTTGAAGAAGAAAGGATGAACAAAATACATTTTCAATGTCTTATTGCCTTATAGGTAGTAAGGTGTGCGGGTGATACAACTTAACACTCCATGTGAAGGTTCCAATAAGTGTTGGTAGGTTCAAATCCAAGTTATTAGGTTAGCTTTTCCGGTGTTTGGGCCAAAGGTTTCAAGTTTGGTTGGAATTGGAACTAAACATAATTGCCACCTTTTTTCAAAATTGAATTAGAATTTCAAGTGGGGGTGCTACTTGTTTTTAAATAGGGTAAAGTTCTCTAGATAGATAAATATGATTTAAAAAAATTTAAATACAGCTTCAATCCTATATTTTAAACAAATTATTGCATTTGATTGGTTGTACATAATTAATATTATATCATTCTTTGATTTGTGTGCACTAGTTGAACAAACTAATACTATATATAAAAATTGTTTAATTGTTTAGTCGTTTAGATGGAACTAAATTTGGTCTTAAATTGAACTTTGTAAAAAACGGTTGTGAAAATGATTGAAATAAAAGGTTTTAGAAATCCAAAAAACCTTTCTCAAGATTACACTAAAGGTTCCATTGAACCAAAAAAACATAAAAACAAGGACTAAAAGTGTTTTTTGAAGTAAAAAACTAAACAACACTTGTTTCAATTCACCTTCATCGAAATTTGGTAGTGATTCAAAATAAATAGTCATGAAATATTGAAGATTATATGGTTTGAACACATAACAAGGTTTTATGTTCAACTTTTTCATGTAAATGGCATTCGTCTTTAAACACATCAAATATGATATCAATATGCCTTTAATTCCTTTTTAAAAGAGTTCCCCCCCCCCTTTCACAATTTTAGACTCATGACGAAAAAAATGCCCTTCTCATTTGTGAAATGAAAGTTTTTAATGTAAAAAATTAAGCATCCATCTACAAAAAAAAAAACTTGAAAAGGTTGGAATAGATTATTATAAGTTCTATTATCAAGGAATCCTTCAAGACCTAAGCTTGCAATTAAGTTTTAAAACCTTAAAATAATTTGAACTTAACAATGCTACCATTCAAAAGGTCAATTTTTTTATGTCAAATGAATTGAAAACAATCGTAATTTTGAACTAATGTTGTAATAAGGATTGGTTAAGTTGAAAAACCCATAAAACATTGAATGCCATGAACATAATAATAGAAATAACTCAATTCATACTGATTTAGACATTTGAACCGTTATTGGACAAGTTTAGGCTTACAACATGTTTTGGGATATTTGGACTAGAAGTTCACAAATTTTTGTTGCAACTAGATTTGAATCCAAACTATGAAACTACCTCTTGCAAAAAATGAAACCCAAACTTGGATAAGGTTGGAGTCTCATTTTAAACAAGTTTAGGTTCTTGGAGTTCAAAGTTCTTCTAAAATTAATGCATTAACAAGCAAGTCTTGTTTTGAGGTTGTGACAATGCAACATTGGGCATTGAAGGTTATGGAGTAAATTTTGGTGGTATTGGGTGCATGTTGCACCACCAAACCAAAAGAAGAAAGAGGTGTTATATCGGGACCTCATTTATAGTTCTAATTCAAGGAACTACAATTTGTTCATTGCTAGGTGCTTACCACCTCTTTGGTGAATTGGTTGCCAATTCATTGGTGCCCCCTCTCCCCAAAACTCTTCCTTTCTCCCAAAGGAAAAAAAGGTTGGCTACTTCAATGTGTATTGCCTTCTTTCATTGACCATCACAATTTTTTCTTATGATGTTCTTCCCCAATTTTCTCCTACTTTAATACCCCATTCTTATGGGTGTGAATTACTAATTTTACTTAGGTGTAATGTAGATGAAATTGAATCTAATCTTAAATAATATGATGTTCCAAATTTTTTTGGGGGAAATATTCAAAATCAAAAGCTTTATAAATCCAAAAGCTATAATCAAAATTGCAAAAAAAAATTATCAAACAAAACAAAACCTAAAAATTGGAATTGAAAGTTTTTTTCAAAATCAAAAAAATCAAGAACTAGACAACATTGGTTTGAACTAATATTAGGCATTTATTGTACAAAGGGTTGATTTTTAACCAAGTTTTCACAATGAGAATAAGAAGCTTTCATTTTAAATGAAACCCACCAAAATATCTTATGGATTCAACATGATACCCAAGGAAATTACGAAAGGACCCTCCAGGTTTGGTTCTCAAACCGATATAGGCTATAAAAAAACCTACTAGAAATAAGTGCCTAGTAGTAAATCTTGAAACTCAAGATTTTATTTCTAAACCACAACTTTTAATATATAAAAACATTTTTTGTAAAAAAATTTAAAGTTTACACATGACAATGGCATTCACTTTAAACCCAATGACATAAATTAATTTAAAATAAAAATAGCCACCATTATTATTGCATATCAAAAGTTGTGCCTTGTGGTTCAAATATTAGTCGTCTTTTAAGATTTTTCGGTTCAAGTTTCAAAAAGGAGAAAACTAGTCTTACTTGAAAACCAATGGTTCTTTTAATAGGGACATGTTGAAAACTAGAACATGTACAAAATTTTTTTAAAAAAAAATTGTTCAAAAATCAAGTTGGTTCTTTTAATTTCTTCTAAAAATTGGAACCAATGGTTTTCTAAATAAAGTGAGAATTTCCCAACATTTGTTTGAACCTCATTAAGGTTCGAATGAACGTTGTCACTGATTGACAAATTTATTGACATATTTATGGGGAATTTCACTTTGCATTTGTGAATTGAAAAAAAAAAAATCAATTAAAAAAATTAAGAATTGTTAGTTATTTTTTGAAACCATCCATGTGCATTATGTTTTTATTTGAATGGTTTTGTACATGAATATAAGAAGTTAATAATGACTTCAATTTTTTTTTGAAAAGAAATATACACTTATTTGTATTTTGTATTAAAAAAAGATAAAGTAAATCTAGAGTATCCTCGTTGGCATATTGCACAATATGTTTGGGATGAAAAATATTAATTTTTTTGCCCATTTGGGGTAATAATATGACTTTGGGTTAGCATTTGTGCATAAAAGTTGGCAAAAATCATTGCATGGTTTAACATTTGTTCTTAATATTTATTTTTAATCAATAAGTTACACTTTATATTTTTTCTCACATCATTTGGAAAAATGGAAGTAATTTCCCCTTAGTCCTTTTCTTCGAATTCACATCCTTGTTTTCATGCCCCTCAAATAATATATATTCAATTGCAAGGAGTGTTTCATTTATGTGGCAACATGGCGATATTGCAATTGTGATTAACCCTTTTTTGGCATACGTTTTTTTTGGGCATAATTTGAATTTGCCACCTTTTAGAGGCACATTACGGATTTTTATGTTGCTTGAAAGGATGGGAGGAAAATTATGCCTTTATTAAGTATTTATAAATATAAAAGAAATTAGGTTAGGTTAACACAATTATAAGTTTTAAAGAAAGCCTAAATATGTGTGTTTCACTTTAATGTATTAGACAATGAGCAAGTCCTTAATCATTGTGTTAAGTAAACCTACATGCAAGTTTGGAAATGCACTTAAGATTGGTCAAGGGCAATCATTATTTTTGGTGAAAAATCATGTAAAGGTGACAAGGTTTTGAAAAACTAAATATTTTGTCACAATTTTTATAAAAATTTTTTTTTGCCTAAAAATGATTGAAAACTATTTGTTTAGGGAGGGTATTGCCACATTTATGTCTATTGTCATTAGTTAAATCAAGATTTTCCTAAGGATGTTTTTCACTTTGGCTCCATTAAGAAATTGGAAAAAAACATTGGTAAAGGGCATGCACATTCTTTTACATATAGGATACTTTTTCACCTTTTTGTAATACAAGGATCACATTTTTCAAAAAGAAAATTATGTTAAATTATGGTCCTTAACAAGGGGCACAATGAACTAGCACCCGCTTGCGCACCATCCATTGGATGCCCATTATTATTCAATTGTGATGAACCTCAATCGAGTTTATTTTTGGTTTCACTTTGGAAACCAATTTTGTAAAACACAACTTTCATATTTAAGTAGATAGTTAGGAAAAGAGGTAATTACTAGGTATGTAGATGGTTTATACCAATGTTGGGTAGTTCTTTGTTTTCCTAAAAACTTTTGGGGTTGGTTCCCTTTTATTATAATTTTTTGAAAGAAAATGTGGGTAAGGTTTGGAATTTTATTTTTAAAATCTACAACTTTTGGTTAAGGTCAATGCTTTTTTAATAGTTATGGGGGGTTTTTGAGTATTAAGGTTTAAGTTTTTTAAAGAAGTAGGTTTGGGTAATGGTTAAGGTTTAGAGATTAGATTGTCCAAAAGAAATGGCTATTATAGATGTAAACAAAAGATTTAGTCCTAATGTTGGTATTGCCCAAAGAGGCATAGACAATCCAAAAGTCAACAATACCTTCTTTCAAGTTGTATAAAGCTTGTGATAGACAACATCATTCCATTTTAGCTTGCCCATCTACAGCAAGTATTTAAGCCCATGGCATGGAGAGGTCTACATAGAAGGTAATGGTTGGGGCCTCTTGCAATTTAAACATATCCTTTAAACACATCACTAGTAACTATTCAATTGTAATACGTATGTTTTAGTCACTAGAATGAAAATCAACATGATTGCAAAAAAACTTTCACAAAACACTTTGAGGAGAGCCATCGAATCAATTTTAGCCAACCAAAAACAAACATAGCAAGGATGAGTGAGGTCATAAACTTGAGTGTCAATCACATAAAGTATTAGACCACCAACTCCATCATGAATGGTAATGATTAAGTGCCATTCATCCCCCTGAGGGGAACATTGGTAAAAAAAAAAACAAAGAATACATGAATAAAAATATAAGGTGCAATATATTGGTTGTTGGGTAAAAATTAGAAGTTAATTAATTTAAAAAGAGGATACATTTTATTCAAATAATCAATATAATTATAATATAAGGTATATAATAACTTGAAATAACAATTTATAATTAATATAAGGTGGCTTTAATATGTATATATTTGAAAATTAGATAATAATAGGGTGATACAAAATAGGTTGGACAATTATTTAATACCCCTCCTAAAAATGGCCATTTGATGCACATAGATCCCAAACTTTTACACTAAGTGTCCCCCTCGGGTCAACCCCACTGCTCCTAAACCCTAAACCCTTCATTAACTCCTAACAATAAGTGTGGCTAATCGATAATCTGCTCAAAACTTAAGGAAACAAATTTATGGAAAGATGCATCTTGAGTTTCCATAATTCAATTACTATTTGTCACACAAGTGTACATGACTATAAAAATAAAAAATTTTGCACATAATAGTTGGTCACAATGAATTATTTGAGAAGACAATGTCCTTTCAAGCACAAAAAAAATGCACATGCAAGAAAATGCAAACTAGAAATTCATATGCACAAGGGAGGATACAATTCAAAAATCACCTCTTAGTGCGAACCAAGGATTTTAACTTGCTTCTTTTCAATTACATGTGCAACTACTACTTCTATGCATTTATTTTTTGCCTCAACTTGAGAAACCACTTTTGCATTATAAACAACTCAATCAGACACAATATATAAGTTAGGCCTATTTCATTTTTACTTTAGTTAAGTTTGTTGTTTAAGTCAACAACTAATTACTTTACTTAAAAAATCCAATTAATTACTTATACTCTCATTAAACATCTTGATGATAAAACCACCATTGTAAGAAACCAATTTGAATTGAAAATCAAGAGCCCTAAAACTTGGGAGAAGAAGGTCGACTGACAAACATATCATTTTCTATCTATATTTTTTCACACCACAGAGAATAGTTACAACCATATCAAATCCTATATGTCCTTGAAGCATTTTGATTTTTATAGATATGTTTCAAATTACACCCCACTATACAATATAAGCCAAACAAAAAAAAAATGTTTACAATTTTGCAAAAAAAAATAATAGATTTGAAAAATCATTGAAATAAATTTGCTATTCAAACTTGAGGCAATGCAGAGACACATTGTTGTTCAACTTCAAGTTCTTGTCAAAGAAAAGTTTATTCATGATAAGAAGAATGGAAGTTAGTTACCTTCATTGTAGAAAAACCCTTATCCACTAAAATGTCATTTTTGAAGGCGAAACAATAATGATAATGGAAAAATAATGCAATGATTTGGAAGAGACAAGAGATTCCGGAGGAGCTCTTCTTTAGTAGTTGGGTTGCCAATGCCAACTTTGTCATCACATGCATCATCCCATGTTTTTCATTCCTATTATTGAAGCTTATTTACAAAACCCTAAACCTTAGGGCTAGGAAAAAGAACTGGAACCTTAAACTTTTGGAAAACACTTGCTAGTGCAAAGGTCTTTGAAATCTTATGGAACTATCAGTCATCTGGTTCCAGGGTTAAACCTGGATCCAAGATAAGGGCAAGTCCAAAAGTAAGGTTTAAGTTCGGGTATTTGAATAGAGGTCAAGGTTAGGGTAAGGTATGTATAACTGGAACTAGAATCATCAATTATTACCCAAATTTTCAAAGACCCACCCAACATTGGTTTATACATAGGTAAGAGGTGTTTTTATTACCTACCTATTAACAACCTTTTGGTGGGTTGTTAGTAGATAGGTAGTAAAAAAAATGCAACTGAGCAACCACCATCGCTAGCTAGGGAATTGGAACCCAATAGACAATTATTTCCTAACCACTTACCATCCATCCTTCATGGTGCATTGGTCATAAGGTGAAAACATTTTCAAAATAAAAGGCCTAAAGGAAATGGTAGTTGAATGTCACCTTGCATTTTCATTTTGGGAATGTGTTCTACTTGTGAACTTTACTTCATGTCAAGGAAAAGGGAACCTTATCGTAACCTAAACATTTGTAGATCATGAGGCAGGAGAGAGTAAACATAAGATGCCTCCCCTTAAATAATAAGTTGAGACCCCTTTCTCTTTTAAAATGTTATTATAGACATCAAGGTTTAGGGTGGTAGCTTATGTCATTTTTCAATCACATTATATGACATGATCTTTTGATGATAATCATGCGATCATCCTAATAATGACCAAAATGTGATTGATGAATATGAATTTTTTCCAAATTTTGAATTTGGCATTTAGACTTTAAGCTTTAGCTGACATAACATGCTAGGTTGCTCTACTACCTCACTACTACTTAGATTCCTCCTAGCCAAATTCTTACATGTTTATATTGTAAGAGACGTCATTCCTTCTTTCACACCATTTTGATGTCTCATTTGTATCTCTTGAGTTTCATTGAAGATTTTTTTTGAGCTTGGGCAATGTGAGATGAAAGTTTAGCAACTATGTCCCAAGTTTTATTCTTTGCTTGTGTTACATGTAGTGGAATATGGGAGTGGCAAGGAAGAGTCAAGGTACTTGAAAACAAAAGGTTGCCTTCTTTGATTGTGTGAAAATGCTCACTGAATGTACACCTTTGACTATTTGTTTTTCCCTCATCCTAAGTCCAAATGGAGCAATTCTTTTCACCAACCTCATATGGATGCCTTTGATCTAGTTAAATTTTTTTACCATCAATGAAACATGATTGATTGATCAAATTCTCCAAAGATATGAAACTTTGCAAGTTGTCCCTAACTAGTAGACTTACACTTTGAACCATAGAAAATTTCCATTTCTCAACCAAATTCCTTAGTTGAACCAAAAGATTCAGCTTCACGTTCCCTACAACTCTCCCAAGATGGAATTAATTTCGACAATTTACATGACTATCAACTTGTTATGGGGTTGCAACTCTCTCCTCTCCTCACTTGGGACTGCTTTTGCCAAATGTGAATCAAAGAGTTAATGTCATGGAATGGTCTCCCCTTTGCCCATTGTGAATTGGGTGCAGCACCTCCAAGCTCGCCCCTAAGGGGCGCTCACCTGGCACCTTACCCAACAAAATGGGCAAAGGGCTGGACCATTCCATAGTCCACAAGAAGAAGTCCCACAAGGTTGCCCCCCACAAATACACTTCAAATTTCCAAGTACTTTATGAAAGAGAGAAAAGCAGGTTAGGTGGGAGAGTGTGCAAACTGGTGCCCAAATGGTGTGCCTCTTTCTTCTTTGCTGAAGAGTTAACCACAATGTAGTAGGCTATTACACCTACCACTTCCATGACAAGAGTGTGCAGTGTGAAGTGTGGGGCATGTGTGTTGCCACCCAAATGTTGTTGTCATGACTCCATTAAATCCCCTTTGCTCTTTTGTCACCTGCCCATTACCACCATTAAACACAGCCCTCATACTACGGAGCTCCACATTTAAGAGCCACCCAGCTACAGGACACAAGAGCTTTCCAGGATTCCTTCCCCCCTTGAATCATGCCAATGCCATGAAAATCATGCCTGCTTACCTGCCTGCCTGCCTGCCTAATGGGTGTTGCATTGTAGGTTTCATGATTTTGTTGTAAGTAGTCTGGACTCCATGCATGCTGTATCTTCTTCTGTGTTGCTGCTAATCGTAAATCACCACGACCCATGATCTCCTCCCATCCCAAATTAGAAGCAACTTTCGGGGAAAGAGTTTGAACTTTGACACGGTAGTCGTGTACTTCCTTCTTCCCTTCACAGTTGATAAAAGATAGCCCACCAAATAGGGTTCTGGACTTGGCACTTTTGTTGCCACGGGTACCTAGTGCATACAGATAGTAGCAATAAGTACCAAGTGCATTCATTGATCTAAAGCTCCCTTGGTGATGCATTTTTGCTGTTTGTAGTGGACTTGCAGCTTGCATATTGTCGCTTCTTTCTCAGTAGCGCAAGTTCAGTTCCCTTCTTTCAGCTCCCTTTCAGTTGTTTTTTGGTGGGGTGGTGTTTTTGTGGGTGAGTGGTTTTTCACTCTGTGGGTGCTTTTGGAATCCTCCATGTCGGACACAACAGGGGTACTGCCTGTCTGGGTAGCGATAATTGCAGTGTTGGGTTTTGCAACGTACAAGTTGATATGGGGAAGAGATCGGCTGCCTCCGGGTCCAAGGCCATTGCCAGTAGTGGGCAATCTTCTCAGCATTGCACCAGTAAGATTCAAATGCTTTATGGAATGGGCACAAGTGTATGGGCCTGTGATGTCCATCTGGATGGGTCCAACTCTCAATGTGGTCGTCTCATCTGCTTCGGCAGCAAGAGAAGTTCTCAAAGACAAAGACCAAGCTCTATCATCCAGACCCTTGACAAGAGCTGCTGCCAGGTTTAGCAGAAATGGGCAGGACTTGATCTGGGCTGACTATGGACCTCACTATGTTAAGGTCAGGAAGGTTTGCACTCTGGAGCTTTTTACTCCCAAGAGACTGGAAGCACTAAAGCATGTGCGTGAGGATGAGGTGGGGGTTATGGTGATGTCCATATTCAAGGATTGCATGCTGTTGCAGCAGCAACAGAAGCAGGAGAATGCCAAGAATGCCTTGAATGTCAAACCCTACTTGTCTGCCATGGCATTCAACAACATCACCCGAATTGTCTTTGGAAAGAGGTTTGTCACTGACCAAGGCGACATTGATCTGCAAGGTGTGGAATTCAAAGAGGTTATTGCTCAGGGCATGAAGCTGGGTGCCTCTCTCAAAATGTCTGAGCACATCCCTTATCTCCGATGGATGTTTCCTTTGCAAGAGGAGGAGTTTGCAAAGCATGGTGCCCGCCGCGACAACTTGACCAGAAGCATCATGTTGGAGCACAGATTGGAGAGTGAGAAGCATGGTGCAGGGCATCATTTTGTTGATGCTCTGTTGTCGTTGCAGCAAGAATATGATTTGAGCGAGACCACTGTTATTGGACTTCTTTGGGTACTCTTTCTCCCTCCCTGGTCACTTGCATTTGCTCTTCTTCCGTTTCTTCAATTCTTAGATCTGTTGCTGTGTTCATCTTGTATTCTCTCAGGTGGTCAATTACTGGCTGAAGGATCTATGGTTGTCTGAACTAGTATAATGCTCAAGTCTTTCTCAGTAATCTTATTTGCAGTTTGGTTTCAAATGCTGGAGGGAAGAGAATTCATTGGATTGGAAGTTGATTGATTAGTGGCCGGTGAACAAATGCAGGATATGATAACAGCAGGAATGGACACAACAGCAATATCTGTTGAATGGGCTATGGCAGAGCTTGTGCGTAGCCCACATGTGCAATTGAAAGCTCAGGAAGAGCTTGATGAGGTCAGAAAGCCTTGTGACTTTAGCTTGTTGAGTATTGTGGTAACTCTGACATTCTCAATTTCACTGTTCTATCTTGAGACTGGCTCTGGCTACCAGGTGATACTGATCTTTGATATCCTTTGATTGTCAGGTTGTGGGACAAAACAGAGTAGTGACTGAAGCAGATTTTCCGAAGCTACCATATTTGCAGGCGCTTTGCAAAGAGGCGTTACGGCTACATCCGCCAACTCCACTGATGCTTCCCCATAAAGCCACTGAACGTGTCAAAATTGCAGGTTTTGATGTACCCAAGGGCTCAATTGTGCACTGCAATGTGTATGCAATTTCACGGGACCCGACAATCTGGAAGGAGCCTTTAGTCTTTCGGCCAGAGCGGTTTCTGGAAGAGGATATTGATATCAAGGGACATGATTTCAGATTGTTACCATTTGGTGCTGGAAGAAGGGTGTGCCCTGGTGCACAATTAGGTCTGAACATGGTTCAGTTGATGCTTGCTCGCTTGCTACACCAGTTCTCATGGTCACCTCCTCCAGGTATGGATCCAGAGTCTATTGACATGACTGAGCGGCCAGGTGTGGTGACCTTCATGTCAAAGCCACTTGAAGCAGTTGCCAGACCTCGCCTCTCTGCTACCCTATATGAGAGGCAGCAGCAGTCTTAGAGTTTGGAGACAGAACAGAAGCGCAGGCAACAGCAGCATTTGTGATGCAATCCTATTTCACAGAAATAAGCGCTTCAAATGGTTTGTCATCTTGGTTGAACTTCTACAGTATCTTTTATGTAGTAATCTTGATCCTCTCCACTCCACACTAGTGTCACAGCTTGTGGACTCTTGCCTTAGGAACCTAAGGAATCAACCATGATTACATTATGTTGCAGCCCATCTTTCTGAATGTAAAATTTTTCCCAACAGAATACTGGACTTTCTTGCTACTGTAAGATTCAATGCTCACCTGTCCAAACTCAATTTTTCTTGGTGTTGGAACACAGCTCTGTAGCTTGAACTTAGCAAGATACAGGAGGGTTGTTTAGTTCTCTTGTCTGAAAAAGCAGTAGGTTGTAGATTGAATTAAACTTCAGCTCTTGTTTCTTTGTTATAGCTGCATTGTGTTTTTGTGTCAAAAGGGTTAGAAAGGATTTTGCAACTTCTTTGCTCAAAATTCCAAAGATACTGGTAGCTTTTTTGGAATGGGTTTGTTGATTGTGAGGCTGGGTCAATGTGTGCGAGGTTTTTAAATTTCACTGTGAAGTTGAGTTGATGATGATTACAGATCCTGCAAACAATTTGTCACAATTGGGGCTCATGTTGAAAAGTTGATACCTCCAAAACATGAGCTCTGTGTGTGTCTGTTGGTGCACAAATTCCATGTGACTGAAGCATCATTGCATTTTCTGGTTTCATTGATCTTGCTCTCAGTTTTTGCAGCTAATGGCACTGCCATTGAATCGAAGCCTTCCAGTGAATAATAAGAAGATCACTAATCCATTTCAGAGTTTTGAACATTTCAGTGATCAGTGAGCATCTTGTTGAACATTCATACAAGCTCCTGTTGGATCTATGAACACAAGCTCTGCTTGAGAACCATATGATCTTCTGAGATTGCCATGTGAGGAGGTTCTGAGATTTTGCCATGTGGGTCCCCTCCCCCTGCACTTGAAGCTTGTGATGAACTTTGAATACATCAAGCTCCATTGTGTCCAACTTTCAAACTGTGTCCTTGTGATGCAACAGATACATAGGAGACTTCTGTAGAAGTGTGAAGAAGATCCAAAACAATTTGCAGGCGAAGATCATCTTCGTTCTTCTTCTGGGTTTCGGATGCCTCCTTTCAAGCTTTTTCTTCAGTTTATCATTATAAAAGTGTGCCTGAGTTCACAAGGAGCTTGTGATGTGCTAAGCTCAGCTTCCTTGCTCAGCTGACCTTCTTTGATTTTTGCATCTGTTGGTGTTGGTGTTGGTTCATGTTTGCAAAACTTGGTTTGTAGTTTCCCGTACTGTTGTTGTCTCCATTTCCATGCTTTGCAATACAGAGAGATGTCTCAACCAGATCTCATGAAAACAGCGAAGAAAGAGCAAATGGGTTGTTGCTAGAGACAGCTTCGACAACTCTTTCCAAGCAGGATGCAATGTGTGAGCAACCCCATGTGCAGCCCAAGGCAAGGGAAATTGAAGATTGTTTGAAGCAGAAGATGGGAGATGTCCAGAGCTTCTTGAAAGAGAAAGCAACACACTTCTCAAAGCAGGCAGGAAAAATCTTCATCAGCATGAAAAACACAAGAGTGAGCTCCTCCAACATCTTTTTGGTCTTTTCTTTGGATCTGATGATAAGATTTTCAACTCTAAAAACTACTATGTGCACATGTTTATTTATTTGTATTTGTGCAGCACATCTTCTGGTTTGTAAAGAGTTTTCCTGTTCTCTTCAAGTTGGAGTCTGAAGTTTTTACCAACAAGCACTTGAGATCAGGATAAAACCAAGTCACGACTAGTATGACTGCCTTTCACTCTTTTATCAGATTCTTATTGCCATGGTGCATGTAGATAGATGATGTGGGTATGTCTATTCTTGATCATATCCAAGAGCCTACTGCCCCAGACAGCTCAAACCATCAGTACATCCATAGAAATCCAGAAGTGACTCTCAGGAAAGTGTAGGTATGCAGAACTGATCACAAGTCCATTTCAGGATTCACTCCGGTTGTGCTGAAACCTTCCCATGATGCATACCATCAACATCGGCGTCCTGCCAATTCACATTTTGCTCATCATTGCAGGGTGTGGTCCAACAAGATCAATATGAAGTTTGGCTTAATCATGCAAAGGAGGAGGCTGCCTCTAGCAACCTCAAGGTTTGCCCATCTACACTCCTTGAAGGAAGTATTGGCTCATTCCTTTTGTTGAATTTGATGAGATTTCCTTTAGCATCATGTTAATCAAGTGAAAATTAGTTTTTGAGAGGATCATCTATGTTGGGAGGACAAGTGGTTTTTCTTTCCAACATAGTGAGTGCACATTGGAAAGTGGTTGTCAAATGGAAGGTCAATCTTGTAAAAGTTAATACATGAAATTGATCACGTGTCATGTGCTATTGGATCAGAGCGCAAAACATTACTGAAAACGTGCACACAAAATATTCATCTGTAAATTAAAGGAATCCAAATCCAAAGCACAAAAATTAATGTGTGCTTTGAAATTTCAACAAAATGAAAAATGAAACTCTAGAGCCACACCTTGTGGATGAATAAACCCTCGAACACACACCCAACAAATCAATTGGTGTACAAGCAAAGGTAAAAATAATTACGACTAACACAATGAAAGCAAAAAATACCCTATCAACTTTGATGACAATCTATTGGACGCAACAACCCTTGACAAAGGATGATACATGGACAACTTAAATGGAACAAAGATATGTGGTGTTGTATTGTTGGTGTTTGTGCAAGCTCAAAAATCAGGGTTGTGAGTATGTTTAGGAAATGGCGAATGAAAATTTGGTCAATTAGATTAAAAAAAGCATTATTAATTATACGGAAACTTATTACTCATTATAATAATGCATGTATGAAAATTAGTAAGTGTAGTTTGGAGGTTAACTGTGGCAACTTTGGTTGATTATCATCATCCTTCACCAAATTTGGAGTTAAAACCCTACAAAAAGGTTACACTAAATGCAGAACAATGCGAAGCCTAATTATATTAAACAAGAACTTGATGAAACTCATGCTGGTCCCCTCTGCCAATGAGCTTGACTTGGGGGTTTTCCAACGGCTTGTTAGGTTGGGTCTGCCATTTTGTGATTTAAAAAAAATAAAATAAAAAAATTCATACTCAAAATTTGACCAATGTTCTAGATATTTGATCAAAAGTCTTGGCAACCTGGTTAGAATTAATTGGAGTAATTACTTTCCTCAAACATGTTGGTCGTTGTAGAGGCAAAAGTATTTTGAAAACGATGCAATTTCAAGTGCAGTTTGAGTTTTGGGTTATAACTTTTATAAGTGTCGATTTGATTCAAATTGGGTCCTTGAACTAGTTTTTCTATTCATCATACAAATTGTCTTAAAATTTTTATAGCAAGACAAGAACAAATTGAAGTACATGCTTTGAAACAAATGACACTTATTTTGTCACATTTTGTTGTAGTCTCAAGAGATTCAGAAGGCGATACTGGCTTTGAAGCAAGACTAGGAATAGGCAGAAAGCTCAAAAAACTCTAGAAGACAAAACTTAGAGGAGAAACCCATGGGGGATGATATGAAAACCTAAACCCAAGAATACTTGGACCTGCATTAACATCTAAACCCTGGTGAGGTCTTAAGTTGGATTGTTCCAATGAATCCATTAAGTGCACGGTTTTTCAGTTGGAACCTAGTTCTCACCTTCATGAGGGTTAGTGACTAGGGTCCCAAGGTGGTTCTAGGGTTTGATTTGGATTTCAGATTCAGATTAACTGGAACTCTTAGTTCTAACATGATGATCCAGATACCCTTCCAACACTGGTAGAGATGCATGTGGATGTTTAGTACATAGCCAACCACTATAATTTGGCTAGAGGACAAGAATATCACAAAAATGTGTTTCCTACATATGCCATCCATCTTGCACCATGCCATCCATCTTGCATGGTGCAAGATGTGTCTACTAGTGTTTTCATTTGCCTTGTACTTTTGATGGATGGGTTCCTCCCATCCTTGATTTTTATTTACAGGGTTTTCTTCAAATGTGACCCAAGGTGTGTGTGACTTCTGGAGTCCTATGTGGGCATATGATGGATGGGCATGTTCCATAGATGTGCATGCATTTACAGGAAAAGTTGAAGATCCCCTAAGGTGAGCTTTTAGTTTAAAATTTGAGCCCTGCCATCTGATTAGGGTTTAGGGTTTATGATTTGAACCCTCAAACATGGTGGGTACTAGGTAAAGTAGATGCATGTGAATGGTTAGTACATAGCTACCCACTGTGCTTAGTTACAAGACATGTTTAGAATGAAAAAATTGTTTCCTGTCCACAAATATCATCCATACTGCATGGTGCACTGATGGGTGCTAGTTCAATCTGCCCCTCAATTTACAACATGTTTCATCCTTTTATTTTGGAAAGGATGCTTTGGCACTCCACCTCTTTCAAAGGGAATATGACATGAAATGAAAAGGCACCCACCTGCATCATGCTATCACAATGGGGGGAGGATCCTTGCAAGTAAGCCTGGTGGTGGGCCAAATTTTTAGGTTACTCACGTTTGTTTTCTGCTTCCTCCCATAGGCTGCTACCATGGGATGAAGGAGGTTAGGATGATGAAGGGGATTTCTCTTGCTTGCTTTGCTTTGCTTGCTTTGGGAGCCCTCAAGTGTTTTCATTGCTTGGCATGTGGCGTAATGAATTGGGCAATCTCATTTCTGTCCCCCAAGAGTCCATGCAAAAGAGATTTGTGTGGATTGAGATTGAAATTGAAAGAAGTGGATGGACATTGTATGTCAGCACCTACTACCCAACCTTCATCCTTCTTCCCAAACCCTTTTTTCCCAAATCCAAACTTGAAGAACCATGCAAGTGAATTGTGTTGATCATGCAAAATATCATGCTACCTATTTGCCAAAATCCACCCAATGTTCCTTCTCATAACCCTAAAGAGTTGAAATGGAAGTATCCTCAATGTACCTATTTTGGCACCATTTGACATGATACCCAATTGAGCTAGGTCCCACAGGTTTGTGCCCCTGCCATTAGCCTAGGCCAAAAATTGGTAAAGAACTGAGGTAGGCATAGAAATTCTCTTTGGCAGCCAATGAGGTGAGCCAGCATGCACCCAAGGGGCCCAATTTTTTTTTTGGTTCAAAGGGTGATGGGGTGTTGGATTTTTTGGATTTTTGTTGTTGTTCCCACCAAGTTCTTATTGTGTTCCTATCAAGTTCCCAATGGGTTCCCAGCATAATCCCCAAGTTTTCCATGTGTTCCTCAACATGTTCTTAATAGCACCTCGCTTGATCACACATGCTTTGCTCAACATTGCCCTCTTGGAACCTGTATGGGTAGGTGGCCCTCATATTGAGAATGATCTGTCTATGAAGGAAGGTAATTTGTTTTGGTTTGCAGTTATGAGATCCAGCGAATTGGGATGCTTCAGAATTGTGTGCTTGGTGTCTTTGGAAAGCTCTTGATGAGGAGGGGTGCATGGGCTTGGTTCCATGACGTTTGGACTTGCGGTGCCAAAGTTCTTGAATATTGAATGATTTCTTCACTGAAAATTAAAGTAAATCCTAGCTAAAATTTTAGGAGGAATTGGAATCTGCCTTTGGTGTTGTTGGAAAGATCTTGATGAGCAGTATTTAATGTAATTTATTTGGTAAGATTTGGATTCAGAATGTGGGGGATATTGATTTTTAAGTGATTTTTGTTACTGAAAATTCAAATAAATAAATTCCAAAAAACCAGGTTTTGGAAGGAAAAAATCAGTTGAGAACCTGGTAACACTCGAAGGCTCACCATTCAATTCAAGCACGATTTCCTTTCATACCATCTGTTCAAAAGAATCCCTACATACATTGCAATCCAGTCGGGACGAACTGGTTCCAGCCTTCGGTTACAGTGGTGGAATGAGAAACTGCGCCACCACCAGTTCCAGTTAGACCTTTGAACAATCTGAACCGGGTCGGTCCAGTTCCAAATCTAGTTCCTTACATTTAAAAACAAACCGGTTATCAATCAATCAATCTTCAGTTCTCAGGTGTTCTCCAGTGTCCCTTTATGGTTCCTCATGCGTCCCCCCCGAGTTCCCATCGGTTGCCTCTTACGTTCCCAATTTGTTGTTCTGCAGAGCTCTCTTTTCTTCCCATTGTGTTCTCCATTAGGGATATACCCAGGATTCAAATAACCGGACTGTAACTGGCAGTTCTTTGAACTTGTAGACATCCGTTGTCATGGTCAGCTTCAAACCTGACCCATAATTTAAACAATTTAATTCCCGGTCGGTTCCATATCCGTCTATAAACGGATATATAAGTGGCTAGCCAATAAATTTAATAATATATGTATTTAAAAAATAGTTATTTAACAAAATATTTTTGGCTAAATTGGCTTATGGATGATAGCCACCTTGGCTATTGTCCCAAAAAAAAACCTGGTATGTACCTTTCCGATATTGGGTTAAAAAGATTCATGAAATCTAACCCTTGGGGCAGGTTTTTTTGTTTCCAAATTCAGCAAGTATATAGGTGAACTGGTAAGGATCCCCCACCATTAATTAGAATTAAATGGCGATTGTTCTTGGTAAGCTGTACCATTTCCACAAAAGTGATGCCACAAGTGGCGACCCAGGAAGTGCCTAGGTGTAGATGTGATTAATTTAATTATTTTTATTTTTTAAAATGGTGAAAAATAAGTCCCTAAATTAAAATCACAAAATTTCCATGTTTTTATTTTAATTTTCTGGGAAAAATTTCGCCAAACTGCCCCCAAAAAAAAAAATTCCTGGGGGGAGCCGAGACCCAATTAATTGCCATTCTCTTGAGAGAGAAGGTAGGTGGGTAGGTAGGTAGGTTGGAAGCAGGGAAAGGAGAGATTAAAAAAAGTCCATTTGAAAGTGGGGTCCAAGTTTAGCATCCGCTTATCTACTTCGCCTCTTTCTCGCGCTAACTTAGGCAACACCCGGCGGCCGTCTCGCCCCGTCTTTTCGTCTCGTCTTTTCATCGTCTGTCTGTCTTTCTCCCCCACCCCCCCCGCCCCCGCGCTCCTTCCCCCCCTTGTTTTGTGCGCGTGCAGCAGCGGCACCGTCAACCTAACGCTAGCAGCATGGACACTGGTAGCGTTCAGCGCCTGCGCAACTGGCAGTTCGGCAAGGAGAGAGAGCCAGTGAGAAACTGCCAGAGAAACAGGAGCAAGACCCGGGGGGGGAACTAGTACTACTACTACTACAATAGCATGCTGTGCGAATACGTAGCTGGGGAAACTAACGTGGTGGATGATGCCATGATCCATGATCCCCCGAGAGTTATATGGATTTGCATGAGACACTCAGCAAACTGGATGTGTCCAAAAGAATCAGAAATTTTGATTGTGTGTGGAGAACTGTCACTTGTGATCCCAAAAGCTGTAATTATTCTTTTTTTAAAATAAAAATAGCAAACCAGAGCTGCTTGCTTGCTTGTTTGTTTGTTTGTTTCTCGATCCCCCAATCAATCTTCACTCTAATTGCGGTTCTATGTTCCTCGACTGAGTCATTGCAGAATTTCCCTTCAAAAGGCGACCACTTGTTGTGACAAATCTTATAACATTCTCAGTCCTCCCTCTAGCTCTCGCCGTTTCTGCTTTGTTTTTCCTCTGTACCCAATCTCTCGTTGTTGTTGTTGTTGTTGCTGCTTGGATCAGAACACCGGCTGCTGCGGCTCGCGCTTGTTGTTAGTACGAGCATGGCTGTGTTTCATCAGCCTGGTGGTGCGGCGGCGCGGGTAAATCTCGACGTGCACAGCTAGTTTCCTAGGCGCTTGCGCCTTTGGGTTTTCTTTTTACCCATTTGGGTTTGCTTTCTTGCTTTCTATTCATTTGACAACGAGCAGCAAATGAAGCTGCTCGGCCGCGATGGCCATCAAGTCTGGTAGCTCTGTTGATGATGGCTTTTGATGTTTTAGGGTTTAATGCATGGTGCTGCATGTGCAGTTTGTGAAGGAGGAAGAGGCGATGTTCGAAGCGCAAGTGGCAGAGGTAGAGGCGTGGTGGAAGTCGGAGCGCTTCGCGCTCACGCGTCGTCCTTACACGGCACGCGATGTAGTGCGTTTGAGAGGCAGCCTGACCCAACACTACGCTTCCAACGACCAGGCCAAGAAGCTATGGAAGATCCTCAAGACACACCAAGCGAACAAGACTTGCTCGAGAACTTTCGGAGCTTTGGACCCCGTCCAAGTCGCGCAGATGGCCAAGTTCCTCGACACAATCTACGTCTCCGGATGGCAGTGCGCCTCTACTGCGTCCACCACAAACGAGCCGGGACCTGATCTCGCTGACTATCCCATGGATACAGTACCCAACAAAGTGGAGCACCTCTTCTTCGCACAATTGTTCCATGATCGGAAGCAGCGAGAAGCTCGCATGAGTCTCACCACGGAGCAGCGTGCGAGAACACCCTACGTAGATTTCCTCGCACCCCTCATCGCCGATGCTGATACTGGATTCGGCGGCACCACAGCTACCGTGAAGCTAGCTAAGATGTTTGTCGAGAGAGGCGCGGCGGGGATTCACATGGAAGATCAAGCCTCGGTGACGAAGAAATGTGGACACATGGGTGGCAAAGTGCTGGTCGCTACTTCCGAGCACGTGAACCGTCTGGTGGCTGCTCGACTGCAGTTCGACATCATGGGTGTGGAGCAGATTCTCGTTGCAAGATCGGATTCCGTAGCCGCCACTCTCCTGCAAACCAACATCGATCCTCGCGACCATTCTTTCATTCTCGGCGCATCAAACCCCGCCGTGAAAGGAAGACCTCTGGTACAAGTATACGCGGATGCAGCAGCGGCGAACAAATCGGGGCCCGAGTTGCAAGCACTGGAAGATAACTGGCTCGCAGTAGCGAATCTCCGTCTCTTTTCCGACGTCGTTGCGGATGCCGTTCGAAGCATGAATCTCGGAGAATCCGAAAAAAAAAACCGCTTGAAGAAGTGGTTCAGCCAGGTGGAGAATCTCTCACATCACGAAGCTCGAGCTTTTGCTGCAACTCTTGGAGTTCACGACGTTTTCTGGGACTGGGATCTTCCACGAACTCGTGAAGGCTACTACAGATTCCATGGCGGTACGCGAGCATGCATCGCACGAGCCTGCGCTTTTGCACCACATGCAGATCTTCTTTGGATGGAGACTGCAACTCCGGACATCGTTCAAGCTCGTGAGTTCGCGGAAGGCGTGAAAGCCAAGCACCCCAACACGATGCTCGCGTACAATCTCTCTCCCTCCTTCAACTGGGATGCTGCTGGAATGAACGAAGCGCAGATGCAAAGCTTCATTCCAGATCTGGCCAAGATGGGCTTCTGCTGGCAGTTCATCACGCTTGCAGGTTTTCACTCCAATGCTCTTGTGGTGGACACTTTCGCCCGCGACTTCGCACAGCGAGGAATGCTCGCCTACGTGCAAGACATTCAACGGCAGGAGAAGACCCACGGCGTGGAGACCTTGGCACATCAGACATGGTCAGGCGCTAACTACTACGACCAGCTTCTCAAGACCGTAACTGGCGGAATTTCATCAACTGCTGCCATGCAGAAAGGTAAAATACAATTTAAGCTGCTCCTTTTCTGACTTCGCAAAATTTTCTCAAACTAGAAAAATGTTCTAATAAATTCTCAACTCTTCAGCTCTTCAGATGTCACTACAGTTGCAAGAAGAATCAAGTTAAGCCCCAACCTAAGGACCTGTGCAATTTTTCTCAAACTAGAAAAAAGTTCTAATGAATTCCCAACTCTTCAGCTCTTCTGTAGCTACTACTAGTGCTGCAAAAGGAATTAGCACTAATGGATAATTTAACCCCATTTTGAGAATAGGCATCAGACAAATGAAATCAATAATTTGTGGAATTGTATGGGTGAATTTTCGTTTGGGAAGTTTGTAGATAGGATGAATTTTGTGGGTGAAACTGATCAGGTGATGTTATGATGTCTATTGAGCTCCAGGTGATGGAATGAATGAATATTGTAATGTGCAGGTGTGACAGAAGATCAATTCAAGGACACATGGAGTCATGCTGAAGACATGGGTGAGGTCTTTGCAAAGGCAAAGTTGTAAACTTAGCCATCATGGATTTACACTTTGTGGTTTTGAAAAGGAATGGTTTTTTTTTTTTTTTGTGTGTGTAGAACATCTCTTTGCCCTTGTTGATGAGTGTTGTACTTGGATTGTGTGAACCCATTATTTTGAGAGCTCTGTGCAATTGAAGAAGCTCCCATTGCTGCCGTGTGACTTTTGGCAAATTCTTTGTGCGTTCAGCCTCCTAATTCTTTGTGTTCAGCCTCCTCTCCGTGATCAATTTTTTGATGATCAAAAATAGGTGTCTGTCCCCGCACCTTTCCATCCCTTCATGATGTGGCAACAACTTTTGTGGAGATAAGAAACTACACAGTGTATGTTTTAAAACTCTTAGATTTCCAATTCAATCCATGGTGAATCATCACCAATGAAGAAACAGCAACTGGTTCTTGTGCTTGCAACTTTAACTAAGAGGTTTCCTGTGTAAAATTTCTTAACACTGTACCACATCTCTGTGAACTCTAACTATAATGAACAAGCTATGTTATGTTAATGTGAGCATGGATCTCAAACATGTACAAGCTATATTCTAGTATGCAGAAGGTCCTGGTACATAGTAAATTTAGGTTGTCTTTGAAAACAATTTAGTTTAGATAAATTTGAACCCTTTTTCGAGCATTAATAAAATCTTTGAAGAATCTCTCCTCAGCTGATTCACCATCACTTTCTTATGATGATCATAAAAAATCCTCTTTTCACCATGGTTGAGATCTCTCATGATGAATTGTTCTCATCTTGAGAGACCTCAACCATGATGAAATATAATCTGGCTTGAAGAATGAGATTTAAAAGGCAGATTATATGGGGTTTTCTACATCAAACATCAGAAGGCAAGATTCAAGGTGACTAACTGCAAGATAGTTTCCACTCTACATTTGGTACTACTAATGTTGTGCACCTGTGAACAAGAGCAAATTGAGAGTGTGTGATCTTGCAAGTGAACCTTAAGCAAAGATGGGAAGAAAAATCCTAAACCTCATAGTTTGGCAATTTCAGCAACTTGGAAGTTTTAACATGTCTCACTCTGCACTATCCTAACGCAGCAAATGCATATGACATACAAAGCCATTGTTGCCTTGCAGTTCAGACAAACCTACAGACAGTGGCCAAATATGCAGCAAAAACCTGCAACTCCGTTGAAGCAGGAAGAACTGACAACTGCATATTCCTGGCAGATGTGTCTGCAAATACTCCCACTCATGCAGAATCCAAAACATGAATAAAATTGTGGAAATCCTTGGTGTGCACAATAGTGTTATCACAGCAACCTGACAATGATAAAATCATGTTACATGAAGTCAACGGGAACTGTTGCAGGAGTGAAGTATTGCTCACGAACTTCAGCTACAGAACAAAATCTGACCTGCAGCAATTTGCAGCCATTCCAGTTAGTTAATACCTTGACACTAACTTGCCAACATGTTTACAGGACATCCAGCAGGTTGCACAGTTTGAACTTCATAATCTCAGCTTATCTCTACAGAGAACAATTTCAGTAGAAAGGCAGAGGTTATTCTACATTGCCTGAAAACTCCACCAGCCAGAGTAAACCACTGCTAACCGTTATTGACAAGATGAAGATTAAACCATTGAGAATGCCAACTACTTTCTCTCTACTTAAAATACACACACATGGAAATGTATTATTGTCCAAACACATGCCTCCAATACACAAAGAATTCCATCATCCTTGCCAAGCAAGTGATGACTCTGCATGCAATTGGTGCTGGCAAAGCAAACACATCTCCTTGACAAACCATGTAACAAGCTGCATTTCACCCCTTGTCAAAGGAGTGAGTTTTTACAAGACAGCAAGCCATTCCTGGCTTCAGAGCTTGAAAACCTGAAAGCAAAAAACTGGATCTAGTGGAGATCCAGGAAAGGTCAGACAAACTTACCAAGTTTGCATAAGACTTGAGCCAAGGCCTCACCATATTCCAGCCTGGTTGAAATATGTAAGGAGCATCTACAAACAAAACCTGTCCCATTCTCTTTGGATAATAGTTGAAGAAAACGTCAATCTGAAGCGAAGAAACCAGAGTTGTAAAGAGTAAGAATAGTTTTACTACATTGTACTCCTAAAGCTAATAAATCAAAAATAAAATTAAGGGACTATTGCGAGGGCAAATGGCTTCCAAGCATCTTCCATAAGGTAAATCATGAAATCACCAGTGTAGGATGTAATTGCCTACCAAAAACTTCATGAATTTCAAATCACCATTCCTTGACTTAAAGCCTCTTAAATCAAAAATGCCAAGCATTTTGTCACCACAAGGTGGCAATTGACTCAGGGCTTTCTCAATGAGATATATACAGAGCTGTTCACTCTCCACCAACTCTTCTTCCTGCATTAAAACAGCCCAACTTCATCTTACAAGACCAGGAAAAGTTGTTGGCATATCCAGTACAAAGTCATTGACCCCTTCTCAAATGGAACTGATAGATGGGTGCATTGGCAATCTGGCAGAACTGAAATATCAGATAAGCCCTGGGTTTTACCACTGGGAAATGTTTAGCAGCCACAACGATAACCACAGGCCTTCCTTCAACATCGGGACTAGTATGAAGATAAGCTTTGCCTGTGGCTGCCATTCTGCTGATGGACACATCAGTGATCTTGTCCACCCCAAAGTCCTGTCGCCATTCCTTCCATGTACCTCAAGTCAAGGCATTCAAATTTCCTGTATTTCCTTGATAGCAAGCAAGGATGCACAGGAAGTTGATATCAACAAAATACCAGGAAACAAAAAGTTTGGATGCACTCAACCCGATAGATGCCACAATGCCTTTGCAATATCAAAGGAGCTTCTAGATCAGGCATAGCAGAGATTGCTACCAAGTTGGTAAGCCACTCAGGGACACTATTACAAATAAGAGTATTACACTCCAACACTTGAATGGTCTAAAGATGAAGGATACAAGGGCCTTGGCCAGTTTCGAAACAGTGGCCTGCACAAGAAACTTGCGGTCCCGCAGAAACCATAGGATGAGGTCATTGTCATCTCTGCCATTTCGTCCTACTGGCAAATCTTCATGCTCACTCTCTAACTGGCTCTTCACCTCCTCCACAAACTGGCCATCACTGGCCACACTCTCATTAGGTTGGAATTGACTGCAGTACTCTGCTATGTGTAACAGCTTCATATGTGGTTTGGTAATGGAGCTCCCGACATTCACATAATTTTTTTTCACATAAAAGGATATGTATGATTGGATTCTATAATAGATCATCTGTTACCTTAGAATGTTCCATTTGTCCCCATGAGAAAATATGTAGACTGTGTTCATCTTAGCTTGGTGGAATCTGACACTCATGATAATTTGTCAAGTCTTGGTGACTACATTCTGCAGCAACAGCATTGGAGGAAAGTACCAAGGTGATTGATTTACCGTCTGATACTCTGCAGCAGAGTCCGGTACCCCCTCTAGATTTTGTTGTAACGATCGAACAACTGCAGTGAAGCAGCTAGGCCTTTTGTAACTTCCTTCAAAAGCCAAACAACTGATTGCGCTTGCTCAGTGGAAGGTCACAGTTTTTAAGGCGGAGAGGAGCATCACCAAATGACTTTCTTTGCCTTCTCTGAGCAAAATGCCAGCCACATCTGTCTACTTTTAGGATGATTAAATCGCTACAAGTTGCTATAGAGAGTCTGGAATTATATCGTACTATTCTATCCCTCGAGCTGCGATCCCTCTTATCATCAGCGCATGCATGCACCAGTCTGCAAGTGTGCAATGCGTCTAAAATGCCAACAATAACAGCAGCACGCCAGAAGTGTATTCTTTGACAATATGAGTTTCTTTCTGTCCTTTTGCCTGAAAACAAGTAATCCCGAAGAGCAATATTCTGGTCACATCAACGCCTCTAGTCATCTTCAAAATCAATAATGCGTTTACTCACCACTACGTACATTTGCGATTGATGAGCGCAAGCAAGGGAAATGCCTTACCTCTTACCATTGCCAATGATCGCAGAATTGACCGGAGCCCCGTAGAAACCGTCTGGTATACGGCCACAACGTAGGAGGCCTGGAAGTGGCACCAAACCAGAGCTAAGAGAAGCTCTGATTCCAAAATGAGAACTAACACCTGAGGTTCGCGGAAGTAGCAAGAAACACTGTACACGGGGCAGCGCTATTGTCGCCATGTCCACTTCTTCACAGTGAACCACGCCCCCGCCCCCGCCCGCGCCCCCCCAGAAGCAAAACAAAAACTCCGCAGCTTCTGCACAATGTTTTCGATCCCCGAAAAAAGAAAAAAGGGGGAAATTTTCCTAGAGTTTCTCCACAGATTCCGCACAGATACTTCTTTGCAACTTCTACCACATCTGTTTCGCGAAATTGTGCCGCATTTTGGAACAACTTTCGCCACTCGCAAGCTCTCTCTCTCTCTCGCTCTGTCCTTCTCTCCTCTCGCTCTCTCTCTCTCACAGGGAGAAAGGTAGCTCGTAGTAGGTACCTAGGAGGTGACCATAGGTACCTACGTTCGTGACATCTTGAATCCCACCACTGAGGAACGGAGATCTCTATGCAACAGATAGCGTTTACAATGCCATCCATTGGATCTGTGGATCTCGTTCAACGGACAGTTGCGATCTTCCAAGGACCACCTGTTCTAGTTAGGGTAAGGTCAGCCAGTACATTCACATGAAGGTCTGGAGTGGCAGATTATGTCATTTTCTTGACCACATTATTATGATATAATCTTCAGGTGATGATTTCATTCGGAATAGTCACCAATATCTTTGTTGAACAATGAATTTTTAGAAGAATTGTAGAGTATGCCATCCAAGACCCTTAAACTTCACAAAAAGATAAATATACATTGAAAAGTGGACCAAATCATCAAAACCATTAAACTTTATTTATAAACACACCGTTCATTCAAAAAATGTACAAGGGTATTAGAAAGAAACAAGGGAGAATTTAAAGGAAATCAACTTAACAAAAATTACATGTCAAAAACTCTCCATCTCAACAATCGACCATCTGCTTGTAATAGATTGATTGTGTCGATGGTGAGTGTGTTTTGAAAGGGTGGAAGTTGAGCTACATGTTGATGGTGGGTGTGTTTTGAAAGGGTGGAAGTTGAGCTACATGTTGATGGTGGATGTGTTTTGAAGGGGTGGAAGTTGAGAAGTAGTTAGGCCTATCACTATTGTCTTTGAGCACATGTGACAAATGCATGCCTTAAGTAGATGTATATGCGTTCTCTTTGTGTTGTCAACACACTCTTTGAAAATAGATGCCTCACACCATTGTCATGCCAATGTATGTGGTGAAAATAAAATAATAATTGTAAGTAACTTTGTAAACAACTCAAAGGTTGTAGCTAAATAAAAAGTTGTTGCCATAGCAAACGAGAGTCCCAAAGATTTCAAAGAACAATAGAGCAAAAACTCTAGAAAACAATAGAGCATACAAGAAAGTCTTAAAGTTTTCTTTTTTTCTTTATTCTTTGTTGTTTTGGTTTTTTTTTTAAGATATGAATTTATTTGGAGGTTGAAAATGGATGAGAAGTTGCTAATTCATTCATGGGCTATCTTTTTGGGGCATCGAGTTCTCATTTTTCCTCAGTTTTAAGGTAAAGTGTCAATGTGGGGTTAGCGGTACCTCAACTTCTTAAAAGGCCTCAAGTTGATGGGAGGCCATTGACACATGCCAAGTTGGAAATGATGATCGAATTATGGGAGGATAAGCATTGGGAGTACCATAAGCAACCCATGGTTGCAAAGGACTAGAAGGAGCTTGCAAACCAAAACAATGCAACATTTTCAAATGAAGTGTTGCAGACTTGAAAACGATGTCGAGACAAGATCATCAAAATGCAAAAAAAATTATTGTGAAGAATGTGAAGGTTATAATGTCATAAATGCTCAACCTTCTTTGTGGTCATGGTATGAACATTCATAACATTTTAGGTGGCACAACACAAATGAATGGTGTAATTGGTGGCATTGATCAAGGTGTTTGGTTGCTTCAACCTCATTGGTAAACCTTGATGATCTTTTTGAAACTATTTCAAAAACACAACAACGTCAAAGTCTTGAATGTCAAACTCTAATTTTTGATGACATAAATGAACACATAACACCTTACCAAACTTTAAAGTAAACATTTAATGTAGTGTCACCTAAGACAAGGGCTTGTTATTTGCTTGGTACTAGAAGCAAACCAAACAAGAAAGCTACAAATAAGAGTAAGTTTTGAAAGGTTTTCATCCATTACAAAAGCCATTAAAGAATATACACAAATTGCAAAAGAAATGGAGATGTTGAAAACAAAAATGACATGAGACATTACTGAACATATATTAAAGAATGAGCAAGCATGTAAGAAAATGTTTTTGGAAGGACAGTTGCAAATGGCTATTCTTTTTGTTGAAATACTTAAGCCTAGAAATCCTTTTAAGCCTAGTTTTTCTATGGGTGGTAACATATGATAATAACATCATTTGATCATATTGCTATCATGATTGTGTGCACAACAGTTGAAATAAAAAATTAATTCTTTCAAAATCTTTTATGAAAGTATAATGTGGTTGATACCCTTCAATGGTTTAATAACCATTGTTCAAATAATTTTGTCTTCATCAGTTTTCCTTCTTGTTTTACTTGTTCTCCATTTTTCAAAGTTGGCAATCTATAACCTCTAAATCCAACTAAATTATCTTTTCTTGTTGCATCATTCACATGGCTTGGTTTTGAAAATTTTCACATCTCACAATAGCTATGCAATACAAAACAAGTTATAGCAACTATAGGAGCCTTATTAACACTTAAATTGAAGATTTTCAAGATTATCTTCTGATTCTTCAAAGACCTAAAAACAATTTCAATTATCACCTTCCCCGAATTCATATTACTATCATATCTTTTTTTATTTATATCATTTGGATTATGAAACTTTCAGTTCTTTTGTAAATAAATACGTATGGGATAAATATAATCATCAGTGAAATAAGGTGTCATCCTCATGCATTGAATAATCACATTAGGCTCCTACAAAATTTGTCAAATCTTCAACTCATGTAATTTGGAAGTTTTGAATTAGCCTACACCAAAAGTATGTATAATTGTTTCATCACTAACCAATTTAACATGCGAAAATCTAACTTTAATAAAAATATTGAAAGGCATTGCAGGTGTTTTGCCAATTTCAATAAATGTGTTGCCCTTGTCTCTACCTTATCAACTACCCAATCATTTTAATCAATGCTTGTATGCTACATCAAAAATTTAAAAAAAATAAAAACATAACCAATGCATCAACTATGTACCCAAATCAAAAACCTTAACATTAAAAGAAAAAATAGGTATTTTCAACTTGTCTTTTCAACTAAAATTTAATCACATGCATCATTTGTAACAAAAAACTCATTAATCACCTTGAACAAAGCACATGCGATATTACTCACAAACGACAAAGGGTATTAGATGAAAGAAAAAATTAACAAATACAAATTCATCCTTTGACTCCATTGTATATGTACTATCACATGTGGTTAAAATGCAACTATTTTGGTCATAATTATGAGCAAATGATGTGTTGCCATGTGTTCTAATATTTATTTGTTTAAAATATTATTATTATTACTATTATTCTAAAATAATCTAAGATGTTCAATTCAAATGCTTAAATGATCTTATATTATGACACATGGCCCAATGTAAATATGCCATGTGGCACTTTAAAATGAATTTAACACAAAATATTTATATTAAGTTCGTAAGTACATGGGTAGGTAAATAGGTCCTACCTTCCTAGGTTAAATACCCATATTGTATAAGTAGGTATTTAAGTAGGTAGGTACATAGGTTGACCTAGGTGAATATGTCAACCTATGTACCTACATACTTAGGTAGATAAGTAGGTTAGGGAGGTAGGTAATTTAATATTGTGCTTTATTTTATTTTATTTGTGAGTTAAACCTTTTCATTGGTTCATCCCATATGCATAAATTTCTTAATGTGAAATTGAATGATCACACCTCCTGTTTATATAATGTTCAAAATAGGAACAAAGAACAAACAATATGGGATAAGTTTTAAAGTTACAACTTCCTCACAAACTAAGTTACAATTCCAAAAAAATTCTCACACCTTTTGTTCTTAATTTTTTAGATTTATAAACAATTCAAATACATGGTTCATTAGATAATTAGATAATCATTTAATTAATAATGATTAAATTTTATATATATTTAAAATATAAACTATACACCACAAATATTAAGTATTCATTATCAACTATTTAAATAAATAATAAAATTTTAATATATAACTAACTAACTATCTAGTTATTCACAAGTTATCAATACATAACTCATATATAAATAATAAATAAAATATTTTTAAATATTTTATTAATTCTTAAAATCTGGTCAAATTATAATTAATGTAATTAATATAAAAATAATTTAATTACTATAATTAAAAAACTAACTCTTTTTTTAAAAAATTCAAATTATTGATAAAGAATTAACAATTATTATATTAAAAAATTCACGGTTTAAAAAAATAACACTAAATTATTTGCATTAATTATTATATAATTACATTAATTATTTTTAAAAACATTATCATATATAACTAATTACAGAATCTTAACATTTAAATTAATTTATAATTATTTATAAAAGTGATTCATTATAAATAACACTAGTAAAAAAAACCCTTAAAACTCAATCAATAATTTTCTGAAATGAAATATTAATTTTATATTCCAAAAAAATAATTCAGAATTCAAATAGCAAGTTTTAGATCAAATAAGTCTTCTGAATTTAAATTTAAAAAATCAGAATTGAAATGTCAATTTTCAGATTCAAATAACTATATTCAAAATTCAAATGTCCATTTCTAGACTCAATTAATAATTTTCTGTATTGAAATATTAATTTTGAGAATCCAAAATAATAATTCAGAGTTACAATTTCAAGTTTCAAATCAATTTTTTTTTAAAATTTAAATTTAAAAACTCAGAATTGAAATATTAATTTTTAGAATTAAAAATTGAAATACCAATTTTGAGGTAAAATAAGCTTTTTGAATTTAAATAAAAAATCTCCAAATTCAAATAATATTTTAAGCAATTGAAATAGCAAATTTCAGATTCAAATATCAAATTCCAAATTCAAATAATTCTTTAAAGGATTGAAATAGTAGTTTTCAGAATTGAAATATAATTTTTAAGATCAATTTTTCAAAACATGAATTTAAATTTTATGAATTTATATATGAATTTTCAAACTCAATTTTTTTTTTCAAATTCAAATAATTAACAAAGAATTCCAATAAAAAAATTTAGAATTTAAAAAAAAAACTCCAATTCAAAATTTTTGAAATTTAATAATTAAAAATTCCAATAGCAATTTTCAGAATTGAAACATCAATTTTAATGTTTAAATATAATTTTCATAATTCGAACCATAGTTTTATACTCAAACATATATTTTTGAATAAAACTAACAATTTTAAGAATTCATATTTAAAACTTCAAATTCAAATATTGATTTTTAGATTCAAATAAAATGTTTCAGAATTGGAATAACAAATTTCAGATTCAAATATAATTTTCAGAATTGAAATAAGAATTTTCAATATTGAAATATCAATTTTGAGATTTGAATAACAATTTTCAGAGTTCGAATATTGATTTTTAGATTCAAAGGAATAACAACTTTTAGACTAAAGTAATGATTTTTAATTAAACTAAAAAAATCAGGATGCAAATAAAAATGTCTAATTCACATAACTATTTTTAAAATTGAAATATCAATTTTTAATATTCAAATATACAATTTAGAATTGAAATATCAATTTTGAAATTTGAATAATAAGTTTCAAAGTTCAAATATTAATTTTTAGATTCATTATATGAACAATATACATACAAATATATATTTAGATATATGTAACATATTATAAATATGATTTTAATAGATACATAAAAATATGTCACCATAGAATACTTAAGATGTGATTAATTTGGTGACTATTGTGATTAATGGGACATATCCATATATTAATGGATGAAAACAAACCTAAAAACCATCCAATATATAAGATGAAATTTTCAATAGTTGTGTCATAGTTGTAAGAGTGATCAAAATAGTTGAAATTTGATCTTATAATTATAAATATTCTCAAACTTAATCACAATCAACTATAAGTCACATGTAATCACAAACGGAATGGTTACATTTTGGTTGAATTCTACTAGTGTTTCATTGTCATAAGTGGTTACCTCAACTGATAATGAAGTTTTTAAATGACTTGTGAAACAATAATCTTAATGTAACTTGGGAACATTTTGATAAATTTTAAATCAATCTAATTAATTTAAAATATCCAAAATTGTTTTAAAAACAATATAACTCAATGTTTTTCACTACTTAAAAGATTTTTGAAAGAACTGGAATTTTTTAAAATGATATGATTATGGGAAAAAATTTAAGTGCACTTTTACATAATAATATAATGTAACAACTTTTGATGTCATAAAAATAAAATAATTTTTAAAATCATGATTTAATAATTCTTTAATGATTTTTAAAAAAGATTGGGTCCTTGTTTTCAATTGGGTTCTAATACCTAGAATGCACCTTTTGACATGTTTTAACAACTTATTATCTTGAATTTCCATGATCTCAACAAGCTTGCTAAATTCTAAATGCCTCTTAAAGTTTTTTATTAAAATAAGCATGCATGGTTTGGAACAAGTTTTGAAACCTATAAATCATGTTCAATTTTTTTTTAACTTGTGCATCAAGATTAGTTTAATAGGCCATAAATTGGATACATTGCATGTGAAAAGAATGATCCAACTAAATTTGCCACATAATTCCCATCCTAACACCCTAAAAACACTCACATTACCAAATCCAAAATAAATGATAATAAAGGACATCGATTCACCTATTAGACCACCAACAATGAACAAAGCTCATGACTTATCACTTTAATCAAATTTTTAACATCAGACCTTTTAGTCATCCATTCAGGAGATATTGAAATTGGAATTCAATATCATTCTTGGATGATATACATGTGCAAGGATAGCCAACTTTGATTATCAACATTTGTAACTTCATTATAAGATATGAAGATATAATTTGTTGTTTTGACAATGTTGTGCATTATTTAACCATGGACCCATTATTACTATCAACATTTGTAACTTCATTATAAGATATGAAGATGTAATTTGTTGTTTTTGACAATGTTGTGCATTATTTAACCATGAACCCATTAATATTTTCAACATTTGTAACTTCATTATAAAATATGAAGATGTAATTTGTTATTTTGACAATGTTGTGCATTACTTAGCCATGGACCAACTAATATTATCACATTAGTGTTTTTATGGAAAATTCTTGATTTAAAAGAACTTTAGCACGCCTATGCTGTCATATTCAATCATGAGCTTTCTCTTTCAAAATAAGTTAACAATTATGGCAAATTGAGCCATTTTTTTCAAACCTTCATGTGCCACACCTTGTATCGCCCTATTCAACAAAACTCCCCACTTTTTTAAAACATATAACAATTCATTCCCAACATGTTGACAATTTTTAATCGAATAAAATATATTTTTAAAACATTGCATATGGGGGAATTTTAATTTTTCTTACCAATGTGTTTGCAAAGAAAGTGAAACTTAAGAGGAAAAAATAAAATAAAATTACCAATAACCTTTGCACAAATCTTGCACCAAATGTGAGTGACAGGTCTATCTTAATGAAAGACATTATTTGCCCATAGCAATTTTGTAACCTATGCATCTTGAGACTTTTAATTCAATTCATACTAAACCTTCTTCTTTTTTTTGTGTGTGTTCAAACTTGATTTCTTCTAGGATCCTTCTAGGTTGGACTTTAGAATTTAAATCAATCTAGGATGGACCTCCTTAATTCATCTTAATTTCCCTCTGTTCTTCCTAGAATTTTAGTAGATGTTTTTAACAACATTTCCAATAACATTGTTAGCCTTATTCCATTGACTAAACAAACCATGAAACTTGAAGTTCTAAGAGGAGTTTTATGAGGTTTAAGAAAAGATGATGTGTGAAATTCATAGAATAGAAAATTAATTGTAGAAAACATCAATTAAAACTCAAGAGACAAAAATTAAGAATCAAAAGTCATACATGAATTTTGGTTGAGAAATGTTGTAGTGCAATTTGCAAAACATGCACACACGCCTACAAATTACAAAGTTGATTTGTAAAACTTAACAAAACATGATGCACAAAGGACAAAACAACATTGAAACTTGTTGAAAATAAACATGAAACATAACCAACAAAATTGACAAACATTCACTCCTAAACCCTAAACAGTCCAATTCCTTACACAGAGCATAGAAGATATTGAGAAAATTTCAACACTAGAAAACAAAAATCAAAGTCCACACAAAAGGCAAATGTACAAGACTTGAAAGAAAAAACACTCACACCCTCCTTAACCTTTCTAGTAGATAACATTAATTTATTATTGCATCCCTTCATTTTCTTAGCTCCCTTAAGATCCATGATCCATCATTATTCTTCAAATACCCCCTTTTTGAAGCTTTTTGGACTCCATCAAAGTGCAAATGGTAACAAGAGTACAACATTGTTGTAAATTCGCAACATTCTTCATAAGTTTAAAGGTTTCACAAATGTTAATAGCCAACATTCAAGGCATAAACACAACATAATCCAAAATGTAATGCATTCGCTCAACAAAATGATCAATGATTTCAATGAGAGAGAGAGAGAGCACAAGTAATCAATCAATGTTGAGGAGGGAAGCATGAGATGGTGAGTTGCAAGTGTACAAAGAAATGAATGATGGCAAGGGCTCCCATCCCTTGGTAAGTGAGTAGGTTGGTGCGAGGGTCGGTGGAGGTGCCAACTTATAACCTACCTTGCTTAACACACAAGGAAGGTGGACCTGAAAATTGATGGGTTCAGAAATGTCCAAATTTTTTCATGCAATCCAATAAGAGGAGAGTGACATAAGACAACCCCTCCTTTTCCCTCCCTTAGAAAAGACAAACCAACAAACGAGGTAGATGGGGGATTGTACTTTTAGCTTTGTTCCCAGACCTAGAATTAGGTGAGGTATGGGGGGGACTTGTAGGTTGGGCAGCTTGGCTGTGCCTGCACTAGTTGAGTTAGTGCAAGAAAGAGAGAAAGAAAGAAAGAAAGAAAGAGAGTTTTGGTCTTCTGGAATGGCAACACTTCTTCTCTCATCTTCTTTGGATGTGTAAATGCATGGTATGGTATGGTATGGTATGGTATCTTAGTAACCATCTACTGTGATGCACAATTTTGCAACGTTTCAAATAATCTTTCGTTCTTGGAGAAGAAACTCTGTAGTGGGAGAATTATTGGGATTTGCAAGTGAGAATTTGGTTTTGTGGGTAGTGCGATTTGGTTGATGATGTGAGTGAGAGAAGGAGGGAGGGAGAGTAGTGGGGTGGCAGAGAAAGTGAGCAAAACTGGCTTCCTTGAAAATAGAAAGCGGAGGAGGTGGGGGAGAGGGTAGGACTGTGGTTGTTGGCGGTGGTGGTGGTGGTGGGTGGTTAGGGCGAGGAGGGGTACAGAGGAAGAGGACGCCGACGTCGTCTATGCAGCGACGAGTAGGGGGAGGAGGGGATGGTGAGATGGAGGAAGAGGAGGAAGAGGAGGAAGCACCCACCCATCTCAACACCAGTACCTGTGGTCACTTTCTAGTGATCAGCACCGACAAGCTGTGTGCCAAGTATACAGGGGAAGGGCTTCATGGCAACGACGTAGGCGCCATCCAAGGGAACCGGCCGGCGCCGTGCCGTCGTCTGCTTTATTACTTTGAGATGACTGTTAAGGACCGAGGGTTCAAGGGTTACACTACCATCGGCTTCACGGATGAGCATTTCAGGAACAGCCGGCAGCCTGGCTGGGAGCCCAACACCTATGGCTATCATGGCGATGACGGTAAGCTTTACCATGGCCAAGGTAAGGGGGATAGCTTTGGGCCCACCTTCAGCACTGGGGATACTGTGGGTGCCGGCATCAATTATGGTGCGCAGGAGATCTTCTTCACCAAGAATGGGAAGCTGGTGGGTGGCACCGCCAATGATGTGAAAACCCCCTTGTATCCCACCATTGGCCTCCATAGCCATAATGAGAAAGTCGAAGTGAATTTCGGGCAGCGGCCATTCGCGTATGATGTGGAGGCCCAGCTGAAGAAGGAGAGGGAGCGACGGCGGAAGGCGGTGGAGAATGTGCCTCTATCTCCCAGTGTAAACCAGAGCATTGTGCGCAGTTACTTACTTCACTTTGGGTACCATGACACTCTTGCTGCCTTCGATGCAGCCAATGGGGGCTCCTTCCCTCCCATGCTTTTCACCCCACATGAATATGGTAATGGCACTCTTGATAATGATATGTTTGCACTGGATCAGCGCAAGATGTTGCGGCAGCTGGTCCGGGATGGTAACGTTGATGGTGTATTTGCCAAATTGCGTGAGTGGTATCCTCAGCAATTGCAGCAGCAGCAAGAGCACTGTTCCAACATCATCTTCCTTCTGCATTGCCAAAAGTTCATTGAATTGGTCAAGTTGGGTATGCTGGAGGTAGCCGTGACATATGCAAGGACAGAGCTTGCACCCTTTTTTGGAAGCTCCCCGGATCAGGATTTGCATTTGCAGGACTGTTTAGCCTTGCTTGCCTATGAGCGGCCACATGAAACACCTATGGCCTATCTTCTTAACTTTGGCTACTCCGAGCTGGTAGCAGATGCTGTTAATGCATTTGTGCTGAGCACCAATCCCTCTCTCCCTGCATCTGGAAAATCTCCACAATCTGGGCTGGAAAAGCTACTACAACAGCTGACTGCCTGCCTTGCAGAGAAACGTGTTCTAAATGGTGGGCAAGGGGAAGTGTTCAGTCTGCACCGGATATTGCAGGGAGGTAAGGAAGGTGGTTGGTAAGAGGCGAGGCAGGTTCTTGGACCAACAAAGAGGCTCATCTCTCTCTGTCTCTCTCTCTGTCTCTCTCTCTCTCTCTCTCATTTTCTCATTGGCTTTTTTGTTGAATGGCAATTGAGAGGGAAGCACCTCCATGGCAAAGCATAAAGGGGTGACCTAAAGGGGCGGGCTATTATATGCAACAATTTTGCATAGTAACATTCTATACAGTCATGTGTCTTTAAAATCAAGGAAATGACTCATAGTCAAGCTCTGAATAAAGACTCATCCTGATAACTTCTTCAATTTTTGTCAGAAGACAGTGCCCACTGAGCTCCTTTGATGCACCATTCTGTTTGCAGCTTGTTCTATAATCACATAGAGCACCTGTAAATCTTGTGAGACAGCAGCCATGAGACAGCAGCCACTATGTTTTGTTGGCAGTTAGCATAACTTTTTCCCTAGCCATGGATAGAAATCAGTGTGGGGGAACATCCACAACTTTATGGTTTGAAGGTTGAAGGAAGAATTGCCCTTGTGGCATCCAATCTGCATGTGATGATCATTCCTGTCTGCTGTCTCTTGGCTGAAGAGTGCATGTTTTTATCTTACACTAAGTTTAATTCCCTGCCTTTCTCTTACTCTACTTCAACAATCTGCTTTGAGTGTTGGAGTGGCACTATCAAGCAGGACCTGTGCAGATTAGGTTCTGGCTGATGTGGGACAATGCCATGTGTGATTTGGAAGCCACCTGAAAACACAGCAGCAGTTGGTGTGATAGAGCTGAGCAATTGTCGAGTAATTTCTAGCAGTTGGTAAGATGCCATTATGACTATCTTCAAGGTCTTTCAAGTATTTGCCTAGCAGTGGCTGTGGAGAGTTTGAACCACACCCAAGAACCAGAAGCTAGAAGAACATGTAGCCTCCCTCCAACCATTAAACTGTGGAAAGTGCATGTACTGTGGTAAGCTCATAAACCCCAGTGTCCTATTCTATGGCAAATAGTCAAGAATAGTCAAGAATCTGAGAATATGTGACAAAGGACTGGATTTGCAGGTATTGTGGTGCATTGCATGGTTGAAGGAAGCTCTGTTTCATTATTCATCAATAGGGACTGTAATTTGTGCAACTTTTTGAGTATTTGGAAGAAACTTTCACCCTGTCTTGCCATCTTGCCATGAATGCGGAGTTTATTAGGAGTTGCAGCAGCCCAAGTTGCTGATAGACAATCAAGAGGGGAATAGCATCTTCAACACAAATCTTAACAGCTTCTAATTTTTTGTTTTTGTTGAGCATACCCCAATCAAGTGTTGCCTTCTGCTTTCAGGCCTGTTTTCCCTTGGCCCATGAGAACCTCAAATGAGGCTGGTGATACTGTGAGTCAAGTCCATTTCCCTGTGGAGTGAATGTAATCTCTACCATGAAAATGAAGTTTGTGAAGCTTGCAATTTGGTGAGAGAGACACAAAAAGAAGAAGCCCTTTATAACAAGTACATGTTACCCTTCTTTAGCTTATAAAAACCTTTGGACCAGGATACATAAAATTTTGAATCATTTCACCAAAATTTCAAATTTTTCCATTTCAATTTTTAAGTATGATAAAAAAACAATCAACCATCTTTTATGCCACAAATCTAATGGTACATGGCAGTCAAATTCTTGTGAATGAAATTTTGCATCTACAGAACATTTTTTGAGATTGTCCCAATAATTTTTTTTGACTCTCATAAGGTTACTATTGGATGCTTTTTGGTTCCCCACATTTTGAGGAGAAAAAAATGGATGTTGCCATATTTAGACACTGGGTTCTTAGAGGTTTCCGAAACATAGCAGGATTCTAGAACATGTTTTTTGTCCTCTGACCTGCTCTTTCCTCTTGTGGATGGGTACATCACAAATTTGAAAAAAAAAAATCCCTGGTACATGGCATTTATAACTTCAGTAGAATGGTAACAACTGTGCTAGGAAATGCAATTTTCCAACTGCAGTTGACAAAAGGGTCAATCTTAAGATTAAAGTCTGAAAACCTGAATGATTACAGCAATGAAAATGAACATTTTTTACACTCAGAGGTGGCCCCTCCACACCATTGCTAATGTGGTACTACCACCTCCAGGCAAACTTTTTGGTAATTGGGTAGAGTCTAGAGGTTGGCTAGGTCCAAATACTAGTTACAATCCATATGACCTGAGGAATTTTCTTGCTAGACCTGAGGAATTTTTTGTGGAAACCCTCTACATCCGTGATGATCCAGCATTCTCCAAAAGTAGAGCATCAGGCTACACTTGCACTCAAATGGATATAGGCAAATTTTTCAGATAAATGATTGTCATAGAGTGCAACCCCACACATTAGCCAGATGCAGCACCTGTTTCTTCTGAGGGAGATGGAGATATCGAGCAGGAGTGATCATGAGCAGGCGATTGCTCAACAGTGCACAACTTTTCAAGTAGAGCTACCACCTGATCCATCTGGGGGCGTCTTTCTGGAAGTGGCTCGATACAAAGCATTGCAGTTTGCAGCATTGACACCATGTCCTCCTCAATGTTTTTGTATTGCATTAGCTCAATGTCAAAAACCTCAGAAGTCCACTCTTCACGCACCACTGACTTGACCCACCTCGGCAGGTCAATGCCTTCTTCCTGACGGTTAGCAGAGGCTGGTGCCTTTCCTGTCAAGAGCTCCAGCAACAGCTGCAAATGACATGGGGCACATGAGTACCATATCAGTAAAGATTACTGTGATCCAAATAAAGCATAATCCATTCAAGCACAGATCAATTTGAGAAAAATTCATGCATAAAATACCCACCACGCCAAAACTGTAGACATCGGCACACTGTGAGATGCGCTTGTTGTCGATGAGTTCAGGGGCACAGTAACCAGCAACCCGGGAAGGTGGAGCATTAGAGGTCAATAGCAAGGCAATGCCAAAGTCAGCAATCAATGGATTGAGGCTCTCATCTAGGAGGACATTGGATGACTTTATGTTGCCATGTGCAATTTTCTGGGATCCACACTGGTGATGCAAGTAGGTCAGGCCCTGTGCCACTCCCAATGCTATTCTTAGTCGTGTTACCCAGTCCACTGGAGTTCGTCCTGGCCCTCGGTTTCCTGAATACAAAAAATCCACTTTCCATTTCAGTTTGGATCACCAAACAATTATACAAAGTCCACAGAATCTATCTGGCACCCAGTTCCAAGTAGATGACATTCAAGTGCATGGTACACACAGTGCTGCCTATACAATACTCAATGTTGAACATGTCCACTTGTAGTGTGACATTGCAAAGGAATTATATCATCTGCAATCTTAAGGAAGTCCACATATCATTCCTGGAATGATACATAACTTTGACACTAGCCTCAAGGAAGAAGAGCTCAAAATGTTGACTCACACTGGCACCTAGAAGATTGCTCAAAGGAGAAACAGGAAATTCAGGTTGGAAGCAGACCATGAAGAAGAGCATAGAGGCTGCCTTTGGGCTGGAAGTCATATGCCAGAAGTCTTTCCTCCTTGGCATAGTAGTAGGCTCGCAGTGGCAACACATTATGATGCTGCAGCTTACCAATCAACTCCATTTTCTGCTCATATTCCTTCTTGCTTGATGTGCCTGTCTCCTTCAAGCGCTTCACAGCCACCACTGTTCCATCTTCAAGCACTGCTTTGTACGTAGTGCCAAAACTTCCCTTTCCCAGGAGCTCTGCAGATGCTCGCAGCAAGTCATCCAATTCAAACATGGCAGCTGTGCTCCCATGCTCAAAAAACACCAGCTTGCTCCGGTCAGATTCAGGCAATTGCACCCCAGAATACAGGGATGGGGATGTCGTGTTTATCTCTTCCAATTTCTTTCCTGCTGCTGGCTTTTCATTGGAGTGACTTGGGTATTTGCACCAGTAATAGATCAAGAAAAACACAAGACTCATGAGGACCAGTGCTGCAGCACCACCCCCAACTGCAATCGCAATGATTGCCCCCTTGCCAAGAGCTGGTTTCTGTTTTGTAGAAGGAGACCCAGGTCCTGAGCTCTGAGTCGAAGGCACAGTCATGGGCTGTGAGCCATTACAAGCAACTCCTGCAAACAGCGGGCTTCCACACAACAGGGGGTTGCCAAGAAATGCAGAAGCTCCAAAATGGTCAAAGGGTGCCGGAATGAGGCCTGTGAGCTGGTTGTGTGACACATTGAACTCTTGCAAGTTCATCAGTTGCAATGCTGGTATACTTCCTGACAGTTGATTGTCTTCCAGTCGCAGTGTTACCAGATGAGTGAGGTTTGCAAGGCTTAATGGAATCGGTCCAGATAGCTGGTTGTTGGAGACTGCAAGCCGCACTAATCTGCTGAGTCCACCAAGAGAACTAGGGATAGGACCTGAAAACTGATTGTTATTCAAATAGAGCAGCTTCATGAAAGGCCACTGGGTCATGTCTGGCAGGCTGCCATTGAGCTCATTGTCTTTCAAGCTCAATAGCCGCAACTGGGTAAGATTGGTAAGCATGTGGATGGGTCCCGTCAGTTGCATGCCTTCTAACACCAGCGCAATAATTCGACCTTCCTTGTCACATTGTATCCCATTCCAATGATTAATGCATGGATCATCCCCTTCATCCCGACCCCTAGTAGTAGTGGTCCAATTCAGGTACCTGAAGCTTGCATCTGCAGATGCTTGAAATGTCAGCAGAGTACGAGCATCCGACGAAAGAAGGACTGCTGCTTCACATTCCTGCTGCAATCCCAAAGACAGCAACATTGCTGCTGCTGCTAAACCTAGCAGCAGCAACCTCCAGGTCTCAAACTGCTGCCCAGCTGCTGCTGCCCTGAACATATCCATCCGCAAGCTACTTTTTCTCACACCTTCAAGAAGATTCTAGGGGGGAAGCAAGATCAGGAACTTATATACAACAAATACCCACTTCCGCATCAAGTGATCCAAACAACAGGAAGAAGAGGAGGAGGAGGAGGAGGAGGGGATCCAGTCTTCCTCGAGACCATCCATTGCAAGCTCCCCATAATTATTTATTTGCTGCACACAGCAAACAACGCTTCAGCTGAGGATAGAGACACAGAGAGGGAGACACAGAGAGAGAGACGTGAACTGCTTGTTTGGGTGGCCAGATTTTGCACAAATACAAGATTGGGCAAAACCAAAACACTTGTATCTTACGGAACTATAGAGGAGGACTCCTCCTAACAAACGCAATGCGTTGTCACTGGGTACTAAGGGTCTCTTTCCATTAGGTTGTTATGATCACAGTTACACACAGTAATAAGTATCCCATGTACTTACTACTTAGTACTTACCCACTCCTCTTCCCCCCGCCCACACCCCTCAACCCCACCCCACCCCACCCCACGCCACTCATCGGAACCAGTGCCAGTACTACTGACAACGCCAATGAGTGAGAGAAAATCGAGACTCAGACAGCACGCACGAAGAGAAAAACAAAGAAAGAAAGAAAGAAAGCACACACCCAACTAGTTATTATTTGCGAGGAGCAAACAAAGAGAACTACTCTCTCTCTCTCTCTCTCTCTCTCTCTCTCCTTGCGTATGTGTGTGTGCAATGGAGAGCGCATTTTTCTCCACACTTTTCTCCTTTTTATGACACAAAGGCTCAGACTACACATGTAATGTAATAATTTTATAAATTGTTTTTCACCAAACACATAATTCCATTCCTTATAGGTCGGTACTAACTACGCATGTAATGTCATAATTTTATAAATTGTTTTTCACCAAACACATAATTCCATTCCTT
>Ga0116231_10000555_pt1 | contig 66876 bp, 42 predicted proteins | sample S1TSphgellanicum_2_FD_89695 | JGI IMG/M metagenome (GOLD analysis project Ga0116231, IMG submission 89695) | Host-associated microbial communities from peat moss isolated from Minnesota, USA - S1T2_Fd - Sphagnum magellanicum MG | ecosystem: Host-associated > Plants > Peat moss > Unclassified... | reverse complement strand
GTCTATAATTTTTAAAAAATAATGAATTATATTTTGATAAAGTACAATATAAATGGTGTAGGGGGAAAAAAAAAAAAAAGAAAAAAAAAAAGAAGAAAAAGAAAAAAAAAAAAAAAAAAAAAAAAAAACAAGTGGGGGGTGGCAATGGTTCAAGTTCACCACGGAAGGGGAACAAGATCCAAAAACAAGGAGCAAGATTACCATCATTAGTGGTTTTACTAGGAAGGGGGTGTAGTTTTATTAAAGGGTCTTTTTATTCTTCTTAAATTTAAGATTTCTTATCTTTTAAGTTTTTTAATTTTAGTTTAAATGATGTCAACAGGTTGTTTCATATTAGTAATTTGTAAAAACCAAATATAAATGTTTCTCCCAAATGCAAAAGCAAAACTAAATTTAATCTTTCATAGCAAGTTGAAGAAATAATATATAAAGTTCTAAGTGAACCTGTTCATAAACCAAAAATAATAGCAAGAAGTAATCTTAAAAGAAGAAAAAAGCTCCAAAGGTTCAAAAGTTTTTAAAGAAGTTCCAAAAAAATCTTTATTTATCCTTCAATCCTTTTATTTATTCCAAACGTAACACTGTTTTAAATTTAAATAGTCAGTAATCGATAGAATTTTAAATTTAAACTACAACAACTATTGGTCACAAGTTTAAACCAACCTATTACTGTTAACAATTGGTTACTATAACAAACTAGTTACCAGTTGACTTCACCCACTAATTACCCTATCACCTATTATTGGTTATTTCAATAGACCAGTTCACTTAAGGTTTTGTTACCTAGTAATAATTGAACTAAGTCTCAAAATCATATTGCGTCACTAGTTACTTGATGGTAACAACCAATTAATGTATCATACTTGAAAAAATGGGTTAACATTCCCCCCCCCCCTTGAAAACCGAATTTCATCCTCAAAATTAGTCATCTAGAACTACCTATTTAACTCCTATAGTCAAATCATCAGCAAGTTGTTCACCTATGGTTTTAACAAGTTCAACTAAAGGAACAAGTTTAGATCCTAGACTCTCAACAACATGTGTGTCCTTTAGTACTGTATCTGGAATCTTTAAAACCTCACTAGCATGTGTGATAGTGTCAATCAAAGTAACCTCTACACATACCCCAATTTCTAGTATCATTAATGAAATGGGTTTGGGAATAATAGGTTATTCCAAACCTTCTACCTAAATACTAACAGCTACAACACATACTTCCATAGATTCTATGGGTAAAGACAAAATACAAGAAACAATAGCCAAATGTGTTCCTCCTTTGATTGGCTTTAGTTCCTCAATGGTAGTGACAACAAGTTCATTCTGAAAACTTGTAGCTACAATTGCTACCTACACAAATGAAAACTTCTAGAAACAATAATAGGTACCTTAACCAATTTTTTAGTAAACCGATCATATGTATAACCATCAAACTATAACCAATGTGCAACCAGTTCATTCATATAAACTTTTTCATCTACATGAACTATCTCCAAACTATCTTGGATCTGTTTTTCATAATTTCTTGTATAATTTGCCACCATTCCTTTTATTTCAGGTTTTTATCCACTAATGTTAGGTTTTATACCTTAAGCAAAACATTTTCCAAAAACAACTCCTCAAACTCCTTCAACTCCATGTAGGTGGTTTGAAAAACTTTACTTAGTGCTTGACGAAATGTTTCCAATTTGCCTTTCAATTCTTAGATTTGTACCCAAAGCTCATGGGTACAATTCTCCATGTCAATGTTAACTTCCATTAATTGTTCCTTCTACTGCAAACAAGTGTTCTCCAACTCTAAGAGATTTTTCTCCCATTGTACACTAATGGATTCCATCTTGCCATAGTCCCTTGTTAACTGGTCAAAGTCAGTATGTAGCGCCTTTAAGTCATTATGGGTTTTTAAATGAACCTAGTTTAACTTGTTGTACTCCTACTACAAAACTTCAACCTTCTTAATTGCCCTTTCAACTTTAACACTTTTGGCAACCATATGTTTATTCTCTATCTATAGTTTAAGGAATTAGATTTTCACAATAGCCAAGTCCTTGTTTTTATTTTGTAGGGATTGTTTATGGCTAATCAGTTCTAGGCAACGGGCCTATAACTAGTTGTTGGTGTCCTCTAATAGGTTCTCAGCAGTACTATATTTAGTTTTCAAATCAAATGAGCTATTTATTGTCTAAGGCGAAATCTTGGCAACTAGGGCTACTCACCCAAAGAAAAGTGTAACCTATTTCAAACTTTTGTGTTGAGCATAGGATATCGATGTTCAAGAAAAATATAAACAAGTCTAGGCTAAACTAATTCAATAGGTTTAAGATAAACTGGTTGAACTAGTTTTATATATGTTGGTAATGGGTTGTTAGCATGTTATGTAAGAATAGAAGTTTCTTGAATAGGTGAAGGCTCTTGATTTGATACATGCTCAAAATCATGTTCATTTTGATCCTCCACGAACTAATCACTTTCAGTCTTAATCGATTTGTTGTCATGTTACATAGTAACATCAACTTCCATGTCTTCATCGCCTCCCTCCATAATCATGATTCATTGACAGGTGCGAGGTTTTTTCTTCAGTGGTGAATTGGTTGCTTCCGGAGTCAACTGGTCCCTAGGTGTTAATGGCTCAATTCATATTTTCACCTAATGTAATTGTTGAATTAGTTGTGGTGATATATTAGCTGAGCACACCGATCAATGTTCACTAATGAATTACTCCTTGGCCACAACCTCAAGAGAAGGTTCTTTAGATATCTCCACAACAACCTTCTTCTTTTCTCTCTCCTAAACTAGTTATGGTTTTGGAGAATCAACAAGTGTCTCTTCTTCTATTAATGGAAATTAGTGTCGTAAGAAAACTTCTATAACTAGTCCAAAGTAACAAGTTGTTACCTTCCTATCAGGCGTTGCTAACCCTGTTGCGATCTGCTTTTGGTGCTCCATCCACTAGGTCAATACTATTGACATTTGTGTCAACATAATGGAACACCAGTTGATCTTCTTCCTTTTGTTTGCCAAATTAAAAGTAATGGCAATGCGGTTACCAAAATAAACTAATTTTTCCCATTGGTAAATGATTTACAGGATTATTGCAAACTTGGCGTGGTATTCCTCCTTCATCCGAATGAGATTACATTATTCTTTGTTGACAAACACATCCAATCCAACTATGTTTTTAATAGCAACTTGGGCCTCTTTGACCAATGCATTTGTTGCATCAACCGCTCTTTCAACACTGATGCCAAAATCCTAAACAATTGGTGCTTGGTCGTGGTGATCTTCTCACCACAAATAATTATCCTAATGCATCCATCCTTTGTGGACTCCCAAGTGTGTAAGAACTTCTCCAACATTTCTGGTCATGGAACTATCCAATGAACAACAAACAAGCCAACCAAACCAGCTTGCTCTGCACATTGTTGCTTTTTGGATCCCATCTGGATCCACCATAGCATTTTTTGATTTTTTTTTGCTTCAATAGATGTTCGCTTCCAAGTCACTTTAGCATGTGAATTACCCTCCTCCACCTATTCCTTTCCTTTGCGCCTCATCATGAATTTGGACCGCACCTTGGTAGGTATAACAACAAGTATGTCAAGAGAATCAACTTCTACATCAAAACATCTTCCTTCAACTGGTGCCAATGAAAAATATGCTAGTTGCTCAACTTCAACAAGTTGTTAAGCTCCTTCTTTTACCTCTATAGTCTTATTTTCAACCTATTCTTCCTGCTCAGAATCACTAATTATGACAAATGTAGGTGCAGGAAGTGAAAAATGTCTTCAAAGGCCTCACAATGTTTCTTCAAGTCCTCCCACAGTAATAACACGTTTTAATGCCTCCAAAATTTCTTGTTCTACGTCTCTCTCTTCCCCAGAGCTTTCACTACTCTCTCAAAATATAGGAGGTGGCATTGATGCAAGTGGTTCAATGTAAATTGCACCGGTTGTTCTAAAAGCTTCCTTTTTAACTTTCTACAATTCTCTTTCCTCTTTCTCTTTCTGTTCTCTTTCTCTTCTTAATTATGCCTCCCTCTTTGCTTGCTCTCTCTGTCAACTAATCTGAGGCACTCATTGCCTCATTTTGATGTAACAAAAGGTATAAGGAAATCCAAAATGAAAAAATGAAAAGACATTTTTCTAAAGGGTATGTCAAATTTTTGTACTACATCCATAGAATGAAATGTGGCAATGCTTGGATAATGACACAACTTTTAGGGCTTACTTTCCTTAAGAAACTAACACCTATAATTAGGTTTACTGAAACATTATTACTTTGCATGGAATTAAGGCTAATTAGTATGTTCCCAACTAGTTGCCTTTTCAATAAGTCACTAGTACATGTTTCAACCAGTTTTGGATTAAACAAACTACTATATGTTTTTCTTTTATCGAGTTATTTGCTATCAAACCTCTAGTGTTAAGCTGAACAATTTTTTTAATGAGTAGGTTACTAGAATAATTTGTTTCAACTAGTTCCTCATTAAGTATGTTATCATATTAGGTTATTTGAATTAGTTGTTTTGTGAACATGTTATTAGAATGGGTTGCCTCCATTGGTTCCTTTGATAAAAAATCACTAAGCCTTGTTAAAACAGGTTGAAGTGTGTGATTTTTTGCAAACCTATAAAGTTTCAACTTGATAATGTTAACCAATACTATATTAGGATCAAAATTTTCAATAGTCATTAATAGTACTGTATTGTTTGGAAAATAGTATTGGATCATGTATGGTTCAAACCATCATCTCTGAAATTTAGGACTATGTGTTTTGATAGCCCTTGAAAACCATAAAACAAAATCTCCAAACTAGTATTGTAATGTTTTAATGTATTGGTTCTAAGACCATAACGACCAGTTCCATTAGTTAGAAGCTACCAAGTCTTGTGTTACTAACCAGTTCTATTGGAGTTTCTCTAGTTTTTACAATCGCTTAGTTAAAACTTTAACAAGTGTCGGATCATGATTATATCCTAGTTTGGATGGTAACAAGTATTCTGAAGGTAGAAATGGGTGTAATCCATAAACAAGTTGGAATGGAGTATGACTAGTTCCAACCTTAAAAACAATTGTATAGTAAAATAAAACTATGGACATGTGTTCATCCTAGACATTCCGGTTTTCATTCACCAATTTTGTGAACAATGTACTAAAAGCTTTGTTTGTAGATTTAGCTTGTCCGTTCCCTTGTGGGTAATAGACAATAGAGCTTGTATGTCTTAGGGTAAAATGATTAATGAAGTAACGAATAACATTGTTAATGAAATGTGTACCATGATCAATAATAATAATCAATGGACAACCAAACGTGGTAAGAATGTGGTCATATAAGAACTTTATAGTAATAGTAATTGTGTTGGTGCACAAAGTTCTTACCTCCACCCACTTGGTAGCATAATCAGTGGTAATTAAAATGTACTAGTTGCAAGAGTAACAACTCGCTGGTTTAATAGGTCCGATAAAGTCCAATCCCCATTTTTGAAAAGGTTCTTTAAGCATAATAGTGATTAGCTTCGCCATATTTTGTGCTAACATGTTACCAATTCATTGGCATAAGTCACAAGTTTGACAAAATTCATGAACATCTCTATTCATGGTTGGCCACCAATAATTGACATCAAGAATCTTCCTCACAGTAATGTTTAAGGAAAAATGTCCTCCTCCAACCCCATTGTGCAATTACTGTAGTATAATTGGTACCTATTCTAGTTGCGAGACATAACGGAACTTGTTGTCTTGTCCAAATCTATAAAGTATTCCATCTTGTAACACAAATGGCTTAGCTTTCTGAGCTAAATATTATCTCTATGATGTATTAAATCTTTCTGGCATTATCCCTTCTAACAAGTAATCATACATGTTCTGTAACCATTATGGCTATAATGTGAACATGTGAACATCAGTGGTATGATCAGGTACACCAACCGGTTTTGCTTAGTTGGGCAATCTATTTAATGCATCTACCATTAAATGGGATATATTAGGTTTATAAACAATTTTGAAGTCATGCTCCAAAAATAACAATAACCACCTAACTATTCTGCTAGAAACTTATGGCTTGTAGTTAAGTACACAAGAGCCATGTGATCAACATAAAATACAAATCGATTTCCCAATAAGTAATGTCTAAATTTGTGTAGGGCATAGACCATAATTAAGGCTTCCCTCTCAATAATAGTATAATTCTATTAAATAGAATTTAATAATTTGGAAGCATACATAACCAGTTGATCAAATTTGCTAATTGGGTTCTGGACAAGTATGGTTCTTATTGCTAGTTGAGATGCATTTGTGTGAACATGGAACTCAAGTTCCCAATTTGGACTAATCAATATAGGGGCTTGTACATATCATTTTTTAATCTCCTCCTAAGCAATTTGACATTTTGTGATTTATGTAAAAACTTCAAACTTCTTGAGTAGTTTGGAAATTGGTGACATAATTAATAGAGGCAAAGTTTTTTATAAAACACCTGTAAAATTGTGCCATCCCATTGAAAACTTGGATCTATTGGGGGGTAGTAGGTACTAGCATGTTTACTACTTGGCTTCAACTTTTTTGGGATCCATAACTTTCCCCTCTTTGGATACTATGAAACCTTGGATAATTCTTAAAAATACCATGAATGCAAACTTGTTTGGGTTAAGGTTAATACCAAACTTTCTACACTTGAAAAAACATTTCTTGAACTTCTTAAGGTGTGTTGATAGGTCACCAAAAATTGTAAAGTCATCAAAAAATATTTTCATGAATGCATTAATGTATTCACGAAATGCTTTAGTTATTGCTTTTTGATAGGTAGGCGGTCCATTTTTGACACCAAATGGCATCACAACCCACACAAAAGCCCCCTAATCAATAACAAAGGCGGTTTTGTGTTAGTCTTTTGGTGTAATCAAAATCTAATGATACCCTGAAAATTTGTCCAAAAAGGTATAAACTTCATGTCCAACAACTATGTTAATATCCTCATTGGTAATATGCAACATGTAAAGATCTTTCTTTGTTGCCACATTGAACTTCTTGAAATCCACATAGATTCTCAACGTCCCATTTTTTTTGGGAACAACCACTATCAGAAATAACCAAGTTGCTTGCTCAACAAGTTTGATAAAACCAACAGCAAGTAACTTCTTTATGTCTTGCTTAATAAGGTAGCATAGTTAGGATTTAACCAGTACCTTGCTTGATGAGCAAGTGGTACTGTGGTATCCAATTCAATCCTATGTTGAGCAATTTTTGGTGGAATACCTTTCAAGTCTTTGTATGTCCAGGCAAATACATCTTTGAATTCCTTGAGAAGTTCAATTAGCTAGTTTGTGACAACCAATTCAAATGCAAAGTTCATTTTCACCTATTGCACATTCTCCTTGGTACCCAATTTGATTTTGGTTAGTTGTTCCTCCTCAATAACTATCCAATTGCTATGGTTAGATCTTGTATTTGCTCTTGAATAGGTGTTTCATCATTGATCATCTTTCCAACTTTTGGATGGAAAAAAGTTTCAGGTAGGTTTTGTTTGATAGTATTAGGGGGTATAGTTAGGTTAACAACTAAAACTTATATCAGTTCAACAAGTTGCTTTGGAATCGAGTGTGCTATACTAAGATTTGGTCTATGGACTAGTTTGGAAACCGGTTCAATATGAGTAGGTATTTTTATGGTTCCTATTGAAAATAGGTCCAACCCTATAACAAACATTACATCCTCTTTTCCATTTGATATTCTAGAATGGAAATCATAATATATTAAGACTTTTAGTCTTTTGGTTTGAACACCAAGTTTTTTGGTAACAGGTATGGTTTTTACCGTACCTATTTCCTGTATAGTAACAATATTGGTTCCCCAATCATGGGATACTTTTGCATCTCTTAACCATGGGCGTCCTAGCAACATTGAGTAATCTAGAACACTACTATTGATGACATGAATGTAGCAATATAAGGAATATCATGAACAAATATTTTTAGATTCCTAATAAAACCAAGTGATTTGGCTTTAACAAACCTAGTTTGATATGCCATACATAGATTATAAGGCGTTGGATTAGCTTTAACAAACCTAGTTATACTTTCAAGTTTTCAGTAACAATGTTAATTCCAAAACCTCCATCAATTAACACATCATTAACAAATTTTTACCAACCTAGACTTGAATTATTGCCATCTAATGGTTAATGGCCATTGTTGCACATGCAAGTTCAAGGTGAACAAGTTTAGGTTGTACTGACTGAACATGCTTAACCAATTTTTAAATGTATCTTTTGATGTTTAGCATAATCTTCAATAGTTGTCCCAAGTTGATTAAGTACTTGGTCTCCAAAACTTGAATGATGATGTCTTTCAAAATCTCCTCCAAAGCCTTTTCTAGTAAGATAATTTGTGTAGTCAACTAAACAGGTCACTTGCTAGTAATTAGTTGACTCACTAGTTTTGGTAAACTTGCCCAATTTGAATGAAATGGTCAGTCAAATTCAATGGGTGCTTGTGATACTAAATCATTCCCCCGTAGCTCCCTAATAGTGTGAATAGAAGAATCATGCATATGTTATTTAATTTGTTAATCAGTTGTTGCTTTTGCTTTCATCGATTCACATTTTTTAAGCACATGTTGTTTTGGTACTTGATTATGTGTCATGACAACAACAACTACACTAACTAATACATTATCAAGTTCAGAAAATTTTGCCACTATAATGGCAATAGTGGTTGGTTTAGTTTGAAACATGTTTTGAACTTTTGTCTTTTTCTTAGACAAACAGGTGCACGATGTTCAAAGATAGAATAAATAATACAAGGATATTTCAATGGTACTCTAGCTGGTTTAACAGGTTATGCAATAACTCCAACTATCGGTTTAGCAAGTTTAGTGGAAACAATAGGTACTACAAGTTCTTCTCTTTTCCTATTGTGACAGGTTTCTTTAGCATGACCAGTTTTACCACAGTTTGAATAGGTAAGCTATTGTTTAACAATAGTATAGGTGACTATAGGTTGTACAACCGGTTTTGATTTTGGGTGGGTTATCAAGGCATTGTAATTTGCTATGATCGATTCACTTTCTTCACAAATAATTACAACTTCCTTATGCTTGATAAAGGTATCTTTTACCATAGTTGTTACTAATCTAAGGTATGGTTGCAAACTTGTTCTGAAGATAGTAGTTAGAAACACATCAATAGCTTTGACTTGCAAAAAATTAGCAAGTTTTAGCAAATGTTCATAATAAACCTCTACTAGTTCACCAACTTGTTGTCAAAGGTTCTTTAATTACATGTAGATTTCTTTGTCATTTTTCATAGTTCGGAAATGTTTGCAAAGTGCGTGTTCCAACTCCTCAAAAGTGTAATTGGGATGATCTTGTACAAATTTTTTGCCCCACTTTGAAATATTGTCTCATAAAGTGAAACCAAATAGGTTGATGATATCAACCTTTACAATCTCCCCATTAATTCTAAATTTTTGAAAACTTTAATGTGGGCATCAGGATTAGTATCCTTCACGTATGTTGGATATTGTAGTTTTTGATATGGTAGTTTATTGGTTGGTTCAAATCAAACTGCAAGCGGTGTGTACCATGGTGGCATGAACATTCTTGAATCAAGTGTTGGCCATCCATAAAATCTAACAAATGGATCAAGTGGCGGTCTCCAAGTGGGTTACAATCAAGTGATCTTCCTCTTGATGATCCTCCATTAGGTGAATCTTAAGTGATTCTCCACTTGGTTGTGGATGTAAATTAACCTTTCTTGACTATTGAATTGAAGCATCATTACCATGGATAGGCAGTCCATTGGCAACATGTCTATTAACAAATAGAGTTGCAGCTATTGTTTGTTGAACAAATACACCCTTGGAAATTAGAATTGGTTGTTTTAATCCAAAAGTTGGTATCCTGACAGGACACTAAGTCTGCTCCAGCTACTCAATAAGTGGCATTAATTTTGTTCGGGTAGTATTGGCTACATATTTCTCCTTTCTTCCAGAAATCAATGGATTAGGTCCTTTGATTCCATAATAATACATAAAGTACATGTTAGGATCCATGGGTACAAAAGGTGGAAGTCTATTATACCACATTGGATATGGTACAACGTTAGGTTGTCTTGCTATCAATGGTGTAACAAGTTGTTCCCGATTTAGGTTTTGATTAACCAGTGTTGGATAAATAACCAAGCCCAATTGTGATCGGATTTGTGGCATGGGTACACCAACCTGTATTGTTGGTGTGTTCATTGCGGCAAGTGGGAGAGAAGTTTTGAGTTTTTCTTTCATTAATCACTTTAGTTTATCATCCACAAAGGGACAATTATTGAATTCATGTCCAACCTATTGACTTTATGCACAAGTTAATGAAATTTCAACAATAGGTTATGGGGTTGTAATCGATATACTTTGCTAAATAGGTGGGTGTTCAATAGTTCCCATAACATTTATATTTGGCCAAAAACCTTGAGTGACATGTTGTGTTTGTCGAAAAATAAAAGGTATTATGATTGTATCTACCGATTTTACATGTTGTTGAAAACTAAATCAGTGTGAAGGTCTTCACTCCAAGTTGTGTAGCTATTCCAATCGGTTCAAAAGTTGACTATGCTCTAATTGTGAATCTACTATAGTTGGATTCAAAATAGGAATTGGTTCAAATGTGTAGTACCCAACAATTGGTGTTAATCAACATGGTACAACAACTTTGGGAATATAATAACCAAGTGTTACAAATTGCCACCTTTATGGTATAAAGGTTATTTCATCAACATGTCGAACATGTGCAATGTTTTGTCCACCTTCTTATGGGTTCAGTTTTTGTTGTTGGGATGATTGTTAGGGTGTCAAAAATCGACCGATTGAAGGTACTTGTGGTTCTTTTCTTTCCTCTTAATTTGTCAGTATTTGATGAAGAGTTAAACCTACCATAACCAATTGTTGAGGTTCATTGCTAGGAACATCAACTGGTTGAATTCCCTTGGTTTGAATATGTGATTGTTCTTGTGGTTGAACAACTTCATAAACATGTTGATGTGGTACTTCTAATTTTTATTGTTTCCTAAGGCCTCTTGTGACTACTCTTGACATCTTTTATATTGATTTGAAACAATTGTTAATTCAAGTTCTTGTGATCAACAAGTTGTTATAAAAATAAAAAATCATCAAAAACACAATTTTTTTAAAAAACTATTAAAACTACTACAAATCCAAACTTAAAATTTCAAAACAAACAATCACTGAAAACTAGAAAGCATAAATGTGATTGCTTACAATTCCATTCCACTATGTGGTCGCCAAAATGTTAAAGGTTTTTTCTATTTTTTTCAATTTAGGATTTTTTTAATCTTCTAAGTCTTTTAATTTTGGTTTAAATGGTATCAATAGGTTATTTTGTATCAATAATTTGTAGAAATCAGATGTAGATGTTTTTCCCAAATGCAAAAGCAAAATTGATCATAACAAGTTGTAGAAATAAATTATCAAAGTTCTAAGTGAATTTGTTCATAAACCAAAAATAATAGCAAGAAGTAATCTTAAAAGAAGAAAAAAGTTCTAAAAATATTTCTATTTATCCTTCAATCCTTATATTTATACCAAATGTAGCATTGTTTTAAATTTAAATAGTCACTAGTTGGTAAAACTTTAAATTTAAACTATAACAACTATTGGTCACAAGTTTAAACCAACTTGTTATTGTCAACAACCAATTACTATAACAAATTGGTCACCAATTTACTTAACCCATAGTTACCTTAACACCTATTACTAGTCATTTCAACATACCAGTTCACCTAAGGTCTTGTTACCCAATAATAACTAAACTAAGTCTCAAAACTATATTGCCTCATTGATTACCAATTGGTAACAACCAGTTGGTATATACATACTTGAAAAATTGGGTTATTAGGTTTAGACCATTCACACCACCTTCATCATCATTTGGGGGGGTGTTTTTAAATTTTGAAATAGATTTTTCTCCAAGGTTTGTCACCCCACCAATGTTGCGGGGCATGGAAGAGATGTATGGAGCCACCAAAAGGCCTTGTCGATATTTAAGGGCGGTTGGCACCATTGACTTGGATGATTTCATCTAAGAATTTGACAATTGGTGTGATATGTACTAAATGCATAATCCCCATCTATTCACACCCTTCATGGCATGGAAGGGTTTGTTTTAACATTTGGAAAAACCATTTATGGATGATTATCATGAGTTCAGGTGTGCCCATGAGATTCAGATTAAGGAATGGCAGCTATATTGGTCCCCCAATTATGTTTCTATCACTAAGGGAATTATGGCCCCAAGTGGTGCAATGACAATTCTTGGCATTAGTTCGGCAAGGGGAAATGGAAACACTAGTGGTGGTGGAAGCACTAGAAGTCATGGAACTACTAAGGGTGGTGGTGAAAGGACATCCATTGGTACACAGGGTCCATCGCCAACATTTAATGTAGTTGTGGAATTTTTCCATGAGTTGCGGCAAAATTACCAAAGGGTTAGGATTGAAAAGTTGCAGAGTTTATAGGATTTCCAACGTAAGCCCCATGAAAGTTTGCAAAAAGCCTATGCATAGATGCGTGGGTTGATCATGGTGACACAAGATATCACAAAAGCCCAAGCAGTTCAGTTTTGGTATGGGATAAAAAGCTTAAGCATCAAATGTGGGATGCCATTTTATTGCAACCTGCCCAACCCACTTTGGCCAACATGTTTCAGTTGTCGAAAAGGATTGAAATGAACATGGTGGAGGAATAGGTGGTCACCCTTGGGTTCAACAAGGAAAATCCAAGGAATTTTCTAGCACCATCAAGTCAATAATTCCAAGGTTAGCCCACCAAGGCTACACCACCTAAGGCCAAGGGGGCCAAACCAAATTCAAATAGTGGTTTTACATCCTATTCAACAAAACAAGGTGGAAAAGACAAGTGTTGGAGGTGTGGTGGGCCTCACGAAAAAAAGGACTATCCCAATCCACCTCAGGCCACGACTTCCAACCTTAATCCCAACTAGCCATGTTCCCATAATGATGTATATGGGCATGATGCTGATTATTGCTTCACACTTCACCCAAAATTATAGCAGGGCCAATCATAAAACACCAATGTTAATAAGGGCCAAGGTTCTAGGAAGAGTTAGAAAGGGAAAGGTGTTGTCAACAAGGGGTTGAACACCAAGCTAGCACAAGGTTAGCCCAACACCATGGAGGCTAGGTTTGCATGGTTGAAAGCCCTAATCACAAGGATGGTAGCCCAAGTGAAATCTATTACATTTGGGTTAGGGAAGGCCAAGGATTAAGAAGATGACCAATCATATGTGTCAAATGTTGATCCATGATTCTTTTGTGGAGCTAGTTTTTCAGGATAGTGGTACCAAATGAAACAATGCCACATATGTCAAAAGATCATGAGTCATGGGTAGTAGATGATGGAAACCATGTTATGGTTCCAAATCCTAGTGAGATGATTTCCATTGGTGCAGTAGTGACAAGGGCTAATGCCCACATGCCAAAACCATGAGGTGTTGATGAAATATTAAATCTTCAACATGGTGAACTTCAACGCCATGTGCATCTTTCACAATCATTTGTGTTGACAAACACCATTCCCAATCCCATTGGAGTGTCAACTTTTGGTGGAATGTAAAAAAAAATGCCTATTTCTATTCCTAGGTCCAAAACACCCACAAGTTTGATGGGGGTGACCAAAACAATGTGTTAGGCACCACTGTTTTCTGTAAAAACATTAGCCATTTTAGGGTTTCAACCAACAATCGTGTTTCACTTAGTGGCCACATTATGTGAGAATGGTGGAACATTAGGTGTGATGGTTAGGTCAAAGGACATTTTTTTACCTCATGTAGTTCCCCATTCAGTTTCTAAGGCCAACTGCACATAGATGTTTAAGGTTCAATTTAAATCTTGGCATGTAGATGTGGCCAAACTTCATGACCTTCTAACACAGGCAACCGTTGATCGAGCCAGTGTTATTCCTGGAGTTGTGGTTGTGCATAATGAAAAAGGAATGTTTTAGTTAAGGTGGGCATTGGCACGTCGATACTGACCCCATAGGGTGTTGTTGGATTTTGGTGTTCAACCATTGATGTTGGGCAAAACTACTATTGATGGTTTTGGATTGACCAATGTCAATCTTGGCCCATGCCCATATCAAATTTTGACATCCATGGGTGGGTTAGAAAAGGCATGAGGGTTAACCAAACAAAAGATTATGATCCCAGTTAATCCCAACAAAATAACAAACTACACTACTATGTGGGCCCAAGTAGTGGTCACACATGCTACGTCCTATGATGTGTTGCTTGGAAGTCTGGCGTTATACCCCATAGGGGTTACCATTGATTTTTCGGAAGAAACCACATACTACCGCCCAAGCTGGCAAATAGGAAATAGTCACAAGGCTTCCTTGCCAATGAGATTCATTAGGGGGCAAATAGGAAAATCTATAAAGTCAACTATGTTGGTTGGATTTTCAGGCCTTCCCCATGGATTTGAGTTGTTGGAGGTAATGTCCATGACCAAGATGCACTTCCTAATGGTGAATTGGCGATGTTAGGGCTATAGGAAATGCTAATCATTCCAATTTTTCCATTGGATCCCAAGCCACCATGGGGTACATAAAATGAATTCCAAGCATCGGGTAGTCACTGCATTCATCAGGCTCGACATCCTCTACTATCACCAAGCCCATGTTCACTAATGGATGTTAATAATGGGCCTCCAGGTTTAAGCCCATTGGATATTAGGATAATTCAGGGGGATATTCCCAATGATAGAATATGCCTATTTGAGTTGTTTAAAGGCATTAGTTTTGGATTAACTACAATTCTACAATCAAACATCCTAGTTTGAAAATACCATTATGTGGAAAAAGATCCACAAGCTAGACAAACCTCCATGCGGCATTGCATGATGTTGCAACAAAGGTATCCCCACTTATTACCAACATCAACTATACAAGGTTATCAATGTTCCTTACCAAACAACATCACCTTGTTGGGGGTGCTAGATTTGGCCAAAATTGGGCCAATTGACTTGGTCATTTAAGGATGGTTGTGCCAAGGTCTTTCACAAGCGAGTATAAGCCAAAGAGTTTTTGATTCAAGGTTGAGTTTATTCTAGGAATTGATTCGTGTTGTGCAACATTTGCAACATACACATATGCACCCATGTGCATATTTGTTTGAGAATGTCCCACCATTGGGGGATTATAGGCCAATTGTTTTGGCTAAATGGTAATAGGTCAAGGCTTGGATTAGCAAATTAATGGAGGTGGATGTTGTTTTAGTTGGTTCATGAGCCCATTGGTTTTGATGGATGTGGATTAACCTAGCACTACCAAAGGTGATCCAACGTGCATATGAATTCATTCCTAAATCACCCCACATGCTTAGTGGATGACATACTGGATCCACCTTGCCATTCATGTGCGGTTCATCATGATGATCAACCACCTTTGGTTATGGTCAATAGAGTTGGCCTTCCACAAGTAGCCCTACCAACATTCTTGAGTTTTTCACATTCTCATGCATTTAAGAATGGGGGCCCAAGGATGATTTGGGACTCTCGTTCATCTATTATGGAAGAACCCAATGTAAATGAAAGGGAACAAACCATGGGGTTTCTCACTAGCACCATAATTGTGCAAGGCATTTCTGAAGGAGCCCATAAGCAAATTTTGGGGCAAGTTATGGATCTCAACTGCCTCACATGGATTTTCAGTTTGGTTTTGGTAGAATAATTGTGTTTTGACCAATTACATTCACCCACTCCACCCCATTTTTCACTTGTTGCACCTTTTGTTGGGTCAATTATGTTGGTGCCCGGGGGGATGTTACAACATGACATGTACATCCTTTGCAATTATGGAATCAGGGATGCCAAGGGACATTTATGGGTGTGGAACAAGAAATTGGTGATGTGGGGGTGCTAGGACATAATGGCACCTTTCCACATTTTGCATAGTAATCACATGCCATCCCTTCGACCTTAGGTGTTGGGGATGTTCCATCATCCCAACCCAAGATATGGGTGACTACATAAACATGGGACCTAATAATTGGCCCAACAGTTATAGGAGATGAGGTGCATGAAGCATGATAGATAATACAAGATTTCACTAGATGTTTTGCTTTTAGTTTGAAAAAATTGGGTCAATTAAGGGGACAAGAGGTCTGAATCATATTGGAAGATGATAATCCAATTTTTAAGCGACCTTACAAGTTTACTGAGGTGGAAAGAGTCTTGGTTTAGGCTCAAATAACGAAGTTGCTAAATGTTGGTTTGGTGGAACTATTTAAGGGTGAATATGCTTCAATAATAGTGATGTTAACCACATTGATGACATCATTATTTTTAGCTTGACTTCAAAAGATCATATGCACCATTTGCAAGAGGTGTTTTGAAGACTTAAGGAACATAACCTTAAGCTTCATCTAGGCAAATGCTAATTCTTTCATACTTAGGTGGAGTACTTGGGTCACATGATTTATTTAGGTGGATTGGAGGATCAAAAGGCCAAGGTTGAATCCATTTCACAAGTTCCCCAACCAATAGATGTTAGTTGATTAAGAATTTTCTTAAGCTTGTATAATTACTATCAGAGGTTTATGAAAGGGTTCAATAGCATAGCCAAAACTTTAACTCAACTAACACAAATTGACCAAAAGTTAATTTGGGATGAAGCACAAGAGCATGCATTTCAAAAATTAAAAGCCAAGTTTTCATCAGCTCCCATTTTGAAACAACCCATTCAAGGTTGATTGTTCTAATTACAAACTAATTGGAGCACTATAGGGTTGGGAGTTGTGTTTATCTAGCTTGATGATGATGGTCAAGAGTTTGTGGTGGCATATGCCAATTAGTCTAATAATAGGATGGAGGCCAAACATAACTCATATGAGGGAGAGTGCCTTGTAGTTGTTTGGGTTGTTTCATCATTCTAATGCTATCTTTATAGTAGCCCATTCACTTTAATTATTGATCACTAACTTTTGAAGTTCCTTATGGAATTAGATTGATTCATAGGAAAGTTGGTTAAATGGGCACTCATCCTATAAATTTATGACTTTGATATAATTCACAAGCCTAGTAGGGTTAATTGACATGCCAATGGGTTGAATCAGAATCCAAGTTCCAACGAAGAGGATACCACTAGGGCTTATTGGCATGGTGATGTGGATTTGGAAGCAATACCAAGATGCCATGCTTCTACATACCTTTGTACCTTATTGGGGTGTTCTGGGGATGTACCTCAAACTAGTGTGGATGATGGGGATCCCCATGATGTGGACATGGAATCAAAGGGCAATGGTGTTTTGGATATTTATGATGATGCACTTGTCATTGCATATTTACAAGCAGGTGAAGTTCCGATTGGATTAACACCCAAGGAAAAGGATTGTGTTGTGCATAAGGCCAAGCGGTTCAAATGGGAAGGTAATTCTTTCCTACGGATGAGGGCAAATGGACAAGTGAAGGTTGTGTCTCGCCCAACACAACGTGAGAGCCTTGTGAAACATGCTCATGAAGAGTTGGGCCATTTTGGGGTGTGAAGGACATACAATTTGATCTAAACACAATACTGGTGGCAAATGATGCAATTAATGGTTTAACAATTTGTTTTTAGGTGTATGGTGTGTGATCAAGTTTGGGCATCTTTTAATGCACCTATACCTCACCTACAACCTTTACCAATTATGGGGCTTGGGTATCGATGGAGTTTGGATTTTGTTGGCCCATTGAATTTGACACAATGACATAATTGATATGTTTTGGTTATGATTGAACATGTCTCCAAGTGGTTGGAGTTGGTTTTGTTGCTAGATTGTAGTAGTGAAAGGGCAACATATGCATTTTTGGATAGGGTACTTAATAGGTTTGGGGTTCCTATTGAATTTTTCGTTGACCAAGGTACACAATTCCACAGGGAATTCCAAGAGTTGTGTGAGTAAGCATTGATTGATCATTGCAACTTCATGGGACCATCCTGAAGCAGATGGGTTAATTGAATATATGGCGCAAATGGTAAAATGAGGTTTGCGGAAATATGGTCTCCATAAGGGCCATACTCAAAATTGGGATTCATAACTACCATGGTTAGTTATGGGGTATAATTTTTCCTTCATTTTTTTCACCATACGTTTTATTGTTTGGTTGTGAGTTTAAATTACCAGCCTAAATCCGACAAGATGTGATGGTAGTAATCAACATGGATGATCTTAATGTGTGGATTTAGGCATGTGAACAATGAGCCACCTTGTTTTGACATGTTGTGCCCATGGTTATGAAAAATTTGGTAAATATCCAACATCGAAATACATTGTGTTATGCCACTATACATGGAGGCGGTTATTGACCTTGGATTCAAAGGTTTGAGGAAGGAAATTATGTTTATTTGTAACAAACAACACCAACTATTTTGGATGTGACTACAGGACATGTTATTTTACATGTGCAAAAGGTTCTACCTTAAGGAGTGTTGTTATTGGAAGGTTGAGATGGTCAAACATGGAAGGACCATGTGTGCAATTGTGCACCATGTCATCTTCCCAATGTGGATAGCCAAATTGACCCATCTTTAGTTGTGCTTATTACTGGCCTATGATGTTTATTGTGCGGGCAATCTTCAAGAGCTACCACTATGTTGATTTGTGATTAGTGTTCTTAAGGTTAACATATGGGATGTCTCATGCCACTAATGGAAGAAATGTTAGTTGGCAAATGGTGTTGCCCTTAGTGCACCCAATAGACCTAGGTTCCTAGGGTCACATAATAGAACTAGTTTAAGGTTTTCTTCCATGGTATTTCACAGTTGGCTAAGGACTTGAAGGATTACAACTAGGCAACTAACGATGGGGCTCACATTTGGACCCAGTTTAATGGTCTTTTTACCTTGGAACCAAAGTGTTCATCCATGGTGGATTTCCAACAAATAATTCTGTAATGTTATTTGGTTTAGGGGGACTTTAGCCCCAAATAGGAGGATGGTTTTGCTATTACAAAATGTGGGTGTAGTTTGTTAGTCCCTATTCACTAGACCAATGAATTCTTTACTTCCCCACTAAATCCTGTTCATTGCGACTAGTGAATTCATTGAAAAATCCAATGAATTCATTTGGCGTATAGGGACACCTTTTGTTGTAGTGTTTGGATGTGGTATACCATTTATAATATTTTTATATTATGTGTTGTGAGTGTGGTGACAATGATGGTTATAAATGTCAACATAGGAACACACCATAGTTGTTGAGTGTGTCAATTTAACTGCTTAATTAGATCCTAGTTAATTAGGGATAAATTGGGTTAGTTAAGTTAATTAGTTCATCTCGAACCAGTTTAAGTGTGAATGGGGTTTGGGATATTTGTCATGGGATATAATCTTGTGTGATTTCAAAGCACTTTTGGTGATTTGAGATTTCAAAGCATAGTTTTTGCTTTGCAGTTTTCGTGGTTATGCAAATGTTTTGATTTTTTATGTTTAGGTTTGGAATCTTGCATTGTTACAGTTGAGTTAATTTTTGGTTCGGATGTGGTGAACCATTCAAGGTATTTTTATATTATGTGTTGTGAGTGTGGTGATAGCGATGGTTATAGATATTGACATAGGACTGCACGACATCTTTGCAAATTTTAAGATTATTTAATTTTAAAAATTCAAAAAAGAGTATGAATTAGGGTAATTTGTGTCATGATGAAAGATTTTCTTAATATGAGAGAAAAAATGATAATTTTTTTGTTGAGTATCAATTGTTTTATATTTGGACGAAATGCCTAAGGTTTTTCAAACACGTTCTTACACATTTTGGCAGGCCCCAAAACCAAAGTTTTTCAATTGGTCATGTCCCAAGCACTTGGATTTTTTGAGCACATGTCCAAAAACCAATGTAAGTGCTTGTGTAAAAACAACATGACACTAGAGTCTAGAAATGAGTGTGTGGGACATGTCTGAAGAAGATGTATTTTTTATCAAAGCAAAATTCTAAATGACATCTTAATAATAATTGCAGCACAGGACAAAATTCTTTTAAAACCACAGAGCAGGATACATTATATGAAGTCTGTCTGTTAGGCTGGTGGTCTTGTGGTTAGTGCAGTTTTCTTGTTCAGCCTTTCAGTATTCTCTAGAATCAGAGTTGGATGTTTAATTTTGTCACATTCTCTACAATCAGAATTAGCTGCTATGGGAAGAGCCATTATTGTTTGCAACTTCCTGCACACCATCAAAGTCCCTCATTCTAGAGTATATTTAGGCAACCTTCCTTTCCTTTTTTTCTCTTAGGAAGAAGGAAAAAACCAAATGTAAACAGATATTTTCCTCTAAGCAAAGCACCAGCAGATTTTTTCCAGTCTATGGGAACACCAGGGCACTTTGAAAAATGAAATGCCCTGCATATTGTTTCCATTCCAGCCCCCCCTTGGTGATACTCAGTGGCTCTAAAATATGAAATTCTGCAGGTGCTTTATGTAGAGTAATGCCCGAGCAGTGAGGCGTACCCAGAAAAAAGCAGCCCTCTGCCTCGATAAAAGCATGCACTTGTTTCCAGAACACCCCACTCCTCGCACCTTATCGTACACAGCCGGTGATCTGATCACTTCTGGAAGCAGATCCAAAACTTCTCTTCTGGCTGCATTCTGACCTCATGACCAAATTACAAAAAGCTGAACAGATTCATATGTTGCCCTGAAAGACCAGTGGCACTCTGAGTCCAGTGACGATGTTGATTCCAGTCATAACAAAACATTAAACAAAGTTTGGGGAATGGGGAGTTTGTTACTTACTCTAAAGCGACAAACTTTGCCACAAACTGCAAATATTTAAAGTGGCTTGGCTCAGAATCTATCAGCTTGGACCAAACTGAAAAGGAACTCTTTTTTTAGCTGTGATAAAGCTATGTAGTTCTGGGCTTCCATACTCTGATGGCCAAACATTGAGCTTTTCCCAGTCAAATCTTGTTCCATGTAGCTGATCATAAGCCTCCAATTTCTTCCTCCATTGAAGTCAATTGCTACCACAAGTTGAGATATTTTGGGCAGATCTCTCAATTGGTTGCATGCTTATCTCCATTCACTTCTTGTATTCCTACATTCACCTCTGGTTGCATACTCTAACTTAAGTTTGTCATTCCTCATAGAGTACCTCTGATTTCTTTTGAACACCATCCTCAATGGGCGTGCTATTATGCCACAAATTATCACACAGGACAACAATCTTGTTCCAGAGGACACATCCAACAGCCTCGTGGTCATCTAAGGCCCACCCAACAGCTGTAAGATCCTGTAGTACAGGTCTGCTTTTGCTTTTGTGCTTTATTTCAGGGGAGGAGTAGGCCAACCCAATCTGGGAAACCTAAATTTCAAAACTTTACCCATAATGCTAAAAAGAATCTGCACCAACAGAGACCATGTCCCCTGCCAGAAACTATCCAATGTGTACAACCCCTTAGGGCTGGAACCATGTCCCCTGCCAGAAGCCATCCAATGGGCACAACCCTTAGGCCTGGCACCATGTCCATGTCAGAAACCATCCAATGGTTTGTCTGTTGTATCCAATGTGCCCAACCGTTAGGGCTAGATTCTGATAACTGATTGGGTGGGAAGATTTGGATTGCGATAATGTAACAATATGATACATTACACTTTGGAGAATGAAATTGTAAACCAGGTTAGATTGGCAAGTCTTTGAACCTTATATACTTGTGAGTAGATGCCAGTCTTGTGTGTAAGTGCAAATGGCTGATTTACATGCCATGTAGAACCACATGAATGTATCATTTACACTTACATGCCCAAGTTTTACACTTGCACAATGCACTTGCATATATCTATGAAATACACTTACATGCTATCATGTATATTTTTTTCATTTTGTAAATGTAAATAACAATACAATACCCTCATTTTGTTACGAACTCTAATTTTTTGTGAGAGAATGAATGGATGAACACAAAGCATTGCACATTGCATAGTTTTTTCTTCTTCTTTTTCCAAGATTCAAAACGATGGTTGTGAAAGTGAAGTTAATTCAACAAAGAAAAAAGGAAAAAATTGGGGAAAGGGGCAAATGGTATGAATGAGGAATAAAAGAGGTAGGTAGGTAATAGAGAAGAAAGAGTTAGGTATAGAGTACGGAAGAATGATATCTTGGAAAGCCCTTTTCATTGTGGTCTTGTGAGCTCCCCATGTTGCTCCCTTTTGTTTAAATTGTTTGCAGATATAATTGATAACCTTGTTGTTATCTTGTAACTTTTTGCACAGTTGGGAGCTCCAATGACATAATTCAATTTGAGCTTCTTTCACCTCATCTTTTTACCTTCTTTATCACTTTGCATTCCCTTTTTTTGTGATTGTTTTACAACTTGTTTCATTGTGATCTTGCATAACAAGGTTTAAGGTTCAAAATGAACTCCTTCATGTCAATCTTTTGCATTTACATTTTTTATAAATGTAAATGATGTTCTTGTGGACATCTTACAATTCCTAGCATTGTTGCAAGTTTCATGATTGCATTGTTTTAGGTGAATTTCGCTTTTAATCATTTTGCACATGCTTTTGTCATGATTTAACCTTGTTTATTGAACCATAGTCATCAATGATGAGTGGGAGGTGCAATACTTCCATTTTTTGCAAACCATAATTTCCAAAGATAATTTTTTGTGACAAAATGACCATAGTATTGGAATACCTTTTGAAACCTTTCAGAACTTTATTGCCATATGCAGTATAGAAATTACTAGTGTTAGGTGGGTAAATCTATGATCCTAACATACCCAAAGATATATAACAAACTAAATACATACCCTACATGGCTAGTAAATGCTTTTGTTCACCCTTTCAACCTACCTAGTTGGTAAATATTTCAGATTTATCTCTTTTTATTTTACTCAGCTAATATATAGTTGAGGTTAATCCTTATCCAAGGGAGAGTAATTTTTTGAAGAGGGTAAATAAAGGGTATATGCCAAAAAATTATATAACATATATGCATTTTCATATGTTGCAATGCATTTGGTTATAATGTATTTTCTTGAATTATGGCGACTGACTATTGAATATATTTTATTTTAACACTTTGTAATCATTACAGTAATTACCATGGAAAAAACTATTATTTTCCATTATAAAAATGCTTTGAATATTATTTTAACAATATTGATAAATTTGATTATATATTTTTAAAATTAATAGGATGTTTGAAATTTCATTGTGTTCATGTTTGTAATGCCAATTGCATACTTGTGTTTCTTCACTTCAAAAGGTGCCATACTTTCTGTAACCACTTCTTTACCTTAAGTGTACCCACTTATACCTGCATGGTATGTATAGGATAAATGATGAAATATTTATCCCCATCCTTACCTTGGTAAATGTTCATCATTTACCTTCACCTGGATTCATACTTTTGCATACCCTTATTTAAATTGATACTTTTGCAAGACTTTTATACCTTTAACTAATTTGAAAATTTTTGATGCCTATCTACCTTTGCTTGACTGATATATTTTTCCAAAATTTTATTTACCCTTATCTAGCTGATATATTAAAATGGATACACTTGCCGAACATTAGAAATTACTTTAATTCATTATTACTAGTTTTTTTTATAAAAAAATTATGCTGATGAATTTTCGCATGTGATGTCAACAACAACAAACCCAACCCAAAAAAATAAAACTGGAATATTTCCTCAGAAATGCCTATTTTACACCCAAAAAAATCGCCAAAAGAATCAGGCAATTTGGTTTTTGAAGAAATGTTGCCACTTTCCAATTTGCCCCCAGAAGTGTGTTATGATTTTGCTACTAGCCTCTCTGGAGAAAACTGTGGACAGTTTTCTAAACAAATGTCATCAATAAACACTAAGCTACCCTGGGATACTCATCACCTACTCCTACTTCAGATAATTGAAAAAAGAAAAAACAATGAGGAGTACTACATGTGTGGCTTCTTTCTATTTCTTTTCATTTGTACCTTTTCATTGATCTTTTCCCCTTAGGATGTTTGTGAGGTCATTTGTTCATGTTCACAATGCCTTAAGCACAACTAATTCTCTACCCTGATTGCCAACGTGACCTATGTGTACACATATTATACATATTCCATTTCACCGTGCATTTGCCCTCATATATCCATAAGGTGAATTTAAGATGAATGATAAATTATTGAACTCTAAGTTTACCTTGCAATAAGAGTAAATGTTAAGTCATCATTTACCTTTACACTTTCTCGGATTGATAACTTTGCAAAGCCTATATACCTTTACCCAGCTGATTTCCTTTTCTTTAAAATTCTTGTTTATCCTCAACTGTTTGATGATAAAATTTGATATACTTGCCCAACATTGCTTGCAACCAGTGCAATCTGCACGGCTGAAAATGTAAGCATGTACATCAGTTCCTCAACAAAAATATACATTTGTCAGATCAGAAAGTGGAGCTCTGAGGTTTGTTGGCTCATGATGTGGATGGGGTCGATGAGAACTGGCAACACTTAGGAATCAGTATATGGGCTTGCACCTGATATCAACACTTGTAGCAAGGACCCTACCAGTCTGGTATGAGTTGAGGTAATATCAGCCTTATACAAGTACCAGCTTCGTAGAGATTTGAAGTAATACCTTATACCAGTTTATACAAGCTCCATATCAGGTATATACCTGCCTCATACGTGCCAAAAACCGGTCTTGGAGCCAATACCTGGACCAGACAGACTATGTAGTGTAATTTTTATAAAGAAAAAACCCCATGCAACGACCAGCTGGTATCTTCAAAAGTTGATACTAGACCCAGTTTTGAGCAGTTCTTTATTATAACCTCCAGTTCCAGGTTTTTGAAAAATCTAGAAGAACTGTAGGGGGCTGCTCTTCAAGGAGTTGGCAATTGTTCTTTCTTTACCAGTTCCTTGCTTTTATTGAGAACCATGGTTCTGGGTCAAAAGTGGTTCTTTGTTTTTCTGAGAAGTGTTGGTAAAGGGTCCACGATACCTTCTTACCTTTACCTGTTGGTTCTTTTTTTTCAAAAAACAGTGAACCACACTGCACTGGTGTTAACCAACACCAGTATTGCGCAGCAGTTATTTGAATTTACAAGGAACCACCAGTTCTGGTTTTAAAATTATTTTAGAATGAGAGAACCATGGATTCCAGTTTTTTGAAAAAAAATCAGGATCAAAGAACCATCGGTCCCACTCATTTCAAAAACCTTAAAGAACAGTCAGTTTTCACGAAAGAACCAGCATTGAGCCTGCAGTTTTCTGGCCGGTTATTTTAAAATTTTCAAAATCTTGAGGACAACGATTATATACCAGAACTGGATCTATGATTATTTGGCAACCCATGGTTATGAATCCTACAAGCGGTCTGATAACCAGTGAGGGTCTGTTCCTGTTTTTAATAACCGCCCAACACTGGTGTTAACTGTTGGTCTACAGTAAGAGGGAAGAACTGCTGCTTGAGCACTCCTAAAGAACTGGCATCTGGTCGAGAGTCGAGACTAAGTTATGTCCCTTCTATCATACGATGGCTTTTTATAGAAAAAATCATGTACCCATGAGGTGCACGGGGTTTCTTTCCCACGGTATCTGCTGCACATTCCTGCCAAAGGCACAAGAAAGAAGCTAACCCAGTGTGAGTTTCAGTGCACTTCTCAGCAGCGTCTTTAAGTACCTGCGTGTCAGTGCAAGTAGGTTGATCAGCCTAATTAGCTGATCAGCCTCTGAAAATGGCCAGCCAACTGCAAAAGAATCTGGATTCAAACTTCAGAGTCCAGACATCTGAAAGCTTGTCAAAAGAGTTAAAAAGGTCGTCTGCTGGGACTCTAACAACACCAGGGCTATGGAGTCTGCATTTGCAGAGGAAGAATTGTAACAAACAATGCAAATGGATCAGTAGTAGTCTAATAGAAAGGAGTACTTGTGACTGTAAGGTATATAAATCCTGAGCTGCAGAGGAAGAGGCCAGAGGAGTGGATATCAGAGAACCCCCAGCTGTTTGCACTGTAAAAGCAATAAAAAGATTTGAGTTCTATGCAACCTTGCAGCACTTTACTTACTAAAGAATGATGACAAAGTTGTGGTACCCTTTTTTTGTCTGCCTGCTACAGTTTGGCAATGCCCCCTTGTTTATGCAAAAGCTTAGCAATTGTTTACAAGGTGGTTTCATTAGAGACACTTCTGCCAAACCCTAAACCCCAAGATGCCTGTAATGAAAACAATCCCAAACAACCTCCAGGGTGATGGCTCAGTGGTAGACCCCCCGTTTTCAATTATTTCTTGGAGATGGCAGACTAAAGAAGAGCAACAGATTAAATGCAGCTTTTTTTCCAATGCAAGTTTGGGTATGCCCACTAGTGATGCATGTTGCCTGTAGTTCTTTTGTGTGTTTCTGGATTTTTGGATTCATCTTCCTTGGCCTCACACTCATTCAATGTCTTTCCTGGACATTGCATCTTTCTTGACCTGAATTTCTATCATTTTTGGGTATGTCAACTATCTTAAATTCTGATCTTTCCATTCCTTTCCTTCATTTCATGTCAACATTCTCAACTTTCTCCAATCCACCTATCATTCCAAATGGACCTTGCATTGCCCTTAATAAGGAAGCTGAAATAACCATACAGAAATAAATCTCAAATTAACCTTAGAATTTTGTTACTTTACTCTTTCATTTTAAAGCAATGTTAGGTCTTTCCTAAGTTGTAAATGTTAACATGAAATGGAGGAAAGGAAAGATCAAAAATTTAAGAAAGTTGACATCCAAAAAATGATAGAAATTCAGGTCAAGAAAGATGCAAAGTCCACAAATGATAAAACAAATCCAACTTTAAGTTCTTTTCACAAATTCAACTAATTCCTTTTTTATCCATTATTCAATGTTCTCACGTTTCTGATATCATCCACTAGACCTATCATTGCCTTAAGATGAAGTGTAGAATAACATAACCAATTTAAGGCTAAATGTTTCAGAATGATTATTTTCAGTCTAAATTAAATAAGATTATAAGGCAATGATAGGTTCACTAGCCAAATATGTGGGTTAAGAACGCTAGAAAAGGTGGAGAATGGCCAAAAATAAACTAGTTAGGAAAGTTGAATCTAAGAAAAATGTATCATTGCCTCCAGATGGAAAATAGAGTAACAAAAAAAAACCACTTTAGCTTTGGAATTTATTGTTTTTCCATCTTAAAGTGATATAGGTTCATGCCATGATAACTTGCCAAGTTGAACTTTTCATGAACTTTTCTTTACATATTGAAAAACTTTGTATTAGAATCAACAAATATAGGCAAACTCAATTGTCTGAAAGTTTGCATTACTCATAAGTTTAGAATATACCAGATGTGTTCCATTCATATTTTGACAACTAAAGACCTAAGTACAACAGTGATTATGTTGAGACATGAAAGGTTTTTATTAAGAATGCAAGATGCAACAAAAAGGCTTGTTGTCCACAAATCCAAGAAAAGGTTATTCGTCATGGTAGCTTTGGTTGGCATATTATTGTAAAATGAAGCTCTATATATGCATAGATTGTTGAACTTTGCTAAATCAATGGAATACATCACGAAATTAACCCAATCTTGGTATTATAATTATAAAATTACAATGGTTTTAGGGTTTAGAACATCTTGTAAAATTGGTTCAACAAACACACTCAAGATGCATGAAATAACAATAGAACTAAACTTTAAAACTAATAGCAGACTAAAGATGAGGTGTACGGTGTGTTTCTTTTCTTTTTTGGGGTCTATATGCAAATTTTCAATAGAACATTAATTACAAGCACCCTATATGTGATGGACACATTAAATCCAACAATACAAGCTCCAAAGTTAAGCATCCAAGGTTGAAAATAGACTTGGCATAGATATTAATGCCACAAAGATTATGAATCCAACCTTCAAAATCATCAATTTTATATTTGAATATTTGGATAAATTTCAGACACATCATTTGAAAAACAAATTTGTATACACATTGTTCCAATACATATGTGGGAAAATCTGAGATGTTTCCAAAAACAAGAAAGTTCAAATTGTTAACTGCAAAACATCATACCAATGTTTGTGTTTTTTTTTCAAATCATCTATAAGCTGATTTAGCCAAATTTGGCTATTAGAAAATTATGAAAGGAAAAACCTAAAACATCTTTTTTTTTTTGTGGTTACACACTTGAAACATGTATAGAAATTTGGCTATTTTTAACAGTTTTTTTGAATTTTGGTGATTTTTTTTCAGAAAATCATTGAATTTGCAACAAAAAGTTTCAAAAAGTTTGCAATTTTGCAAAATTTTGCAACCACAAAAAGGGTGGCACCATACATGCATTTAGACATATGGATTGCACATTTTTGCAAGAATTTTAAATTTTTTATACATTTGAAATACATATTACTTGCGTCTTCTTGAAATTATACCATGGTTTTTCTATCATCTTATGAGATGTTACAAATAAATGTTTTTGTATGCATTATCAACTTTTGGTTGTTTCTTTGTTGTAATTTGCAGTCAATCACAAGTAGCAAGTGGTTGAATGTTAATTCCAATGACAATTATTCATCATTCATCAAAGTTGGTTTAGGTACAATAGTTTTAGATTCCATAAGTTATTCATCATCATTGTCACTTAGACAATTCCAAACTTGAATGTATTTAGCCCATTCCCAAGTAAAGAAGCATGTGGAAAAGGTGTCTTTTCAAATCCAGGTCTTCAAATTATATTTTGCGACACCATGTTCATGAAAAGATTTTTATACCTTCTCCACCAATTTGCATGTCAATTCTTTTCAATTGAAAGAAGGAAAAATAAAATAAAGGTGGCCAAAAAAAAGAAAAGAAAATTCATGATCAATACATTAATGTTTACAAATTGAGTGCAAATTGAATGGGCAGCTCTAAAAATCATATGAGTTCATCACAAATTTTTATTTTTTATGTAGTTGAAACATGTTCAAAGTTTTGCTTTTCGTTTCAAATTTTACATTCCTCAAAGATTTAATATATTGGTTAAATCAATTGAATCTTAACCATAGGTCATGTTTTTTCAACCTACTATCATTGTGTCACACCAAAGTCATGCACAATGGTTGAAGAGGCATACTTGCAAAACCTTGAGTCCCTTTATGCATTTTAATATTTAAAAATGCTTTATTCACATTCAAGTGTATTTGTGTTTCACATTTTTATTCAACAACTACATTTTTTGGCTAAAATTATGTTTTGACCTAAACATCATGATTGCAATTTGTAAAAATTCTACACAAAACTTTATATCCATACATTTTTAAATGAATTTGATTTTGTTTTAATTTTCAATTCTAACAATCAATAACACTAGACTGTTTAACATGATGGTAACTTTTGGTTTGTATATATGAAAATCAAAATAAAAAAAAACTAATATGAAAATTAATTATTTTTAATTAATTAATTAATTAATTAAAAATAACTAATATATATTTATTATTTTCAATTTAATGATGACAGTAATAGTAAAAATTAAAAATAGTATTAAAAATTTTATATTAATATTTTTATTTTAAAAATAAAATTTAAGGTTATAAAATTTAGTCTTATTCCAATAAATTTCAACTTAATGTTTTTAATATTTTAATGAACACCTTTTAATCCAAATTCAAATCATACTTATTCAAGCCAACATTGAAAATTAAATATCTATTAAATTTTTTAATCAAAGTCTACATTTTTCTTATTGATCTTATTTTATAAAATTAATTAGATTTAATAAAATCATTTTAAACATCAAATACATTAATATAATGAGAAGTGACACCTAACAACCTTTTATTATTATCTCCACACATCACTTAGGGTGAACATTTTATCTTGCCACTTCTAACCACCCTCTCTTTGGAATGGGTAAACATTTGTTTCATTTCAATTATTTTTTCTTTTCAAATCAATAGAAAATATTTTCCCCTTCAATTTTGATCCCTTTTAGAACTAATGAAGATTCAGCCCTTCCCCCACCCTTGCCAACACCAAATCTTGTTTGAAGAGTTAAATAAAACATGTTAATTAATGTTAACCTAAGGTAATCTCATTTGAATTTTTCTCATCATTCAACTTTGAAATGTGTGTTTAACATCTCACAACCATGAAATCACAAGCATTTCAACCATTACATTAAAAATGTGTTTATTAACTATGACTAATGATTCATGTAAAATCTATAATGTGTGGAAGTTTACACAACTTGCCCCAAAAAAAAAATTATTTAAAAAAATTTGTGTTGATTAAATAAAGTTTACTTTGAAGACACATTTAAACTCAAGCTTCAACACATGTCAACCTATCATGTTTATCCAAGTGTGTGCCTTTCAAATAAACTTAGTTCAATGGTAATTCAAAAGTGTATATGTAGTATGTAACAGCCATCTTGAAAAGGTTGAGTTTCTAGTCATGAAGTTGTGTATATTTACAAATGAGATTAAATAAATTAAAAAATTCACATTTTTAAAATTTTGAAATAAACTTAATTTTCATTGCAAACGTTATTTTGAAACCAAACAAGTTTAACATTTCCAAAGTTTCTTGAGCATTTAAATTAATGTGATTGTTCAAGAGTAAAGTTGTTTGGTCAACATCTTCAAAAAATATTCCAAGATGAGACATTGACCTACCAAATGTTTCAAATCTAAATGTCACTAGTAGAAATTTGAATTGGTGGCATGTTTTGATTTGGGGACAACTTAAGCTTGGTCAACATAAAAACACACCTGCACAAGAGCAAAGACTCAATGTATTTGAATTCAATTCAATGAAAGTTACATGTAATGTGATTCAATATTTTCATTTGTATGGAATTTAATTTTCACAAAATCAATTAATCATCATTGATAATGTGTAGCAACACAAAGCCCAAGTTGATACACTAAAAGAACATGAAAGATGATGCACACAACAAACATGTTATAGTAGGGTCATACGACCATGTGGTTGTCTTTTTGTTTTGGCTTTAATTTTGTAGTATAGATATTAATCTTTTGTTTGTAGAAATCCACTTCCAATTTCCATACATAGAATTGAATTCGGTATGGGGATGGAACAACCCGCATTCAAGAATAATCTTGGAACATCATTTGAAGCCTTGGACAGCCATGCAAAAAATTCCAGATTATGATCAACTACTTTCTCTTAAATTTTCTGATTATGTTGCAATCATGGTGTAGTTTGAACCAGGGTAGGGCGGTAGTTTGAACCAGTGTTAGGAGGTTCTCTCTTTTCCAAAGGAAGAACCAATGGGTAAGGTCAGGTATATATGTTGTCAAAAAACATAGAATTGGTTTTTGAACCTTTAATAACCGCAAAGAACTGGGTCAAAGAACCTACCCTAAACCAAAAGTTTTTCTGTCTGTTCTTTCATAAAAACTGCCAGTTCTTTGAAAATTTTCAAAACTGGAACCATTCTTCTGATTCTGAAAACTAGGGAGGGTGGTTGGGAACCAGCACCAGAACCAGAGGTTCATTGATTTCTAAATTTTAAAATAGAAAATTTGGAACAAGTGGTTATTAACAAAATCAAAGAATCACACAACACACCTTTGAAGACCTTTCTCAGAGAATTTTTGGTTTGATTGTACATTTTCAGGTAGGTTGGGTGAACAAGATTGTCAAACAATTTAGGGCCCATATCTTGGCAAGGTTTGTGACTACATCTTTCTGTCAGAGACAAACATTGAGTAGCTTGTGAGTCCCACAGGGTGTTGCAGAAAACTAGATGTTTACCCACAGGAGCCAGCCTAACAAATTATTCTCAATCACAGTACCTACCAACCAAGTTAGGCAGACCCTCTGGAATTTTGTGCATGAATGTGCTCAGGCATTCCTAAATTGACCAGTATGGGCCTCAGTTCAAAAATGGGTTTCTCTTGAGATTGGAAAATTCCCTCAGTTGGTAGATCCAGACTTATTTCAAGGAACAACCCATGTCACGTGAAAATCTTTTGATTCCCATGTTTCCCTACTTTTCCAAAAAATTCTCATCGCTTCAATGCACAAGGTGATGATGCTTATACTGTTGCAAAGACCACATCTACATCGTTATACATTGGGTCTAATACTCATCATCAAAAATCCACTGATCATTCAAAGATGAAGGTGACATCATAGTCATCAAGATGTGGAGAAAAAGTATCTAGCTCTGTGAAAAACTCAAGGCAAAGAAATGACAATTGTTTCTTAGTTGCCTTCAGTATGCTCAAAAGAAATACCCCTTGGAGACCTTGTTCCATGCACAGCCCCTTTCAACAATGTTCCAAATGCACAGGGGCTTGTGGCATATGACTTCCCTTGTGGAAATGATTTTAAAAAGCACAACTTACATGCCACAACTTAAACAGCAGGAAACACCTTTGTGACTACCTTTGAGATTGGGCACAAATCACACTCTTCAGGACTTGTGGCAATTGCCCATATGAATTTCAATGATGCCATACTCAAGAGAGGTTTTGCTATGGTTTTCTGTTTATCAGCCTTACAAAACTTCAGATTAAAGTTGATGGGTGGTGATCTTTATGGCACTTTCTGGAGTGTATGCATTTGTCCAGGTCTGAACTTCACATTCTATTGCTAGTTTTCTTTCGCACATCAGTTTGGGAATCTGTAAATTGCAATTGTGTGCATGGTGAGTGTTAGCCCACAATAGTTAACCCTCTTTATAGTGGTGGTTAGCACATGACCAGTTATTGTCTTCTGATGGTAACCCAATTGCCATGGTTGCAGTAACTTCAACTTGTAAGTGTTTAACAAAGAGAATCACTAGCCTCAAAGGGGTGAAGAGAGACAATACTCTTGCCACCAGGCTTTGCATACTTCCCTTTAATCTCCTCCTCTTCTTGGTGCCTCTGTAAATATGCCTGTCTTCACGTAGAACCTTGGGGAATTCAAAGCCTAGCATGCTTCTTTGTCACAATAGCAAGCAGGAAAGTTGTACAATCCCTTGTTGGGATAGTGAATAACATAATTTCATCAAAATTTCAACAGAGTGCCAATTTTGCATGTGGCCAAAAAACTATTGAAGTCTCTCTTATGAAGAACCTTTACATTGAACTTTCGTATAACTCCCTGTCTGCAATGTGAGAAAGCTCTCAGTTATCCCTATTAGAAATCCCTCTTAGAACCAATGTCAAAGGGAAAATTATTGGTACCTAGGAATCAAAAAATCAAAATGCCCCATTCTGATATGTAACCATGTTCATCATAAAAATCAAATACATTTCTGATATATTACTACAGTTCTCTCATTTTTCATGAAAAAGTCAAATAACCGCCCAGAAAACTTCCAGTTCTTTCATGAAACCTGGAGGTTCTTTGAGGCTGTTGAAGTAACTGGAACTGGCAGTTCTTGGATTCTGATTTTCTTCAAATACTCAAAACTGGCAGTTCTTTGATTCTGATTGTTTTTCAACTACCTGAAATGGCAGTTATTTAAAAAATCAAAGAACCACTCCACAGGTCTGAACCTGCTTATTGACATAAAGCAATAGGTCTTCGTGGTAGTACAGCTCTGGAATCTCATGGTACATGGAGTACAAAAGTTTGACTTGAGAGAGATTAGTTTTTTTCTCTGTGAACTCAATTCATTCCATGATCTTCTGTTTGATTACTGCAGTGTGATTAAAGCTGTGATTTGATGCCCATGGCAAGGTCTTGTAACAAGATCCAAATTTATGTCCTATCCTACCTGATTACTTCAAATGCAGTCCATGATCATTGCCAACGCTGCATCACTTTACATTTCCTTGGCTTGAATAACTTGATCCATCTTTTTGTGAACCAGAAAATGGAGAGATGAATATGCCAGTTGGAACACATGAGACAAATGAAATGCAGGCAGTGCCAGTTGAAGGACATGGAGACAAAGACGATCCATCTGAAACTGTTGAAAAACATTTTAGTGCAAACTATGCAAAAGGCAGGAGAGCTTTTAGTTGAGCCCATGTACAAGGCTATTAGGGAGAGGTGATATGACTGTCTTCACATACCTCGTGGGTGCCATGACTGAAAAAGTTTGCAGGATGCAATCTATCAATCTGAGTAGCTCACTTTCATGTAGACATATTTATCTGTCACAAAGATGAAAACACAAATTTAGGTGACCATGCATCCCTTACATGCTCTCTGGTGTTTTTCTTCAAAACTCAAACTGATGCCAACTTTCAAGTTTCAAAGACCTGCAAACAGCAAGAAGACCTACATCCTTGCTATTAAGATTCAACCATGCTGTCCATCTTACAGAGACACTTGTCTTCTGGAAATTAGGTCAAGGGGGCACTGCTCACAATTCCTTCAATTAGCAATGTACATATATTAGTACACATAAGAAAATTGCATAATCACTAACATCAAGCAAAAGGAAGGTTCTGTGCTAATTAGGATTGCCATCTTCTGGAGATCAATGTCCAGGTTTGGGCAACATAACAAAGCTTTTGCACATCAGGTCTCATGTTGTGAATTGTTGATGATTTCATGAAGTGTATTGGCAGAGAAGGTTTTGAGAGCAAACAGTCTTATTTTAAACATAGGTGTGAAAAGCAGATGAACACAACAAAGTGTGCAAATGTGGTTATTGAAAACTTCCATGGAACCATTAATACTTACACCCAATGCTTACAAGTTCCCTTCACATTACTCACTTACCACCTCTTCACATGTCATGCACTTTTGATTTACTACGTTGAAGAACAAGTAAGCATTGTTGGAGTACATTTAGAATATTTTCAAATGTTTTTGCTACTTTTGATTCTCCAAACACTTAAACCTCGTGAACCTTCTTAAAATGAAAACAAATTTGCAAGAATACACTTCGAAGTTTGTTACAAGATCAAAATAATACAATAGCTGACAAAAACCTACCTTCATTCCTAATTATATATTCCAGCTAAACCCCATGCCTTTTTACTTTAGTGTCCTTCAATTAAGCCACAAGTCAAAAATACCTAACTAGAAGTATCTTATGGCATTAGATGTGTATTTATGTTGTTAACACTTCTTGCATATGGTTCATCCAATACATACAAAGTGACAAGAATTGAGAGTTTGCTTGCTTGGAGGTAGTGGTCTTTTTCACAAATTTATGATTATAGTCAAAGTGGTGATGATCCATAAGAAGATTTAACAAATTTTAGTTACAAAATATATACATGATTTTAGCCTTAATAAAAAAACATCCTTCTACACTGTTGGTTATGTCATAACCCTAATCTCCTCTCCCACCAATTGTTGTGTTCCTTTCTATGGAAGTCACTCTTTGATCACAATTCTTCTACATTTTTGCACAATGATCCAAATACTCTTCTACTTCACCACACTTATTAGATTATCCAACCTTGTAATACACTATAACCCTTATACAATGTTGGACAGTGTTGTAACCCACCTTTTAACGTATACTACCAAACATCATATGTGGCACACATACAATCGTATTTTCTATACCACATTCATATAGATTTAGTACCTCACCTTTCTTCCTTGCAATGGGTCATCATATGCACACAATGTAGAATCTCTCCTAGCAGCATCTTGCAGTAGTGCTTCCTTGATACAACTCAAAGAGATGAGTACTATTGGTAATAAGCATTATCCAGCCACTAGCAATCATGTCTCATCCATGTTCCTGCACTACAAAAAAATTCCTGAGTTCATAGCAAATGAGTAGCAACAAGACATGTTTTTATGCTTCTAATATATTGTTGCTGCTTGCTGAAAATCTCCATGACTTGCATATGACTCCACATACATAGGTGATGTAAGCAAATTTTGTGTCATTGGAGTATGCATCCCTTCTACAAACATAGCTACAGCCATGCAATGGTACTAAAAGTCAAAATTTAACAAATATTTCTCCTATGATTAGAAAAACCTGCCCTAATTTTTGTAGAGTATTTAGACGACCATTGTCACATGCAAGAACTCAGCAAGGATGTTCCAAAATGGAAGAAATCTTCTGCGGTGGAAGCTTGTGCCCTTTGAAAATTAGGGCAGGTTTTTACACCAGAGAAGGGAAGGACCCTCAACCCTTCCTTGTTTTTCGGTGCTCGTGCTTGTCACTCAACATCCCAATCAAAAAGCCACAGAAATTTGGGACAACCTACCAAAAGCTCAACATATTATAGAGATCAAAACTGTGTCACCACCCACCTTGATGTGCAGAAATAAATGGTTGGAATTTAGGCATAGTAGCAGCTCATACGAGCAAGCAGCAACTTGAGCAATGCTGTTAGAATGTAAAGCTCATTCTTGGCCTGCTGGAAATAGAGAGCAGCTTGAGGACCCATTGTCCACTTTTTCCAACACAGAAATACCCGGCACAAAATTCCACTTTGTTCATCATTATGAGCTCCTAGGGGGGTGGGGGTGGGGGGCATGCCTATCAAGGTTTCAATGGCATGCAAGTCTCAGGGGATCAAATCAAGAGGCAGCATTTTTTTGGGGGGGGGGAATGTGGCCACCATCTCCAACTTGGGTGGGCAAAAGAATCCAAACACTTCCATTCTATTGTTCCTATACAAAGTTTTATACTACAATATCACATAAAACTGCCTGGAAAGAAAGCACACAGAGTTTGCAGAATCTCACCTCATAAAGTCAGGGGAGAGCCAGGGGGCCCCAAAGAAAGAGGGTTGAGTATAACACCATGCTGAGTGAGGAGCAGACCCATAACCTTGGGTACAAACAGAAAGCAATTGGCATGAGTTTCCAATTTGTACAGATCAACATGATCGCAAAACACCTCAACATGTTGGATACATGCTCAGTAAACCTCCCTCCCCAAATCAATCACCATTGGCCTGCCACTTTGAATAGGTCTGAAGAAGACTCTTTTCCAATGCGCATTCCTGGTAGTGTCTGATAGTCCTCCTATATCATCATGCTCAAGTAACAACACTTACAAGGTTAAGTTCTAGCCAAACTTGCGTACTTTTATCCAGAGATTTCCATTGCATAGTGACTAGCTATAACATGATTTTAGTCGTGACATGTCTGATTCCTGCAAGAAGTTCTGTTGACTCTGATGCAAGTCTGGGAGAGAAGAGTGCAACAAGACACAAATGCGGACATGAGAGGAGCCGGCGACTGTTAGGGCTTGCGTGTTGCGTGTGTTTGCGTAGTAGGTGCTGTTGTCGTCTTGCTTTTCTTCCTCCCTCCTCGTCCTCAGTAAGGGTTTGCGTCTGTCGCCAATTTGTGTTGGTCAAATCCTTTTGTTTTGTTTGTAATAGTTGCTCTTATTGTTGTTGTTGTTGTTGTGGTGAGACACTCACTCACTCACTCTGGCGGCTCGTTTCTGATACCGGGGCCGCAACAAGACGCGTCCGGGGAACAGCGGCAGTAGTAGGCGTTTCTTGCTATCTGGAGAGTGGAAGCAGGAAGAGGGAGAAAGAACAAGATCATCATCGTTTCTTTGGAGATCCTGCCTTTCATCAGGTCTGCTTTACTCTCTTTTCTTCTCTTACCATGGATGCTCTTTTTTCTTTCTTCCTGCTTCCTGGCTCTCACAAGTGCTGATTCTTATGTGCCGTCGGTCGGTTCTTCTCTCACGTATTTCTTCCGTGTCCGTTTCATGGATGCTTTCTCTCTGTTGTAGGGTTTGATGTTTCGGCTAGGTGTGGCGGCCTTTCATCTTCAAAGTCTTTGAGGGTTTGATCCTCTTCTTGGTGGTGTTCAGGTGTGTTCCTTTCTGAAGATCTAGTGGTTAGCAAATTACTTGTCTCAGAAGGGTTGATGTTACTGCAGATGTGGAGTATGAGCCACTCCAGTTTCTGGAGGGATTTTGTTGCTGTCAAATTTCATTTCTTGTCTTTTTCTTGTTCTTCAGGGTTTGCATAATCCCTTTGACATTCTATACGCAGTGAAGAATTGCAGTCAAGAATTCAGAGGCACAGGCCTCCCCTTCACTCCTCTTTTCTTGTTGTGGTTTCTGTGTATGGTTGTTGCCAAGGAGGCAAAACCCTAGTGACACATCTTCTTAGACCATCGGGATCTGAACTCTTGCTATTGTTATTATTATCCCTTCTGGTCACGTTCTCTTGCAATCAAGGCTGCCAGATTCACTTCTTATTTCAGCAACTCCGTATTAAAAGGTTTTCATTTTGGTCTGTCAATTGGTACCTATATCATCTTGTATTACTATTGGTGAATTCTGTTTGGCACTGGTGCTGTTATCTTCAGAGTTTTCTCTCAGGTTTCCTCTGTAACATTTTCCATCATGTGTAAGCATTTCATCCTATCAACATATCGACAATGCTGAGGACATGATCTTAATTAGAACTCTCACAAAGCATTTGCATGCCTCCATTCAGCATAAGCATTATGTTTTTGTCCTTTTGTGAGACTTCAGCTGAGGTTTCCAGAAATCATGCACAAAAGGATTTTAGCCAGAGGGTGATGACTCCCATCTTCTTGAAATGCTGAAGAAGTTTGATTTGGAAGAAGTAGTATATTTGTCACTGGATCAATTGATAACAGACTGATTTCCATTGGTGTTTCTCATTAAATGGCTCATTTCCAGTTGTGGACCAATCTTAGGTGTTGTTTGAAGTTCACAGATGTGATGATTGATGCAAGTGTATTATAGATCTGTGTTCAGTGGATGGAATTTGAAGCACAAATCTTATGCCATGATGAATGTCCTTTGAGTTCCATACTCTTTTTTTGTCGGATTGATGTTAACTGTATTGATCCTTCATGCATTGACCACCCTCGGCACAATGTATGCAGTAGTTGATTATGAGTCAACTTTGTGGTTTAAGAGATCACTCACCATATGTTGAGTGTTGGTAGACTTGCAGTTTGTCGTAATCTGAGTTTCTGTTAAGCTTTGATTTTAGTGCATAAAGTGATGATATCCTAACAAGTTTGTATGTTGGTATTGTTTGATGCAAACTCCTCTATGTTTTCAGGTGTGTCTGATGCAAGCTGCAAATCATTGGAAGGCTGCCTGAAAGCTTTCAGAATCTGGATGTTTACTGGTGGAAGCTCTATGGGCTAGCCATAGGGTGGAGGCCTGTTCATGGGAGGTGATAATGGTGTTGGGCCTCCCCCTTTGAAGCGTTTAAAGCTCTCAATCCCGACCCCGAAAGCTGTTCCGGGGAGCTCTTTGCTGGCAATTCTGGCACCGTCAATGGCCAAAGAAATTCCAGTCGATGATGCTATAACCATTGGGTCCCGTGGCCAAATCCGCAAGTTGGAGTTTGTAAGAATCATCACACAAGCACTTTCTTCTCTGGGCTACAAACAGGCAGCAATGGCACTCGAAGAAGAATCAGGAGTTCCTTTACAGTTGCCTCTGGTGTCTGACTTCCGGCATGAGATTCTGGCTGGACTTTGGGATGAAAGCATTACGACCTTGCACAAAATCAGTCAGCTAGAAGAGGAAACTGTAAAGTTGGCCTCATTTCTTATACTTCAGCAAAAGTTCCTGGAGTTTTTGGATTGTGGAGACACAAGCAGTGCACTGAAAACACTTCGTACAGAGATCTCACCACTGGGGATAAACACACACCGGGTACATGAATTGGCCACCTTTGTCATGTGTCCCTCCCGGGAGGCTTTATCAGAGAGAGCTGATTGGAAGGGAGGCAGTCCAGATTCTCACATCTGTTTGCTCAAGGAGTTGCAGAGCTTACTTCCACCTGCACTTATGATTCCAGAAAATCGGCTTGAGTATTTGGTGGAGCAGGCTCTTGAGGTGCAACGCAACAGTTGTCTTTTCCATAACTCTGCAGACCACTCACTTTCTCTTTACTCAGACCATCACTGCAGTCGTGACCAAATTCCAACCCACACTCTTCAGGTAAGTGTCCATTAACGAGACTCCTAATAAGGCTTATGGTCCATGGTTGTGTGAATGTGTATCTTCAACCTGTAGAGCTACATGATGGTTGTTTTGCAATTTTGAGGTGTAATACACAGTAGGTGTTTCCTTGGATATTAGGCAACCTCAGGCACTTAGGATATGGAAGTGACACCAGTAGAGTGGTATAAGGACCCCTGATCCTGAGTTTGGGTGGCAATTGGAAGATGAAAATAAGGCCAAGCAGTGTTTGGGTGTTGGTCGAATGGTTGCATCAAAATTCACAGGTGCTGGAAGCGCATGACAATGAAGTTTGGTTTCTGCAATTTTCACACAATGGTCGCTACTTAGCTTCAGCATCCAAAGACTTTACAGCCATCCTCTGGGAGGTGAGGATTATGTGCCCCTATCTGTTTAGGTTCTGCTACACAACCTTGGTGCCAGATTAGATTTAATGTCATGTGTGAACAGCTAGTTGCTGTTGCATCACAAACTTCATAAGTCTTGTGCTTCTTTGTTCTGCAGGTGGTTGATGATGGGCTTGTGAAATTAAAGCACACGCTAACAGGCCACCAAAAGCCAGTGTCATTTGTTGCCTGGAGCCCTGATGACTCCATGCTTCTGACATGTGGGAATGAGGAGAGTGTGAAACTGTGGGACACTTCCACTGGCGAGTGCAAACATACTTTCAGTAAACCCAACAGCTGCTTCACTTCATGTGCTTGGTTCCCTGATGGCAATCGTTTTGTTTCTGGTGGTGGTGACAAAAGTATTTACATGTGGAATCTAGAGGTACAAAGCTTTGGTGTCATATTGTCTTTGATGGCTTTTCCCATTGTATTAGAAGGTGGTCATGTTGCAAGAAAGCCATGTCTCAGTTCAATCAAGTTTTGCAGTACTGGTGGTTCTTTCTTGAGCTTGCGTCTTTGTATTTGTTGCCTCCAGGGGCAGGAGTTGGAATCATGGAAAGGTGCCCGAATGCCCCGCATCAATGATCTTGCTATCACTCTTGATGGCAGCCATATGGTAATCAGAGTCTGGTTCTTTATTTCACAGTATGCGCCCATCATATATGCTGGTGTAGCACAAAAATTATGATTGCACCTTGCATTTTATTCACATCAAAAGCAGTAATTGGGTTTTGCAAACCTGAAATCTAATGGGTGAGTTTTACCAGGTGAGCATTTGTGCAGATAAGGATATCCGTATATACAATCTGGAGGAGAAATCAGAGCGTGTGATTGAAGAGGAGAAGCCCATTACTTCCCTTTCAGTAAGCAAGGATGGAAGATATTTGCTTGTCAATTTGGTGAGCCAAGAAATCCATTTGTGGGATATAGCGGCCAGCTCAAAACTCCTCTTCAAGTACCGAGGCCACCGGCAAGGCCGATATGTAATTCGCTCATGTTTTGGAGGCTCAGATCATGCCTTTATTGTGAGCGGAAGTGAGGATTCTCAGGTCTGTTGCAATTTATTGCATGTTTTTGGAGGATACACTGCCATAAATCTTTCCATTGCTTCTGCATTTGTGTTCTACTGGAGATTCTCTAGCAGAAGATTTTCCTATCATTACTTAAATATCCAGTGCAGTTTCATCCATAGTAAGTGGCAATCAAAGGCACAATAACCATTTAAAGTCAAGCCTTCTTGCACCATAGAATGAGGTACTGCATTACAGTGAGGCATGGATGGTGGATGCCTTAACATAATTCAGTACCTCTTTCTGTGGTGGGAAAGACAGGAGACAGCCAGCTCTACATAAAAACAGGACCCTTAAATTGTATGTGACACATGTATGGGACAATGTCTAACTGCAAGGAATCCTGGCAGGTGTATATATGGCACAGGCAGAATGGAGAGCTACTGGAGGTTCTACCAGGTCACTCAGGCACTGTTAACAGTGTGAGCTGGAATCCAGTGAACCCACACATGTTTGCTTCTGCTAGTGATGACCACACAATCCGAATATGGGGACTGACCGTGAAGTCAGACCAAAGGAACCCGAATGTGGGCATTGCAAATGGTGTTGACCACCTTGAAAATGGGGAAACTCGAGAGCTTCTTGAAAGTCTCAAACCCTTCTACTAATGTGTCAGATTGTTTCACTGTTTGTTACTCTTTAATTAGAGTTTTCTTTTTGAATTCTTTTTTTGTATATCTGGTCTGGTCACAGTTTGGAGGGTTAGTTTCCTAACTTTTGTATGGGCAGTGCATTTATTGTCTCTGCTGAAGTGAGAGCCTCACTTGATGGCCTCTCCTGGCTCACAGACATCCAACAAAATTCAGGTTCAGATTTTCATGGCTCAAATTTGTAGGGTTGTTGCAGTTTGGGGTGCTTTAATTCAGCTGGTTTAGGATGCAAGGTGATCCTGGGTGCTAGGAATTGTGTTGCACAATTGCTAATAGAGTGGGAATCGGTGCATGTAAACAATTACTTTTTCAAAGACTTACTTTGCAGGCACATTCAAATTTGAGAGTAGTAATCTCTCAGCAGAAGCTTTTAGACAAATTCTGGGAATGAAAAAGGGGGGAAATTTCACTGACCGAACTGTCTTTTTCTCTTGCAGTGGAAACCTGAAACTTAAAGATTAGTCTTTCAACAGGAGGCATTCAGATTTTATGTGGGAACTAGAGTTCTGGAGATTTTACTGACCAAAAGAGTGGTGGTCACTATTGAAAAATATGATATCATCGCGAGAACAGGGGAAAACTGCCATTAGCACAAGTGTGCGATATTACTGTGACTTGGTTCCCCCCATCATGACCTTCAAGACAAGGCTGTTATGGGAGGGGGGTTTGCAATTTCTGGTGCACAGTTTGGCTTGCACAGAAAAAAAAGGGGTGCATGTGAGGGGATTGCTTCACCCCAAACTGTGCACCTGAAATAGTTGACTTAACAGTGCTTGTAAATGTGTAGGAAATCTATGTACTAGAGAGCTAGCCCTGGGAGGCTAATTCTGCTTTATTGAGTCACAAGGCTGAAGGATGTAGGCCAAGCCAGCCTTGTCCTCCGGAGGAACTAATGCTGAATGAATCTCTTAGGGCCTTTGCCCTCGGGTAAAGGTCGATATGTGGGTCTTAAACTAGCAGAGATCAGTCTTTATGTGTAAGACAAAGCTAGGAAATGGCAGTGGCAGCTGATTTTGCCATTTTAAGACACCTTGGAAACCTGCTGAATTGGCAGGTATAGAATTATGGACTTTGTATTTCCTTCCAAAATAATGGCATTTTTAGTGACCAGTTCATCTATGTGGGGCAAATCTGTTCTCAAATCATTTTCCTGATTTTCCTTGTTACCTAGTACCGTACTCTAAAATATTTTGATTGATTCAAAATGTGCACCTGCTTACCAAATGTATCGGTGATCTCCATGAATGCCTAAATGTGACAAATTTTCACAATTTCTCTTCAAAACATGGCGAATTTTGCACAAAAAAATCCCAAAAACCCTTTGTAACATTCACAGTGTGCATGTGACTTTCTTTTATTTTCAGTTTATTATTATTTTATTATTTTATTTTTGTCACTGTGGTGGGTAAATTTGCCCAAAAAATTAAACACTGGTGCCAGCAAAGTGCCTAACTTGGTATCCAGGTACAGTAGTATTTCATCTCATTAAAGATATGCATCATTTGTGCCTAATGCTCAAACTTTATGACACATCACCCTGATAACATTTAATAGGTAACCCTTGACTGGTGATCGTATTCTTCAGTAAATCAAGCCTTTATAAGAATAAGATCCTGCAAATCTCCTGCAATTCAGTTTCATGAAATGGTATATCATTTCACGCACTTTACATTTACACTCAAATTGGGGATGAAATAGGGATTAGAGGGTCAAACTAGGGCTCAGGGACATGGTGATTTTACGGATAACTTTATCGGATAAGATGTGTGCATGAACTCTTCTTCCCACACTCAGCAGGGGTTGGTCCCCTTTGAATTGTCAAGCAAAGCTTGTGTTGGGAATAGCATCGAGAGTAGGATAACATTCACGTAACATCAGAGAAGTCGTGCACACAACTAGCTCAGTTAGGATTATTCGTGCATAAAGAATTTGTAGAATTTTCCTAGTGTATGTTGAAGTTTGCCTTACCATAATGCAAAATTTCTGCCTGGACAAAGGAGAGCACCTTACGCATGAGATGCCTCCTCTACTTGGAAACAAATCAGAACAGTCCATTTATGAAAGCAAACAAAGTGCTGTCTGTTTTTTAATTAGGTGAGGACTAAGGACCTCAAATGGGGGCTGTTCTGGGAATATGGGTCCTGTGCTCAGCTCCCTACACAAAAATTGACGAAGTCATAACAGGCTTCTAATGGATGGTTCACTCTGGCCCAGTCAACCAAGGTTAACAACTGCTGACCATGTCCAAAGAGCAAACCTCTCCCCATGCATGATGTATATATAATTCATGGTTTGATTCAGCTAGTCACACTTCTAAGAATTGGGAACTTCCATTAGCTACAACAAAGTATGATTTTTCCTAAGGCAGTAGGCCTTTGCTCATGACACATGTGTGAGATAAACCATGTGGTTCCACTCATTCCAATGTAAAATATATCCAGTACCTTTCAGTGTTATGTGTGCATTTGATTGTGTAAATAAACCCCAGTTCCCGATTTTTGAAAGCTAACTAAAATTATAAAAGAAATCAGTTGTAGCTTTCTGAAGAAAAATTCAGAATGAAAGAACCAGTGTTGGGTGGTTCTCACCCGTTGGCTGAAAACCAGCACCAGTTTTCAGTCCGGTTCTCAGTGAGAACCACCTAGGTTCTCACTGGGCATCAAATCTGAAAATCAAACCAGTTCTCACATTATCGTTTATGAGAATCGACTTATGAGAACCACCCTTTAAAATCAGTGGTTTGAAATTATGTGAGACTTGTTGACCCTGAAAATCGCATCACCAGATTTTTTTTTAATTCTGAGAACCGGGGCAGTTCTCAAAATGGGAAATTAAAAAAGAAGAAGAAGAAGAACCAGGGCGAATCTCAGAACCTGCCCCAAAAACCGGAACCAATGGTTCTCACAAAGAAATGAGAACCACCCAACACTGAAAAGAACGTCCAGTTTCTAGTTATTTCAAAAACTCAAAGAACCTGCGGGTTTGATGAAAGGTTTGACAAATAACCATAGGCTTCTAAATGGGTTTTTGGTTTGTTGAGATTGACAGTTATATATCAGAACCAGTCCTCTGATTCTCTAAGAACAGCAGTTAGGAGATCAAAGAACCTTCCTGATACCCAATAGCAGTTTGATGCCATTTCTGATACCTGCACAACACTGATATATATGTGTGTATGTGTGATAGTTTCATGGTAGTAGAAAAGAGCAAAAACTATATTCTGTTTCAGTGAATCTACTAAAGTGTGGTGGGTGACTAGAATGTGCTTGAACCCATTAAGAATAGTAAAACTGGTTACTTTGTAAACTCTAACATATGAACATATAAATTAGAGGGCTATATCTAAATCAGTGTTGGGTGGTTCTTTGATTTTGTTCATAACCTCTGGTTTTGGGCTTTTAATATTTTTCAAATCAAGGAATCCTGGCTCTGGATTTTCCAAAAAATTCAGAATAAAATGATCACCAATATGGGGTTTTAGAAAAATGTTAAAGAACTGATGGGCTTACTCAAAGAACTGACAGCTCAGGGTAGGTTATCTAGTCAGATCTTTGATTTTTTGAGAACTACAATGCGAGGCCAAAATCTTGGTTTTTACAAGTTGGTTCCTTGCTGAAGCCAAGATTTTATCCTCAAATCATACACAGATGCAAATTCTCTTGACTCCAGGCAGGACAGAGCCACCGAATAAGAACCCTACATGCTTTGGGATTATGTGACCATGCACTCACCAATACACCATCCATTGAGAAAACCCAGTATGACTCGGTTGTGGTTCATCTGAGCTCCAAGGTTCCACCTTGTTAACCTATCATGCAAACCCTCATACTTTCATCCCACATTACCTAAGTAACTATCTATGTAAGTGGGTAAACATAATTAAAGCAGATTAAGGGTTAAAAGAAGTAGGTAAGTAAAGCAATTACTATGTATGTAGTAGGTAAGGCATTTGGTGACTACTAGGTAGGTAGATACATGTGGATGTTTAGTTCATAGCTAACCACCATGGGGAATACTATGAAAGAATGTTTCCTGTCCACGTGTCATCCCCGGTGCACGGTGCTTTAGTGGGTGCTGGTTAACTTTGGCACATTGGAGGGAAGACACCCAAGGCTCCACTAGATCATGCCATCAACCTAATTTTGATGCACTTTTGCGTCATGTTTTGGTGGATCGCCTGCTATGTTCCTTAACAAGACTCGAGGTAATCTATACCTGTTCCGATGAGAACACAAAAGGGCATAATGTAGGAAGCCAAAATCCATAACTAATGTTTGTTTGTCCCTTCCATGATTTCTTTGTTGGTGTGTTGAGCTTGGAGAAAGGGTATTGGGGCATTGTTTGTTCATGTTCTTTGTCTCTTTGAAAATTTGTACCTTAGGATGGACCACCCTAAGGAAAAAAATGAATCTACTGTTTGAAATAAGCTAGAAGATTTCTAGAGAAATGGAAGATCTTGTTAAGAATCTAGAAGTTTCATGTGATATACATGGTAGGGTTAGTCGACCAAATCCCCCAAGGAATACTTCCTAAAAATGAATTTGACCTAAAATTTCAAGATATCGAAAATATGTTTTTTCATCCAAGAATGTGTAAAGTGCCCAAGTAAAGTATATGAGATAAAATTTCCAGATTTGAAAGCAACCAAACCAATGAATCCCACAGCCTATGTCGATTGAAGTCTCAATTAAAGTAAAATTTAGAAAATAGAACTTTATTGAACTTATTTGTTCATTGTTGTTCAGCACCACACAACATTATGTTTCATAAAGTGTCAAATAAAGCTTTTTACATAAAGCTTTGCTACATTTAAAAACCAACCAACAAACAACAAAATAAGTGTGGAATCAAACAATATATTATGTATGTTTTCCAAAATGTTGACAAAAGACTTTTGTAAATACAACCTGCTATTTTTTTTAACCAACCAATAACAAACAAGTGGCTGATAGCCAAATGGATCTAGGCTTTACAGCAAGTTCAAAATCATGAAAGATCCCAAACAAGTGTGACTTCTTACATTGTGAAAGGAATTTTGGGATAATACAAAAGACATATAATTAGCCTCGGAGGTTAATATTTTTCAGACAAATTGTTTAGCCATATGTGATCAATTTATATGCTTTTGGAAGGATATTCTAATTGGGTTTGGAGCGTGTTGTTGGAAGACCTCAACATTAAAGTCACTGAATATAATAACTATGAGGCTAAATTGGAAACAATTCCACATTAGTTTTTCCAAGTGTGAAATAAACTAAAAGCTCTCCAAAAGGAAGATGAGAGCAGATGATATGAATTGCACCATTGGGAAATTAGGGTTTGGGGATGGCAATAAGGGTCATCATCACCTGTCACCGGGTAATGCTATCTTTTCATAGTTTAGCCATCAGGTTGAAAAATACAACCTTGAGAGTGTAGTCCGGTCTCCAGCTTGGCATTCCAGTTGTCACACACAAATTGGTTGCAAGTTCAAACCGAAAGGTCGTCCTTGTCCACACATTCATACACAAGTGGAAGCCCCTTCTCTCCAAACAGATCTAATTTGAAAAACACGCACCACCTTGCCTGATGGATGGCCCTGGACAGACCCTAAACCCTAACACCACCCCCCCCACACCCCCTAACAACCAGGTTCTAGTAATAATTTCACCTGCAAAAAAAAAGAATTTAATTCATTTTTAAATGAAAATGAGTCAGCATAGAAAGTACAGCTAAGATTCCAGCTGGTACCCACACATTGGTTCCAGTCAAAAAAAATCTCCCCAAAATCCTACAGTGAGGCCAAGTCTATTGACTATTGGCAGAGCCAATAAACGAGTGCCACACCACACCATGGGGCTTCTGGTTTTACATCTGGCCGGTGTGAACCAAACCACCAGCACACAATGAAGGATGAATGGTAATTGGTCGGAAAACAGTTTTCTGTTGGGTTCTAGTTGCTTAGCTAACCATGGTGGGTTACCTCAGTTGCTTTTTTCAGTACCTACCTATTAACAACCAACTTAATAGGGTAGGTAGTAAGAATAGCCCTCTACAATGCATAAATCATAAACCATCTAGTTAGATACTACTCACTTTTAAGTGTAGGGTAAAGTCCTTGGGGATGGGCTTTCCTGGAATAAGGGCCCTCTGAGGTGGAGCCGAGTGTGGGCTCAAATCTAGCAAAGCTCGCCCCCAAGGGCTTTACACAGTTTAAAGATTGTCCCTCTTTTTCTTTCTTTTAAAATTTTTTTTTTTTTTTTTTCATTTCTTAATTCCTCTTGATACCTGGTGGGTACTTGATACCTGCTGGGTATCATGGAGAAACAAACCAACTACAAGCATTTCAAAAAATGGGCATTCCAATTTATTTTTAACCGCCCATGGGTTTTGTACTCTCTATACATGTATTTGCAAATACACTATGAAAAAAATTGGCAAGTTTTATTGGTGTTGGGTGGATATCAAATTTTTATGTTATCCACCAATTCCAATTTCTTTAATAGCTTTTAAGAATCGGTTTAGATCTTTTATTCCATTTCAATTTTCATCATTTACAATATATGTCAAGGATATCAAATTTCTTTTTTAAAATGAAAATTGGATCTCAAATTTTTGAATATTGTATTAAAAAAAATCCACCAAATATTCAAGACAGGTATCACATCATGGATAACAAAATTCACGAATTTTATTACAAACATGCATACAAGGTGATGAAAATACAAATTACAAATTACAAATTACATGTCCACAAGCTCATGTTGTTAAACTCACCTCATACTTTTCTAAAGAAACACCAACTTCATGCAATTAATCAAGTTCAAGGATGAAGTGTAACCCACCCTAAAATCATTAGGTCAATTCTTGTTAATAAAAATTAACTTATCTAAATGATCTACTTGTAGCCTACATCTTTTTAAATTCATCAATATACCATCCAAGGAAAAAAAAATCTCAGTTTCAATTTGGGAAATTCTCAGTTTCAATTTGGGATCACATAATCCCAAAGATTTGAAAAGCAAGGAAAACAATAGTTGGAAACAAGGATTCATATTTTCCTCACCATTTTAGAAAACACTTAATGTTCTTTGCATCAACTTGTCAACCTTTTTGAACATTTAAATGCAACTTATGAAATGAAAATGAAGCCGTATGTTGAACATTGGGAGGATATTTTGTTACATTTGTCTAAACCCTTAACCTGTCAAAGTGCCATGCTTTTGGAGGGGTTTTGGCCTTCAAGCAATTGGAGATCCATCTATTCCAAGTTTTCGTTGTCAATCATTGTTATCAATGCTAATCTAGAGGGCCCAATTCAACGCCCTTGTTGTGGGTTAAAAAACATGAGGCCTTCAACTACATACACCCCATTTAAAGATCTTAATGATGGGGATTTTGTTATCATCAAGCCGCGTGATTTTGACCTTGTTCTTGTTTGGATGGGAAGAACATAAGGTGACATTATGAAAAATGAGGATAGTGCATTTTTCAAAATGGTGAGGGTTCAATGGTGGGTTCTTGTGAAAAAAGGCAAAATTTTGGATGAATGACATTTGTATGAGGATTGTTGGAATGGCAAATGGAAATGTAATTTTGTAGATCTAGAACAATGGCTTGACATTTCATTTATTATTTTTTCATTTCCAACTCAAAAAAAAATCAAATAAAAGTAAAATTATTAATTTTGTCTGCTTGTGCTAGTAGGGCTAAAATAAATCTTGATGCTACTAATTCATTTAATAATTTGTGAAGGATGTTTTGGAGGAAATTGTGTTTCTAATTTCCTAAAACCTTTTATAGGATTAAATTGATCTCAATGTTGTTTAAAATCAATTTATTCATGGTACAAAATTATTCTTGTGTATTCTTGAAAGTTGCAAAACCATGATGCCATGTGGCATGTTGATGTCTTTTGACATTACTTAGTGATTGTTATGACCAAATAGTTATAAATCTAGTTGAAAAAAACATTAATAGTCATTTTTGTGTCTAGTTCAAAGGATATGATTTGTTGTAATGACAGTAATTTTTTTGACTTGTAGTATCTTGATGCAAAGAGCTACATTGAGGGATTGGAAATCATCTTTAACATAGTGACTAACCAATAAATGCCTCATTTTATCCAAAATAGTGTATGAGTCATCATGTTGACTAATAACCAAGTATTTTATTACCACCACAATGCCAAAACATGTTGACTATAGTCATTTTTCTAGTCATTTCTCCCATTGTAGTCAAATAAACAAGTTGTAAAAAACATGTTTTGGCACATGGAATGCCACATCATCATGTTGTGAAATTAGAAGTCGTTATTCTAGTTGCAAGAGTTGGGGTATTTTTAATTAACTAATTGTAATTTTTTTAAAGCATATTATTACAATTTTTTTTAAAAGTATATATATCCAAAAAAACCTAGTAATCATCATACTAACTATAGTCACAAAACCATGACATCACATGATATCCATTGCCATTGCAACTACATAGTGATTTTTGTGACTAAATAGTTAGAAATGTACTAAAAAAGGATAGTAATTGTTTTTTTGACTAGTCAAAAAACCTATAATGTGTTGTTGTGATACATCCTATCATTTCACCCCAAACTATTTCCTTGTCAATATTTTTACATGTTGCAAGATCCATGTGTCCATGTCAAGATACAAAATGCTTTGATGAAAGGTCATACACATCAAATAATGGAATAGAATCAATTGATATTCATTCGAAATAATGTTTTTTTATGCAAATGAAAGCTTTCCATAGTTCTTTTTAAAAATATTTGTAGTGTTAAAAATGTGGTGAAATTTAGCCAAAATATTCAAAAATTGGTTGAATTTACATTTGAAACCCAAAATTTTCTTGTATTTCCAAACCTTTTTTACTAAAAAACATTTCACCCAAAAAAAAATTGAAAAATGCAATTTTTAATCAATCATGGTTGTTGTGCAGTGACCAAAGTAGGTTCAATTGTTGGGAGATTGTGGTGATTGAAATAGGTTTGGTTGTAGATGGATTATGGTGACCGATTGTGATGACCAAAATAGGTTTGGTTGTCAGTGGCTTATGGCAATTGAACATTGTTTTAATCGTTAGAATGTTCATGGTGACTAAATGGCATGAGTTTTGGTCACATTACACTTTAACCTAAGTAGCCTAATATATGTTATGACCTATGTTGACCCTATGTTGACCTAGGTTGAATGTATTGTAATGTGATGTTAAACAACATCAATGTCCAAATGGATGTGTGGTGTCTAGACATTGTGATAACCTGTAGTGAAGAAAATGTTTTGGTGATTATATTTGGTGAATTGAGTGATGCCCCCCATAATCTAATGTGCATTGTTTTGTAATGTAAAAAAATATCAAAATTCATTGTGATGCGAATATCATTTCAAAGAAATCAATCTGCAAAATACTTGTTAAATGTTATGAAAGGTTGCAATGCCATTTTAAAGGTTCTCACATACTCGTTTCATCATGATTTGATGGTTTGAATCATTGTGTGGAAGACATTGTAAAAATATGTGATTTTGATAAATTACATGTGCTTTCAATGTGACTTTACATGGAGGGATTGAATTGACCAATGATGGAGTAGAAGCATGCAAAAGTAAGTCAAAAACAATCCCAATAATGCAAAAAAGAGAATTATCAACTTTGGAGGTTAAAAAGCAGGACACATTTTTTGAAAATTAATGTTTAAACTATGTGAGCATATGTAGTATGACATGAGAAAGTTCTTAAAAGCTCAGGATATTGTATTTATTGTTTCCGACTTACTTTCATTCATTTTTCTTGATTTGGTGTTATTGCCCCATTTTGCACAAAGTATAATCATGACCTTTCATTTTTGAAATTCATTATTATTGTTCCATTAAAGAATGTTAAAGCATGTTTTACCATATACAAACACAAAATGCATTTGTAATTCAAATTGAAAAATAGATTTTTAGTGTTTTAAAATTGTGTAGGGAAAAACTTACTTTTGAAAGAATTAACATTATCATAATTGAAATATTCAAGTTTCAAAAAATGTGTATCAATATGCATGATCGCTCAAGCATTAATAACACATCATTTGAATAGTTTGATTTGGAAAAAATATTAGATATAAACTTGTAATAAATAAATAAAATAACTCAAATAATAATATAGATTGGGGATGACCATATATGGTTTATTTAATATGGCTAGTACACCCCAAAATTTATAACATTTGCAAAAGGTTTAAAATTCAAAAATTCAAAATCTTCTTTCCACTTAATTTTACTTTTTGAGCAAGGATCACCAATTGGTGCATTTTAGTATTGTGTCTGGCCAATAGTTTGTAGCCAACAAAAAAATAGGTGGGAGGTAGGTTAAACTTTGGATGCTATTATTTCACCACCCGTGGAAATTGTTGCCCCCAAGTATGGGCAAATTTGCATTGTCACCTCCCATGGGCTCCTACCCATAAAACAATATGAGGTGACAATTGGAGATTATTTAGTTTGCGATTGCATTGACTTAAAATATATGATGGCAAGTTCATTGGGTGGATAGGAAAAGTGGGTGCATTGTAAGCACCTAGATATCATATTTTTTGGGATGTAATGCATTATGGGTAAACATAAGATTTCATTCATTATTAGTCTTGGAGTTGGAATGAAGTTCAATGTTTAACAAGTCATGTTAAGGCTTTAATTCATTTTAAATTTGTCATGCAAGGGCCGAGTTTGTGACATCAAAGGTTTAAAATCATAGTAGAACTACTTTTTCAATGTGAAGCTTTGAAGACATAAAATCAAATGGGATACTTGTTATTGAATGTGCAAATGTAAAGTACAATAAGCACACATCAAATAACACATCCACCTTTGAATCATAAATTGAACGGTACCTACCTAGGTGTATGTGTGTTCAAAGGAATATAACCAAATTTCAAAATTATCATGACCGGATGATGATGATCCCATAATTATAAGTTATCGCATAATTATTTTGAACATTTGTGAATGTGTTAATGACTTCACATCCTTTCATCCAGGCTTTGAACTTCATCTACACTTCAACTTTTCATATTACAAATGATGTGGTAGAATATTTTTCCATTGTGGCAAGATAATTTATGACATAATAGAATATCCTACCATGTGTCAAAGAATATACCTAGAATAATCTATCCATGTGGATGGAACATTTAAAAAATATTCAAAATATTTTGTTTGCCATAAGTTTTCATGTCCACACATTCATGTTCATGTTCACTTGGATTCATCAAATATAGTTGTTGTAAAGAATGAAATATGGAATGTAGTGTTATTATGGATGCTTAAAGAAAACTAATGCAAGAATTTAAAAATATTTACAATCAAAATGAAAACCCATTCACTTTTCATCATAAGGTAAGAGTGATGTGCAAAATATGGTTCTAATACACAAAATGTTTTGTTACAAAACTTGCACAAGAAAACACAAAAAAAAAATCAAACCTTGAACAAAACATAACCATAAAAATGACAAAACAAATACATGAAACCAAACAAAAAAAACATTAAAACCAAAAAAACAAAACAAAATGGAAAGAAAAAAACTTACCTTGCAAATAATGAAATAGAATTGTCAAGAAAAAACTTCACACCTTGACCTATAAAATGTGAAAAAATGGGGGTAGTACAAGTTATGAACATAGAAGGGCATGGACACAACAAGAAAGTGAAGTGCAAATGAAGGGCATAAAAATAGCACGAAAAAATTTGAAAATGGCAATGCAAAATGTGAAAGGCACAACAACAATAACATGAAACACAAAGGGGATGATATCAACACAAATTCAAAGGGCACGATAACAATAACATGAAGCGCAAAAGGCATGATAGAAATGCAAATTGCAAAGGGCACAATAATAGTAGCATGAAGTACAAAGTGCGCGATAACAATAGAGTGAAATGTGAAGGATAAGAGAATAGCAACATAAAACATGAAAGGCAAAAAAAGGGCAAATCAAGAACATGAAACACATAGGAAAGGCATAGTAGACATGCAAAATGCAAAGGAGGATGTGGCAAGCACATAAAACATGAAGGGAAGGTAGAGCAATAGTGTGAAAGGAGGGTGTAACAACAATGCAAATGCAAAAGAAGGGTGTTAGTCATGTGAAACATTAAGGGAGGGCGGAACAATAACGTTAAGCACGAAAAAGGCACAACAATAATGAAAATGTGAATAAAGGGCATAATAACCACATGACATGTGAAAGGAAGCCCCATAAACAATGCAAAACACAAAGGGCATAACATCATCAACACAAAATGCAAAGGAAAAGGCACAACAACAACATAAAAGATAAAGACAAAAAAGAAAAAATGCAAGAAGACCAAAAAAGGTGAAGCCTAAGTGTGAGCTTGAATTCCTTTATAGAACAATAATGTGATGTGTAAGGTTTGATACAATTGCATCAAACCTTGAAATTATAATTTTTTTTTTTCAAACCTAATTCTTCAATACTAATTATTATATTTAAGGTACATTCAGACCTAAAGTTAAAATTAAAAGTTAAGCCAAAATTAAGCATTAAATCAACATGAGGTAATCATCATTAATTAATTAATAGGTTGTAACTTTTGTGCCCATCTCTGTTCAAGCATGATGATATTTTTATATGCAAGTAGGTAGGTTAGCACCAAAACGTTACCTACATTCAAGAGTCGGCCCAAATTACTGGCGTGGTAACACTCATGATGATGAAGGATGGCCCTTGTTACACATTTTTGCTACACTTGATGTTATCCTCACCTCACCACGCACTTGTGTTTATAAAACAACTTTTATGCATAAAAGTTCCTTTTTTCACAAGTTGTGCAAGCTCTTTGTTCTTTTCTATCCTTGACAAGTTTTTTTTGTTTTGGTTAGTTTTCTACTACTACACATTACTACATTCGAAGTTCTCCTCCCTTTGTCACACACCTCTCATCACAAATGTTTCTTGACACAAAAGTTGTTTAAACTTTCTATTGGTTTGGCTCCTTGAGAAATTTTCTTTTTTTTTGGTCAATATTTTGGTGTTAAGTATCATTGTGCATAAAGTTGTCTTCATCTCATTGCTCTTCGCTCTTCTGTGCCCTTCAGAAACTTTCTCTATTTTTTTAGTTGATTATCTATTGTTACACATTCTAATTTGCATCAGAGCACTCATCACTTGGCTATGCGTTCCAAGGCTTTCATCACTTATTGCATTTACGTGCAAGATTGTTCACCATTCAAGCTTTCCACCCTTTTTCTGTTTGTTTTGTTTTGTTTAATTACAACTTCCAATGACAATGTCACTAGAGTTATTGTTGTTGATCATTTTTCTTCACATTGTTTTGTAGTTGTAGGAGTTTTTTTTGTGTGAAATCCAAGGTTGAAAAGGAAACCATTAGGTTGATTACACTTTTAACAATAGACTTCATGGCACATGGTGCTAGATTGTCAGTTGATCGTGCGAGGACAATGTTATCTTACATCACTTTTGGTTTTCTTGTGATTTTGATTTGTTGATGACAAAGGAGGTTGGCGATTGGATCAAAGTTCAAAGTACCACTTGGTATTCTAATTTCCTCATGGCTTAGTACAATAATCAAAGGTGGGTTGAACATTTTCGCATCACTAAAAAAGTTGTTTTGCAAGTCATAAAGAAGTTGTAGCCTTTGATTGGAAAGCGAAACACGAATTATAGGTGTGCAATTCCTCTTGTTTCTTGTCTATTTGATATGCATGTTGTTTTCTTGTTGTTGCTTGCTTGTTGTTGTATTTGCTTACTTGTTGTTATAGCAATTACTTGTTTGCTTGCTATTACAACTATTGTTTGCTTGTTATTACATTTGCTTGTTGTTGCATTTGCTTATCGTTGTGTTGTTTTGTTATTACATGTGTGTAATTCTTGTTGGCATTAGAGTTCTGTGTTCGCTTTATAAGCTCGTTCATGGAGTTGATTACTTTCAATGCAACGAAATGTTTGCAATTGGCAAATCATTCGTGAACATGAATTTGTTATTGATGTTAATGTTGTGTTCATGATTCAAATTCGATGGCCACGTGGTGAAGATCTTTCGAGGGTTATGGCAAGCTACAAGGATTGGTGTGGTATTCCTTCTATTTAGGGTGTAATTGATTGCACATAAATCCATATTTAGAAACCTAAAGGAACTTTTGCTGCATAAGTTTTTTGTACAAATCCAAGCTTACAGCATGCAGTTCCAAGCAATGGTTGATCACAAAAAGCAGTTTCGAGATGTTTTTGTTGGGTTGACAAGATCCATGAATGATTTAAAAATTTTGTGGTTTTTTAACCTTTATAAAAAGGCAACTTTTGATGGATTTTTTGACCCTAAACATGGATCATAGGATGGCATTAACCCCTACATATGTGGGGATAAGGGCTATTCGCTTTTACCCTGACTCATGATCCCCCATAAGTACAGTGCAAACATTAAGCACACATTTTTAGAAGCATTGTACAATAGACATCTTTTGAAGGGGAGGAGTGTGGTGGAAAATGCCTTTGGGATATTGAAAAAAACTTTTAGAGAATTGTTGTTCAAAAGAAATTTCCATACCCTCTTTCTTCCTGATGTTGTTACATGTTGTTTGTTGTACAACATGATATTGGATGGGAGGATGTTGGTGTCAATGCGTTCATGCAGTAACTGGAATAGGAAGATTTGTAGGGTGGAATAAGAAGGCATCAATAACACAAGATGGATGTAGGACATAATGAAGGAGAAGTTAATTCAGAAGGTATTAAACTTTTGGGATCCAACCAAAGAGTGACACTTGAAGCATATCTAGGGAATAGAAATACATAAATAATGAAACAAGTTGAATTATTGCAATCATATTGTTGAAATGAATTTGAAATGAAGTCACTCATGGCATTGAAATGATTTTAATTCTACTAGGTTTGATGCTCAAATGGCAATTCGATTGATTGACTTTTCTTACAGTTGTTTCAAGTTTTCAATTGAAATGGAAAATGCTGAATTCAAAGTAAGCTACATTTTAGATGTTAGCAATTATGGTGTTCATCTCAATGAAGATTGTTTAGGTAAATTCCACCACTACTATTTAGTTGAATGCCGTTATCTAGCTATGAACCATACCGACACAACCATGTGCGGTAGTTTCAATTTTTAAAAATTGCATTAGGGTTATTTGACTGTGGTAAGGTTATTAGGGGCTTTTAGCAACTTCATAGGGAATGATGAATGTGATTAGTGTGTGGAGGGGTTATTTTCTTTTATGAAATGCGTTATTGGTGAATAAGGTGTTGGGTTAGTTCTTTTCTTCAACAAAAAACTAGTAACCATAGTTTTAGAAACTTTGTTGTGTAATTAGGGGTGAGAAATCTCTAGAGGGTTAGGGGTAGAAGTAGACACCAAAATTCGTAGTGTTTAGCACAACATTGGTCTTATTTTAATATTTAATGAGTAGTAAGGATGTTAGAAATTCTTGAAGTAGTTGAAGGGATGTTAATGAAAGGTCCAATAAAGATAGAATAATCTTCAAGCCGTATGAACATAAGGTTAATTCGAAACAATTTAATAATTAAATAGATAGTGTGATAATGTGCCAATGGTAACATGAGTTTCATAACGACTGAAACATTTATTTAGAATAGGGATAAGTTCAGTAAGGAGCTACAAGTACATGTAAAATCATGGGCTATGCCATAGTGATAGTTCATAATTGCAAGAAATTTAGGATGTGTCGAATGATGCGAACTAGGTAGTCCGCTTTGCTATTAAGAAGTAGTTGATGAATTAGACCATGTAACCAACAATAGTGTCCAAGGCCGGGAACTAAAGACCATGTGAAGATAAAATTATCTTCAGTTTCGTAACAACCTTCACAAACGGTCTTAGATTCGTCTCCAAAAGTGGGGTCGACTTGCAACAAGATCAGGAGGGTGTGAAAGTTCGAAGAAATACAATAGTACCAGGTTCGAGAGGGTTCAACTTCAAGACAAGCATGCACCTCTCGAGGTTCGGGTTTTTCATCACGAGGATGCTCCGTTAAAGTCAAATTTAGATATGACTCCGAAGGCAGTTCTTCATTCACTTGTGCGGCTTGGGGCCCATAAGATGTGACCATGCGCGACGCCATAATTTCAAGGAGAGGAAAAAGGTCAAATTTTTAATCAAAATCAAATCGATAATGAAGGTGTGAAGGACTTGTTACATTGAGGTGCATAGTCATAATTTATTAATTTGAGGAAAAGGAAAAAAAGGCGTGAGTAACGGCTTAGAACCATGGTAAAGTAAAACCATAAGGTTAAAGGAAAAAATTGAAGGTTTAAGTAAAGTTTGTTGGGGGGAAAATGGAAAGAAGTGAAAAGGTGTTTTTTTTTCACCTTCCATTGGCCACCAAGCTTGGAACATTCCATTGGCCACCAAGTTTGGGATCTACCTTCATTTCTTTTCTCCTTCTCTTTAAAAGGCGAACTCGGATCATTAGGGGTTCTCTCTTTCCCCAGACATAATTTTCAATTCAATCTTGAATACTTGTTCCCACAAGCTTTTTGAAGAGGAAAATAATGATTAATCTTGGTAGATGGGAAAAGGAAGGAAAGTAGAATGAAAATTTTGTAATAGTTTTGGAGGAATGGAAATGAGTAGTGATAGTGCTGGGAGGTTGGAACTTTAGAAAAAATCTCACAAACCCTCTTGGGTTTGGTAGTATAACTCCTTACTGGTTTAGCTGTAGATCTTAAGATTTGGTAACAAATTGCACCTTGTAATTAGCTTTTTAATGAACTAAGGCAAGCCGAATTTGAATAATGTATGTGTTAGAAATGATATTTCAAATGACTCATGGTCTGCGGTCAGGTTGAACCAACTGCCTTCATAAAACCCTCTTGGGTTTGGTAATATAATTCCTTATTAGTTTGGCTGCAGATCTTAAGATTTGGTAGGATGATGCGCCTTATAGTTAGCTTCCTAATGAGCTAAGGCAAGTTGGATTTGAATAACCTATGTGTTAGAAACAATATTTCAAGTGACTGGTGGTCTGCGGCCAAGTTGAATTATCACATTTGTAAAACCTTCTTGGGTTTCATAGCATAATTTCTTGTTGGTTTAGTTGTGGAGCTTAGGATTTGGTAGTAAAATGTGCCTTGTAGTTAACTTTCTAGTGAGCTAAAGCAAGCTAGATTTAAATAACCTATGTGTTAGAAACAATATTTCGAATGATTAATGGTCTGCAGCTAAGTTGGATATGGTGTTGAATCCCTAAACGTTAGTTTAAATGAATGACAATTTGACATAAAGTCCTAGGATGTGGAGTGTGTGAGCTTGAAAAATACATCCATTAGTTCTAATCATAAATGATGCATAGGAGGCAAACTACTTAATTTCAATTACAAATGTAATTTAACATCTAGAAATACATTTGCATTTTTCTTTCACCGGTAGCATTTGTGCTTTCAAGCATAGTCACCTTGTAGAACTAGGAGTAGAGGGATGGAAAGTTGCCTCACACTAGTTGAAAAACATTCAAATGCTGAATTAAAATGTCAAATTAATTGAACTTCTTAGAATCTTCAAATCTTCTTGGAATCTTTAGATAAATCTTAAAATGTTCTTGGAATCTTTAGATTTTTAAATGAACTAAACTTTCTGGAATTCTTGGAATCTTTAGATCAATAGTAGTTGTAATTAGTCTTCATTTTTGTCTTGACTATTTAGTAGTGGCTACTCATCGGATGACGATTCAGAAATGTTGATTGGTGGAGGCATTTGAGTTTGATCTTTTATGAAGGCATGACACATCATAAATTGAGGTTTGTTAAAACACTCACCATGTTTTTATAAATTTTGTAAGGCTTCTTGTCCTTCTCCTTCAAATACTTGAGATGTCGTTTGAGAGTCTTCTCATGAGACTTGGTCCCGTTCTTGTCAATCTCAAGCTAGCTTGTGTTGACATTGATCCATGGCATCAATAATTACCTTGTTGTTTTTATCAAAGGCTTCAATGATAGGCATGAACATGGATGATATTTTCTTCCTGACTTTGGTGCTTTTAGGAGTTGTTGTTGCATGTGTTGGTTGCCCCATGTGTTGGATTTGTGTTAGCTTTCAAAAGTGTTGTAAAATGAAAATCACTTCCAAGATTCACAAATGCAGGACATAAAGGAGGATTACTTGGTCCAAAAGATTGTGAGAAGTTATTCAGGTTGATTGTGCTGTTTGGATTTATGCCTTGGTTGAATTGAGGAACCTTTTGGTTCTCCTTAGGAATGTCATTTTTAATAAACAACTCCTACATCAAAGATTGAATAGCTGGTTGTGTAGGGAAATCTTCTTCTTCTTTTTTTCTATGTGGTGCATAGACTCCATCACCTTTTGCTTGCAAGTCCCTCACATGGATTGGAACATTGATTCTTCTCTCCCCCTATAAAACCTTAATTGCATTGTAGTAGTTTTCATTGTATTGTTTTGGCAAATGGAGTTTGTCCCGCTCTTCCAATGTCAAATCCTAGTATGAAGTGTTATTCCCAATGCTTGTGTGGTAATTTGAAATGCGCTTGTAATCACCATGGATGTAATTCCACTTGTCTTTGCACATTTTGCCAATTCTTGGAGTCTTGGAGTGTGTGATTGCTGTAGGTTTGAAAACTTGTTCCATTGTTGTATTGTAAGAATATGTTAGCACGTGGATCAATGACTTGCTTCAATACAATTTGTTCCTTGTGCTTATAACTAATCAAGGCCATGACTTCCTCATGACCCCAATTTGTGTTGCATTGGTGTGAAGGACCTCCATTGCTTCTACTTCTACCTCTTCCTTTCACATCATTTGTTGAATTATCTCTATCCCTCCTCTTGGCTCCAATTGCAATGCTATGAGTTATTTTCACATGTTCTATCTTTGCTTCTTCCTATGTTATTGTTTTGTGTTGAATTTATTTTTGAATTTTCCATTGCACTTGACATAGTTGAAATGCATTGGCAATTGCAGCATGTGAGCAAATGTGATGATTATGGCAAATTGTTGCAGCAAGTGTGTGGAGTACGAAGGCAATGGCAAGTTACTAATGCAACAAATGTGTAGAGCACTAGGATGATGGCCGGGAAGCTGCAGGTGCAACAAGCGTGCAAAATGCAAAGTGTAGTAAAATGCAACAGAACATGAGGTGATGGCAAGGGATGGGAGAATGAATCTTGAGCATGATCGTACATGGGGGTGATTGGTGAGACATGGGAAAATGAACCTTTTCGATAAACTATTACATAGGATTTTAAGCTATTAAATTAATGATGGTGATAAGCCTTAAGATCTTCATTTTTTGAAGACTTTTAACATTACAACAATGTATTAACACATTGCTTAACTTTGGAACTACCACATCATGTGTGACATTAGCTCATTACATGTTAATTTTTTCCTGTTTGAACAAATTTAGTTATCACTTTTTTTATTGACCATGTTAACTTTTGGTGTGAACATACCTTTATTATTATTAGTTTAAAACACTATCAACCTTTTACTTGAAATCTAGATCTAGGAAATGAACTAATATCGTCTCCAAATTTCACATTTTTTATATTTGAATTTAAATTTGAATATCACATTATCGTATCTCATAACTTTGAGATCCAATAATCAAGATATCACCCTAAATATCATAAATTATGATATTTGAAATGATCTTCAGATTTTTCAAATATCTGCCCAACATTGATCTTTATGATAATGTGAACAGGCACCTACACAACAGAATGGACCCTCACATGTATTTCGGCCCCTCTACCTTCTTCTCCCCCCCCCCCCAAAACACACATACACAAGAACGAGTTTAAAAATCACAAAAGAAATAAAGAACGAGTTAACCCCAACGAGTTAAAAGTGGGAAAGGGATTGAAGGAGAAGGGTGGACGTAGAGAGTAGGGACCATCGGACGTCCATCTACATTCGTCAGACGTCATCAGTCATAACCGGGCGGCGACTGCCTTTCCCTTGGGGGGGGGGCGAGAAGCGGGGTGACGACGGAATTGGAACAGAAGAGCGGTGCACGCGCGCTGCTCCGTGTCAGAGACGGAGTCAGCGCTGCTGCTGCTGCTGGCCCCGCAGGATTTCTGGGAGTTGCTGGAATCTTGGAAACTGCTGCGTTGATCATCCGGGAGTTATAGGTCAGCAGCAGTATCTCTGGTGGGAGACTCTATAAGTAAAACAAAGGGGGAAGTTGAGGATCGACCAACCCATTTATTAATACTCTGCAGCAAGATTTTCAATCCAACAGTTTCTACTTCTTGTTGGTGGTGTTGTTTCTGTACTGTTATTTTCTTCAATTTGTTGAAGAAGATTGTAGACGAAGAAGAAGAAGGAGAAGAGGGTTGAGTGGATTGAATTGCAGATCATCCATCATCATCTTTGGAGATTTGTTGTTGTGGGTTTGTCGATCGAGCTTGGAGGAGGACGTTTCAAGCAAGGCGCGGCTGTCTGTCATCAAAATAGGGCCTGTTTTTATGGCGTCCAAACGGATTCTTAAGGAGTTGAAAGATCTGCAAAGAGACCCACCTACATCATGCAGTGCTGGTGAGGCCATGGTCTAGTTAGGTTTCCTGTGGAGTTTTTTTTCCAAGAAGACTTTTCTCTGTCTGATGCAGTCAGTTAGTCAGTGTGTGAGTTTTTTTGGGTTTTCTCTGGTCCTTTGTGGAGCTCATGAAGGACTTGTTGAAGAGTTTTTGTGAAATTTTTGGCTGAAATCTATCTATCTTTTGGGGGGTGGGATATGGGGTTTGCTGAAACGACTATGGCAGGGCCTGTGGCAGAGGACATGTTTCATTGGCAAGCTACAATTATTGGTCCTCCTGATAGCCCTTATGCTGGAGGAGTGTTTTTGGTGACAATTCATTTTCCACCTGACTACCCCTTCAAGCCCCCTAAGGTGAGGCCAGTGGTCTTCAACCCATTTGTTTCCAGAGGAATTTCATGCCATGACATGCATGCAGGAAGAAACATCGTAGTATTGAAATGCATCAGTACTGGATTTTGATCAACCCACAAGTCTTGTGAGGTCTTTTGCTGGGCTGCACAAAACCAGCCATATATATATTTTTTGTTCTTTGTGGTGGTGCATTATAACAATGTCAGAAGTAAGGAACAGATCTGGAATTCATGCAAACGAAACCTGGAAAAAGTCGATCTGTAGATGATGTTTCAGTCTGCAGATATGAGTCTGGAAGAAAATTTGGGTCAGGTTTTAGGTTTTCAGAGGGTACATGGCAGAAAGCTCAATCTAGATAAGTCTCTTAAACCTGTTTCTGACGAAGATTCAAAGCTCTAGATTCAATGGAGGATGGGTTTTTTTGTGGGTCTTTTGGAGCTGTGCCAGGTTGCATTCAGAACAAAGGTATTTCATCCTAACATCAACAACAATGGGAGTATTTGCTTGGACATTCTCAAGGATCAATGGAGTCCTGCACTGACCATTTCCAAGGTTCTACTGTACCACCCTCATGCATGCATGCATGCATTTCCAAGGATATATGCTGCATTTAATCTTTGCCCGGAGCCCTTGAGGACCAATTCTGCTAAAAAGTTGGAATGCTGACACTGGGTAGTGTGGTGCATAGTAGATATGGCTATAATATTCCAAGTTTGGTGCCAAGTTTTGCATATCCCCTGTGAATCATGGCAATCTTCGCACGTGATAGTTTGCAAACATGAATGACTGAACTTGTAAATTTGCATAAGTATTAATTTGCCCATGTTATCCACATAACCAGTCTACTTGCTGTGGAAGTTCAATCTTTGTTTACAGACTTAACACTGAAAGTTCTATATGTAGTTCCTCTCTTATACAAAATCATGGAGAGAGAGAGAGTTTAACAAGTTTGTGGTGGGTGGCAGGTCTTGTTGTCTGTATGCTCACTTTTGACAGATCCCAACCCTGATGACCCACTGGTGCCTGAAATTGCTCACATGTACAAGACGGACAGGTCTAGATACGAGGCCACTTCCCGCAATTGGACTCAGAAATATGCAATGGGGTGACACAATCTAGTCAGCACTCTTATTCTGTTGACAACATCCTGAAAAAATATGTACACATCTCAAATTGGTGCTAGAAATTAGACCTTAATACTTTTTACATGCTCAAATTCGGTGTTCAAGATGTGTGTTTATGATTACAGTGTGACTCTAAGACTCAGGGGTTGAAAACTGGACAATGCTCTTAAGGACCCTTTTTCCCTTGACCATTCAATAGTTTGTATGTGTGGCTATTGTGGTCAGAATTTGCTTCCAACTTGAGCAATGGTTCAGGGATATGATTTGATCCATGGAGCCAACTGGAAAAAATAAATCATTTCACTGTGAACTTGCAAACTCTGTATATTATTCTATGCACAAACTTTTCCCTTTCTGACTGTTAAGCAGATAATAAACCACAGATCAAGTAGCTGACATTTATCTGCTCAAGCACTGTGGAGGAGGTTTGTTCTCTCCCTGGAATTTCTCCCAGGGGTACGCTGTTGCAGATATCCTTATGCTCTAGTTTTTATGCAATCTTCTAATTTTTTTTTTCATCTTGACTGATGTTTCTTCTTTGCTCTTGTTGCAAGTGTTTTTTAATTCCACACTAGCAATCCCCTCACCTTCCCTTACTATTCAGATTAAGGCAAATCAAAAGGTAGAAACCATAGAACTACACATCAAAACTCCAACACACAACAATCCCCTTTCTGCCCACCCATAACCCTTACAATAACACGCTTAACCAAATCCCTCAATTTCCTTCTTGCCTCCCCACTTGTCTTTCTTTCTCCTTACTCAAATGTTCAACAAGGATTTAACCACCAAAACAAACTAAACAAGCAAATTGATTATCCACCCAACAACTTGCACCCAAGTGTCTTGTGTGGTGCATACAACTCAACAACTCTCTCTCTCTCTTTCTTTGAGCTCCCCATGTCTGCCAAAGCTCCCTTCCATAATGCTGCCACTTTTCCCAGCCCCCCTCTTATCTCCTTCAAGTTTCCTCTTTTCCAACTCCTCTTGTCTCCCAAAGCTCCCCTCCTTACACCTTCCTAAGTTCCCACTTTTCCAACTCCCCTTTGTCTCCCAAAACTCCCCTCCTCACACTTTCATAATGCTGCCACTTTTTCCCAACCCACCATTATCTCCTTATTTTTGTAAATTCCTGTAATATCTGGTGGGTACCCCTAAGGTGGGCTTTACAAAATGTGTAAAGCTCACAAAGGCAGGCACTATGCTTTTCATAATATTTGTCACATTATTATGATCAGTAATGTGGCTTCTTAATACTAACATGTTTTTACTAAAATTAGCTAGGACCTAGTAACAACCCACTAACAACCCTTACCATATCATATTAACCATTTAGAGGCATGTAGGAGCCACCTATTTGTCATTATATACCTATCTCAATGGTACTTATTTTTCACTTTGGATGAACCGCAATTGAGTCATATTGGGTTTTCAATGGATGGTGGTGGGTTTAGGTTTTCAAATGTAGGGTTGTGTAACTTGATGTAAATAGATTGTTATTTATGTAATTACTTAGGGATTAAGTTTGGTAATTTATTTGATTATTGGATTTTATAATTTAGTAATAGTTTGGTGAGTCATCACTAATTAATCATAGCTTCAATTAATGTGCATGTTGAATCATATGGTTATTCATGTAATGTGTAAGACTTTACAAAAAAATTTATTTAGTTTCGTTTTGATTATTATATAAATGGATGTTAATTAATACTTTTGAAACATCTTCACTTGATGAGAACAAATTGTTGTATGGGTGCAAAGTTTTATGGAACATATTTGTGAAAGAAATTGAAAGTTTAATTTTCAAAGGTTTTGACATAGTTTATGAATGTGTGAAATCCATGATAGGAGAATGATGTGACATAATAATCATACATAGAAAGAGAAAGGTGAGTGGATATTTGTGCAAACAAAAATATAGATTTTCATAGCTATGTAGTAAACATACATAGTTTCAACCCTATACCCATTTCTGATCGATACCATGCATTTGTGAATGCAAAAGTTTATTAGGATTTGAATTATTGTTGAAACTTATCTATTACAAGGAAAAAATTGGAATTGCAATAACCTTTGGTAATGCTAATGATGAAACCATTTGAAAATAATCCATTCATTGTGTAACAATGTTAAAACAACCTCCAATTTTAATTTTTTTTTTTTTTTAATTTGAAAAAACCTTTGGTTCCAGATCAAGTATTTTGTTTTGCTTTGATAGAACATCCAATTTAGTTCATAACATAGTTAAAAAAGCTGGTTTCCAATTTTTAAAAAAATAATCTTAAGGTCATTTTAGACAAAGGTTTAATGAAATTGAGCATTCCGATTGGTCAAGAACTTTAAATCAGTCATGAGGCCTTTAGACAAGGATCCAATACCAAGAGAAATCAAATTATGATTTAACTTATATGACATCATTTGGAGGGAAAACCAATTAGTTTGGACCAAAAAAATAAAACTTAAAAGAAGGCTCATGGTTTGAAAAATCAAAATGTAAGCTAGGGTCCAAGGTTGCTCATTTTAAAAAAAATTTCCCTATTTTTCACTATTTTTTTATACTTGAGAATGGATGACATGCTATAGATTTAGGACATTGTCATTTTCATGAATTTCATCCAAGTTATGCCACATGGCATATTTCCATTGATCAACGTGGAAACATTATAAGTTGTTTCAAAAATATGATGAGGATTCAATTTATATCTTCAAAAAAAATTATAAAAAAATTAATTATTTTATCAAGTTGCAATTAGTGTAAAGGTTATATTTTAGTTTAAAAATGGGGATATAGTCAAAAGATGTATTGACCTTATACATCATCCATGTGAAATGTGTTGGTGAATCATCATTTGTGACTAAATGTTAGATGTGACCTCATTTAGGCAACTAATAATTTAAATTTTTAGTTGTTGATGTTCATT